>Ga0210384_10002074_pt1 | contig 25240 bp, 25 predicted proteins | sample IncBWH2MmetaG_FD_160574 | JGI IMG/M metagenome (GOLD analysis project Ga0210384, IMG submission 160574) | Forest soil microbial communities from Barre Woods Harvard Forest LTER site, Petersham, Massachusetts, United States - Inc-BW-H-2-M | ecosystem: Environmental > Terrestrial > Soil >...
GGCTTCGGTACACACGATCACCTGGAACGGATCCGCCAGGGGGCTCATCGCTACCGAGTTTGCCGCAGGCGAGGAAGTACTGGCCGTGATCGACGCCGACGCGAGGACCCAGCGCGAATTGTGGCGCGGAGCGGAGATGATCTGGGCCAACAGCCTGTTCGGCTTCACTCCAGGGGATGTTGGCGTAGCATTGTCGAAAGATGGTGCATTCTCGGCCGTCATCCGCCAGTCCTATACCTCGCCGCCGGAAGTGGCGACGGGTCCGCCCGGTAAGTGGAAGCCGCTCACTCGACTGAACACCGCAGTACGCCCGCTCACCGGCAAGGCCACCAACGTTCATTGGCGGAGCGATCAGTTCGATGTGCAGGGCCTGCTGATCGAGCCACCGACCGTGACACCGGGTGTGCATTATCCGCTCATCGTCAAAGTGCATGGTGGCCCCGCCCACGCGCACTACCCGATATTTCCTGCGAGTCCGGACTCCTACGATACGGTGCTCGCAAACCAGGGATATTTCGTGTTCAAGCCCAATCCACGCGGGAGCTACGGCCAGGGTGAAGCGTTCGCGCAGGCCAATGTCAAGGATTTCGGTTACGGCGACCTGCGCGATGTGCTGAGCGGAATCGATGCTGTGCTGCGCACCGCGCCGATCGATGCCGCACGCATCGGCATCTGCGGCTGGAGCTACGGCGGCTATATGACCATGTGGGCGCTCACGCAGACTGAGCGCTTCAAAGCGGCAGTGGCTGGCGCGGGACTGTCAGACTGGCTGAGTTACTATGGCACCAACAACATCGACACCTGGATGATTCCGTATTTCGGTGCGTCGGTCTACGACGATCCCAAGGTGTACGAGCGCAGCTCGCCCCTTACCTTCATCAACAAGGTACGCACGCCCACCCTGCTCGTAGGAGGGGACCGCGATGCCGAGGTGCCGATCACGCAGTCGTATGAATATTGGAACGCCTTGCGCCGCTTGGGAGTACGGACTGAGTTCGTGGTCTATCCGGATGAGGGACATCTCTTCTTCAAACGTAGCGATCAGGTCGACCTGATGGAACGTATCGTAGGTTGGTTCAACACCTACCTGAAGGCCGGCAGCTGAGCTGCAACCCCCAGGCCGGGTCGGGCGAGCCACACGCTGCGTCGCAGAGCCCTCGCAGCCTCACCACGGATACTCGCGGCCGTTGTAGTTGTAGAACCGGCCCGAGTCTCCGGGGCCCAGTTTCGCGATGAGACGGCGCATAGCGCCGATACTTTCCTCGGGGGACAGCTTCGCATTGGGGCCGCCCATGTCAGTCTTGACCCAGCCGGGATTCACGACGACGCAGGTGATCCCGCGAGCTTTCAGATCGATGGCGATAGTGCGCATCAGCATGTTGACCGCGGCTTTCGAGGTCCGATAGAGAATGGAGCCGCCGGATGTGTTGTCGGCCAATGAACCCATCCCGCTCGTGATCGTTATGACGAGCCGACGGTCGCTGCGCTCCAGGCGGTCGAGGAATGCCTCGCACATGCGAGCCGGGCCCATGAGGTTGACCTCGAGAACCTGCCTCCAGTCGTCGTAATCCAGCGAACCGAGGCTTTGCGCGGTGCCGCCGAAGAGCCCGGCGCCGTTGATCAGGACATCTATGCTGCGCGCCTGCACGCGAGCCGCGGCGCGCTGCACGCTCGCGGTGTCCGCGACATCGACCTCGACCACGGTCAACGCGCCTTTGGAGTTGCCCTCGAGCTGCTGCAGTCCCTTTGCCGTGCGGGGATTGCGACAAGCAGCAATGACTTGCCAACCCTCCGCCAGGTACTGACGGGCGAATTCCAATCCCAATCCGCGGCTCGCGCCGGTGACGAGAATCGTCGGCATGAGCAGCCTCCTTATCAGGGCTTGATCATGACTCTGAGCGCATTGCGCTCATCCATGGCCCAGTATCCCTGCGGCACCTGCTCGAGGCTATCGGTCGGCTGCCGGCACCTGGGCTATGCGCCGGGTGTCTGCTGCCCGGCCGCGGCAGGCCGCTGTTGCACAGCGAGACTCTGATTCAGGGTCTCATTCCGCCGCCGGAGCGGCAGGAGACGAAAGACTACGAACGCCAGCAGGGCAACGGCCATCGAAATTACACTCGTCCAGAACTCGGTGCGGTGCGAGGGCGTCACCGCCATCGCGACCAACACTCCCAGCATGCCGGCGATGGCGACGTAGCTGAGCCAGGGAAACAGCCACATCGGCAGCGCCGGCGGCGGTCGGCCCGCGGCTTCCCGGGCCCGCCGAGTCCGCACCTGCGACACAGCGATGGCGAGATAAATCGCCGCGATGATGGCACCGGATGAGTTCACCAGGAATGCAAATACGACGCTGTACGAGAGAAACGCCACGATCACTCCTGCGAATCCCACTGCGCTCGCGAGCAGCACGGCGCGCGCCGGCACGTGGCGCCTGTTGGTGCGCACCAGCCAGCGCGGTGCATCGCCGCGGCTGGCGAGGACGAACAGCACGCGCGAGGCAATGTAGAAGGATGAATTGAGGCACGACAGCACTGCGGTGAGGATCACCGCCGCCATGATGGTGCTCGCGTAGGGAAACCGGATGTGATCCAGCGCGAGGGTGAACGGCGACTGACCCGGCACCACGTGGGTCCACGGCACAACGCAGGTGATCACGAATATCGAGGCTACGTAGAAGAGCAGAATGCGGCTGATGATGGTGGAGGTCATTCTGGCGACCGCGCGCGCCGGCTCCGGCGACTCCGCTGCGGCGATCGTCACCACTTCGGCGCCCATCATCGACCAGATGACCGTAGTCACGGAGGCCAGCACGGCAAACGCTCCACGCGGTGCAAACCCACCGTAAGCGACCAGATTCGAGAAGGTCGGCCCGCTGGGCGAGCGATATCCGCAGGCATAAGCGCCGACGGCGATAATGAAGGTGATGATCGCCGCCACCTTGATGGATGAAAACCAGAATTCGAACTCGCCGTACGCGCGTGCGGACATGAGGTTTACGGCGGTCATCAGCACCATCAACGTGGTCCCGATCTGCCATGACGGCAATGGCAGCCAGCGCTGGATGATCACGGCTCCGGCGATGGCTTCGACCGGGATCACGATCACCCAGAAGTACCAGTACAGCCAGCCGACCGAGAATCCGGCCCAATGCCCGAGTGCCGCGCGGGTGAACTCGGTGAACGAGCGCACCTGCGGCATCTCGACCGCCATCTCTCCCAGCATGCGCATCACCAGCAGTAGCAGGAAGCCAGTGAGCACGTAGCTCACGATGATCGCCGGTCCGGCTGCGGCGATGGCTACGCTGCTGCCCACGAACAGCCCCGCTCCGATGATGCCGCCGACCGTGATCATGGCGACGTGGCGCGGCCGCAAAGAGCGGCTGAGCGCATTCTCATCGCCGGGCTTGACTGCCGTGAGGTCGTTCATCGGACGCTCAGTATACCGATGAGGTCGCACAGCGTATGCAGATGCAAGGAAATCTCATCCGCCGAGCAGCCCCGCCGAGACATTGACGGCGAACCCGAGAATCGACAGGTTGAAGAGAAATGAGATCAGTGTTTGGAAAGTGACCACGCGGCGGATCGATACGTCGACGGTGGTCACATCCGAAGTCTGACAGGCAGCCGCGATGGTGAACGAGAAGTAGATGAAGTCCCCGAACACCGGTCGAGTCGTTTCGGGGAAGCGCAGGGGCGGATTGTCCACTGCACGGTAAAACATGTTCGCATAGTGGATCGTGAACACCGTCGCGACGAGAACCCAGGAGTTCACGATCGTCGCGGTTGCGAGTGCGACGTGCATGATGCGCTGCGTGCTGGCGGCATGTTTGACGGTCGCGAGCAGCGCCACGATGGCGACGAGACTGGCAAGAGCCGCGACCGTGACGACGAGCAGGATAACCGGGGCGGTTGGATCGCCGTCTTGGTAACGCGCGTGAATGTGTTTCGCGTCGAGGCCGAGCATCCAGGCGTATATCAGCCCGAGAAACAGCAGCACTCCGCCGTTCCAGGCGGTCAGCACGCGGGCCAGGAACGGCCATTCGCCGGGAGTAAGAAGAAAAATGAGAACGCCTGCGATCGTCCCCAACCAGAGTCTGGTGTGACGGACCGCAGCTTTGTGAGGGGTTCTCAAGGTATCTTCCCCTTCAGTGGCCTGGCAACTGACTGCAGTCGGTCCTGTGCATCATCGGAGCGTAACGGAACAGCCACTTTGCCGATACCTGCAGCAAAGCCGACCGCGCCCATGGAGCGGGAGTTGCGTGGCGATTCGTGCCCCTGCGGACCGCCGGACCGCTTCACTTCGGCCGGGCGCCTGCCCAGATCCGAGGGTGCCGTTGCGTCCAGCCGGTAGCCTGCTCGAGCGTCGCCGCCAGCTGCAGGAGCAGATCCTCGCGCAAGCGGTGCGCGACGAACTGGATACCGATCGGAATGCCCGCGCGTGAAAGCTGGAGCGGCAGGCTTGCGGCGGGTTGACCGGTGACGTTGAACACTTCGCTGAAGGGCGCAAAGCCATAAGCGGCCGCTGACCATCTCTCGTAGCGGAAATCCGCCGCGCTCGCCCCCAATGATCCGACAGCGGGCGGCAGCGTCGCGGTCGCAGGCGTCATGATGATGTCGAAGGCGTCGAACGCGTGTGACATCGCGAGCCCGGTGAGGTGTGCGGCGCGCTGTGCCGCGAGGTAATCGCGCGCACTCTTGCCGGCCACGTGGCGCTGAATCCAGCGAGCGAGTGGCTCGATCTCATCGGCCGCCGGTGCCCGGCCGAGCTCGGCAGCCCGCTCCTCGATCGCAAGTGCCACATCGCTCATCCACAGCAGCGTCCAGCCCTCACCTTGCGCAGCCTGAGCCACCTCGTGCGGGTAGCGGCTCAGAGTCACCGAGTGACCCAGCTCCCGCAGCAGTGCCACGGCCGCCATCAGGTTCTCCTCGATCTCGGGAGCCACTCTGGTGTCATCCAGACGCTGCGACAGACAGACGATGCTCAATGGCTGCGTGCGTTGCGTGAGCGCGTCGAGATACGAGTCGACCGGTCGTCGCACACTGTACGGCCCCCCGGGCTCCGGCCCTGCCGTCACGTCGAGGAACGCCGCGCTGTCGCGCACACTGCGAGACAGAACGTGCTGGCAGTTGAGCCCGCCGCCCTGTGCCCCAAAGTACGGCCCCATGGGATTGAGCCCCCGGGAGGGTTTCAGTCCAAAGAGGCCGCAGCAGGCGGCCGGCACCCGTATCGAGCCGCCAACGTCCGAGCCATGAGCGGCGGGCACCATACCACTTGCGACCGCGGCGGCTGCACCGCCGCTCGAGCCGCCCACGGTGACCGACGTGTCCCAGGGGTTTCGGGTCGTGCCGCGAAACGCCGGTTCGGTGGCAAAATCGTCCGCGAACTCGGGCGTGTTCGTTTTCCCGAGAAAAATTGCGCCCGCCACGCGCCAGCGCCTGACGATCTCGCTGTCGGATCGCGGTTTCGCCGTCGAGAAAAAACGCGATGACATGGTCGTCGGCCATTCTTCGGTAAATACATCGACGTCCTTTATGAGGAATGGAACGCCGCTCAGCGGACGGTCGCGAGGCGCTTTGCGCGCGTTCGCGCGCGCCCGGTCGAAGTCCGTGAGCACGAGTGCATTCAGCGTCGGATTGACGGCCGCGATTGCCGCGATAGCGGCGTCGATGACTTCCAGCGGGGTAAGCTCGCCCGCCCGCACAGCGCGCGCGAGTGCGACGGCATCCATCGACGCGTATTCATCCACCCGCACGTGCCGGATCTCTCTCTGTCGACTCCCGGCAGTCGAGTATAGCGTTGCCCGGGTTACGTGCAGCCCACCCACCCGGGCGGTAGTATGAGCGCTTGCTACCGCTCATCCGCACAAACAGGGAGATGATGCCGTGTCCTCTATGAGACGAATCCATCGCCACCGCGCACTGGTGCTGTTATTCGCTGCGGCTGCTGCGAATGCCATGGCTGCGGACTCCGCTCACGATCCGCTCGCCGCCGCCATCGCAAGCCCCGCGCGCACACCGAAATTTGTTGCGCGCGACGTATACCGGCATCCCCTGGAGACGCTGCGATTCTTCGGACTGCGGCCGGATCAGACGGTGGTGGAGATCTGGCCCGGGCGCGGCTGGTACATGGAGATCCTCGCCCCCTACCTGCGCGATCGCGGCAAGTATTACGCCGCCATCGAAGCTCCAGATGTTGCCGGTGCGTCCCAGGAAGCCAAGGACGACGCAAGCTTGCTGCGCAAGCGGATTGCCGACGATCCGGCTCACTTCGGCAGGGTGATCGTCACCGACTTGCACCCGCCGCAGCTTACCGAGATCTGCCCGCCAGGCACCGCAGATGTGGTACTGACCTTTCGCAACGTGCACAACTGGATCGAGCAGGGCAGTCAGCAGCAGCAGTTCGATACCTTCTTCAAGGCCCTGAAGCCAGGAGGCGTGCTCGGAGTCGTGGAGCACCGCGCCAAACCCGGTACCAGCCTCGATGAGATGAAGAAATCCGGTTACGTCGATGAGGCTTACGTCAAGAAGCTGGCGGCCACCGCGGGCTTTCGTTTCGATGCCGCCTCACCCGTCAACGACAATCCCAAGGACACCAAGGACTATGCGGAAGGCGTGTGGACGCTGCCCCCGACGCTCACGCTGGGCGAGAAGGATCGGGACAAATACCTTGCCATCGGTGAATCCGATCGGATGACACTCAGGTTTGTGAAGCCCGGCAAGTAAGTCGCATACCGGCAGAGCGTTCAACCCCAGAGTGCCCGGGAGGGTGGATACATGAGCCCGTGCTCGAAGCGTATCGGCGGGGAGTAATCGAGTCGCTGCAGCAGTGGTCCATCGAGGTCGACGTACTCGCATCGCTGCGCTAGCAGAAAGGCCGGCGCCATCGCCAGCGAGCTGCCACACATGTTTCCGACCATCAGCCCGAGCCCACGGCGCGTTGCCTCGGCGCACAATGCAAGAGCCTCGGTCAGGCCGCCGCACTTGTCGAGCTTGATGTTGATGTACTGATAGCGACCGAGGAGTGCGTGGAGGGATCGACTGTCCGTGCAGGATTCATCGGCGGCGAGAGGTACGCCAGGCATCAGACCGTCGAGGGAATCGTCGTGACCGCACGCTACGGGCTGCTCGATCAGCTCGACTCCCAGCGCCTGAAGCTGCGGCAGGAGCCGTTCGAGCAGGGCCCGTGACCACGACTGATTGGCATCGACCAGCAAGCGTGCCGCCGGTCGCTCTTCGCGGACAATGCGCACAATGTCGATGTGGCGCTCGGCATCGAGTTTGAGCTTGAGCATGGGATACGCTTCCGCCTCGCGCGCTCGGCGCCGCGTGTCGGCCTCGCTGCCTAACCCGATGGTGAACGCCGTGGTGACAGGCCGGAGCGCCTCGAGACCAGCGGAGGCAGCAGCCGGCAGGCTGCTCTCCTTCGCGCGCAGATCCCACAGTGCACAGTCGAGCGCGTTGCGCGCACCGCCGGCGGGCAGCAGTTCGAGCAGATCCCGCCCCGTGACCTCATCGTGCAGATGCGCCTGGACGCTCGCGAGCTGCGCAGCCATGCCCGCGGGTGTCTCGCCGTCGTAATCGACCCCCGCAGCCTCGGCGCGGCCGCGCGCGCCGTGCTTGCCCGTCAACTCGATGAGGATCACCGGCAGGTGAGTCAGGCAGTCCCGGGCCGTCGCAAAAGGCTCGCGCAGTTCCCAGCTGTGGAGATGTGTGTCGATCGAGATCATAGTTGGCGCAGCGCCTCGGCCAGTGGCGCCACGCCGCTGCGCAACGGATCGCATACGGGCAGCGCGAGCTCACGCTCGAGCCTCGCCCGATACGACCGCCACTCGGGCTCTGCGAGCTCGGATGAGTTGATGCTGATGCCCACGCAGCGAATGGCGCGGTTGGTCAGGCGGCCGGCCCGCAGATACTCGTCGATCACCGCATCGAGCGGCGGAATCGGATAATCCGGATACTCCTCGATGGTGGTTCGCGTGGGATCGTGGCACAACACCAGCGCGTCCGGCTGCGATCCGTGCAGTAATCCGAGCGTGACCGCCGCGTACGCCGGATGGCAGAGGGAGCCCTGCCCTTCGATCACGTCCCAGTGATCCGGTTGGTTATCCGGCGAGAGCGTCTCCGCTGCACCCGCCACGAAGTCAGCGACCAGCGCGTCCATTGCGATGCCACTGCCCGCGATCAGGATTCCCGTCTGCCCGGTGGCCCTGAATGTGGCAGAAACACCCAGTGTCTCGAGTGCCCGCGTCAGGGCGAGCGCGGTGTATTTCTTTCCGAGAGCGCAATCGGTGCCGACCGTGAGCGCACGCTTGCCGGCGCGCTTGCGGCCGCTCGCCACGGGATAGTCGCGCGTGGGGTGGCGCACATCGATGAGCTGCACGCCGCGCCGCTGCGCAGCCGCACGCAGCCGCGGAAACGAGCTGAGCCGGGTATGCAACCCGCTGACCGTATCGAGGCCGGCCTCGAGCGCGGCTTCGAGATCATCCTGCCAATGATCGGGCAGCTGTCCGCCCGTCGGCGCGACGCCGATCACGATCGATCCCGCCCCCTTGGCGGCGGCTTCCGGCGGTGACATCCGCGGCAGACCCAGCGCTACCCGTCCGTTCGGATGTGACCACTCGCCGAGGACATCCTCACGACACCAATCCCGCAACCCGAAGGCAGTCTTGCAGTCGGACTTGAGCACGGCATCGCCGAGGTAAAGGAGATAAGGTTTGCGAAGCACATGCATGGGGCAGAGCTCGAGCCTGAAGATGTTGAGAAAACCCCATGATGCCACAGCCAACGACACCAGCCTCTGCGGTAACCTGTCGCTGCAAATTGGCAGGTATCCACTATGTCCATGCCCCTCGAGCCCCTCGAGCCCGTTCGACCGATCACGCTCCAGGATATTCAGAGCGCACGCGCACGAATCGCGCACACCGTCCTGCGCACACCCCTGGTGCGGCTCGAACTAGGATCCGGCGGACCTGAGATCCGCCTCAAGCTCGAGAATCTGCAGCCAACCAATTCATACAAGCTGCGAGGTGCAGTGAATGCCGTGGCCATGCTGCCCGAGTCGGCGCGCAGACAGGGAGTGTGGACCATCAGCGCGGGTAACGCCGGGCAGGGCGTTGCGTATGCAGCCCGGCAGGCGGGAGTATCGTGCTCGGTCGTGGTCGTCGAAACCGCGCCCGCAGCGAAGATCGAGCGCATGAGGGCGCTCGGTGCACGGCTGATTCCGGTCCCCTATGAGGTTGCCTGGAGGGCGCTCGATCAGCGCGCATTTCCTGGAGTGGAAGGGACGTTTGTACATCCGTTCGATGATCACAACTTCATCGCGGGCCATGCAACGATAGGACTCGAGATCCTCGAGGATGCTCCCGACACTGCCGCAGTCGTTGCCGCAATCGGTGGTGGCGGCCTGATCACCGGTATTGCCAGCGCCATCAAGACGAGCAATCCGCAAATCAAGGTCTGGGGAGCGGAGCCAGAGACGGCCGCCCCCGCCGCGCGCTCCTTCGCGCAAGGATCGCCGCAGGTCTTTCCGGGGTGGACGGCCTCGTTCGTCGATGGCGCGGGTGGCAAGAGCGTCTTTCCGCGCATGTGGGAGCGTATGCGCCCGATCGTGGACGGCTCGATCATCGTAAGCCTCGAGCAAACGAAGCAGGCGCTGCGCATGATCGCTGAGAAGTCACGCGCCGTTGCGGAAGGCGCGGGCGCCCTCGCGCTCGCCGCGGCTCTCACCGGCCATGCGGGACGCGGCCCGATCGTAGCCATTGTCTCGGGCGGCAACATCGACCTGAGTAAGTTCTGCGAGATTCTCGCGTCGACTACGCCTCGGGAGTCCACCCGCTGAGACGGGTGGGGGTCACAAATGCTCAGACGTCAGCGCACGCGCGTCGAGCGCACGCACTCACCCGGTGCGGCCGCCGTGCGCAAGGTAGCGAGCGAGATGCCCGACGAGATCACGTGCGTCATCCTCAGCACCCAGGATGAAGGTCGACTTGCGCCGCCGTAACACCGGCAATCCGATCGCGTAGATTCCGGGGGCGTCGACGATTACGCCGCCATCGTGGCGCAGTTCGCCCTTGCGATCGAGCACGGGTACCTCGAGCCAGCGATAGTCGGGACGAAATCCCGTCGCCCAGAGGACCGAGCGGATTTCGCCGCTGCGCAGATCGAGCGTCAGCCGCGGCGATGCGGGTGCGCGTGTCGGCTCGAAACGTTCCGCAGGAGCGGCTTCGACATCCAACGGGGTCTGGGACGCCCAGGCATCGAACGTATCGAGCAGGCGCTGCATCTTGAGGTCGGCCAGCGCGAACTGATTGCGGAGACCGCCGGAGAACAGCGCGCGGCCGTCGCGTATCGCGGCCAGCCGGCCCACGATCTCGACCCCCGCAGCCTGGAGAACATTCAGATCGAGAGTCATGTGCTCGGGCGTGCCGACGAGCTGCGGCGAGGGCAGTCCGCGGGCACGCTCGAGATCGTCGACCTCATCGTAACGCTGGCTCCAGACCCCGGAATGTTCCATCCACCACAGCACATCGCGCCCGCGGTAGGTCCGCGGCAGCCTCACGTGCTCGCCGACCGCTAAGGTCACGGGGCGCCCCGAGCGGTGGATCTCATCGGCGAGCTGCACGCCGGTGGCCGAGGCGCCGACCACGAGCACCCCACCCCGAGGCAGCCGTTCCGGGTTGTGGTACTCGAAGGGCGTGACGCATTCGATCGGCTCGGGCACCGCCTCCCGTACCTGCGGCACCCGCGGAATATTGGCGGCGCCACTCGCGAGCACCACACACCGGCAGCGTATCTCCCCGTCATCGGTCGCGACCCGGTAACCGTCGTCGATCCGCCTCACCGAGGTGACGGCCGTATGGGTGCGCACGGGTGTCGAGATCACCGCGGCGAAGTTCGCGATATGCCCGATGACGTCTGGCATCGTCATGAAGCCATCAGGATCGGAGCCCGTGTACGCGTAGCCGGGCAGCCGGCTCTGCCAGTTTGGCGTCAACAGGCGCAGCGAATCCCAGCGCTCGCGCCGCCACGAGTTCGCCACCTCGCCCCGCTCGATCACCACATGGTCGATCGAGTGCTCGGTGAGTACGCGGCTGATCGCGAGCCCGGCGTGACCGGCACCGATCACGACCGTCGTGATGTGTTCGATGGCGACCCCCCGTGGCGGGCGCCGCAGTCCCGCTAGACGATCTCGACGGTGACGTTGGTCGGATTGGTCACGATGTCGTATACGGCCGAGCGTTTCTGCGACTGTGCGACGAGTGCCTCGATGTCTTTCTTCGATGCGTCGGCGTCGATGTGAAACGTGACCTTGATGTCGTCGTAGCCATTGCGCACGTCGCTGTCGATGCCGAGTATGCCGTAGAGGTTCATCTTGCCCTCGAGCTTCGCCTCCACCGAGCGCAGCTGTATGCCGCGATTCTGCGCGACCGTCGCCACACCCGCCGTCAGGCAACTCGCGAGACCGACCAGCACCAGCTCGACCGGCGTCGCGCCGTGGTCCTCGGAGGCGAAAACCTCGGGGTGATCGGTCTCGAATGAGAACTGCGTTTTGTGCCTCTGCTCGTCCCCGAGCCCATGGAATCCCTGCACCGTCGATGTGGAATGGGTACCGTTCTGCCACTTGCATGATGCACGCCAGGTGAACTTGGCGGCCTCGGGCGCGTTCTTCAGTGCTTCCCGCGCGGCGAGCAGTGCATCGATGTTGACACCGTTGTTGACATTCTCCTCAGCCATGTTCCCGTCTCCTCGATGATGTGGAAGGTCTTATGGATGCCTTCGCACCCGTGCTAACCCACCGAGACTACCCCTGCGTCGGGGGTCGTACAAGGAGCAACAACCCGCAGGAACGACCGGGCAGACTATCTTTCGGATATATGGTTATAAGCCCACCAGGCGCTGCAATTGGAGGCAGCGCAACACAGGCCTATGATTCCGTCGTCCATCGAGTGACCAGGAGCCGCCTTCCGTGGAACAGTCACGTCATTTCGGCTTCGAGACGCGCCAGGTTCACGCCGGCCAGCGGCCGGATCCGAATACCGGTGCGCGTGCAGTGCCTATTTTCCAGACCACGAGCTACGTGTTCGAGGACCCGGCCGCGGCTGCCGCCTACTTCAATCTCCAGGAGTACGGCAACACTTACAGCAGGATCATGAACCCCACCCTCGCGGTGTTCGAGGAGCGTGTGGCGAGCCTCGAGGGTGGTTGCGGTGCAGTAGCGTTCGCGAGCGGTCTTGCCGCCCAGGCGGCGGCGCTCTTCACGCTGCTCACCCCGGGCGACCACGTCGTCTCATCTGCGGCGCTGTACGGCGGCACGGTGAATCAGTTCAAGCACGTGCTGCGCAAGATGAGCGTCGAGCTCACCTGGGTCGATCCGGATGATCTCAGCGCGTGGAAATCCGCGCTGCGCGACAACACCAAGGCATTCTTCGGCGAGACGATCGGCAACCCCGGCGGAAATGTGCTCGACATCGAGGCGATTGCGGCCATCGCGCACGATCACGGTCTACCGCTGCTCGTCGACAATACCTTCGCGACTCCGTACCTGTGCCGCCCGATCGAATGGGGTGCTGACATCGTGCTGCACTCGGCGACCAAGTACATCGGCGGACACGGCACCAGCATCGGCGGGGTGGTCGTGGATTCAGGAGAGTTCGACTGGTCGAATGGCCGCTTCCCGGTGATCGCGGAACCCTCGCCCGCGTACCACGGCCTGCAGTTTCACGAGACCTTCGGCACTTACGGCTACCTGATGAAGCTGCGCGCCGAGACCTTGCGCGATCTGGGTGGCTGCATGAGCCCCTTCAATGCGTTCCTGTTCTTGCAGGGACTCGAGACGCTGTCGTTGCGCATGGCGCGTCACGTCGAAAATGCCCTGACGATCGCGCGCTACCTCGAATCGCACGAGCTCGCATCGAATGTGAGGTACCCAGGCCTGCGCGCGAGCCCGTACCGGGCGCTCACGGAGAAGTATCTGCCGCGTGGCGCGGGCGCGGTGTTCTCATTCGATATCCGGGGCGGCCGCGAGGCGGGACAGGAGTTCATCCGCGGAGTCACCCTGTGGTCGCACCTCGCCAACGTGGGTGATGCCAAGAGCCTCGTCATCCATCCGGCGAGCACTACGCATCGGCAGCTCGATGAGCGGGAGCTCAGGGCGGCCGGCGTCGGTCCGGGTACGATCCGGCTGTCCGTCGGCATCGAGGACGCAGACGATCTCATCTGGGACCTGGAGCAGGGTTTTGCGCGAGCCCGTGCATCCGGCGCACTGGAGCGCGCGTCATGACCTTCGACCTCGCCCGCTACCAGGATCCGCTCGCCATCCAGCGGGTGCTGTTCGATGCAAAGACCATTGCAATCGTCGGCTTGTCGGGCAACCCGCTGCGCCCCAGCAATTTCGTGGGGTTTTACCTGCAGCGGCACGGTTACCGCGTGATTCCCGTGAACCCGCGTGAGCCGGAGATCCTCGGCGAGCGAAGCTTCGCCAGCCTGCGCGAAGTGCCGGTGCCGGTGGATGTCGTCGATGTGTTCCGCGCTCCGGCGGCGCTGCCCGAGATCGCAAGAGATGCGGTGGCGATTGGAGCCAGGTGCCTGTGGTGTCAGTTCAAGGTGATCAACGAGGAAGGCGCGCGCATCGCGGAGGACGGCGGCTTGACGGTCGTCATGGACCGTTGCCTCAAAGTCGAGCACGCCCGCTACGCCGGACGGATGCACTGGCTCGGCTTCAACACTCAACGCGTCACATCCGTTCGCGGGGGTGTGCAGTAGGGCCAGGAGCGGAGCATGGCGGCCGATAGCGGTGTTGTGCTTCGGCCAGGTAATCAGCGATTTTTCTTGCCGCCGTCCCTTTGCTCGTACACGTTCAATCGAACCAGGACCGTGGACAAGAGGGGCGTCTCAACGCCTTTGGCAGCCGCCCGCGTGACCAGATCCCCAATGATCTGATCCGCCTCGATGCGGTGACCCGCCTTCATGTCGCGGTACATGGACGAGGTGAGGCTGGAAGCCCTGTCGGTGAGCAAAGCCAGCACCTGGGATTTGAAGGGGTCAGCGAGCGCTCCCCAGGCGGCGCCAATCGTTGCCACGACTTCGGCGAAGAGACGCTGCACGAACTCGGTGCCGCCCGCAACCCTTGCGACGCTGCCGATGTCGCCATCCATCAGACACGTGACGGCACCGAGGCTCGCCAGCATGGCCCACTTTTCCCACATCTCGCGCTCGATCTCGGGCGATAAGCGCGCATCGAACCCGGCTCCGCGCATGAACTCATCGAGCGCGAGGATGCGACCGGACTTTGCACCGCTCCATTCACCGTAGCTGAGGTCATGGAAGCTCGCCTGATCCAATATTCGGCCCTGCTCATCGAGGCTGGTTGCGATTCTCGCGACCCCGCCGATGACCCTCGGCTCGCCAAAACGGGACCGCAGCGCATCCATGTGCTTCATCCCGTTGAGCACCGGGAGAATCATCGTCCGCTCGCTCACGTAGGGAGCCAGGTCCTCGATCGCGCGCTCGAGTTGATAGGCCTTGACCGCCAGGAAGATCACATCGAACTCGCCCCCCGACGCGCCGGTCAGAACCAACCTGATGGGAATGATGGTGTCCTGCCCCTGACTCGATATCGTCAGTCCGCGGGTGAGCTGAGTGGCGCGATGCGGGCGGACGAGAAAGCTCACGTCCCGTCCGGCCGCCGCCAGGCGGCCGCCGAAGTAGCCACCGACGCTGCCTGCTCCGACGACCAGCGCTCTCATACATGGCCTCCCCTGATCAACGCTCGATGCAGCACTCGCGGCGCAGATCGTACTCGAAGACCGACCGCCCCGACTCCTCCTTTATACGGAGACTACCTGGATATCTGAGGACTACGCGTACATCTGAGGACTACCCGTACGGGGGTATAAGCGCCACGGCAAAAGCATGCCGGCTTATCGGGCTTCAGCGCCGGCCCTCGTCAATCAAGCCTCAGTGCTCAGTACGGAAGGCGCGCTCAACTGTGCGCCACATCATTTTCGCATGGTCCCTCTGGTCGGATAGCTGACGCGCGGTCGCTGCGCTCTCTGGTTCCACCGCTTTGAGAAACGCTCGATTTGCAAGATCAAATTCCCTCGCCGCTTGATAACAGTTACCCGCGCGCCGATACGCGCCCTGCTCGAAGAGCTCATCACCAAGGGTTCGTGCCTGCTCCAGGCTCGAAGCTGGACAGTCCGGATGCGCCTCGGGCTCAGCGATCGCCACCGGTGCGGCAGCCAGTAAGAGGGCGAGTCCAAGGACGCCCAACGCTCCCAAGAGAAACAACCTTCGATGTCGAGTCCCCTCTGGGGGCGCTGCCACGATGCCTGGATCCACGAACATGCTGACCGCTCACTTACTCGCCTACATGAGCAGCACGATACGAGCAACCCTCCACGCACGCAGTCCGTCTCTGGAGGTGATCGGCCGACGCCTGCCGACCCACGGCGGTCACTCCCTTTAGAGATAGACGCCGGCACATCAAAGGGGGCGGCGATCGCCTGCAACTTGCGGGATTGGAGGCGATCGCGGCAATCGCCAGAATAACGCGCAGGAGGATCGATGGACTGTTGGCCGATCGGCGCGTCCGCACATCGGAGCACCACGCGAGTTATGGCGACGACCCTCGCTGTTGACATCGGAAGACCTGCGGCTCCGCGAGCCAGCAGGACCAGTCGCCTCGTGGGTTTAGTACGTGAGCTCGGCCCGTACGCGGCCATTGCGCTCATTCTTCCGGGTGGCAGTCTGATCGCGCTCGCTTTGCTGAGTCGCAGGCATCGCGCCGGGCTCACCCCTTCGTTGCGCGGTTTGGTCCTGGTAGCGCTACTGGGCGCCTCCATCATGCTCCCCGGGAGCACGTGACGCCTTCCCCGCGCACGCACGCGCGGGAGTCACCTCAGGTTGCCCGCCCCCCGCTCTTCACGATCCCAAGGCTTCCAATTCCGACCATGCCGCCGAGAATGCGGCGGCCGAAACCTTGGTTTCGACGAATTCATTGCCAATGTTGCATCGTCGGGACTGGAAGGGCACAGTTGCCCGAAGCACTGCCATCCCTCCTCACCCAGTGAGAGAAGCTCAATGATCAAAACACCGATCGCAGCGTTGCTGCTGGCGATGCCCTTGGCCCTTGGTGCGCTGGCGTTACCGACGACGGCGGCCGCGCAAATTGAATTCTCCGTCACCATTGCCCCGCCGCCTATTCCCGTGTACGAGCAGCCGGAAATTCCGGCACCGGGCTACCTCTGGGTGCCGGGCTACTGGTATTACGGTCCGTACGGCTACTACTGGGTTCCCGGCACGTGGGCCGAGCCACCAGGCGTGGGGCTTCTTTGGACCCCGGGGTACTGGGGCTGGTCCCAAGGATTTTTCCTATGGTACCCCGGGTACTGGGCGCCCCAGGTCGGTTTTTACGGCGGAGTGAACTACGGCTTCGGGTATGCGGGCCGTGGTTACGAGGGTGGGTACTGGCGGGACAACCGCTTCTGGTACAACCGCGAAGCCAACAACGTCACCAACGTTCACATTCAGAACGTGTACTCCAAAACGGTGATCAACAACGTCACCGTCAATCACATCAGCTACGTGGGTGGTCCCGGTGGACTCACCGCGCAGCCGACGGCCGAGGAGCAGCGGGTGGCGCACCAGCACCATACGCCACCGACTCCAGGGCAGTTGCAGCATCGCGAGAAAGCGGCTGCACGCCCGGAGCTCGTCGCGTCGGTGAATCACGGCAAGCCCGAGATCGCCGCGACCGCGAAGCCTGGCAACTTCGAGTCGCACGCCACCGGCGCGAGCCGCGCGGGGGGGCCCGTGCCCGTGCATGCGCGGGAGTTGCCCAAGCCCGAGGCGGTGCAGGCTGCACCGAAGCCGCCATCGAACGCAGAAGCCGACTCCCAGCGGCAGCAGGCGGCGCTGCAGGCGCGGCACCAGCAGGAGCGCGAGGCGCTCGCCCAGATGCAGGAGCGCGATCACACCTATGTGAATCAGCAGAATGCCAACGCGCAAATGCAGGCCGCCATCGAGCACCAGCACCGGCAGCAGACCGAGTTCCTGCAACAGCGGCAAGCGACTGAGATGCAAAGCCTTCGTGCACCCGCCCCCCAGGCTCCACCTCCCCAGCGCGCACCAACGCCACCTCCCCAGCACGCACCAACGCCACCCCCCCAGCACGCACCGGCACCGCCGCGGGGCGAGCCCACGAAGCATTGAGCAACTGGCGGAGGCCTGTGGCCGCGAAGGTCGATCAGCCGAGTGAGGCGGGCGAATACGACCCCGGCATGCAGGCCCTGCTGCAGCTTCTGTGGGGCGAGGGTTTTCTCTCACCCGGGGGCGCGGCGGAAGTCGAGTATCTGCTCGAGCGAAGCAGCATTGCGGGATGCAGCGTGCTCGACATCGGCTGCGGGCTCGGTGCCGTCGACGAGCTGCTGGTCAAGCACCATGGTGCGCGATCTGTGCTCGGCGTCGACATCGATCCCGGTCTGCTCGCCACCATGCGCCAGCGCATCGAGCGCGCCGGTCTCGCGAAAGAGGTCACGACGCTCTGCGTGAAGCCCGGACCACTGCCGCTCGCCGATAACGGTTTCGATGTCGTCTTCTCCAAGGATGCCATCGTGCAAATCCCGGACAAGGCAGCGGTATTCACCGATGCTCATCGCCTGCTGCTCGCCGGCGGCCATCTGATCGTGAGCGACTGGCTGCGCGGCGGCAGCGGTGCGTATTCGGGGGAGATGCTTGAGTTTTTCCGCCTCGAAGGCATCGCCTACAACATGGCGAACATACCTGAGACTACCGCCGCGCTGAGCCGCGCCGGATTCATCGACATCGAGGTCCGTGACCGGAACGAGTGGTACCGGGAGCTCGCGCGCCGCGAGCTTGCCGCTCTCGAGGGTGAGCTGCGGGCGCTGGTTACGGAGCGAATCGGCACGGAGAGAGCCGCGCATTTCATCAACAACTGGCGGCAGATGGTGCGCGTTCTCGAGAGGGGCGAGTTGCGGCCTGCCCACCTCAAGGCACGTAAGCCCACTGCCCGGGATTAGAACCCGAGGGCTCGATAGAGGTGCGCGCTAAGCGCGACGCGTCTCCGCGCTGAGCCACGCGAGGTCTGTCCGCAAGCGCGCAACCTGGGCCGAATCGCTGCAACATCCGCCCCGCCCTCACGGTCCGATATTCGGTGCCGCCCCGTGGGAAGCTCGCAATGAAAATCGTGGCTGCGGCAGCGTCGATATTCCTGATGCTGGCGGGCGCTGCCAGTGCCGCTCCGGGTGACATCCGTTACGCAAGCCCCGGAAAGTTGGTCGCGGCGGAGGGAACCCGATTGAATCTCTACTGCATGGGCAGCGGGTCGCCCGCCGTCGTATTCGACTCAGGGTGGGAAGACTGGGCACCGGTCTGGGCCATCGTGCAGGCGCAAGTCGCCAGGTGGACTCAGGCCTGCAGCTACGATCGTGCCGGAGCGGGATTCAGTGACCCGGGACCCATGCCGCGCACCAGCGTCCGGATCGCCGATGAGCTGCACAGCGCGCTTCGCAATGCCGGTATCAAAGGCCCTTATGTGCTGGTCGGGCATGCGTTCGGTGGCGACAACGTGCGGGCATTTGGGCGCGTTACGGGACCGATATTGCCGGGCTCGTGCTGGTGGAGGCGGATGTCGGCGGCCTCGATGAGCACCGGGGAAATTCACCACTCATCGCTGGGCTGCGCGACTGCCGCAACGCAATCGCCGAGGGCAGAGCACTGCCCCCGCTTCCTGCGCGCGAGGGCCGACCGCCACGCACCTGCGCTCAGCAATTCTTCCGCGGCTTGCCGGAGCCAATGTGGTCACCGGAGCTCAACGCCAAACTATTGGAAATTGCGCAGACCAAGCTCGCGCTGTACGACGCGTTCATATCCGAAATGGAGCAGATGCCCGAGGACGAGGCCTACCTCGAGCAGCACAGCCATCCGCTCGGCGCGACCCGTGCGCGTCCTTTCGACCGGCTACCACGGCATCCATACGCTCGATCCCACGCGGACCCTGGCGGCCGAGCAACAAACCTATCAGCAGGAGGTTGCGGAGGCGCAGGCCAAATGGCTGGCGCTCTCCTCCAATGCCAGACAGCTATTCACCGACCAGAGCTCCGAATATCTTCCATTCGACCAGCCGGACTTCGTCGTCGAGACCATCCGGGAAGTCTGCACGCAGAGCCGCTCCCGGCAGTCGGGGACCTCTTGATGACATCTGCAGCCGTTGCTCAGGCGAAGTTGACGGCCGTCGTGTTCGCGCCGCTGAGGACGATGCCGACGCGCTCGCCTTCCCCAGGTCGATAGAGTCCCGCAAGGAGCGCCGCGAACGGCGCTGCGGCCCCGGGCTCGGTGACGATGCGCAGCGTGTCCCACAGCCGGCGCTGTGCCGCGCAGATCGCTTCATCGCTCACGAGCAGCACCTGTCGCGCGTAGCGCTGCGCGAGCGGAAACATCAGCTCACCGACTTTCCTCGGAGCGAGTGAGTCGGCTGCAATACCGCCCGCTTCGGCCTCGACCGGGTGACCCGCGGCGAGCGCGCGGGTGAGAGTCGGCGCGGCTTCTGGCTCGACCGCGATGAGTCGAACCCGCCCCTCGTACCAGGCCGCAAGTCCACCGAGAAGGCCTCCACCGCCCACCGCGACCAGCAGCGTGTCGATCCTGGACACCTGCTCCTCGAGCTCGAGACCCAGGGTGCCCTGGCCCAGCAGGGTCTCGATCTGATCGAAGGCGTGTATCGGCAGAGCACCGGAACTCGCGGCCCACTGCTCGCCTTCAGCCAGAGCATCTGCATAGCGCTCCCCGGATACGGTGAGCTCAGCGCCGGAGTCCCTGATCCTCGCGATCTTCGCGGGCGAGGCAACGGTGGGTACGAAGATCCGGGCCCGCACGCCGAGACGCTGCGCGGCATAGGCGACCGCAACACCATGGTTGCCGCCTGAGGCCGCGACGACACCGGCTGCCGGCACCTCGCGCAGCAGTAGATTGGCGAAAGCACCCCGCGTCTTGAAAGAGCCCGCCCGCTGCAGCATCTCGAGCTTGAAAACCGTCTGGAAACTGCCGAGCTCGAAATCCGCGGCATCGGTCTCGATGACTGGCGTGCGGCGCACGTGCGGCCGTATGACTTTGTAGGTGCGAACGATGCTGTCGCGGCTGATCATTGCGAGACTCCGGCGTCAGCTTGCCCGGTCGGCTAGCGCGCGATGAGGTCGATCTCGACCGCCGCACCGAGCGGCAAGGCCGACACCGCAACCGTGGTGCGCGCGGGATACGGCGCCTCGAAATAGCGGGCATACACGGCATTCATCGCGCCGAAATCCTTCATGTCGGTGAGATACACATTCACTCGCGCGACAGCGGCGAGGGATTTGCCGACCGCGGCGAGCAGCGTGCGGAGATTCTGCAGAACCTGCTCCGTCTGCGCCGCTACATCGCCATCGATGAGCCGGCCGGTAGTCGGACTGAGCGCCACCTGTCCGCTCAGGAACAGGAGCTCACCAACACGGACGCCGGGCGAAAATGGACCCACTGGCGGTGCGATCCGGTCGCTGCTAAAGACCTCTCTCGGCATAGGTCCTCCGCGGTATCGGTTGCCGTGACAGCAGTGCTATGATGAGCACTTAGGCGAGTGCCTAAATACTACTTAGCCAAGTGCCTAAATGTCAACCGTGAGCGCCGATCGCATGCTGCGCGCCATCGCCAGTGAGCGGCGCTTGCAGATCCTCGAGTGGCTGCGCTCTCCGACCGAGCATTTTCCCCCACAGGTGGACGGAGACCTGGTCAAGGACGGCGTCTGCGGGGTGTTGATCGCTCAAAAGCTCGGTGTGAGTCATCCGACCGTCAGCGAGCATCTGAAAATCCTGGCCGAGGCCGGGCTCATCCGCGGCAAGCGCCTCAAGCAATGGACGTTCTATCGGCGCGACGAGCCGCGCATCAGGGAGCTGAAGAGCCGCATCCTGGCGAAGATCTGACCGCCGACCCACCGCGCAGTCGGAAGTCCCGCAATGGAAGGGGAACTGAATGAACGGAACGATGAAGATACGTAACGTTGCGGCCTCGGACTACGAGCAGTGGCTGCCCCTGTGGAACGGCTACAACGCCTTCTACGGGCGCAGTGGGCCGACGGCGCTGCCGGTCGAGGTAACGGCGACGACGTGGAAGCGCTTTCTTGATGAGCGTGAGCCCGTCTATGCACTGGTGGCGGAGCTGGATGGGTCGCTCGTCGGCCTCACCCACTACCTCTTCCACAGAAGCACGACGCTTCTTGCGCCGATCTGTTATCTGCAGGATCTGTACACCGCCCCGGAGAGGCGCCGTAGCGGAGTGGGCCGCGCACTCATCGAGGCGGTTTACGAGTGCGCGTACGATGCCGGCTCACCCCGGGTCTACTGGCAGACGCACGAAACCAACCTCGTCGCGCAACGACTGTACGAGCAGGTGGCGGAGCGCTCGGGATTCATCGTCTATCGCAAGGATCTCCCGTAAATCGCCCGATCCTCAGCCTTGATTCACAGCATGATGAGCGCTGATGAAGCCCTGGCTTTCATCGAAGGGCACGGCGTGGTGCTCGTGGCGGCAACAGGACCGGTGCCGCGCCTCGTTGAAGCCATTCTCGGTGAGCCCATCCGCGGCAGCTGGTGGGCGCATCCCGCGAGCCGTGAAATCTTCGCAGTGTTGACCAGGGTCGGCGAATCCAGCGATTTGCTGATGTGCCGGCTCGTCGAGGGCAAGGTGACCCTGGTGCACCGGCGGCTGTGGCCGGCGCTTGTCAGGCTGGAACGCCGCTTCGCGCGGCGGCACCTTGCGCAGATCCATCAGGAACACACCCGCTCTGGCAAACACGTGAATCGGCGCGTCGCATTTCCGGCTTGGGTGCCGCAGAGCGTCCGCAAACAGGCCGAGCAGATGCGCGCCGAGAAGGCGGAGCAGGCATTGGCGGGTGTGCTGGAGCACTTGCGCAAACGCGCGCAACGCGGCCGCTAACGGCGCGGTGCGCCGGCGGCCGGCGCCGTCTCGCCGATTTCGGCGAGCACCTCCCTCTCCATTTGCGGGCTGCGCTCGCCGTCCGCGGTGGCGATGATCTCCCTCGGAATGACCTGCAGAACCACGAGCATCAGTATGGAGGTCGCCGTGCCCGCGGCAACACAGTACGCGAAACCGTGGGTGGCGCTGCTCGCGTAGATCCTGGTGCCGACCACGTCGCCCCCGCGGTACGCGAGCTCGTACATTCCCGCCACCAGCATCATCAGCGCGCCCTGCAGTCCCGGTGGACACGAGCGCATGGAGAGATCCCAGAGCGCCGTGAACGCAAAGCCGTTCGCAAGACCGATCGGGACCGCAAACCACAGCGCGCTCGCGCTCGAGTGAATCAACAGGAGCGGAATCGCTGCCGGGAGCCACAGCAAGGTTGCCCACCAGAGCAGCGTCCTCAACGGGAGCCGCGTGCACAAGCGCGCGTACACCACGGCGGCGGGGATGTAACCCGCTTGCAGAATTCCCTGGAAGTCGCCATACACCCAGTCGGGTGCCTTCAGATCGTTCGCCAGGTAGAACTGCAACGGTGTGTTGAATCCTGGCAAGAATTGGGACAGGCACACGAGCAGTACCGCAGGATACGCGGCGCGGTGCTTCAGGAGGCGCTTGAGGTCACCGAGCAGCGTCGTCCCCTGCGCCGAAGGAAGAGCGTAGGCACGGCGAAAGACGGCGCTCGGCTTCCACAGACCGTAAAGCGCAATCGCTGCACTCAGCGCCGCGACCAGCCTGAAGGTGTACGCGGGCGTGAGTCCAGAGAGATAGCCCGCTGCAAAGGCCCCGAACACGTACGGCGCCGAGGACACTGCGTTCCACAGAGCGCTCAGCCGCCCGGACATGAGCTGCTCCTGGCTGATGAGAGCGAGCAGACCCCGCGCGGCCGCGGCCACGAATCCGAACGAGAGCATGACGACAAACATGCTGACGAGCAGTCCCCGGTAGGAGAGCGTCAGCGTGGTCATCAAAAGGAACATGGCGGCGGTGACCGTGCCGAAGATCATGAACAGCCCGCGATCGCGCAGGCCGAACGGGTTCCACAGGTCGCGCGCGAGCCCGAAGAAAAACGCCAGGTACACCGGCACCGCGGTCAACAGCCGGAAGTTCGCCACCTCCTCGGGCGTCGCCCTCACCTGGTTCTTCAGCATGAAGGAGGTGGCGATGTCGAGGAGGAAACCATTCGGCAGCACGAGAAACACGAGCAGCGTGAGGGGCGTGAAGTAAAGGAACACCGCACCCGCTCGTGAGTGCGGCGTAGCGCCAGAGGCGGTCACACGCTTTTCCAGACCTTCACTCCCCGCACGCAGCCACCACGCGGACGCTTACGCCGACGATGTGGCCACGCGAGCAACTTCAGGCCGCGCGCGGATCAGCGAGCTGATGCGCTCAGCATCCGCCGCTGTCGCCGGCGTGTAGATCACCATGCTGAGATCCGGCCGCCCATCGACGGCAAAGCTCGAATACTCCAGCCCGATGAGCCCGGCGAGCGGATGCCGGATGTACTTGCTGCCCTCGCCATAGGTGCGCACGTCATTGTCGCGCCAGAGGGCATCGAATTCAGGGCTGAGCCGCGCGAGCTCATCCACGAGCGTCTGCACATTCGCGCCCGCGCCCGCCCGTGCCGCATCGGCTCTGAAAGCCGCCACGACGAACCGCGCGACACTCTCCCAGTCCGCTTGCGCGGCGCGCACACGAGGATCGCAGAACATGAGCCGCAGAATGTTGCGTTCCCGGACCGGCAGTGCTTCGTAGTCTGCGAGCACTGCCGAGGCGGCGCGGTTCCACGCGATGATGTCCCAGGTGGAAGTCTTCACGATCGCCGGACTCAGCTCGAGCGAGTCGAGTATCCGTTGCAGCCGTGGCGTCACGCCCTCCGTCAGCTGATAACGCACTTCCGGCGGCCGGCCGAGCGCGAGCAGAAAGAGGTGTTCGCGTTCGACTTCAGTCAGCATCAGAGCGTGGGCAATGCGTTCAAGCACACTAGCCGAGGGTGCTCCGCCTCGCCCTTGTTCGAGCCAGGTGTACCAGGTGGCGCTGACGCTCGCTCGCTGAGCCACTTCTTCGCGCCGCAGCCCAGGCGTGCGACGGCGCGTGAGCGGAAAACCGAGTGTCGCCGGATCGAGCTTCGCGCGTCGGTCCCTGAGATAGCTTCCGAGCAGATTCTCGCTGGCTGCCATCGATATCCTGTTACTTTCTATACCAGTATAAGGTCACTACTTTACCCGGATAAGATACGACCTGAGAGTAGTCTCCGTCCAATCATCGGAGGAACTCATCATGCGTGTCTTTGTGACCGGCGCCACTGGATTCATCGGCTCGGCGATCGTCGCGGAACTGATCGCGGCGGGACATAAGGTTCTCGGCCTCGCCCGTTCGGATGCTGCGGCGGCATCTCTCGCAGCGGCCGGGGTCGCAGTACACCGCGGCTCACTCGAGCATCCCGATAGCCTGCGCAGCGCAGTGGCCGCTGCGGATGGAGTCATACACACCGCCTTCAATCACGACTTCTCCAGGTGGAAGGAAAACTGCGAGACCGACCGGCGCGTGATCGAGACACTTGGCAGCGCGCTCGCACGCTCCGACCGCCCGCTCATCGTGACTTCCGGCACCGGGCTCCTTCGGGCAGGTCAACGCGGGACCGAGGACGATCTGCCGGCCTCCACGGTTCCCCGCGTCGCCTCGGAGGAAGCCGCCGCATCGGTGGCGGCGCTCGGCGTGCACGTCTCGCTGGTCCGTCTTCCCCCAACGGTGCATGGCGAGGGCGATCACGGGTTCGTCCCGCTGCTCATAGGCCTGGCGCGCGAGAAGCAGGTCTCTGCGTACGTCGGTGAGGGCTCGAATCGTTGGGCCGCGGTGCACCGCCTCGACGCCGCGCACCTCTACAGGCTGGCGCTCGAGAAGGGTTCCGCCGCAGCCCGCTATCACGGAGTCGCTGAAGAAGGCGTACCCTTCCGGGACGTCGCTGCGGTGATTGCACGGCGCCTCGAGGTACCCCTCGTCAGCCAGTCCGCCGAAGAGGCCAACAGCCATTTCGGCTGGTTCGCGCACTTTGCAGCTCTTGACACCCCCGCCTCGAGTCGGCGGACCCGCGAACTGCTGGGGTGGCAGCCGACGCAGGCGGGAGTGTTGGCAGATCTTGACGGTCCCGGATATTTCGAGACCGGAACGGGCGGCGGGCTCGCCCACTAAGCTCTGTGCGGCGGCACAAAGCT
>Ga0210384_10002075_pt1 | contig 25230 bp, 19 predicted proteins | sample IncBWH2MmetaG_FD_160574 | JGI IMG/M metagenome (GOLD analysis project Ga0210384, IMG submission 160574) | Forest soil microbial communities from Barre Woods Harvard Forest LTER site, Petersham, Massachusetts, United States - Inc-BW-H-2-M | ecosystem: Environmental > Terrestrial > Soil >...
GATGTCTCCTTGTTACGCGTCCTGAATGTTCCCCCGCGCGGCATCGGCAAGACCACCGTCGATTCGCTGCGCGAACTTTCCCGCGCCGATGCATCGCCCCTCTGGGCCGCAATCGAAAAAACGGTTTCTACCGCAGCCGCAGGCCGGGCGGTCGCTCCTTTGCGCACTTTTCAGGAGCTGATCGGCAAGCTGAAATCGGCTGTGATAGAAAAGCAGCCGGCGGACTTCCTGCGCTTTGTTCTGGAAGAGACCGGTTATATGGACATGCTCAAGGATCGCAACACTCCGGACGACGTCGCGCGAATAGAGAATCTGGAAGAATTGACGCGCGCTGTCGCGGAGAGCATGGACGCCGGCGAGACGTTCACTGATTTCCTCGACGCTGCGGCCCTCGTAAGCGATGCGGACTCCTTCGAAGACAAGCCCGGCGTGACTCTGATCACTCTTCACAGCACCAAGGGGCTCGAATTCGATCATGTTTTCTTGACCGGCATGGAGGAAGGCATCTGCCCCCACGGCCGCTCCATCAATGAAGAGAAAGGCATCGAAGAGGAGCGCCGGCTCTGCTACGTGGGAATGACTCGAGCGCGCACTTCGCTCACTCTTACGCGAGCGGTTTATCGACGCGTGTTTGGCAACGAACAGCAGCTTCGTGCTTCCAAGCCCTCGCGATTTCTCGAGGAAATCCCAAGCGAATTGGTGGACACAGTGAATGGCTCGATGGCAGAGATCGGTGAATCGCGCCGGTATGAACCCGACCCGGAATATTCCTACTCGCCGGACGAATTCCTGCGCCGCGTGCGGGGCGGCAAATCAACAGCTCTCCCTGTGCCCCGGCACAAACAGGGCTCTCCTTCGTTTGGCAGACCTTCCGTCAAGCGCGGCGCTAATTCCGATCCGCTCCTCGGTCGAAAAGTCCGGCATCCCGAATTCGGGTTGGGCACAATTGTGGCCGTCGAGGGTGATGAAGACGATCGCAAAGTTTCCGTGAGTTTTCCCGGCCGCGGTACGAAAAAATTCGTCGAGCGCTATGCGCAACTCGAGCAGGTGTGAGAGTTCCCATCTGAGGATTACCACGCGTTACAATGGGTTGCGCGGCCTCGCGTCTCAGGATAGAGTGAGGCCGTTTTTATCCCGCGAATCATCTTGTCCGGCAACGATGCCCTTTCCGCTTGCCTGGACGCGATCGGAGAGCCCGGGTGGGTTCACAATATCTCCGCTGCAGAGACATCGACCAGCTCGTTTCAGATTCTGAGCAACCGGAAAAACGACTCAAGAAGACTTTGGGATGGATCAGCCTCACCGCCTTCGGTATCGGCGCCATCATCGGCACCGGAATTTTTGTGCTGACTGGCACGGCCGCCGCTGGAGAGCAAGTCGAGGTTCCCTCCATCCTGAAAGCTCCTGTCCTTGATGTTTTGTTCCACGGCATGCACGCGACAGGTATTTCCGGACGCCCAGGCGCCGGACCTGCCATCGCACTCTCGTTTTTCCTTGTCGCCATCGTCTGCGGCTTCGCGGGACTTTGTTACGCCGAACTCTCCTCCATGATTCCGATTGCTGGCAGCGCCTACACCTACACCTACGCGACCATGGGCGAATTGGTCGCCTGGATCATCGGTTGGGATTTAATTCTCGAATATGCCGTTTCCAACATGGCCGTCGCCGTCGGTTTCTCCGCGTATGTCAACAGTCTCTTGGCGACCTTCGGCCTTCATCTCCCTGCGGTTTTGAGCACTCCGGCCTACACCCCAGGAGCGGGCTGGGTTCCCCACTTCAATATCGTTGGCTTTCTCATCGTCATGCTCCTCACCGTGTTGCTGATCGTGGGAATCCGCGAATCGGCCGAAGCCAACAGCGTTATGGTGGGGATCAAGCTTGTCGCTATTTTCATCTTCGTCGTGTTCGCCTCGAAATACATCCGTCCCGTCAACTGGCACCCTTTTATGCCAAATGGGTTTCAAGGTGTTCTGACGGGTGGCGCGATTGTCTTTTTCAGCTATATCGGGTTTGATTCTGTCTCAACCGCCGCGGAAGAATGCAAGAATCCTAAGCGCGACCTGCCCCTCGGAATCATGGCCTCCCTATTCATTTGCGCCGTGCTCTACGTCGGCGTGGCCGTCGTCTTGACCGGCATCCAGCCTTTTCAAATTTTCAAGGGCGATGCCGCTCCAGTCGCGACGGCCCTCCACAATATCGGTCTCGATAATTTGCAGCGCTGGGTAACGATTGGTGCGCTGATGGGCATGGTTTCTTCACTGCTCGTTTATCAATATGGCCAAGCGCGGGTTTGGTTTGCTATGTCGCGCGACGGACTTTTGCCGGCGGCCTTTTCTCGGGTCCACAAGCGCTTCCGCACGCCGCACATCGCCACCTGGGTCGCCGGCATTTTCGTGGGCATTCCCGCCGGCATTTTCGATATCGGCACACTGGCTGATCTTTCGAACATTGGAACGCTGTTTGCCTTCGTGCTTGTCGCTGCCGCGGTCCTGGTGCTTCGCAAATCGCAACCTGACCGTCCTCGCGGCTTCCGCGTTCCCTTCGTTCCCTTCGTGCCAATTCTTTCGATCCTGACCTGCGTCATTTTGATGGCTAGTTTGACGCTGGAAAACTGGATCCGCTTTTTTGTCTGGCTAGTGATTGGCTTGGTAATCTATGTCCTGTACAGCCAGAAGCACAGCACCCTGCGGACTTCGAACCGGACTTGAGGATCTTGGGAGTGGCGGCGATGCGCGGAAGAAAATCGCGGTCACGGGCGTTGGCCCTTCTCGCGGCTGCGGCCGTGCTGGCCCTCCGGACGCCTGAGGCTCTAGCGTGGGGTCAGAACAGCCACAAGATAGTGGTCAACCAGGCCATTGACACGCTTCCTTCGGACATCCGTTTTTTCTTTGAACTCAATCGCGGTATTTTAACGCAGCACGTTTCCGACCCTCTCGACGCTCTCCGCAAGACGCCTGCCGAACGTCACAATCATTTTCTTTTCCTCGACAGATACGGGCGTTTCCCATTCGACACCCTGCCGCGCAATTACAAAGCCGCCGTCGCCAAGTACACCCGGGCCAAACTGGAGGCCAACGGCCTCCTTCCCTGGCAGATCGGCGTTTACAGCGAAAAGCTTACCGAGGCCATGAAAGCCGGCCGCTGGGATGAAGCCAAGCTCGACGCCGCAATCCTTGCAAACTACGTGGCAGAAGCCCACGATCCCTTCAACACCACGGAAAATTTTGACGGCCATTTGTCCGCACAACCTGGAGTTAACGACCGTTTCGGTGCAACCCTCGTCGACAGATATTCCTCTTTCTTCCCCCTTCGCCCAAACGACGCCAGCTTCATCAATGATCCGACGGACCACGCCTTCGAATCGTGCCTCAGCTCGCATAGCTGGCTCGAGACCATTCTCCTTGCTGACCGCAACGCGCGCCGCGGACAAAACTCTTACAACGATGCGTTTTACGATAGTTTTTATAACCAAGCCGCGGCCATCTTGATCCGACAGCTCTCCGATGCCGCAACCGATGTCGGCTCCTACTGGCTGACCGCCTGGGTTAATGCCGGACGTCCCCAGTTGCCGCGGTAATTCCCCTTTGGTGAATCCCAGCTTGCTTCCAGAAAAAATCGCTTCGCTTCCCAAGGCCGAGCTGCACCTCCACCTCGAGGGCTCGATCCAGCCGGCAACTGTGCACGCGCTGATGTCGCGCCAAGGTCATGAGCTCTCCGAAGAAGAAATCCGGCAGCGTTACGCCTACCTCAATTTCTCGGAATTCATCGAAGCATTCAAATGGGTAACCTCTTTCCTCCGCGAACCGCAGGACTATGCCTTGATTACTGGTGATCTTGCGGAACATCTTTTGTCGCAAGGCGTTGTCTATGCCGAGGTCACGCTTTCCATCGGCGTCATGTTGCTCCGCAAACAGAACCCCCAAGCGAACTTCGAAGCAATCCTCCGCGCGTCGGAGAGCTTCGCGGGACGCGGCCTGCGTCTCAACTGGATCTTTGATGCCGCGCGGCAGTTTGGTCCCGAATCCGCGATGCGTGTGGTCGAAGCGGCGCGCAGTTGCGCTTCACCCTCGATTGTCGCATTCGGCATCGGCGGCGATGAACTTAGCGTCGAGACGAAGGAATTTCGCGCGGTCTACGGTAAAGCAGCAGATCTCGGGCTTCACCGCTTAATCCATGCGGGCGAAGTGGGTGGGCCCCAGAAAATTCGCGAAGCCATCGAGCTGCTCGGCGTGGAACGTATCGGCCACGGCATTGCTTCCATCAACGACCCTGCGCTCATGGATCTCCTTGCTGATCGCCGTATTCCTCTGGAAATCTGCCCGGCGAGCAACATCAAAACAGGGGCACTCGCACTGCAGTTGCACCGTCCACTCCCACCCATCGAAGACCATCCCTTGCCACGGCTCTATCGCCACGGAATTCCCGTCGTGCTCTCCACCGACGATCCTGCAATGTTCCACACCACACTCACCGAGGAATACGAAAACGCCCGCCGCATGGGACTCAGCGAACCCGAGCTCGCTCATCTTGCCTCCATGAGCTTCGAATATGCTTTCCTGAGCGATACGGAAAAGCGCGCGCTTCAATCCTTTCACCGCGTCTAGACTATGCGTCGGTCTGCCTGCGCCAGCCGCGCCAATTCCATCCGATGCTATACTGAACGCATGAAAGCACACGTCTGGGTTTTACCGAAGAAAACGGTGCTCGACCCGCAGGGACAAACCATTCAACACGCCCTCGCTGGACTAGGCTATGGCGCCGTCAAAGATGTCCGCCAGGGAAAATTCTTCGTATTGAATCTCGATGGTTGGAACCGCGACGAAGCCCAGAAACAGTTGGAAAAAATCTCCAAGGAAGTGCTGACTAACCCCGTCATCGAGGAATACCGCTTCGAACTCGTCGAATAGAACCCGCGCAACAGGGCGCGGAGGCATGCTAGGCTTTTAATATCGCTTTTAGGAGTGTCCGCTCATGTGCGGAATTGTTGGTTACATCGGCCCAAAAGCAGTTGTCCCGGTCATCATCGAGGGTCTTCGCAAACTGGAATACCGCGGGTACGACTCCGCTGGCATTGCGGTCGTCGACAAAAGCGGCAAGCTTGAAATTCGCCGCGCGCCCGGCAAACTCCGCAACCTCGAGGAAGTCATTCGACTGTCGCCCCTTGAAGGCACGTACGGCATCGGCCACACTCGCTGGGCCACCCACGGCCGCCCCACGGAAGAAAACGCGCACCCGCACCGCGATTGCACCGGCGAGATCGTCGTCGTGCACAACGGCATCATTGAAAATTACCTCGAACTAAAAGAGCGGCTTCAGCAACAGGGCCACAAATTCGTTACCGAAACAGACACCGAAGTTGTCGCTCACCTGGTGGAGCAAAACTCCAAGGGCGGCGTCCCACTCGAAGACGCCGTGCGCAAGTCCTTAAAAGACCTCCGTGGAATCTACGCGCTGGTCTTTATCTCGGCCAAAGAGCCACGCAAAATCGTCGCCGCTCGCATGGGTCCGCCTGCCGTCATCGGCCTCGGTCAGGGTGAATATTTCGTCGCCAGCGATATTCCGGCTCTCCTCGAGCATACCCGCGAAATCTTTTTCCTCGCCGATGGAGATATCGCCGTGCTCACGCAAAATGGAGTTCACGTGATGGACCATGACGGCCGCCCAGTGGAGCGCCCGGCTCATCATGTCGCCTGGGATCCCATCATGGCCGAAAAAGGCGGCTATAAGCATTTCATGCAGAAGGAAATCTTCGAGCAGCCCCGCGCCGTCAGGGACACTCTCCTCGGCCGCATTTCTCAGGACACCGGCCACATTTTTCTCGACGAGATGGCCGTCACCGAAAAGCAATTCCGCGAATTCCAGCAAGTACGCATCGTTGCGTGCGGCACAAGCTGGCATGCGGGCCTCGCCGGTAAATTCATGATCGAGCGCTTGGCGCGTCTTCCAGTCGAAGTGGATTACGGCAGCGAGTTCCGCTATCGCGATCCTATTCTCGATGGTAGGACGCTGACCGTCTGCATCAGCCAATCCGGTGAAACCGCCGACACGCTCGCCGCACAGCGTGAGGCAAAACTAAAAGGCTCTCCCACGCTCGCCATTTGCAACGTGATCGGCTCCATGATCACTCGCGAAGCAGCCGGAACCATCCTCACGCACGCCGGCCCTGAAATTGGCGTTGCTTCCACCAAGGCCTTCACTTCGCAACTCACCGCGCTATTGCTCCTGGCGGCGCACCTCGGCCAGATGCGCGGCAAGTTGACTAGCGAGGCAGCAAAAAACCTTTTGCAAGAATTCACGCGCATCCCGCACAAAATTGAAATGATATTGCAGACCGACGAATCCGGGCTCTATGAAAACCTCGCACGCCAATTCTTCCGATTCACGGATTTCCTCTACCTCGGGCGCGGGATTCATTATCCGATCGCCCTCGAAGGCGCTTTGAAACTCAAGGAAATTTCCTATATTCACGCGGAAGGATACCCCGCGGGAGAAATGAAGCACGGGCCAAACGCCTTGATTGACGAAAACCTGCCGGTCGTCGTTCTCGCCACTCGTGATGAATCCGATCCCCAGGCCATGACTCGCTACGAAAAAAGTGTTTCGAACATCAAGGAAGTAAAAGCGCGCGACGGCATCGTGATTTCCATCGTTACCAAGGGCGATCATCTCGCGCGCGAGGCCTCCGACCACATTATCGAACTCCCTCCCGCTCCCGAATTGCTCGTGCCACTGCTCGAAATTATTCCTCTCCAGCTTCTCGCTTACCACATCGCCGTCCGCCGCGGCTGCGACGTAGACCAACCGCGCAATCTCGCAAAATCCGTCACTGTTGAATAATCCTTCCGCCACTCGCACAGAAAATTCCACTCAGGCTTTACTCACCATTCCTTTCTTCTTCCTCTTCTTGTAGGGACGCAGCACCGCTGCGCCCTCGCTTGGCAAACCGTCGGCAGCCTTGACCTCCGGTTTTGTCCTTTATCCTGCCTGCCGCACAATTGCTCCTTTTCCGCTAGAATATTTCCATGCTTCGCATCTTCAGGGTTTTCGTCTTCGCACTTGCCACACCACCCCTGCTCTTCCCTCTTTCCGCCGCTTGCCAGACGCCCGACACCGCAACCTCTCCCTTGAAAGAACTCCGTGTCGAAGGAATAAAAACCATCACGGAAGCTAACGTCGCCATGGTTACCGGCCTTCAAGCCGGCACGCAAGTCAGCCGCAAGGACTTGCAAGCGGCGGCCGACCACCTGGTACAGTCCGGACTTTTCGCGAAGGTAAGCTACGATTTTCGCACTAAGGGCGAAGGCGTCTCCGTAACCTACCGCGTGCAGGAATCGTCACGCATTCCCGCCTATTTCGACAATTTTCCCTGGTTCTCCGAAGGCGAATTGACCGAGGCCATTCGCAAGAAACTCGTTTTCTATGACGGCACTCTTCCGGAAGTCGGTGATGTTCTCGATCAGGCCGGTGAAGCGCTGAACGATTTGCTTGCCTCCCGTGGCTTGCAGGTGGCCGTCGACCATAAAGTCCTTCCCAATCCCTTTGGTGATGGCAACGTGCAGGAATTTCAGATTCAGGGCGCGGCCCTCAAGGTCGGCAAAGTTGACTTTAGCGATCCCTCCGTCGCTTTATCTCTCGCCGTGCAGCAGCACATTTCGGAGCTCCTGGGAAGACCGTACTCACGGGTTACCATCGATTTGTTTCTTTCCGAGAACGTCCGTCCTTTCTTCCTGGAAAAGGGCTTCCTGCGCGCGAGACTTGGGCCGCCCGAAGTGCATCTGACTGGAAATCCGAATCAAAAGTTGCCGGAAGAAATTCCCGTGTACGTCCCCGTCGCTCCTGGCACGGTCTATCATTGGAAAGGCGTGCAATGGAGTGGCAATTCTATTCTCTCTTCCATCACCTTGACCTCCAGCCTCGGATTCAAGCCCGGCGATGTCGCGAACGGCATGGCCATCGAAGCAGCCTGGGACACCATTCGTGAGGAGTATGGTCATCGTGGCTTTCTCGAAGCCAAGGTCGACCCTTCCCCCACGTATGACGACCAGGCGCACACCATCTCCTACGCGGTGAAGATCGACGAAGGTAAGCTCTACAAGTACGGAACCTTGGTCCTCACCGGAATTTCCCCCGCTGCCGAACGCCGCCTCCGCGAGGCTTGGCCGATCCCTGTGGGACAAGTCTTTGACAAAACTCTCTTTGAAGACTTTCTGACTAAGCTTCAAGTACACCCGGAAAAAATCTTTGGCGATCTTCCCGTACACTACGAAAATGTCGGTCACTGGCTAAAGACCAATTCGGAAATGAGCGTCGCCGATGTGCTCCTCGATTTCAAATGAACTGTCGTTTTGCAGCGCGCGCCCCCATGCTGTCAGGCTGTGGAGTATACTTTCCGTCTAAATGAAATCGCTCATTCAAATCGACTCCACCGAATTTGCGGAACCACCCGCGAATGAGAAGGAGAAGCTCCTGCTTTCCCGGCTGACAGAGCTTCCTTCGCTTCTGATTGCCTTATCCGGCGGCGCCGACTCAGCCTACTTGGCATGGGCCGCGAATCGCGCGCTCGGCGACAGAGCCCTTTCCTTCACCGCGCTGTCTGCAAGTTTTTCCGCCCATGACCGCGCTCACGTTCAGGAATTCGTTCAGACGTTTCATTTGGCCCACGAATTTGTGGAAACACACGAACTGGAAAACCCCGCCTACCGCGCCAATGCACCGGATCGCTGTTATTTCTGCAAAGATGAACTTTTCTCCGTGCTCGACAAGATCGCCCGCGAACGTGGATTCGCAGCCGTCGCCTACGGCGTCAATGCCGACGACACGCTTGATTTCCGCCCCGGTCACCGCGCCGCGACTCAGCATCAAGTTCTCGCTCCCTTACTTGACGCCGGCCTCCACAAGACGGAGATTCGCGCGCTTTCGCAGCGCGCCGGGCTGCCTACTTGGGATCGTCCTGCATCCGCCTGCCTTTCCTCTCGCCTGCCCTATGGAACGGAAGTCACTCCCGAGCGTCTTTCCTTGGTTGAACGCGGTGAAGCCGTGCTCCGCGAACTCGGCTTTCGTCAGTTCCGCGTGCGCCTCCACGACAACCTGGCGCGCGTCGAAATCTCACTCGACGAACTTTCCCGCGCGATGACACCCGAAATGTCCGCGACCATCTCCGAGCGTCTGAAAGCGTCCGGTTTCACTTACGTCGCCCTCGACCTCGATGGTTACCGGCAGGGCTCTCTCAATGAGGGCCTCGCTCGCAAAGCGCATGCAACCGGGGAAGCTGCTTCAGGAACATAATTCTCTTTTCATTCGTTTCTTTAGAGTAGAAGCGCGCGGTATGCCGCTGCAGAGGATGACAGAAGAACGATGACGAGATACACCAAACTCACCGCACAGATGACGTCGCTGGCCATCGCCTTGTCTCTCGCGGGGTGCGCCTTTGGACCTGCCGCCACAGGCAGCTTTGACCGCACCTTCGACGTCGCGGGCCCGATTCGTCTCGAATTGTCTGACGCGGCCGGTGACATCTCCATCAAAGGCGGCGCGGATAAGAAAGTCCATATCCATGCGCAGGTACGGGTTTCGGGATTTGGGTTTGAAAGCCCTGACAAGCGGGTGGCGGAGCTCATCGCGAATCCCCCTGTGGAGCAGAAGGGAGACACCATCCGCATCGGCAAAGATTTCGCGCATCTCCACAACGTCTCGATTTCTTATGTCATCGACGTGCCCCACGAAACGGAAGTGAACACCACCGTGGCCTCGGGTTCTCAGAGCGTTAGTGGCGTGCGTGGGCCTGTAAAGGCAACGGCGGTTTCTGGCTCGATTCGTGTGGATGGCATTGACCGTGACGCCCAGCTAACCACCGTGAGCGGTTCGATCGACGCAAATAATATCAACGACGACGTTCGCGCTTCGAGTGCCTCTGGCGCCGTGAGCGTCTCTAACGCCAAAGGTGCCGTGAGAGCCAATGCGCTCTCTGGATCGACAGTCGTCACCAATCCCGGTGGAAGGGTCGAGGCAGGAACCGCCAGCGGCTCCATCGACGTGCAAGGTGCAAAAAATGACGTGAAAGCGCAGGCTGCCTCCGGCCGCGTAACCGTTCGTGGAAATCCCCTTGGCAACAGTTACTGGGACTTGAAGACCGCCTCGGGCACCGTGCAGATCGCAGTGCCTGCCACGGCAAACTTTCATCTTTCTGCCGATGCGGTTTCCGGAAATATTCGCGCCGACATCCCCATCGTCATCGAAGAGCAAAGCAAGCACTCCCTTCGCGCGAGAGTAGGAAACGACGGCAGCCGCGTGGAGGTCCACACCGTTTCCGGCGAGATTCAAATCCGCGGCGCCTCCTGACAACAACTCCATTCCCTGGCAGGTCGCTGAAAAAAGTAGATGGCACGGACTTCATTCTGCGCGCTTCGGAAAGCCGCTTTCGCAAATGAACGGGTATCTACGCGCTTCCCCTTGCGGAAACCGCAGGAAACTCCGCGGCAACCTCGCGCGCCGCGAGAATCGTATTGACGTGAATGCGCACCGTGTCTTCCACGTTTCGCGCATAGCCGCCCGCGAGCGTCGTCGCCGTGGGAACACCGCGTTTGCGCGCTTCCTCAAACACTTTGCGGTCGCGCGCCTTGAGTCCCTGCTTGGTCAAACACAATCCGCCGAGTTGATCTTCGCAATACGGATCGGCTCCGCCGACATAAAAAACAATGTCCGGTCGAAATTCCTCCAGGCTACTGACTACGGCGGGAAGCAGCACGTTGAGATATTCTTCGTCGTCCGCGCGATCCCACATGTGCAAATCGATCGTCGAATCCGGCTTATACGCCGGATAATTATTTTCCTGGTGGATGGAAAGCGTGAAAACTGTTTTGTCATTTCGAAATATTGCTGCTGTCCCGTTGCCGTGATGCACGTCCGTGTCGATGACCATCGCCTTTGCAACGGCACCATCGGCCTGAAGCCGTCGGATCGCGACAGCCACGTCGTGGATCGCGCAGAAGCCCTCTCCGTGGCCCGGATAAGCGTGATGAAATCCTCCGCCGAGATTGCAGCCAAATCCGTCGCGCAGCGCGCTTTGTCCTGCAAGGATGCTACCGCCCGCCGCGAGCCACACGGCTTCCACAAGTTCCGGTGAGTACGGCACCTCGAGTTTCATCACGTCGCTCGCGGTAAGAGTCCCGGTTTTGAGTTTCTTCACCCAATCGGCAGTGTGAACCCGGAGAACGTCTTCATCTGACGCGGGAGACGGCTCAAGAAAATCTTCTTTCCCCGCGATTCCTTCGCGAAGCAGCATCTCGGCGATGAGTCGAAATTTTTGGGAAGGAAAAACGTGCGGGCCTAGATTGAGATCATATCTCTTATGAAAAACCAGCTTGAAAGGCAACATTGCGGGGCCGCGGTTAGTTCTCGCGTTCGAGGATGAAATCCGGAAGCGTAAGAAGCGCACGGCCGTATTCCGTATCCGCCCGGCCATTGAGGCAAGCCTTGGCGCGCCGCGCGTAGTCGTGAGCCAGCGTGCGCGCGCGCTCGAGCGCGCCGGAATCCCTCACCAGGGAAACAATCGTTTCCGGTTTCACGGAATTGAACTCTTTTTCTTCCAGTACGCGTGCCACCAGCTCGCGCGCCTTATGATGACCGTTCTCCATCGCGTAGATCAGAGGAAGCGTAACTTTTCCTTCTTTCAAGTCGCTCAATACCGGCTTGCCCAGTTGCTCGGACGACGCCGTGAAATCCAGCAAATCATCGACAAGTTGGAAGGCCAAACCCGCGTAACGCCCGTAATCGGCGAGCGATTCTTCCTCTTCCCCTTCGAGACCACCGAGCACGCCGCCCAGGCGCGCGCAGCCGCTGAATAGGCATGCCGTCTTATATGTCGCCAGCCGCAGCGCATCTTCCTCGGTCACATCGATCCGGCCGATCTTCTCCAGCTGAATCAGTTCGCCTTCCACCATCTTTTGCGTGAGGTCGATAAGAATATCCAGAATACGGAAGTTGCGTTCCTCGAGCGCCATCTGAAACGACTGCATGTAAAGCCAATCGCCCGTAAGCACACTGCGATGATTGCCCCACCGCGAATTCGCCGAAGGACGTCCGCGGCGCGTGTCGGCGCTGTCAATCACGTCGTCGTGGATCAGCGTGGCGCTGTGGAGAAGCTCGACTACCGCCGCCAGCCGGATCGCGCCGGGCGCGCGATTGCCGGCGCTCGCATAGTTCGTCGAAAGCAGAAGCAGCGCCGGCCGCAAGCGCTTTCCGCCGCCGCCCAAAAGATAGCTGCTGATTTCAGAGACCGACTCAAAGGCAACGGCAGTCTGCCGCGCGAGTTCCTGCTCGACAAGAGCAAGGTCGTCGCGGACGAGATCGAATATCTCCCTTGCCGTCAGAAGTGGGATGGTCTTCCTCCTGGCCTGCATTAAAATCCTTGTGTCTCTGCCCAAGACAAAATCGATTTAATGACGCATCACTGCTTGGGATGCCGCCGGCTTTTCCAAGTGGAAAAACCGCCGGAAATTTGCCGCCGTCGCTGCTGCGAATTCTTCTGGCGCTAAGTCTCTCACATTCGCGAGCGTCCGCGCTACTTCGACTACGTAGGCAGGCTCATTGCGCTTGCCGCGGTAGGGTTGCGGCGCAAGGTACGGAGCGTCTGTCTCAATCAAAATCTTTTCGAGTGGCAAAACTTTCGCAATGTCGCGGAGATTCTGCGTTTTCGGATAGGTCGAATTTCCCGCAAAGGAAATCAAAAAACCCATCTCGATTCCACGCCGCGCGTCTTCGAGCGTGCTGCTGAAGCAGTGCAGTATGCCGCCAAGTCCCGTGGGCAGCCAGACTTCTTCCAAAAGGTTCAGGCAATCGACCCACGCCTCGCGGCAATGAATAATAATTGGCAGCTTAGCCTGCTTTGCCAAAGACATCTGCTCACGAAAAACTCTTTGCTGCACTTCGCGCGGCGAATGATCGTAGTAATAGTCGAGGCCAATCTCCCCCCAGGCGATAACCTTTTTGTGTTTCGCCAGCGCGGCAAGCTGATCCAGATGCTGCGCCGTGACCTCTTTCGCTTTGTGAGGATGAATACCCACCGTAGCGTAGATCCAGTCGTGCTGTTCGGCGAACGGCAGCGCCGAATCGAGCTTCTCAGGACCAGGCCCTGTGCCGATAGCGAGCACCGTCGTCACACCGGCGGCGCGTGCGCGCTCGAGCATGGCTTCACGGTCCTCCGCAAATTGTGGAAAATCGATGTGCGCATGTGAGTCGATCAGTTCCATTTGGCTGAAAGCCCCTCAGTGCAGCAACAGTAGGGCACGAACTATCGTGCCCTACTTCAAGCGTGCTCCGATCTCCACGTCTTCGTCGGGGAAACCCGCGAGGACGGGCCGGCCTTCGGGACCCACTGACGCCGCGATGATCATGCCGTTCGATTCGACGCCACGCAGCTTGCGCGGCGCCAGGTTTACGACGACCGCAACTTTGCGGCCGACCAGTTTCTCCGGCTCGTAAAACTGAGCGATGCCGGCGCAAATCTGGCGAATCTCCGTACCGATGTCCACGGTCAGCTTGAGGAGTTTGTCCGCACCGACGATGCGCTCGGCGCTCTTGATCTGCCCAACGCGCATCTCGACTTTGGCGAAGTCCTCGATGCCGATTTTTTCCGGTGCGGCTTGCGGCACCGGGGCGGCCGACGTTCCTCCAGCGGAGGCCGTCGCGCTCGCGGCCGCCGCAGGCGCCGGTTGTTTCACTGGTTCGTTTTCCATCGCTTCCATCCTCTCGATTGCTTCTGCTTTCTCAATCCGCGGAAACAATGTCTGGGGCTTCCCGAGCTGTGTCCCCGCCTTGAGTTGTCCCCATTGCAAGGCATCAATTCTCTGTTCTCCAAGCGGAGTAGTCTGACCAAGCTGTCTCCATAGTCTTGTAGTTGCATCCGGAAGTACTGAATACGCGAGGATAGCCACACCTCTCAAAGCCTCCGCGGCCATATAAAGCACGTGTTTCAGACCTACTAAATCGTGGTCCTTACCTTGCTCATACATATCCCATGGGCGCGTATTCGTCAGATAAGCATCAACGCTCGAAATTATCACCCACATCTCTTCCAGGGCACGCGAAAATCCAAAATTCTCAAAATACCAGGGAATTCCTGGCGCAGAATCAGTTTTGACCCTATCGAGAACTCGATTGCGAATGACGACATCACCGACGTGCCCTATATCGCCCATCATTAATTTGTAATCGGCTGAAGGTGCCGGAACAATCCCGTCACAATATTTCCAGATCATCGTGAATACGCGGCTGGCAAGATTGCCGAGTCCGTTGGCCAAGTCGGCGTTGTACCGCGTCACCAGCGCGTCATAGCTGAAGTTGCCGTCCTGCCCGAACACAGTTTCGCGCAAGAGATAGTAGCGCAGCGCGTCCATCCCCAAGACGTTGACGATGGGGCGCGGCGTTACAACATTCCCCTTGGATTTGCTCATCTTTGCGGCGTCCATCAAAAACCAGCCATGGGACCAGACCTGCTTCGGTAGAGGCAGCATTGCCGCCATCAGAAACGCCGGCCAGTAAACCGTGTGGAAGCGAATGATGTCTTTGCCGACGAGGTGCACGTCTGCGGGCCAGTATCCCCGCCGCTCGTAGTCGGGGCCGCCCACAGCGCTGAGATACGCAGTGAGCGCATCGAACCACACATAGAAAACGTGCGGCTCTTCCCCGGGAACGGGAATGCCCCAGCGAATGGAAGTCCGCGTGATGCTGAGGTCCCTGAGTCCGTCTTCAACGAAGCTTAGGATTTCGTTGCGGCGCGTATCCGGCTGAATAAAGTTCGGATTTTTCTTGTAAAAATCGAGCAGCAGTTTTTGAAACGCGGAAAGCTTGAAGAAATAGTTTTCTTCCGAAACCGTTTCAGTGGGACGCCCGCAATCGGGGCAATTTTCGCCGGGCTTCACATCCACATAGGCGTTGTCATAGATGCAGTATTGTCCGGTGTAGTGGCCCTTGTAAACGTAGCCGTTTTCGCGGCACAGGCGGAAAAGCCACTGCACGGTGCGCGCATGCGTAACATCAGTCGTGCGGATGAATTCGTCGGCGGGAATGCCGAGTTCGTCCCACAGCGACCGCCACTCGTCGGCCATCCGCGCGACAAATTCCGCTTCCGGCACACCCGCCTTTTTCGCCGCGCGCTCCACATTCACGCCGTGCTCATCGGTGCCCGTAGTCATCACGACGTCATAGCCACGCATGCGCTTGTAACGCCGGATGGTGTCGCACACGATCGTCGTGTACACGTGGCCGATGTGCGGCAAGCCGTTCGTGTAATAGATCGGCGTGGTCAAATAATATTTTGGTTTTGTCGCCGCCATCCCGGTATTTCGTCCTCTTCCTCTGTGCCCTCTGTGTCCCGAACTCCGCGAGTAGCGCCTGCCCGGAGTTTCGACCTGTTCGGGGTGCTAAGTCCCTGCTTTTTTCTTTTCCCCACCCTCGTAACTTCGCAAAGCCTCCGCTATCACTTGCTGAAGCGGAATGTTCTTTTCGACAGCCAGCTTGCGGCAATCGTCGTATTCGGGCGCGACACGCAGGACGCGCCCGTTCACGCGCGAAACTTTGATGCGCACGTCCCCGAACCTCGTCGCCACGCTGACGAATTCGCGAGGAAGCACCCGGCGCGCGGCGCGATAGGTGCGCACCCCGAACGTGGTCGTCTCCGCAAAAATCAGCGACATCAAGCTGTTAGTATCCTGCGGCTTGCACAAAACGGTCAGGAGCGTGCCCGGGCGATTTTTCTTCATCTGCACCGGCGTGGTGTACACGTCGAGCGCGCCCGCCGACAAAGCTTTCTCAAGAAAATATCCATAGATTTGCGGATTCATGTCGTCGAGATTGGCTTCGATGACGGCAATCTCCTCATCGAACCCGGCGACGGCATTACCCAGAGAATGTCCTGCGGCCTCGCCAATCATGATGCGCACGACGTTGGGCTGCCCTTCGAGGTCCGAAGTTCCCGCGCCATAGCCGATCGCGCTCACACTCATCGCAGGTTGCGGCCCGAACGAATCGCAAAGCGTCGCGACGATCGCCGCTCCGGTAGGAGTTACCAGTTCGCGCTGCACCCCGTTGGAGTACGTCGGTTTTCCCCGTAAGAGATTCGCGGTCGCAGGCGCGGGCACCGGTAATATGCCATGCGCCATCTTTGCGGTGCCCCCGCCGACATTCAGAGGGGAGCACGCGAAGCGCTCGACGCCGAGGACGTGGAAGCCGATGCAGGCGCCGACGATGTCCACGATCGCATCGACCGCACCGACTTCGTGAAAATGGATTTTTTCAATCGGCACATCGTGAACGCGAGCTTCCGCCTCGCCGAGTTTCGTAAAAATAGCCGCCGCGCGCTCGCGGACAATAGGTGCAAGCTGCGATTTCTGCAAAATGTCGAGAATCGTGCTGAGCGAGCGGTGCTTCCGCTGGTCCTCCGTGGTCACCTTGACCCAGGTGGCGGCCATGCCATTCTTCCATACCTTTTCCGCGGACAGCTCCCACCCCGATACCTGCAGGCCGCGCAGTTCCGCCCGGAGATGTCCGGCATCGCACCCGGCATCGACCAGCGCGCCAAGGGCCATATCGCCACTGATTCCGCTAAAGCAATCAAAATACGCAAGTTTCATGGAAGACCGCCGGCGCGTGGTGCGAATACAAGGTGCGCATCTCTCTCCGCCGGCTGCCAGTTGATACTATCGGCGCACTCACACGCTGTCAAACCAACGCGTTCATAGTCCTCTTCATCGGTCTAAGCGATGATGGACATGAGACAATTAACCGCAGTTCGGTATGATCAATGATGCGGCGCAATAGAACCAGAGCCATTGCCCCCAACGAGGAGGACTTCGCGCGTGGCACAAAGGTCAGCTCTCTGATTGATTGGGGAGCGGATGGTCACAGTGGCACAGTGCGCGATGAGCTGGGTGCCGTTCGCTGGCAATATGGGGTCCGCAACAATCGCTTTGGCCGCCATCCAGGAAATCCGTTCAACAAGGCAGACTTCGTCCTTACCGAGCCAGATGCAAGGGATGAATTGATCATCCGCAGAGCTTCCTTTGTCCCTTCCGTGTTCAGCATCATTGAGGCAGGCAGGGTCATTGGCAAGATAAGGATGCGCAGTATATTCCGCAATAAGTACTCCATCGACATCGATGGAATGAATTCGTGGACCTTTCGCATGCCGCTATTCACCGTTCGATTCTTCGGCGACTCCAGCGCGGGCACGGAAATCTGGGTCGTAGTTGGGCGGTCCAAGATGGAGTGGAACATCCTCATCAAACCTGACGTTAAGGAACGGCCGCTTGTAGCTGCACTAACCTTCATTCATACCGAGTGGTGGAACTACGGTTGAAATTCGCCCAATCGTTAGCGGGTGGTTAACAGATTCTTGTCCTTCCACTACGACGCCCGCGAGTGTCCGCCCTCTGTTCAGGACGGCAGGGCTTTTTGACTTTTCCACATATTTCCACACCTCATTCGAATCACCCCTCCTCCCGCAACCCCTTCAAATCGCTCCCTTTCCGCCCATTTCTCCAAATTTCTGCATCTCATTCGAATCACTAAATAGTTATTCTTGACAACTAGTACCTTGCGCGGTACTATTCCTCATGTCTCGCAGCCGCCGTCGCCGCCCCTTCCAGGGCTCCCTCTGCGGCCTTTCTTCGTTACCTCCTTACATCTTTATTTCGTTACATCTTTCCCGCCGAGGATCCCATGACCGCTAAACGATCATCTCCCGACAATTCACATCTCTGCCAGTTCCTTTTCGCCGATGGCCGCAAGTGCCGCATGTTGCGCTACCAGGATCACCCTACCCTCTGTCTTTTCCATGCTCGCCAGGAAGAGCAGCTCCTCGAATCCGAACGCCTCGGCGCCGAGCTCTCTGCTTCTCTCACCGGCAACTTCTTGACCGCCACGGACATCAACTTCGTACTCGGCAAACTCTTCACCGCCCTCGCGCAAAACCGTATCCCTCCCCGCAACGCCTCCATCCTCGCTCACATAGGCCACCTCTTGCTCCACTCCCTCCGTGATGTCAAGAACGAATACAAATTTCACTATAAATTCGACGCTTGGGAAAAGATGCTCAATCGCGCCATCCCCCTGTCCAATTCTTCCCCTGCCAGTGAGGCCCCTGCGTACCCGGACGATCCAGACAATCATTCGGGCGATTCTTCTGCTCACACCTCCGCCGGCTCTTCAGACGATCCCTCGGCCTGCGCTCCCGCCCCTTCCGGCGTCTCCTGACCGGCCATGCCTCTCTCTCGCGGCCTCCCTCTTTTTGCCCGAGGCAGCGCCCTGCCCGCTTTCTTTCGTCCAACGAATCGTGACCTCACAAGGGCGGCCTCTGTGCTCTCTGTGTTCTCTGTGTTAAATCCTTTACAATCCGCAGATCCCCGAAATCTGTCCGTAACCCTTGCAGAATCCGCACTTCCAAATTTGCTGGACTTAAAGTCGTTTATAATCCGCACTTCCAAAAAAATGAGGGAGAGTAGGGTCTTATTGTTAACTAGACATCCGATGAAGGATGTCTGTTCCGCCTGCCCCGAGCGGAGTCGAGGGGAGCAACCATCGGGAGTCGAGGGATTTCTCTCGAATCCGATGCCGATACTCTTGTCTGCTCCTTTGACCATGCGACAATGGCTCTCTATGCTGTTGCACCTTGCGACCCGGGCCACGAATCTATTCCGGCAAGTTCCTGGTTCTGTCTTTGGTGTTGCCTGGACGCTCCATGGCGCCTGCTGCGTTCCAATGAGGACTCGTGTACCAAACACTGACAAATAGACTGCGCGAGGCGCTCGCGGCGCACGTACGCGAGAAGTATGGCGCCGAGTTGCCGATTGTGCTCGAGCGGCCGCCAAAGATTGAAATGGGGGAAGCGGCTTCTCCGTTGTGTTTCGAGCTAGCGAAACAGCTGAGACGGGCGCCGCGGCAGATCGCGCAGGAGATCGCCGGGAGTTTGGGGAAAGTCGAGGGCGTTCAGAAAGTGGAAGTTGCAGGTGGTGGGTATCTGAATGCGTATTTTGATCGCGCGTCATTTTGGGCCAGCGCACGGGCCGAAGAGCGCCGGGAAGCAAGAGTTGAAGACCACGGCAAAGTAATCGTCGAGCATACCAGCATTAATCCAAACAAGGCGGCGCACATCGGACACGTGCGCAACGCAGTGTTGGGCGACACGATGGCGCGGACGCTGCGGCACGCCGGATACAACGTGCAGGTGCAGAACTACATCGACAACACGGGCGTGCAAGTCGCCGACGTGGTGATTGGGTTTTTGCGTTTGGAACAGCGCTCCGCCATTGGCGTAAAAATTCTCGCGAAGGAGCCGCGGTTTGACTACTACTGCTGGGACCTGTATGCCAAGGCGACGCAGTTTCTTGCAGAGGACAAAGCGCGGGCCGCGACGCTTCGGGGAGAAACGCTGCGCGCAATCGAAGAAGGACGTGGCGAAGACGCGGACGTGGCGCGCGACATCGCCGATGCGATCGTCAGCTGCCATCTGGGAACGATGGCGCGGCTGGGGATTTTCTATGAATTGCTGGCGCGAGAGAGTGAAATACTCCACCTGAAGTTCTGGGATGCGGCGTTCGAGAAACTGAAAAAGTCGGGCACGATTCAGTATGTGCCTAGCGGAAAGATGGCGGGCTGCTGGGTCATGCCTTGGAAAGAAGAAGGAAAAGAAAAAACCTTGGGAATCGACATGGAGAACACCGAGGGCACAGACGAAGACGAGATTACGCAGGACAAGATTATTGTGCGGTCGAATGGGACCGTTACTTACGTGGGAAAGGACATCGCTTATCAGCTGTGGAAATTCGGGCTGCTCGGCAAGGACTTCCATTACGCGAAATGGAAGGATGCGCCGGAAGGAAAGGTGGTTTGGGCCACGACGAGCGAGGCGGGAGATGCAAACGCGCCACATTTCGGAGCTCCCGCGCTGAGGGTCTATAACGTGATTGATACCCGGCAGGCATACGTGCAGGAGGTTGTGGCGCAAGGCTTGCGTGGGCTGGGCCATGCCGAGGCGGCTAGGAATTCCATTCATTTATCCTATGAGAGGGTGGTGCTTACTCCGCGCTGCGCGGCGGAGATGGGTTACGAGATATCGCCGGAAGAGGCTGAGAAGCCGTACGTGGAAGTGAGCGGACGCAAAGGGCTTGGCGTAAAGGCCGACGATCTGATCGACAAGCTGGAGGCGGCTACTCTGGACGAGGTGCGGCAGCGCCATCCGGAGATGAGCGCGGCAGAGCAGATACAAACGGCTCACAAGATCGCCGTGGGCGCGCTGCGATTTTTTCTGTTGAAGTTTACACGTAACGCCATGATTGCCTTTGATTTCAAGGACGCCCTCAGCTTTGAAGGGGAAACAGGCCCGTATTGCCAGTACGCGGTCGTCCGCGCTCGAGGAATTTGGCGCAAAGGTGCGGAGAATTCTCCGGACGTGAGCAGCGAGGCGAACGCTGCCGAGGCGGCCAGGATTCTGGTGGCATCGAAACCGGAGACCGCGCGCAAGTTTTTGGACGGTCCAGCAAACAACGATCTGTGGGAACTCGTGGTTGCCGCCGGCTCCCTGGATGTCGCGGTAGATGCGGCCATCGGCGCGCAGGAACCTGCTTTTGTCGCGAAATACGCGTTTCAACTGGCGCAGGCGTTCAACAATTTTTATCACAAGCATCACATTCTTTCCGAAGCTGACGAGGAAAAGCGCTCGTTCTTGTTGGCTTTGACGGAGTTGGTGGAGAGGCAACTCGTGTGCGCGCTCGATTTGCTCGGTATCGAGGCACCAGAAAAGATGTGAGGTCGAGGACATAAAGGACGTAGAGCAGTTAAGGACGGAGAGGAGTCGCGCAGGAATTTACGAGTTGTTCGTACAACTATAGCGCGAACAGCGGGTGTCATCCTGAGGCCACCCGACGAGGGTAGCCGAAGGATCTCAATGTGTGAGTCACCTACAACCGAATCGGTCACACGGAGGGCCCTACCGTGAGGTTCAACTGGACATGACGAGGTGGACGAGGGTGCGGAGGGCGACCCCTGTTGGGCCTTTGGCGAGCCAGGGCTTCGCATCATCGTTCCAGGCCGTCCCGGCAATGTCGAGGTGAATCCACGGCGTGTCACCGGCGAATTCCTTGATGAACATAGCGCCCGTGATGGCGCCGCCGCCCTTACCGCTGCCGATATTCTGAATGTCGGCGACGCTGCCCTTGATAAATTCGCGGTATTCGTCGTCGATGGGCATCTGCCACATTTTTTCGCCGGCGGCTTTGGCGCTGGCGAGGAGTTTATCGGTCCACGGCTGGTCGGAGCCGAAGACGCCGACATTAATGTTGGCGAGCGCGACCACAATGGCGCCGGTCAGCGTGGCGGCGTCGACGATATGCGTGGCGCCGAGCTGCTTGGCGTAGGTGATGGCGTCGGCAAGAATCAGGCGGCCTTCGGCGTCCGTGTTGAGCACTTCGATGGTCTTGCCGGACATCGCGGTTTGAATGTCACCGGGTTTCTGGGCTTTGCCGCCGGGCATGTTTTCGGTCGAGGGCACGACGCAGACGACTTTGACGGCCGGCTTCAGGGCGGCGAGGGCACGGATCGCGCCGAGCATGGTCGCGCCTCCGGCCATGTCGTACTTCATTTTTTCCATTCCGTCGGCCGGCTTGATGGAGATGCCGCCGGTGTCGAAGGTGACGGCTTTGCCGACCAGAGCTATCACGGGAGCGCCGGGCTTTAGATTTGGCGGGGTGTAAGTAACTACGATCATGCGGGGCGGCTCGACGCTGCCTTGCGCGACGCTGAGAAGCGCGCCCATTTTCAAATCGGCGATTTTCTTTTCGTCGAGAATGTCAACCGCAAGCCCGGCCTCTCTCGCCATGGCTTCGGCCTTCTCGGCTAACATTTTGGGCGTGAGTTTGTTCGAGGGCTCATTGACAAGGTCGCGCGCGAAATTCTGCGCGTCGGCGATAACTCGACCGCGGGCCAATCCTTTTTCACCAGCGGATCGTTCGGCATCGGAATAACCGGCCAATGCAAGAGTGTCGACGGATTTATCGTTTTTCTTGTCCGTCTTGTATTTGTCGCTCTCGAAATTGGCGGCCAGGAGCCCCTCGACAACGACCTGGGCGGACTCTTCGGTGGCGTCTTTCTCGCGCACCAGAAAAGCAATTTGCTTTACCGACTTAGCCTTAAGATAGCGCAAAGCCGCACCAGCGATTTTCCTCAGCGTCGCGTCATTGAACTGTTCGTGCTTCCCTGCCCCGACGAGAAGCAGCCGCGCGGCCTTGAGTCCAGCCGGGGCGTGCACGAGAGTGAACTCGAGCGTTTTGCCGGTGATCTCTCCACTTTTTGCAAGTTTGCGAAGCAATCCGCCGGTGGCCTGATCGATTTCCGCGATGCGGCCTCGTACGGGGTCATCCTCCTCGAACACGTAAGTGACTAGCGCTTCTGTTTCGAGTCCTGCGTACGACCGGGTTTCCAGGGTAACCTGCATATGCGTTTATCGCCTCCGATTGCGATACATTGCTTCTTCTGCTTCCCTGCGGGCTTCCTTGGTGCGTTCGTCCTGGCGGCGGTCCCACTGTTTCTTTCCCTGCGCGAGGGCGATTTCACACTTCGCAAGGCCACCGCGAAAGTAAATGCGTAGGGGAATGACGGTCAAGCCTTTGGCCTGCGTGCGTCCGGCCAGTTTGTAAATTTCATTCTTGTGGAGCAAAAGCTTGCGCGAGCCTAGCGGCTCGTGGTTCCAAGGGCCGCCTGGCATGTATTGGGCGATATGGGCGTTGACGAGCCAGGCGCCATTAGGCTTGAATTCGACGTAGGCGTCGCGAATATTCGCCTTTCCTTCCCGCAAGGCCTTCACTTCCGTGCCGTGAAGAACCAGGCCGGCCTCATGTTTTTCGAGAAGGTGATAGTGGAAGGAGGCGGAGCGGTTCTGCGCGACAATCTGCTCATCCTTCTTTTCGCTCTTTTTCTCGGTCTTTTTCGCGGGCTTGGTCACAGCACTTTATGATACCGAAAAGCGGGGCAAAATCTTAGCGGCGAGGATATCCAAATGGGGTCAGACAACCACGCGCGCCTTGCTGGGCCTCTAACCCGATGCTAGACTGCGGCAGTACCATGTCAAGACATCGGAGAGTCCATGCGCCGGTATGGAATGCTGATTTTATGTGCCAGCCTAGGGTTACTCGCCGCGGGCTGCCCGAAGGGGAAATCGGACTATAATCAGGGACACAAAGCGGAAACTCTCCAGGACTACGACGCCGCATTCGATTATTACCTGAAGGCCCTCAAGACCGATCCCGAAAACGCCGCTTACAAGATTGGCCTTGCCCGCACCCGCTTCGAGGCGGGAGAAATGCATGTGAAGCGGGGTGTTAAATTGAGGGACAAAGGTGATTTGCAGGGAGCGATCGGAGAATTCCAGCGCGCCCTGGTCGTTGACCCCTCGAGCCCGATCGCCGACCAGGAACTGCAGAAAACCGTGACGATGCTCGCAGAAAAAGATCACGCCGCGGATGCAGCAGCCGCGCCGCCCGCGGATCCGAACGAAGAGCCGCTTGCCACGACACCACCGGAGATCAAACCCCTTTCCCGGGCGCCCATCAATCTGAAAGCATCGAACGATTCGAAAGTCATTTTCGACACGATCGGAAAGCTTGCCGGACTGACAGTAATTTATGATCCGGACTATCCGGCACGGCGAATTACGGTCGAACTCAACAATGTCACCTTGGAGCAGGCCTTGGAGATCGTGTCATTCGAAAGCAAGGCATTCTGGAAGCCTCTGACGGAAAATACCATCATGGTGATCCAGGACACGCGCCAAAAGCATCTGGATTATGAAGAACAACTCGTGCGCACCTTTTATCTGTCCAACACGGTGCAGGCGCAGGACTTGACGGAAATCGTGACCGGCCTCCGGCAGTTGCTGGAACTGAAGCGGATAATGCAGCTGAATTCGCAAAACGCGATCGTGGTGCGCGACACACCGGACAAGCTCGCGCTAGTGGAGAAGATGATCAAGGATGTCGACAAGGCCCGGCCGGAAGTAGTTATTCAAGTCGAAGTGCTCGAGGCGCGCACGGATCGTTTGCGCGATTTGGGCGTTTTGCCCGGGCAGCACGCTTCGATCGCCGTGATTCCGCCGGGAGCGACTACCACGTCAGGCGGCACGCCGTCATCGAACAGTACCACGAACAATCTTACGCTGAACCAACTGCGGCATCTGAACGGGACGGATTACAGCGTTACGCTGCCGAGCTTCACGGCGAATGCGATTCTGACCGACACGGCGACCAAGATCATTCAAAACCCCGAAATTCGTTCTGTGGATGGGCAAACAGCAAAATTGAAGATCGGCGACAAAATACCGATCGCCACCGGAAGCTTTCAGGCCGGCGTGGGCGTGGGAACGGCAGGCGGCGCGGGCCTGGTCAATCCTCTGGTCAACACGCAGTTTCAATATCTCGACGTCGGCGTGAATGTGGACATCACACCGCGTGTGCACCCGAACCGCGAAGTCAGCATGAAGGTGAAGGTGGAGATTTCTTCTCACACCGGCGACGCCACTATCGGCGGGATCACCCAACCGATTATCAGCCAGCGTCTAATCGAGCACGACATCCGTCTCAGGGAGGGCGAGGCAAGCATCCTCGGGGGACTTGTGCAAAGGACAGATAGCAAATCATTGAACGGGTGGCCTGGCTTGGGGCAAATGCCACTTCTCCATTATCTGTTTGCTGACAATTCGAAAGAGATTCAGGAAGACGAGGTGTTGATCGTTCTCACCCCGCGTATCGTTCGAATTCCAGAATGGACAAAGGCAAATCTGCGGTCAGTGCTTTCCGGAACCGACACGAACATTCAAATAAGGCGTGAGACCGAAGTGCGAGCGCCGGCGAGTCAAACCCCGCCCGCAGGGGCAAGTGCGCCGGCGAATGCGGGCGCGAATCCTCCGTCGCCAGATGCGGCGAGCGCGCAGCAAGGCCCGACAACGGCGCGTGTGCACTTCGACCCGCAATCACTGGTATTGAAAGCGGGGCAAACGACGACCCTGGGAGTGGTGGTCGAAAATGTGAACGATCTATTTTCGATTCCGCTGCTGTTGCAGTACAACCCCGCGGTGATCAGCGTGGAAGAGGTGCGGCACGGAGGATTCCTCTCCGGAGGCACGCAGGAAATCGCCATCGTGCAGCGCGTCGACAAGGAACGCGGACAGGCAATTATTTCTGCAACGCG
>Ga0210384_10002076_pt1 | contig 25205 bp, 20 predicted proteins | sample IncBWH2MmetaG_FD_160574 | JGI IMG/M metagenome (GOLD analysis project Ga0210384, IMG submission 160574) | Forest soil microbial communities from Barre Woods Harvard Forest LTER site, Petersham, Massachusetts, United States - Inc-BW-H-2-M | ecosystem: Environmental > Terrestrial > Soil >...
CTGCAACCATCCATAAGAGAGAGAGAGAGAGAGAGAGAGAGAGACACCACCCGCGACGCGCCCGAGAGCCATAACCAAGAGCCATGACGCGGGGAGCTGTCAGCCATCACCACAGAGCCGTCATGGCGCGCGCCATGCCCCTCGACTCCGCCTGGATTGTCATGTGGAATATTGCAGCAAACATGCACATGGCGGGGTGATCCAATGGCGGAAGCTTCTGTTCTGGCCGCGCCGAGCGCGCATCTGGTGGACAACTCCCGCAAGGCGACCTGGGCCGCCGCGATCGGTAACCTCCTTGAGTGGTACGATTTCGGCGTCTATGCCTATCTTGCCGGGCTGATCGCGACAAAATTCTTCCCGAACAGTGATCCAACCGCCTCGCTGCTCGCCGCCTTCGCGGCCTATGGCGTCGGCTTCCTGGCGCGGCCGCTCGGCGGCATCGTGATCGGCCGCCTCGGCGACACCAAAGGCCGCAAGACAGCGCTGGTGCTCACCATCTTCCTAATGGCGTGCGGCACGGTCGGGCTTGGCCTGTTGCCGCCCTATGAGGCGATCGGCGTCTGGGCGCCGATCCTGCTGGTCTGCTTGCGTGTTGTGCAGGGGTTCGCGGCCGGCGGCGAATGGGGCACCTCGACCGCCTTCATGGTGGAATGGGCGCCGCAAGACCGCCGTGGCTTGTTCGGCAGTTTCCAGCAGGTCTCGACCGCCGGCGGCTCGTTGCTCGGCTCAGCCGTCGCCGCCATCATGACTTCATCGCTGAGTCAGGCGGCGATGCTCGACTGGGGTTGGCGCGTGCCGTTCCTGCTCGGCGTACTTTTGCTCTTCGTCGGCGCCTATCTGCGTCAGAACGTCGACGAGACGCCGTCCTTTGAAGCAAGCCGTCAGGCCGCCGCCGATCAGCCTGTTGTCGCCGGCTTGCCGCTCGGGGCTCTCGCGTTCGGCTTCACCATCTTCTGGACCGTCGCTTATTACACGCTGCTAGCTTGGATGCCGAGCTTCACCCAGCGCTTCGCCGGGCTCACGCCCTCGCAGGCGCTGTGGTCCAACACGATTGGCCTGATCGCCATGGTAATCGCGGTTCCGATCTGGGGCTCGCTGTCGGACAGGGTCGGCCGTAGGCCGCTCCTGATGGCAAGCGCGATCAGTATCGGGCTGCTCTCCTATCCGTTGTTCTCGCTGATGACCAACGGCACCGGGCTCGCGCTGGTAATGCCGCTCCAGATCATGCTCGGCATCCTGCTCGCACTCTATTCGGGCGCGGGACCCGCGGCGATCTCGGAAATCTTCCCGACGCATCTGCGCTCCACCTGGATGTCGAGCGGCTATGCGCTCTCGGTCGCCATCTTCGGCGGGTTTGCGCCGTTCATCGCGACCTGGCTCATCCAGGCCACGGGATCGCCCGTGTCGCCGACCTATCTCTATCTGTTGCCTTCGGCGGTGATATCGCTTGCCGTGATCTGGAACCTGAAGGAAACCGCTGGGACAACACTGAGATGAAAAGCTGAAGAGCCAACCATGCTCATTCGGTTCGATGGACGCACCGCGATTGTGGCGGGAGCCGCGCGCGGCATCGGCCAGGCCATCGCGCGATCGCTGGCCGATGACGGCGCGCGCGTCGTCGCCTGTGACCTGCTGGTCGAGGACCTCGCCGCCATTGCGGGCCGCGTCGATGGCGGCGGCGAGATCATGGCTGTCAAAGTCGACGTCACCGATGAGGCCTCCATTGCCGAGGTCGTGCGCACAGCCGGCGGCGCCGATATCCTGGTCTATGTCGCCGGCGGCGTGCGCGGCCAAAAGCCCCGACCGCTGGAAGAGGTGAGCGCGGACGATTTCGATGCCATCGTCGATGCTAATCTCAAGGGCGCGTTCCTGTTCATCAAGGCTGTCGCGCCCGCGATGAAGACAAAAGGCGGCGGCCGCATCGTCACCATCTCGAGCCGCGCCGGCCTTGCCACCAGCCTCACCGGCATCCAGAGCTATCCTGCCGCCAAGCATGGACAAATCGGTCTGGTCAAACAGCTTGCCCAGGAGCTTGGGCCCTTTGGCATCACCGTGAATACTGTTGCGCCCGGCTTTATGACGACCAGCCCCGATTACGAACGCCAGTGGAACAACTGGCCGACCGCGTTCCGCGACAATTTCGTCAACACAATTGCGATGCGGCGCATGGGTGCGCCGCAGGACATCGCCAATACGGTGACGTTTCTCGCCTCCGACCACGCCTCGTGGATCACGGGGCAGACCATCCCCGTCACCGGCGGCCCGCTGTAACGAATCATTCGGGAGGACCATCATGAACGAGACGTCGAAGCTCGAACCCTGGCAATGGCCGGAAAAACACTGGCGCGGTCTGGTCAATCAGGTGCGCGCCGGCAGGACCTATCGGCCCAAGACCTGGAAGGGCGGTGCGCGATGCGCGTTCGCGCTATCGTTCGATTCCGACCACGAGACCAACGAGCTGCGCGAGGGCGGCAAATCGATCGGGCGCATGGCGTGGGGACAGTACGGCAACCGTGTCGGCGTCCCGAGCATTCTGAAGCTGCTGGCGAAATACTCGGTGCCGGCGACCTTCTATGTGCCGGCCGTGTGTGCGCTACTCTACCCCGACGAGCAGCGCCGCATCATCGCCGAAGGGCACGAGATCGGTATCCATTCCTGGATCCACGAGCTGAACTCGGTGCTCCCCTATGAGGCCGAAAAAGACCTTATGACGCGCGCGGCCGACGTGCTGGAGAAGACGACCAAGGTTCGGCCGGTCGGCGCGCGCACGGCGTCCTGGGATTTCTCGCCGCATACGCTACGGATCACCAAAGAGGCCGGCCTGCTCTACGATTCTTCGCTGATGGCCGACGTCGATTGCTACGAGCTGCTCTTGGATGGCGAGCCAACCGGCGTCATCGAATTTCCGGTGGAATGGATCCGCGACGACGCGGTCTATTTCATGATGCACCGGTTCCAAGGCCTGCGTCCCTATACACCGCCGTCGGATGTGTTCGATGTGTTCCGGCGTGAGTTCGAGGCGGCCTATGAGGAAGGCGGAGTCTTCCAGCTCACCTGCCATCCGCACATGATCGGCTACCGCTCGCGGCTGTGGATCATCGAGGAGCTCATTCGCCTGGCCAAGGCGAAGGGCGACGTCTGGTGCGCAACCCATGCCGACGTGGTCCGCTACGCGCGCGACCAGGCCGCCTGAGACCGCCACATGACAAAGACAGCCCTCGTCACTGGCGGCGCGCGCGGCATTGGCCGCGCCTGTGCGCTGGCGCTTGCCGATTCCGGCTTCGACATCGCCCTCGTCGATCTCTTGGAGAAGGAAATGGCGGCAACCGCGCGCGATATCGAGGCGCAAGGCAGGCGCACGCTGACCTTCCAGGCCGACGTCACCGATTTCGCCCGCGCGCATGCGATCGTCGAACTGATCAACACGAAATGGGGACAGCTTGACGTGCTCCTGAACGATGCGGGCGCGCCGAACCCGAAGCCGATCCTCGAGATCACCGAGGCCGAGTTCGACCGCACGATCGCGGTCAATCTCAAGAGCTGCTTCAACTTCATTCATGCGGCCGCGCCGATCATGATGAAGCAGGACTCTGGCGGGCGGATCATCTCGATTTCCTCCATCAACGCGCTGTCAGGCGGCGTGACCAGCGCCGTCAGTAAGCATGCCTATGCGGCAGCCAAGGCCGGAATCCTCGGCCTCACGCGCTCGCTCGCCAAGGAGCTCGGCCCCAAAGTGTCTGTCAATGCTATCTGCCCGGGCATCATCGCCACCGACCTCCTGGGCGGCCTGCTCGGCGATCGGGGCGCAGAATTGACCGCAGGCATTGCCATGGGACGGGTCGGCAAGCCCGAGGACGTCGCCAGCATCGTGCGCTATCTGGCCGTCGAGGCCCATATGTTCATGACCGGCCAGCATTTCGTGGTCGATGGATTTCAATGGAGCTGCTGAGCAGAGCTGCTCCCCGACTGACTAGCGCATGAACCGGAAAAAGGCCTGCCCCGCACTTGATGCGGGGTGTGCGGCGGATTTCCGATTTGTCGAAGTATGCGCGCGCTAGTGTAGCGGCGGTTCGAGAGCGGGGTGGCTGGTCGCCTGCGACGGCAAACCGATCGGCTACGTCGCAACCCGAGACCTCGCTTATCCAGTAATGTCTGCTGTTAACACTTTTCGGACCTAACGCTTCGTCGAATGTCCGCTTCGCGCCGAGAGCGGCCGTTCGATAGGCGCTCATTCCGCGAATTGGAGTAGATGGGTCTCGTCGATATCCGCCCCTGGCGAACGAGATCAAACCCTCTCAGAGATATTCACAGCCGCTGACACCCAGGGTGTTTGCAACGCCTGCTCTCGTTGGGTGTTTCTAGATTTTGTTTGACCTCCCGGTGCACACGTCGTGCACACACGGCCATCCAAGCGATTGAAAAGCCAAAACTCTCGTTCCAATCCATCATGAGGAAGTTTGAGCTAGGTCAAGCCAACGAAAGCCAGACAGATCTAATATCTTCACGTGACCGCTCGCACCGTAAGCGGTCGTTCTATAACCGGTCGTTTTCCCAATTTGAGCCCCATCAGGTGAACAAAGCGCCGCTCGTGCAGTTTGCGGTGAGCCATCAGTTATGAGCGACATCATACTTTCGAACCTGGGCCAGAAATGTCGTCGAACATCGCACAATATCGAAGCGTGGTGCCGTGAGAGGGAATCGCACCCAATCATCGACACGACGAACCGCTGTTTGTGCCTCGTATGCTTGCGTGAGTGCTCGACATGGTAACGGAGGTCCGCTACGTCGCCAGCCCCGCTATTGGAAGCCCTGCTTTCTTATCGGTGAGCGACGCAACTGGCTTGGTGACATGCGGCTACCAAAAGGCCGCCACCTCGCTGAAGCGGGGCGGATCGGCGCCGGCGCGGGTGCAGGTCAAGGCTGCGCACTGGCAGGCGAATGATAGCGCCCTGCGGAGGTCATTGACGCCGATGGAATGCAAGCTCGCCCTCTCGATGCGCTTCAACCGCGCCAGCGCAAACAGCAGCGCGGCCTGGAAACTGTCGCCGGCGCCGATGGTGTCGACGACCTCGACGACCGGTGCCTCGACCTCGATCATGCCGGCGTTGCGGTGCCAGGCCTGCGCACCGCTCCCGCCGTGGGTAACGACGAACAGGCTCGCGCCGCGTGCCAACCGGCGTTCGGCGCAGGTCGCATAGGCGTCACCGCCATAAAGATAATTGAAATCGACATCGGACATCCGGACGATGTCGGCGCTGTCGGCAAACGCGTCCATGCGCGTTCGATAGACTTTCCCGTCGCTAACCAGAACAGGCCTGCAGTTGGGATCGAACGAGATCGTCGCCGATGCTCTCGCGTCCGCGATCAGGGCGACCGCTTCCGCAGCGCCGCGCTCGTGGACCAACGTGGTCGACCCGATATGGATCGCTTCGACGGCATCGAACGGTATCGAGCCGCGCTGGTAGCTCCAATTGGCCGTAGCGGTCTCTGCATCGTAGAAAGCATATTGCGATTCCCCGTCGATGATCCGCACGAAGGCAAGCGTGGTCTGATGCGCGCTCCGCGCAGCGAAGCGCAGATCCACCTTCGAGTCGATCGCATGGTCGGCGATCATGCGGCCGAACAGATCGGTGGAGATGCCGCCGACAAAGCCCGAGGCAACGCCAAGCCGGGCGATGCCGGCCGCAATGTTAAGACAGGAGCCGCCGACCGCCGGCCGCACGGCGTCGCGACCATCCGCGGCGATCACCGGCACGAAATCGATCAGCGCATCGCCACAGCTCAGGATCACGATCTCAATCCTTCTCTTGCACCAACGTCCACGGCGCACATGGCTTCGCGGCTCTCCTGGTCCACGACGCGGAGCAGCTTGTGAACGGCGCGCTTGGCTCGATGAAATTCCGCTATTCCAGGCGACGTTGGTTCGCTCAGCCGGCCAAGCGCGGACATGGAGGCCATGGTCTCACCGATCGATGCGTAAGCGCCGCCGGCGACCGCGCCCAGCATCGCCGCGCCAAGCAAGACCGGCTCCTGCGTCTGCGGCATGGCCACGGTGAGGCCAGTCGTATCCGCCATGATCTGACGGACCAGCGGGCTGCGCCCGGCACCGCCGCCCATGACGATGACGTTGCTTCTGACGTGGTGTGCGGCAAAGGCGTCGATCACATCGGCAAGTCCGTAGGCAAGCCCGCACAGGCCCGCGATGAACAGCCGCTCCATCGCACCGATGTCGGCATCGAGATCGAGCCCGGCGATCACCGCCCGCGAACCGGGATCGGCGTAGGGAGAGCGGTTGCCCAGAAACTCCGGCAGCACATGGATATCGCGCGCCAGCAGAGCGGCAGTGCCGGCATTGCCGGCTTGCGCCATGATCCGCCGCTCCAGAAATTCGATGAGCTCGACGCCGGCGCTGCGCGCAGCGGCACTCGCCTCCGTGTAGGCAGGGTGCGAGCGCAGCAGATGGTCAACCGCCGCGCCCGCGGCAGACTGCCCGCCCTCGTTCAACCACAAACCGGGCACCATGCCGGAATAGTATGGCCCCCAAACCCCGGGCACGAAGCACGGCTCCGATGTCGTCGCCATGATGCATGCCGACGTCCCCATGATGTAGGCCAGCCGATCGCAGGCATTGACGGGAGCATCCGCCGCCAGCCGGCCGCCGATCGCACCGATGCCGCCGGCATGCGCATCGATCAGCGAGGCGCCGACCGGTGTTCCCGCAAGCAAGCCGAGCGCGCCAGCTGCTTCTTCCGTCAACCCCGCGCCGAGTGGCGCGCCGGGCGGCACGATTTCCGTTCCAATCCGCGCATATTGCCCGGCCGCAAGCTCCTCCAGACCAATCCGCTGGAAATAGTACGTGCTCCAACGCTGCTCATGCGCCAGGAAATTCCACTTGCAGGTCACCGTGCACATCGAGCGGGCCAGCGATCCGGTGGCGCGCCAGGAGAGAAAATCGGCAAGATCGAAGAAGTGCCCGGCGGCGTCGAAGCTCGCACGCAAATGGCGCTTCAGCCACAACAGCTTTGGCATTTCCATCTCCGGCGAGATGGAGCCGCCCACATAGCGCAAGACCTCGTGCCCCGTCTCGTTGATCCTCTGCGCCTCGGCGACGGCGCGATGATCCATCCAGACGATGACGTTGCGCTGCGGATCGCCCGATCCGCTCACGGTGACCGGAGCGCCGTCGGACGCAAGCACGACCAGCGAGCAGGTCGCATCGAAACCAATGCCCTTCACCGCGTCGGGAGGAATAGCGGCCTCCGCCATCGCCGCGCGCACGGCGGCAGTGCAGGCATTCCAGACGTCGGTCGACGACTGCTCGACGATGTCGCCGGTCTCATGCCAGGTCCGAATCGGATGCCTGGCGATCCCCAGCAACCTCCCGGTCTCATCGAATACGCCAGCCCGCGTGCTGGAGGTTCCCACATCGACACCGACAAAGGCCTGCATGCGCGCTCGCTCCCCTTGAGCATGATCCGGAAAAGTGAAAGCCGATTTTCCGGCAAGATCATGCTCAGATTAAAGCCGGCGCAAGCTTACCAGCATGTGTATCCGCCATCGACAAGAACGATGCTGCCGGTCATCAGGCTCGCGGCGTCGGAAGCAAGGAACAGCACGACGGAGGCGATCTCCTCGACCTGCCCCATCCTCGCCATCGGGGTCCCGCCGATCCAGGCGTCGTACATTCTCGGATTGCTCTTCACGAAGGCGTTGAGCGGGGTCTCGATATAAGTGGGTGCGACCGCGTTGATCCGCACGCCCCGTGCGCCCCATTCGGCCGCCAGCGACTTGGTTAGATGGTGCACCGCGGCCTTGGACGCGTTGTAGTAACACTGCTCCTGCGGTTTGTTGACAATGAAGCCCGACATCGAGCCGACATTAACGATGGTTCCCGTCTTCGCCTGCAGCATGTGCTTGCCGAAGGCGCGGCAGCACCAGAAGGTACCGTTGAGATTGACGTCGATCACGTTCAGCCAATGCTCGTCGGTGACGGTTTCGGCCGGCGTCTCGCTGCGGGCGATGCCGGCATTATTGACGAGGATGTCGACCTTGCCGAACCGGGAGACGAGTTGGTCGGCAACTGCGGTGACCTGGCCCGAATCCGTCACGTCCATGTCGACGACCTCGGTTTCGTAGCCCTTCTTCTTCATCTCGGCGCGAGCGGCCTCGGCCGCTTTGGTATCGCGATCGGCAATCACGACCCTGGCGCCGGCCTCCGCCAGCGCTTCGACGCAGGCAAGCCCAATGCCCTGCCCGCCACCGGTCACAACCGCGGTCTTGCGGTCGAGTTTGAATTTCTCAAGATACATGACTTCTGTCCGTTTCTTCTTGGCGGAGATTAATAGGCTAGGCCGGGCTTTCCTCACGCGCGCAACGCATTGCCGCTTTCATCGAAGCGGTGGACGCGTGCGGGATCGGGCGATAAGGAAACCTTGTCACCTGCGTCCAGATTCAGCTCGCCCACGTAACGCGCGGTTAGCGGGCCGATCGGGCCGGCATCGACATAGAGGAAGGTGTCGCTGCCGAGATGCTCGGCTGCGGTCACGGTTCCCTGCCATCCCTGCCCTGCGGAATCGACTTTCAGATGCTCGGGCCGCACGCCGATGGTGGCCGCGCCACGCTGCGCCGCCGCCTCTCCGGAGACAAAATTCATCTTCGGCGAGCCGATAAATCCGGCGACGAACAGGTTCGCCGGCCTCTCATAAAGCTCGAGCGGCGAGCCATATTGCTCGACCTTGCCGGCATTGAGCACCACGATCTTGTCTGCCATGGTCATGGCCTCGACTTGGTCGTGGGTGACATAGATGGCGGTGGTAGCGAGTTGTTTCTGCAGGCGCGTCACCTCGAGCCGCATCTGCACACGAAGCGCGGCGTCGAGATTGGAGAGCGGCTCGTCGAACAGGAAGGCTTTAGGCTCGCGCACGATGGCGCGCCCGATGGCGACGCGCTGGCGCTGGCCCCCCGATAGCTCGCGCGGCTTGCGATCCAGATAGGGCGTGAGATTCAAGGTCGCCGCGGCGGCTTCGACCTTGCGGTTGATTTCGCTCTTCGGCAGGCCAGCCATCTTCAGGCCGAAGGCGATATTGCCGCGGACGCTCATATGTGGATAGAGCGCGTACGACTGGAACACCATCGAGAGCCCGCGCTTGGCGGGGGGAACGTTGACGACATTCTTACCGTCGATCAGGATGTTCCCTCCGGTGACATCCTCGAGCCCCGCGATCAGCCGCAACAGCGTGGTCTTGCCACAGCCGGAAGGACCGACAAAGACGACGAAGGAGCCGTCGGCGATATCGAGATCGGCGCCCTTGATGATGTGCACCGGCCCGAACGATTTCTGGACCCCTTGCAGCGTGATCTGACCCATGATGTGTCGCCTTTTCTATTTGACGGCGCCGAAGGTCAGGCCGCGGACGAGTTGCCGCTGACTGAACCAGCCGAGCACGAGAATTGGTGCGATCGCGAGCGTCGAGGCCGCGGAGAGCTTTGCCCAGAACAGGCCTTCCGGTGACGAATAGGAGGCGATGAAGACGGTGAGCGGCGCGGCGTTCAAGGTGGAGAGATTGAGCGTCCAGAACGCCTCGTTCCAGGCGAGGATGAGGTTGAGCAGCAGCGTCGAGGCGAGGCCCGGCACTGCCATCGGCGTCAGCACATAGACCAGCTCCTTACTGATGGTCGCCCCATCCATCCGCGCGGCTTCGAGGATGTCCCGCGGAATCTCCTTGAAATAGGTGAAGAGCATCCACACTACGATCGGCAGGTTGCCGAGGCACAGGATGAAGGTTAAGCCCGTCAGGGTATCAAGCAGGCCGGAATCCCGGTAAATGAGATAAATTGGAACCAGCACGCCGACCGGCGGCATCATCTTGGTGGACAGCATCCAGAGCAGGATGTCCTTGGTACGCTTGGTCGGCGAGAACGCCATTGACCAGGCCGCAGGGATCGCAATCAGCATCGCGATCAGTGTCGACCCTCCGGCGATGACAATTGAATTGAAGGCGTGGTGGAAGTAATCGCTGCGCTCCTGCACGGTGGCGTAGTTCTCGGTCGTCCAGTGGAAGAACAGGAACGACGGCGGCACCGCAAAGGCTTCGAGCTCGGTCTTGAAGCTTGCCAGCACCATCCACAGGATCGGGAAGAAGATCAGAAAACCGGCGAGCCAAGCCCCCACCGTCGAGATCACTTTGCGCTGCGTCGTTACCGCACGTGCCATGACTACGCCTCCAGATTCCGGCCGACGATGCGGACGAGGAAGAAGGCCACGATGTTGGCGATAACAACCGCGACCAGACCGCCCGCGGATGCGCTGCCGACGTCATACTGGATCAAGGCCTGCGAATAGATCAGGAAAGCGATGTTGGTGGTCTGCAAGCCCGGCCCGCCGCCGGTGGTGACGAAAATCTCGGCAAACACCGTGAGCAGGAAGATGGTCTCGATCAGGATCACCACCGTGATCGGCCGCGCCAGATGCGGCAAGGTGATGTAGATGAAGGTGGAGATCGCAGGCGCCCCGTCCATCTCGGCTGCCTCCTTCTGTTCCTCGTCCAGCGATTGCAGCGCGGTGAGCAGGATCAGCGTTGCGAACGGTAGCCATTGCCAGGACACGATCAGGATGATCGCAAGCAGCGGCGCATCATTGAACCAGTCGATCGGCGTCAGGCCGAACAGCGTCGCTATCCAGGCAAACAGTCCGGAGACCGGATGCATCAGGAGGTTCTTCCACACCAGCGCGCTAACGGTCGGCATGACGAAAAACGGCGCGATCACCATCAGCCGCACGATGCTGCGGCCCAGCACCGGCTGATCGAGCAGCAGCGCCAGCGGGATCCCGACCAGGATCGTGATCGCCAGCACCGAGCCGACAAGCACCAGCGTGTTCTTGAGCGAGGCGAGGAAGGCCGGATCCGTCAGAAAGTAGCGGAAATTCTCCAGACCGACGAATTGCCCGGATTCCGGATCGAGCAGATTGTAATGCAGCGTGGAAAAGTAGATCGTCAGGGCCAGCGGCACGATCATCCAGATGAACAGGAGAGCAACCGCGGGCGTCATCAGTGTGCGCGCCAGCAATTGCGTCTGTCGAGTCGCCATCCCAGCCTCCATCGGGTGTCAGAAAGGGCGACCATCCAACCTGGGAGGAAGCGGATGGTCGCCAGTCGGTCCAGCCCGGGAAGACTGGGCTGACCGGTCGAAGCTGCCGCCTATTTGATATAGCCGGCGCGCTTCATCTCGCGTTCGGTTGCCGATTGGGCAGCGGCCAGCGCCTGATCGACGCTGGTCGAGCCGGATAGCGCCGCGGAGAACTGCTGCCCAACGATGGTGCCAATGCCCTGGAATTCCGGGATCGCCGCATATTGCACGCCGACATAGGGAACAGGCTGCACCGTCGGCTTGTTCGGATCGGCCGCATCGATGGACGCGAGCGTCAGCTTCGCGAACGGGGCGACCTTGAGATAATCCTCGTTCTGGTAGAGCGAGGTGCGCGTTCCCGGCGGCACGTTGGCCCAGCCGTCCTTCGAGGCGACGAGCTTGGTGTAGTCCTTGCCGGTCGCCCAGGCGATGAACTTCTCCGCCGCCTCGACCTTCTTCGAGCCGGCGGGAATGGCGAGGTTCCACGCCCACAGCCAGTTCGCGTTCTTGCCGAGGCCGGTATTCGGCGCCAGCGCAAAGCCGACGTGATCGGCAACCCTGGAGTCCTTGGGATTCGTCACGAAGGAAGCCGCCACTGTCGCGTCGATCCACATCGCGCACTTGCCGGCGTCGAACAGCGCGAGATTCTCATTGAAACCGTTCGAGCTGGCGCCCGGAGGGCCCGCCTCCTTTATCAGGTCGACATAGGTCGAGAGCGTCTTCTTCCATTCCGGCGAGGTGAACTGCGGCTCCCACTTCTCATCGAACCAGCGCGCGCCGTAGGAGTTGGCCATCGCCGACAGGAACGCCATGTTCTCGCCCCAGCCGGCCTTGCCGCGCAGGCAAATGCCGAACACGCCGGCCGATTTGTCGGTGAGCTTCTTGGCGGCGTCGATGATGAAATCCCAGGTCGGCTTTTCCGGCATGGTCAGCCCCGCCTTCTGGAACAAGTCGGTGCGATACATCGTCATCGAGCTCTCGCCGTAGAACGGCGCGGCATAGAGCTTGCCGGACACGGAGACCGCGTCCCTGATCCTGGGAAGCAGATCGCCCACGTCGTAGTCGGCGCCGAGATTGTCGAGCGGCACCAGCCAGTTTCGCTTGGCCCAGATCGGCACCTCGTAGGTACCGATGGTAAGGACGTCGAACTGGCCGCCCTTGGTGGCGATGTCGGTCGTGACGCGCTGGCGCAGCACGTTCTCTTCCAGCGTGACCCATTTCACCGTGATGTCGGGATTCTTGGCCGTGAAGTCATTGGTCAGCCCCTGCATGCGGATCATGTCACCGTTGTTGACGGTAGCGATCGTCAGGGTCGTTTCCGCGACCGAGGGGACTGAGACCAAAAGCGCAGCCGCGCCCACGAGGGCGCCAAGGACGTTTCGCACGGTAACCTCCCATTATGTCGTGTTGAGCATATACCCACACGTTGGGCTTATGTTCACACTGTCCATGAAGCTTGTCAAGCGCAGGCGTGCGCTTGCCCTCACGCACGCACTGCGAGAGGCGGTTCGGAACCCTTGCGACGAGAAGAGGCGTGCCGCGGGCGAAAGATCAGTCGAGAATGGCGCGTGCCGTGGCTTCGTCGGTGATCAACCCATTGATCAGCCGCCCGGCAAGCGCCGCCTTGATCGCCGGGACCTTGGCGCGCCCGACCGCGGCTGCGATGGTGGCTGCCGCCGCCGGCACTTGCGGCGGAATGCTGGTGAGGCGCTGGTTGGTGCCGCCCTTGATCAGCCGGCCCTTGGCGTCGTAGGCCCACCCTGTGATCTCGCCCACCGCACCTAACCGCATCAGTTCGAACAATTCCTCGCGGGTGACGAAACCGTCGACATAGACTTGGGCCTTTTGGTCCATCTGGCCGATGCCGATCAGCCTTAGATCCGCCTTGACCGCGATCGCCTTCACTTTCGCGATCGGCTCGATCCGGACCATGCGGTTACGCTCATCTTCCGACGACATCAGGAAAGGCAGCGGCATCGGGTAGTGGCGGGCACCGGTGCGGTCGGCGAGCCGTCCAACAGTATCGAAGAAGCTGGCTGAGCCATCCGCCGAAATGTTGCCGACCAGCGAGACGATCTGATGGTTGGGCCGCTCAATCGGGGTCACCCGCTCCACGGCCGCGCGCACGGCTCGGCCGGTGCCGAGGGCGACGATGACCGGCGTGTCGGCGCGCAAGGTCGTCTCCAAGACGTTGGCGCAGCGCTCCGCGATGCCGGCTGTTGCGAGCGGCGCTCCGGGATCGGACGGCACCACTTCGCTATGCGCGAGACCAAACCGCTCCTTTAGCCGAGCTGCCAGTTCCATGCATGCCGCAATGGGATGTTCGAGGCGAAAAGTGATAAGCCGCTCGGCGAGGCACAGCGAAACCAGGCGCTGCGCCGACGCGCGCGACACCTGCAGCATCTTGGCGATCTCATCCTGGGTGTGGCCGGCAATGAAATAGAGCCAGCCGGCCCGGGCTGCACCGTCCAGACGCGATCTTTCGCCGTCATTGGAAGCCATCAGACGCCCTGCCCCTCCTTCCAGAAATCCGCCATCCGGTCGAACACCCGATCCGCCCCGGCATCGTACAATATGGCGCGTCCATCCCGCGATTCGTAATGGCTGCCGCCCGCGAATCCCCACACCTTCATGCCGGCGGCCTTGGCTGCGTTGACGCCGCTTACGCTGTCCTCGACCACCAGCGTTCGTGCCGACTCGGCGTGCATGGTAGCTGTCGCGTAAAGAAACAGATCCGGCGCCGGCTTGCCGCGCGCGACCATCTGCGAGGTGTAGATTCGATCGCCGAAGTGCTGCGCGAGGCCCGTTAGTGTCAGCGAGAAGGATACGCGGTCGAGATCGCTCGAAGAGGCCACGCAATACGGGACATGCAGGCTTTGGAGCAGCGAAGCTACTCCAGGGATCGGCTGCAGCGAAGATTCGAAAGTCCGGCGTACACGCGCCTTCAGGTCGGGCAGGAAATTGTCGGGCAACGATCGCCCCATTGCACTGTAGTACTGAAGCACCGCTGCAGTGCTGCGCCCCAGAAACAGCTCCAGCGCATCAGTGAGGTCGAGCTTGACGCCGCACGTTGCGAGGACTTTGCAGAGACAGCGGCAGCTCAACACCTCGCTGTCGACGAGGACCCCGTCGCAGTCAAAGATGACCAAGTCTAATTCGCGCTCGCCAAACTCCATGCCGACAGCAGAGCATATGCTCAAATACAGAGCAATAGCCCAATAGGGTGCCTCGACTTCGTGAGCCGCAGCCGAAATCTGGAGCAAACCCCAGGCCTGGTCGATGCGGATGTTGCCGAGGACGTCGCGTCCGATCGGGCTCAGCGACTTGCAACCGAACTTTCTACGGTATTGCCAGAGTTGAAGACTAAGGGTTGCTCTCTTCGCGTCACTGACAGCGACAGCAAGGAACTCTATCGAACTCCGCTCGATCCAATTCCGGCGTGGATAAAAAATCAACTGCTGTAAGAAATTGAGGTTGCCGCGCCGACAGAGAAAAGGCTGCCGGCTCGATACCAGAGATGGGCGCAGGCAAAGGCCCAACGGAGTACGGCTGCCGAACTGCGACGCGCTCTTGATCGTCGCGCAGCTGGATCAGTTCAGCTTTTATCTGTGCCACTTGATCTGCGCCTACTCCATCCGCTGGTGGTGGCAAGTCGTTCAGGTTCGGATACCGCGCCGCGACGCTGGTCTCCGAAAATGATTGAGGCGGACTGGAACATGCAGAAAGTATCTGCGCAATCAGCGCCACGGACACTACCAGCGAAGCTGTACTAATCCGATATCGCCTACCCGCCGCCGCGCGGATTGGCAACTTAGTCCTCAGAGTCTGAAGCTGGATCATTGCGGATCTCCGAACAGGATCCGCGCCGGTCGTCAAAGCTTCCGCGAAATACTTGAAAGAAACCTCACCGCTCTGGCGATTATCCGCAAAAAGCAGGTCCGCCGAGCTGCTTGGCGAGCCTGCTCGTTGCCTATCTCCCCTCAGCCTTCCTTCACGCGTCGCATCCGCTGCCGATTACGCTTCCGGTGAGATCGGCGCGGCTGACCCAGCTATGGCGGATCAAAAACAGGCAGCTCGAACCTCACCGGCGCGACATCCCGCCGCCGCAGTTTCTTCATTGCGCAACGATTACCGCGCGCCGCCCACGAATGTCAGGGCGTCCGGTGCCCAGGTCCTGGTAGATTTTCTATCGGACGTCGGGTTGTATGTGGTCGCCATGCGAAAAGCAGCCTTCCGCTCATTTGCATCGGTTGGCAAGCGACACACGCTCATCAAATGCCCGCACATGTTAGCTGTACTAAGATTTTCTTTGACCTCCCGGTGCACACGTCGTGCACACGCCGCCTTCTAACAGATTGAAAAACTTAAACTCTCGGTCCAATCCATCATGAGGAAGTTTGAGCTAGGTCCAGCCAGCGAGAGCCAGCCGGATCTAACATCTTCACCTCAATGGCCGCTCGCGCCGTAAGCGGTCGTTCTACAACCGCTCATTTTGCCAATTCAGTCCTGTGAGATAACAAAGCGCCGCTCATGCAGGCGGCGGTAGGCGAGGTACAATCTAGCTATATTGAAAGCGGCGGCATTCTGACGATATCCATTACCCATCCGAAGCTAATGCGCGATTACGCTTTTACGAACGCCGAGCTTTTCCCATACGGAGTCCTGGAGGCTCGTTCAACGGCCTCCCTATCTCTATCTTCGCGACGTGGAGCCGCGATGTTCGGTGTTGCTCGTTCGGATCAAGTTTTCGGGGCTGACGGAGCGCTTTTGAGCGTGGCCTCGAGCGCGGTCAACGCTCCATTGATCTCGTCGTCGATCCGGTCAAAGAAAGCGTCCAGTTCGGAGGTTATCTGCCGCCTCCTTTCAAGAGGGACGCTGTCCGGGTCGCGAATGCAGATCTGCCCGATTGCTCCGAAAAGGAATAGTCGCCGTACGCTTTAGCTAGGTTACTCAGCCTTGATATGATTTCTGGTAATGAACTCCTTCCACTTTCCGAAGTCGTCGCGAATGGTGTTCCTAAGATAGTCTGGACTTGTGTCCGCCGCAGGCTGAAATCCCGCATTCCTGAGACGCTCTCGAAACCTGGCGTCCCGCAGCGCTTTCGATATCTCCACATCGAGACGATCGACGGCTTCCTGGGGAATGCCCGCCGGCGCGACAATCGCGTACCAGGAGGTCACGACGAAATCCTTCAATCCGAGCTGTTGAAGCGTCGGCAGGTCGGGCGTCACAGAAAATCGCTCCGCGCTGGTGACGCCAAGCGCGCGGAGCTTGCCCGCGGCCACGTAGGGCAGAGCCGACGTGTCGCTGAAAACAAAATCGATCTGCCCTCCCATGAGATCGAGAAGAGCGGGACCGACGCCCTTGTAGACCACATGGCCGGCGTCGATGTTGGCCTCTCTCTTCAGCATTTCGCCCGAAAGATGAACGGTCGAACCTATGCCGGAAGAGCCGAAAAATACGCGGCCTGGCTTCGCCTTTGCCAGCTCAAGCAGGTCCTGCAAGGACTTTGTCGTCGACGCGGCGTTGACCACCAGGATATTGGCCGAGGTCGCGACCATGGCGATCGGCGTGAAGCTCGTCAGCGGGTCGTAGCCCATGCTGGGATAAAGCTGCGGATTGATCGTCATCGTGCCGTTGGCCGCCATCAGCAGGGTGTAGCCGTCCGGCTGAGCCTTCGCGACGACCGATGCGCCGATTGCGCCATTGGCGCCTGGACGATAGTCGACCAGCACGCGCTGACCGAGGCCCGGGCTGATGGCTTCGCTCAAGAGATTGCCGAAAATCGTTCCAAGGCCTCCCGGCGCATAAGGCACGATCAGGACGATCGGCCTTTCGGGATAGGCTGCGCAAGCGCACGAATCCCATGCGCAAGCCGAAAGCGCCGACAACACCATCGTCAAGCCGATCAAGGTGTTCTTCATAGTGTCCCTCCAACTGACCGCCGCGCGGCAGATCCCGGATGCCGCCGCCGGCCTGGCAAAACCCCGGTTCATTATTCGGCGCGCCTCTGCGGGCACATGCCGTTGCCTATTCGGGCTCCATCTTCGCGGCGTCGATCATGTCCTTGACTGCGGCGGTCTCGCTCTTGACGACATTCGCAAGCTCGTCGGGCGTGCTTGCGATCGTGTCGAGCCCTTTCGAGGACAGTTGACGCTCGGTGAAGTCCGGACGACGGAGGATCGTGCGAATGTCGGCTGCGAGCTTGTCGGCGATCGCGGCCGGGGTGCCGGGCGGCGCAAACACCGCATACCAGATCGAAGACCGCAGGTAGCCGAAGCCCGCCTCCGCCGTAGTCGGAACATCGGGAAACTGGGCGGATCGCTTCTTCCCCGCGATCGCGAGCGCTTTCAGCTTTCCCGCGCGCAAGAACTCTCCGGCGACACCAGCGCTGCCCGTCGTGAGAGACACTTCACCCGAGATCATTGCAATCAGAAGCGGTGAGATTCCGTTATAGGGCACATGCAGGAGGTCGATGCCTTCCTTGTTGTTGAGATATTCGAAGAAAAGGTGAGGTTGCGAGCCGCGACCAAATGATCCGAATGTCCATTTCTTCGGTTCTTTTTTGACCATATCGACAAGCTCGCGCAGGGAATTGGCCGGCACCGCGGGGTTGGCCAGCACGAAGTTGTCGCTCTGCACCATCAGGGATATCGGCGTGAGCTTCGAAGGATCGTATTGCAGCGACTTGAAAAGATAGGGCGCGGTCGTCACGGTCTGATTGACTGTCGCCAGCAGCGTGTAGCCGTCGGGCGGCGCGCGATATACCGCCTCGGTCCCGATCGTCCCTCCAGCGCCGGCGCGGTTCTCGATGATGACGGGTGTACCCCATTTCGAACCCAATTCCTGCGCCACAGCGCGAATGACTACATCCACGCCCCCGCCCGGCGGAAACGGAACGATGATCCGAACCAGACGCGACGGATAATCCTGGACCCCGCCCGCTAACGCCGGCCTCGCCGCATGCAGCGACGCAACCAGCAAGACCGCCGCAAGCCACGCAACAGCGCGACCAACGACGCGCGAACCTGACACAAGAAAGTCAGACAATTGCTTTCCTCCCTCGCGCTTGTTGGCAACGCGCTGCGCGATTTATCAGGCGCTAATCAGCTGTCCGTCGGGCTGCCGAGGCGCGCAACCCCCCTCAGGCCGTCGCAACGGATTTCTTGTTCCATACGGGGTGGGCACCCTCCTTGCCCTGCATCACGTCGAGCGCCATTTCGCCGACGCCGGCGATGCGAATCTCGACCCGATCCGCCGCCTTCAACGGGCCGACGCCCGACGGCGTCCCGCTTGCGATGATGTCGCCGGGAAACAGCGTCATCACGGAAGATGCCATCGCGATCATGTCTGGCACGCCCACGATCAGGTCGCGGGTATTCGCCTTCTGCCGCAATTCACCGCTCACGATCAGTTGCAGGTCGATGTCGTCGTAGCGCGGCACCTCGTCCGCCGTCGTGATGTACGGTCCCATCGGACAGAACGAGTCGAAGGATTTCCGCATGACCCGCTCCTCCTTGCCGCGAATGACGACGTCGATCAGGCAGGAGTAGCCAAAGACATGATCGAGTGCGCGCTCGGGCGAAATGCCTCGCCCGCCCTTTCCGATGATGATTGCGAGCTCGCACTCGTGATGGATCTCGCGATCCCTCAAGTCAGGCAGGACGATGGGATCGCGCGGCCCACTCAGGCTTGAATTCGCCTTGAGGAAAAATCCTTGTCCGCTTGCATTGAAGTTTGAGATGAGCCCGGTTCCCGTCTTCATCTCGTCGATGTGGGCATGGTAATTGGCCGGATAGGCGATCACCTTGTTCGGCCAGACGATCGGGCAGTTCAATTGTACCTCGGCCAGCGGTATCCGCTTTGCCGTCCGGAGCTCGGTAAGAAGCCGCGATTTGACGTCGTTCCAGGATGCGATGAACCGCAGCATGCCGATCGGCGGCCAGTTGCCCGGCTCATGACCTATGACATGCGAGACGTCGGCCACGAAGTCGCCCTCGACGATTCCGATGCGTCCCTGATTGAAGCTCGCTATTTTCATGTCTTCTTCCGTGCGATGCGGGAGCGGACCGTCAGGCCGCCTCCTCCCGGTATAGTCCGAGCGATTTCAGAACCGGAATGTCGTTGACCTGGAACAGGATGGCGTCCGTTTTTTCGGAGCTATTCTGGTGCGCGTGCACGGCCCAGGGCGGCAGTGCCAGAAAATCCCCCTTCGACCACACGAACCGCTGTCCATCGATCTCGGTGATGCCTTCGCCGCGCACGACGTAATAGACGACGCTTCCCGTGTGCCGATGCGGCTTGCATTTCGCGCCGGGTCGCAACTTCTGGATGGCCGTGCCAATCGTCGGCAGGGCCGGGCCACCTGTCAGCGGATTTTGATACTCGAGCAGCGCGTCGTCGAAGGGGTCGGGATCGAGGCCGACCGCTTGCGACAGCGCGTCCTCCGCTCGGGCCCATTTGTAGGCGAGCACCGGGCTTGGCCCACCACTTCGCCTCTCATGCACCGGCCGAAGCAGTCCGCTTCCGAATTCGCGGAAGGAGCGATCCGAAATCCGGTTGACCGATTGCCGCGGCGCATCCGTTCCCTCGAAGAAGGTCGCATGCAGGGACCTGACGAGCGAGATGTCCAGCACGTCGAGCCAGATCATCGGCTTATCGCCCTTGTGCTCGTGATCGTGCCAGGTCCAGCTTGGGGTCAGCACAAGATCGCCCTCGTCGATCACGTATTGCTCGCCGTCCACGATCGTATCGGCACCGCTACCTTCCATGATGAAACGAAGTGCCGTTGCGGCGTGGCGGTGCGCGGTCGCGATTTCGCCCGGCAGAATGTACTGGATGGAGGCCCAGAATGTCGGCGTGGTGCCGTAGGGCAGGCCTGGATTGGTGAGGCGCAACGTGCGGCGCTGCCCACCTTTCTCCAGCTTCAATGTCGCCCCGATCTTGTCGAGCAGCCGTGCCAGGTCAGCCGCTTTCCAGTGAAAGGGCTGCATCGTGCTCTTCGGCTCCTTCGTAAACAACGGAGGGTCATCCGGCTGCGCGACCCGACATCCATACCGCGCAAGCTCCTCGGCGATCTCCTGACGTTCCCGGGCATCGCTCATGACTTCAGAGGCCATGCTGTCTCTCCTTTCCATCGACCGCCGACGAGAGGCCTTACCCCGCACTCGCCGCCGGCACGGCACTTGTCTTCGCACGCGAGCGACCATCGTCCGCACGTGCATCCCTGGCGCCACCAAAGCCGCGAACGGTATCGATAACGTCCTCGACATCGTCGGGTAGCGCATTGCCGCGCCAAGCCACGTGTCCGTCGGGGCGAACGAGAACATCGTCGGCGCCATAAACCTTGCGAGCTTCGACTTCCTGTGAGAGATCGACCACCTCCAGCGGAACACCCCGCTCCCTCGCGGTATCGCAGAAGTCAGTCTTCGCGGCCTTGCCATCCGCGGCGAAGCGCAGCAGCACGAAGCCGCGCCCGAACAGGTCTAGGGTCGACCTGCCATCCCTCAGCCAGACGTGTGGCGCCCGATGACCGGGCCGTCCCGTCTGAATGTAGTCGGACACTTCGTCCGGCGGCTCCATGCTGCCGTCCGCATACACCACCGGCGAATGATAGTAGTTGAAGCCGAGGTGAATGCCGCTGGAATACCATTCGCGCTGCATCGTCTCGGTGTACCAGTCGCCATATTCCTTTCGCGCTGCATTTCCTTCGGGGCCCGGCTGGAACGCAAGCTCCGGCGGCGCCTTCCGACGCGCGGCCAGCATGCGGCCAAGATTTCCGCTCGCCTCCTTGACGGCCCGTTCGGCGACCGGCTTGCGCTCGATGCCGTACGACCGCAGCAGTTCTGGACCTCCCCATCCTCTGAGCACCGCTTCCAGCTTCCACGACAGATCGATCGCATCCGCAATGCCGGTATTCATCCCGAAGCCCCCCGTCGGCGACATCAGGTGGCAAGCATCGCCTGCAAGAAAAACGTGATTCGAGCCGTAGCTCTCGGCAACGAGCTCCCTGCGTACCCAGGGCATGATCGATTCGATCTCGAACTCGAACGGCTTGCCCATCGCTCGCACGATGAGCGCGCGGATTTCGCTCTCCGGAACCTCCCGTTTCGATTTATCGCCGATGATCGACATCCGCCAGCGATCGGCGCCGTCGATGGCGACGATCGTAAGCCAGGTCCCCTCGCGCCCGATGAAAATGAAACGATACGCCTTGCCCTTGTCGTGAAGGGACGGAAGGTCCCGGCACCTGAAGATCACGTTGGTGGTATGCGTGAGCAGCGGCTCGCCCCGCATCGGGATGCCGAGCTTCTCACGCACCAGGCTGGCCGCGCCATCCGTGCCAACCAGGTAATCGGATGCGACCTGGTATTCACCGCCCGTGTTCAAGTCGCGCAGCGTCGCCAGAATGCCGGAAGCGGTCTCCTCGAAATCGACCAATTCCGTCCGGTAGCTGAATTCGACCTCGCTGAACGTGCCGGCAAACCGACGAAGTATGGGATCGAACATGTCTTGCGGACAGCGCTCCCTCTTCTGAGGACTCTGCGGCGGACATGGCTCCTCATTCTTCGAGGCCATCGGCTCGCGGCCGAACTCGTACCCCGTGAGCGACTCCACCCATACGTTGTCCTGCGGATAGTCGCGCGGATATGGGGAGTTCTCGACCCAGCCGGCGATGCCCCAGCGCCGGCAGAATTCCATGGTGCGGATGCCGACCATGTCCATCTTCGGCTGATAAATCGAGCCATCCGTCTTCTCGATGAGGCAGCATTGCACGCCGCGCCAGCCGAGATCTCCGGCCAAGGCAAGTCCGACCGGACCTGCCCCAACTATCAGAACCGGCACTCTCCGGATGGTCATCGAAGCAACTCCCAACCCGTTTCCTATCCCTGCTCTCGATCGCTGCTAGCGTCGCGGTTCTCGAGCTTATCTCTTAATGGTCTGACCTTTTAACTTTCGACACGAAAGCTGTCAAACGCCAAATTGCAGACACGCAAGACATGGTCGGCGACTGAAAAGGACTGGATCAGGATCGTGCGTCGCCGGAAACGCGGTGGACGGCGTGTTGCGCCGCGAGGCGTCCAAAAATGCACCCCTTCGCAAGCGAGGAACCGCTCATGTAAGCCTCGCCATGAAAGCCGCCCATGATTTCTCCGGTGGCGTACAGACCGACGATCGGTTCGCCGAACACGTCGAGCACGCGAGCCGATTGGTCCGCACGAAGGCCGCAATAGGTCGACGTCAGACCCGTGGTGCAAGGGTAACCGTAGAACGGGGCCGTTTCGACCGGTGTCGGTTTGCCGTAGCCGGTGCTCAGCGACGTTCTGCCGAATTCATCCGGCGCGACGCCGCGACAGCCGTCGTTGTATTTTTGAATGGTTTCCTGGAGTGCGCCCTTGTCGATGTCCAATCTGACGGCAAGCTCGCCCGGCGTGTCCGCCTGGATGATCATCCCCGCCTTCAACGCGGCCTTGAAATCCGCCACCGTCGGCAGCGGCGACGATTGATCCATCACAGTCCGGTCAAAGATCTGAAACGCCTTGGCATCCGGTTGCATCAAGCAGCGATCACCGATCGTCTTGTATGAAATGGATTCATCGATGAAGCGCCGGCCTGCGTTGTTGACGATAATGGCGCCGCGATACATGGCCGAGATGAGCCTGGGAACGCTGTCTTCCACATCCTTGGCCGGAGGATCGAACGGCGCGCCGAAACTGCCCTTTGCGTGAGGCATATCGAGCAGATCCGCTCCCATCGCCCAGCCCATGCGCAGGCCATCTCCGGTGTTGCCGTAGCCACCCATCGGCCTTGCCGCGCGCAGATGAGGCACGAAGCGCTCAACCAGATCGGCAGCGCGGGAAAACCCACCGGTTGCGAGCACGACACCGCCTTTCGCCAAATATCTTTGGCCGGACGATAGACTCACGCCAACGACCCCGCGGCCCTCGCCTTCGGCGGCCGTCAGCAGGCGCTCGACCGGCGCATTTGCAAGATATGTCACGCCCGACTTCAGCACATGGGCGTGAAGGAGCTCGAGAACTTCGATCGGATCCGTGCTGTGATTGCGCGGCACCGACTGGCTTCCGCTCAGGGACACCTTGTCGAACTTGATCCCGAGCGCCCGAAGCCATTGATAGGCTTCGTATTGGCGCTCGGCATAAACATGCACGATCACGCGGTCGTTGCGATAAGCTCCCGCCTTCATGAGATCTTCTTCAAGCAGCGCCGGCGTGTCGGCAATGCCGGCCTGCTTTTGAACTTCCGTGCCCGCGAATGCAAACGCGCCGCCGCACATGCGCGTGCTGCCGCCGTAGCGCGCGGTCTTCTCGAGAAGCAGAACCGATCCGTTCAGTCGAGCCGCCTCCAGGGCGGCGCAATGACCGGCGAGCCCAGCGCCGACAACGATGACGTCGAAATCCGGGATAGCGCTGATCACACCGATTCACCTTTCCTCACGGCGCAATCAATGGTATGACCTTTTATGAAAGTCAATTACAATCCCCTGCCGTCCTTCCCGGATATGGTTCGGGAGGCCGAACGTCCGAGCGCGTGATTGCGGTGTGGTATGGTCGGGCGGATGGGGATTCGCCCGAATGCCGCGCTGATGGTAGAGGACGGTCCACCCCCTCTGGAGACATCATGACAAAGCAGGCGCCGCTTCGCAGGACCAGCCAACGGCGGACAAAAAATGTCGAGGGGATCGACTCACGCGAGCCGGAGGCGGAGCGGACCACGGCGAGACAGGTTGATTTCACGCCCGCCAGGGCACGGCGGGTGTTTGAAGATATTGTCCTGCAAATTCGGCGGGAGCTGACCAACGGCAATTTGAGGCCGGGCGACCGGCTGCCGGGCGAGCGAGACCTCGCGCGGCAGTTCGGAGCAAGCCGAACGGCGGTACGCGAAGCGTTCCGGAATCTCGAGAACGCGGGAATCATCGTCTCCCAGCCCGGGCGGGACGGCGGCGCCTTCATCAAGGAGGCCGATCCACGGCTCCTTACCCAGCTTTTGGCCGACATGATCAGCCTTGGAAGCATCTCGCTCGAAAGCCTGACGGAAGCCCGCGTCCATTTTCTGAACATCGTTGTCGAGCTCGCCTGTCAGAACGCGAAGGCGCAGGATTTTGCCGCAATGGAGGCCGCGGTCGATCTGGCCGAGAAATATGCGGCCGCTAGCTCGCCTGAGCCTCGACATCTGGCGATCGGCAATTTCTACGACGCTCTGACCAAAGCGACCGGAAATGAGGTCATGGTCATTCTAGTCCGATCAATCACGGAGATCGTGAGGAGCGTCTTGCTGGAGATCGCGCCGCGGCAGGCCAAAGCTGACACGCCCGGTACGTTTCGGAAGATCATTGCAGCCTTGCGGGCCCGCGACCGCGAAAAGGCCTGCAAGTTGATGCGTGACCATCTTGAAGATCTTCACAAGTACCTGTTGCGTGGCCGGAACATCAGGTTGTCCCGCGACTGACGAATAGTCCTTGCGAGCCGGCATCACGGCGAAGACTTGCGCGTCAGCGGGTGGTCAACCGCCATTGCAGCAGCGAGTATGGCGGATCGGCTTGCGGATGATGCTCGAACACACCCCAGCTCCCGCAACAGGTCGAGGCCTTGATCGTCCGACTGAAGGGCGAGAAGCCGCACTGGGGCGCCCGCAAGATCCGCGAGCTGCTGGTGCGCCGGCTCGATGGCGACGTCAAGGTTCCCGCCAAAAGCACCATCCACGCGGTGCTCGACCGCCACGGCCTGGTCAAGCGCGGCGGCGGGCCGCGCCACCGCGCGCGCGGCACGCCGCTGTCGCAGGGCACGCTTCCCAATGATCTGTGGTGTGCCGACTTCAAGGGCGAGTTCAAGCTCGGCAATGGCCGATACTGTTATCCGCTGACCGTCACCGACCATGCCTCCCGCTTCCTGCTGCTCTGCGAAGCGCTGGGTTCAACGCGCGAAGACCCTGCCATTACAGCCTTTGAACGGCTGTTTCACGAGCGCGGCCTGCCGCTCGCCATCCGCTCCGATAACGGCATCCCCTTCGCCAGCCCCAATGCCTTGTTCAATCTCTCAAAGCTCTTGGTGTGGTGGTTA
>Ga0210384_10002078_pt1 | contig 25155 bp, 26 predicted proteins | sample IncBWH2MmetaG_FD_160574 | JGI IMG/M metagenome (GOLD analysis project Ga0210384, IMG submission 160574) | Forest soil microbial communities from Barre Woods Harvard Forest LTER site, Petersham, Massachusetts, United States - Inc-BW-H-2-M | ecosystem: Environmental > Terrestrial > Soil >...
CAGAATTTGTCGTTGGCGGGTTGGGGTGCAATTGGCGCGAAACGGATCGCGCTGGCGAAGCCTCAGACTTTCATGAATCTGAGCGGTCCGGCTGTAAAGGGATTGCTCGAGCGGTACGGGCTGAAGCCGGATCGCTTGATTTTGGTGTATGACGAGCTCGCTCTTCCGTGGCAGGAGCTGCGCATCCGGCCGAGAGGCTCTGACGCGGGGCACAACGGCATGAAGAGCGTGATCGGAAGCCTGGGGACCAATGAATTCCCCCGGGTGCGGCTGGGGATTCACCCCGGAGTTCCGATCGGGGATGGAGCAAAATTTGTGCTCGCGAAATTCAAGCGGGCACAGAAGAAGGAAGTGGAGGAAGTGGCCGGGCGAGGAGCCGCGGCCGTGGAATCCATACTCGCTGAAGGCGTCGAAAAGTCCATGACGGCATTCAACCGTCGCGCCGGAGGCTTAAAGACAGAGGAAGAATGAGAGTCTACGAAGAGTTGTTTATCGTTAAGCCGGACGCTCCGGAAGAGGAAGTCGACGGCTTTGTGGAACAGATCAAGCAGGTGATCAGTTCCGGCAAGGGAACGGTAGAAAAAGCCGACAAATGGGGCGTGCGCAAGCTCGCCTACCGTGTGCAGAAGTACAACGAAGGTATTTACGTGCTGGTGCAATTCAGCTCGTCGCCGGAGCTGGTCCGCGAAATCGAGCGCCGCATGCGGGTCAGCGACCTGGTGATCAAGTTCATCACGGTGCGCATCGACGAGAAGATGAAGAAGATCGAAAAGCGGAAGAAGGCTCGCGACAAGCGTGCGTCTCGCAGACCTGCCCCCTCCATAGCGGCTCCGGCTGCGCCCGCAACTCCCCCGGCTCCGGCCATGCCGGCTGAGGCTGCAACCGCGACCATAGCGCCCGGGATGCCAGGTGGGCGAGCTGAGAGTGCGCGCCACGAAGCGGTGCACGCCGAGCCAAAAACCGAGCCGAAGGAATAATCGAGGAGAACAATATGGCGGATTTCAAAGGCGGACGACCAATCAGCGCCTCCCAGCGGCCCACCGGAGGCGACAAGGCGATCGGCAAGAAGCAGTATTTCCGGCGCAAGAAAATGTGCCGGTTCTGCGTGGACCGGATCGACGACATTAACTACAAAGAGGTGAGGCTGCTCAACTCCTTCATCTCCGAGCGCGGCAAGATTACGCCGCGGCGGATCTCGGGAGTTTGCGCACCGCATCAGCGGCGGCTGGCGGAGGCTATTAAGCAGGCCCGCAACATCGCGCTGGTGCCGTTCTCGACCTCAATGTAGGAAAGGGAATCATGGAAGTCATTCTCAGGGAAGAAATCGGAAAACTGGGGCGCCGCGGCGACGTAGTAAAGGTCGCCTCGGGTTACGCCCGCAATTATCTGCTGCCCAATCGGCTGGCGGTGGCCGCCACCGAGGGCAACAAGAAGATCGTCGAGCAGGAGCGCCAGGCGCATCTGCGGCGCGACGCAAAAGAGGCGTCCGACGCGGGCGATCTGGGCAAGCTGCTAGGGTCCGCCGAAGTGACCATCACTCAAAAGGCCGGCGAAAACGACCAGTTGTTCGGTTCGGTGACGGCCACCGATATTTCCGTCGCACTCGAGAGGCAGGGATACACCATCGACCGCCGCAAGGTTCACCTGGAGGAACCCATCAAGACGCTGGGCGACTTTAAGGTCTCCGTCAGGCTGCACCGGGACGTGACGGTGGAGGTTCCGGTACATGTGGTCAAAGAGGAATAGGGGCCAGGGGCCAAGGTGCCAGAGGCCAGGGGCCGGAGGCCAAGTGCGGAAGAACTCCTTGAGGCTGCGGCGCGCGGACGAGTTGGCGTAGACCGCCGGTTCGTGCAAGCCATTCTGGACTCAGGCGATGCCGCGGGCGTTCTGCGTTTCGCGCGAGCATCTCACCAGAACGACCGCATCGAGCTTGAGCCGCTGCTGATTGATCTCTTTCGCTATTTTCAAACCCCGGAAGCGCTGGAGTTCTACGTTGACGTCATCCGGCGCGCGCCGGAGGAAGTTGACGACAGTCTGATTCAGGCCCTGCTGCCTTTCGGCGCCAAGGCGGTTGAGCCGCTTCTCGCGCTTTACCATCAACTGGACGAAGAGCAGGGTTCCGACGTCGCGTTTCTGCTGGCCGCGCTGCGCTTGCGCGATGAGAGGGTGCTGCAGGCGCTGTTCGAACGGCTGGAGTATGACGCCGCGGACGGCGCGTTCTGCCTGGGGCTATATGGCGATCCCTCGGCCAAACCGGCTCTCGAGAAGATGCTCACCGAAATTCCCGAGTCCGATCAAGAGCTGCGGCGCGAGATCACCCACGCGGTGAAGCAACTCGATGCGCCCGAGCCGGACTATCAGCCCGAGCCCTTCGACATACTCGCGGACTACCCACAGCGTGAGCTGCCGCCGTTCGATGTGCTGGACGAAGCCGAGCGGATCGAGATGCTCTCGTCCACGGAAGCGGATGTCCGCGCGGGCGCGGCGCACAGCTTCTTCAATCACCCGCTGAATGCGAAATCACGCGCGGCGCTTTTTGATCTGGCGAAGAGCGATTCCGATAAGACGGTGCGGGGCGAGGCGTGGGCGGCGCTGGGCGATGCCGTCGAAGACGCTGCGATTCGCGAGGCGATGATCGCCGCGCTCAACGACCCATCTAAGCCCGTGGAGGAGAGGGGTGGCGCAGCGGTGGGGTTGTACGTGATCGCGGATCGGGACGACGTTCGCCGGGGCCTGGAAGAGTTGTACGAGATGGGCGGCAAGGCGCGCATCCGGGCGCTGGAAGCCATGTGGCGGTCGCTGTGGGAGCCGTACGCCAAATACTTTCCTCCGCATCTGGACGACGACGATCCCAAGCTTCTTCGGCAAGCGATCCGCGGCGCCGGTTACTTCCGTCTGACGCGATACGCGGATAAGGTCGCGGGCTTTTTCGATCGCGAGGAGCCCTTCGACGATTTGCGCGAAGACGCCTTGTTCGCCTACGCGCTGGCGATGCCGGGGGAGACGACTCGCGGACGTGCTCGCAGCCTGCTGCGAAAGATCGATGCGCTGGCCGGCCTCTCGCAGGCTGAAACTCAGTTGGTGATGTTCGCGCTCGACGAGCGTCTGCGGCTGCATGGCCTGGCGCCGGTGTTTGAAGGCGGGCAAGAAGAACACGAGCACGAGCTCCAGCCCGAGGCGGCCACGTCCGCGTCTTCACAAAAGATCGGCCGCAACGATCCCTGCCCGTGCGGCAGCGGCAAGAAGTACAAGAAATGTCATGGGGCGTAAGATGGACATATACAAATGACTCCCGTGAAACCGGCTCTTCTGCGCCAGCTTGGCGTGGTCAGCGCGACGGCGCTGGTAGTCTCCAACATGATCGGAGTGGGGATCTTCACCAGCACTGGGTTCCTGGCCGGCCAACTGGGCTCGCCGAAACTCGTACTGTGGATTTGGGTCGTGGGCGCCGTCTGCGCCCTGTGCGGCGCGCTGTGTTATTCCGAGCTGGGCATCAACATGCCGAGCTCGGGCGGCGAATACGTCTACTTGACCCGCGCTTTCGGGCCGACCTGGGGATTCATGACGGGCTGGGTCTCGTTCTTCGCGGGATTTTCCGCGCCCATTGCTTCGGTGGCTCTCGCGTTTTCCGATTATCTGGGGAATTTTTTCCCGGCCCTGCACCAGGAAAACTCGCGCGTGCTGATTGGCTCGGGCGAATGGACGCTTTCCTTCGGCGGCGCGCAAGCGGTGGCCTGCCTTTTGGTCCTGGTGTTCACGGTGATTAATATTTTCGGAGTGTTGCGCGTGGCGCGGCTGCAAAACGTGCTCACCAGCGCGAAGATTCTGGTGCTGGTCGCGTTCATCGTACTTGGATTTTCGGCCGGCAAGGGGAGTTGGCAGCACTTTTCGATGAACGCGGCGCGCGATGTTTCGACGTCGATTCCGGCACAATTTGCGATCAGTTTATTTTGGATTTACGTGGCCTACAGCGGCTGGAACGCGGCGACGTATGTGGCGGAAGAGCTGCGCCACCCATCGCGCACTCTGCCGCTGGCGCTGACGGTGGGCACGGTGTTGGTGGCGGCCTTGTACTTGGTGCTCAACGTGGTGTTCATTTACGCCGCGCCGCTCGAAGACTTGAAAGGGGAACTGGCGGTGGGGGCGCTGGCCGCCTCGCGCCTGTTCGGGCCGCAGACCGCCGGTATTTTCAGCGCGCTGATGGCGCTATCGCTCATGGGCACCGTGAATGCGATGGTGACCATTGGGCCGCGGGTGTATTACGCCATGGCGAAGAACGGAGCGTTCCTGGCGTCGGCCGCCAAGGTGCATCCACGCTGGCATACGCCGGTGGTGGCCATCGTGGCGCAAGGCATCTGCACCATGCTGATGACCCTGACGCCATTTCCTCAACTGGTGGTTTACATCGGCTTCACTCTGAACTTTTTTGCGGTCATGAGCGTCGCCTCGCTGCTCATTTTTCGGCGGCGGGCAGGATGGCAGAAGCTGCGCGTAGTGAGTTTCGCCTATCCCCTGATCCCGGTGGCCTTTCTCGTGGTGGGACTTTGGATGACGATTCAGGGGATTCAGTTGAAGCCCCTGGTGTCGCTGGCGACAGTAGTGACGATCGTGACCGGCGCGCTGGTGTATCACATCCGGTTGCGCACGCGGGACCGCGCTGGATCGACGGTGGAGACGTACTGAGCCTGCGCAGGCCTATCGTATACTGGGGGTGTTTGGCGCTATCGTCTAACGGTTAGGACGGAGCCCTCTCAAGGCTCAAATACGGGTTCGATTCCCGTTAGCGCTACCAATACTTCATACACTTACAGCCCAAGAGTGACAACGAGTGACAACGCGCAGTGCGCCAGCGGAAGAGTTAGTCTTGTGTCGATGAAAATTGGGCTCGGCGCTTACGCCTAAGTGGCGTGACTTTGTAATAGGGTGATTTTGGTCTGTGCAGCGTGACCCCTGATTCGCTTCGACCAGGGTTCGCAGCACCGCCGACGTTGTTGTTTATTTCGTTTGCAGTCTGGCGAGCGAGGAGTTTTGTTCGTAAGGTGCGGCAGGAAATCGAGTCGGCAGACCCGCTGCGACGCTGGAGAGTTTAGGATTGCTTCACTTAGCCGCAAAACGGCGCATTGTAGAAGCGCCTTTTTCGGTTCCCGATCCTTCCAGGACGCGGGTTTCACAGGATCAACCCGACCGACGACGGTGGCGGGGTGTTAGCCGACGTAAGCGCGTTTGTCGAACCGAGCGTAACCAACGTCGAGATGTCCTGGAAAAACCTTGCGTTCGGGGGTCGGCAAGCCGCTGAGCGGTCGCGGAAAAGAAGCAGGGCCTGATTAAAGCGGCCATCGGCCATGCCCCGACTGTTGTACAGGCTCTCGGTACGCTCAATTAGGCTTGGACGACCGCGGGGGCCGCTGGTGACCGGTCTCCTTCAGAACAGCTAATAGCGCTCCGCAACCGGAGGTCAGACACTCCTTCCCCACATGTCAAACTAGGAGCAAGGAGTACCCGCACGTGGGCAACATCGCAAAGGGGCACCATTTTGTCACTCGTAGTTACCTCCAAGGTTTCACGGACACCGGGGACAGGAATGGCAAGCTCTGGGTATTTGATTTCCGGGTGAACAGACTGTTCAACCCGAATCCGCGTGGCGTAGGGCTGGAAACGAACTTTAACAAGATCGACCTTCCCGGTTACGCTCCTGACTACCTGGAGAAACTGTTCGCCGATAAGCTGGAGGGAAAGGCTGTATCGGTGTTGCGCTGGATCTGCGCTAATAATGACATTCCTCCCGACGAGGACTTCAGCTACGTCCTGAATCTGCTAACGCTCTTTGCCGTCCGCAATCCGGCGATGCGACGGTCGATGGCGGCTTCCAGGAAACATGCCTACAGAGTGATCGGTGATCTCCTCGCCTCCGACCGGCGGCTGTACGAGCACCATGTGGCAAAGGCCCGCGAGGATGGATCCATCACCGGAGCAGACGTTCCCTTTGAACGGATGCAGGAAACGCTTCGCGCCGACTTTGAGCTTCAGATCAGCCCGCAGGAGCATTTGGCGACGGAGCTTGAAGTATTCAAGAACATTCTGGGAGGGGTATCCGCCCGCTATTGGTCACTTCTGATAGCCACGCCGGATGCGCCGGATTTCATCACCTGCGATCATCCCGTTAGCGTTGTCTACAAACAGTGCGTGTTCCCAATCGGCCCGAGGCACGCCTTGATGGGCGACCGGGAAAATCCCGCACCGGCCCGGATCAAGCTACCAACCGCTGGCGTTGCGGAGGTCAATGCAAGAATCGCTGATCTGGCTGACCGACAGATTTACGCGCGATTCTCGGAGGTTACGATCCTGGTCGACAGAGAAGTTGTCACTATTCCATTTTCGCAGTTGGATTTTGCTGGAAAGTCCCGCGCCATGTAGTCGTCACTCACCACGTTCAAAGACCACGGTCGCGCATCGACTGCTCCTGCAACGTGCCCCAGTTTGATTCTAGATAGACGGCTGCCTTGGTTGCTTGTTCAGATATTCCGGCCATAGAACTCGAACCGCGGGACCGTCCTTAATCCGAATTCGCTGAACAAAGCTGTGGCGGGGATCTGTCAACTGAAGTACGCTAGGTTCGCTGGATGCGGCGCCATGCGACGTCATCGTACCGCACCGGCAATATCTGGAATCCCGCTACCTCGGTCTTCATTTGCTTGTGGGAAAACGCGTGGTGCCCAACCGAGAACGACATCACCAATTGAAGACGGCAAGAAGTGCTCAACCAAAGCGTCACGTCGCCCGCTATAGCGTACCCGGGCCTTCTCAAGTTCAAGCAAGGCTGTCTCGAGCGCGACCTGATCACACCCCAGAGCGGAGGTCAGAGACTGCACGCGCCGTAGCGTTTCGGAAAATTCCTCGAATGCGCGCCGGTACTCTTGCCACAGCTCGGCTTTCTGAAAAGCTTGGTCTTGCATCACGGTCATGCTTAGTCAGATGTAGAAACATGCCGAAAGGTTCGCACTCTCTTCGCGCTCGGCCATTTTGATGAGTCTTCGAAGTGAAAACGCTACGATTGCGAGTTCATGCCAATTGAACACATCGTCGCGCTTCTGATTGAGGAGCGTAACCGGCTAGACCGTGCCATTGAGGCTTTCCAAGGTACTGCCAAACGCCGGGGCCGCCCCCCAAGAATCCGCTAGCAGGGACTCCCGCAACTTCACCAGTGGAAGCCCAAGCGCAGAACCGCCGCACAAAAGAAGGCGCAAGCGGAGCGTATGAAGGCGTACTGGGCTAGACGCAACAAGCAGGCGAAAACCTAGCTCGGCCACCAAGCAATTGATTGGCTGATAAGCAACACCGGTGATAGAGCGCGGGCGCACATTGGGGGTGAATAGGTGAGAGTGCGCCCGCTTTCGTAACGGGGATTTAATTGTTAAGTAAAGGCGTTTCTCCGCCCTCTGAGGTTACAGTCCCTGAAAAGCGATCTTCCCGGTCGGTTCGTCGTCCGTGGCGATAACAGCGCCGAAGCATCCCGTGCCCAAAGAGGCCGGCGCTGTATAGACGTGAAATTCACGATGGTGCCTCTTGCTTTCATTTTCGCGTCGGTGACGAACCAATAACCCTTCTACGGCGCCTACTCCTTGTCAGGAGAAAATTCATGTTCCAGAGCCTCGACGAGCAAATGAAGCACGATGACGCGCTAGAAACCACGCCCGGGGAACGGATGATTAAATGGGCGGTAATCGCGGTGGAGAACTCTGGTCGCCGGGTAAATGGATGGTACGGGGGAATGTAAAGAGGGACCGCTTTGTGGACAATACGCCACAGGGAGGCAATCAAATGGGATCCTCATATCAGGCGGCGGCCGATCCAGGAGGCGCGCGACGCTAATGGCGTTTACCGCGACGAGATCGGGAGGCGCTGGACTCGCGCTCCTGGGTATCGTCAAGTGCGAAAGATCCTTGGCCCGTTGTGCGCTGGGCCTCCTGCCCTCCTACAAGCTGACGTGCCCGGGTCGCTAAGCTCGCCACCTGATCCAGTGTGTCTCTGAGCTCACGCTCGCGGCGTTCAGCGTCCGCCGTCTCGCGCTGGCTTGCGTCCCGAGCGGCCCCTGGGGAATCCGTTGCCAGTCGCAGTTGGCATATCGCCCCAGGCACGACTTCAACGGACAGAACCTTCGGGAGCATTTTGGGCAATTCCGCAAATACCTGTTTCCCCGTGAATGTGCTTGTGAGCCACGAATACTCCGGCCAGGAAAGATCGGCTCCTGAGACTCCACACCAGTCGAACGTCCCTCGAAGGAACCGTTCTATGCCCTTTGCCGCGCGCGACCACTCACCATCCCATGACTGCGGCCCGGCCAACCCGGCCATCAGGCCAAACCATGTGAATGTATGCGACCAGCGGCGCGGCAACCTGCTAAGAAGGAAACTGTGGGAGCTTCCACGTCCGACAAGAAATGCTCCAGCCGCAATGACAGCTTGCTCAAGGGCGGTCGGAGCGCGCTCGCCGACCTCATCCCCGATCTGGGCTGTCAGCCTTTGGAATGCGACCACACGACTCTCGACCGAATCGCTCATCAAATCGCTCTGCGGGCTAAAGAGAGTCGCCGGGCGAACCTTCAAGTCGGTGGGTTCTTCGGCGGCCCGTGTAATGGCACTCACAACCAGATCGACGACTTCCGACACGGCGAGTGTGTCTTCTGCTCGGGAAGCGGCGGGCGGCGCCCACACCGGCTCCAAGCTGGCAATCGCGACGTGGCGGCGGGCGAATTTCTGATCCTTCTCCAATACCAGCAGACGCTCAACACAGATCCGCCTGGCATCCTCGGTCGCGTGGATGATTGCCGAACGGGCGACAGCAGTCGAAAAGCACGATGCGCTCCACGAAAGAGGAAGGGTGGCTACCTCAAGATCGCTGTCCCCTTGGGCCAACAATTCTCCGAGGACAACGCACGCCCACCGATCTTCGCGGGCTGCGGTACGGGGCCGCCGGCGTCGCTCTGCGCCAAATCGCTCCCAATCCGAGCGCGACACGACGCGGGCAAACTGGCTAAGCGGCGAGGTCTCCGGTGCGAAAGTTTTGAGCCACGACAGCGTCTCGGCCGCTGCCTTATCCTCAAGAACGATTACGGCCGGCGGAGAATACGTTTCCCCCTGCTCCTCCTCCGCGTATCCGAGCGCGATGCCGTGTCCGGTGTCAAGCGCATTCTCCATATGCCAGCTTCGGACACCGCTCCTGGCGCTTCCAAACAGCGCCTTGGGGAGGTCGCTCCTTTCAAACGATTGCCAGCGAATGTCGTCGGTTTTCATGATTGCTTCGGAAAGAGATCGCTCAAATTCATGTGAGTCGGCTGCGCAAAAGCATTCTCAAGCGGTTTGTTCGTCTCTCCAGTCCGGAATGCATTGAGCGCCGTCTTGGCGCGCGTGATCGCGGTGAAGCCGATCTCCCGCCGGTTCATCGGGAAATCGTGCAACTCTTCGGCGCCGTAGAGGTGCACCGCCCGGAACTCGGTCCCCTTCGCCGAATGGATCGTCAGCACGTGGATACGCCGGGGGCCCTCGAATGACGCATTTGGGTCAACCCCGTGGACGCACACTCTGCTTCCGATGTCAGTGGCATCAAACCGCTTCCTGAGTTCTGCGAGGGTCTCCTTTCTGCCGCAGAATATCCCGATCATCTCATCTTTGAAGGCATCCAGTTGAACCCTGATGAGTTTCAGCATCCTTTCGAACTGCTCGTCGCGGCTGTCACACTCGTGCATCTCGGCGCTCGACTCACCTTGTACCTTGGGATTGTAGTTGCAGGTTTCCTCAAGCGTCGGCTGTCCGGGTTTCGGCGGAATCAGCCGGTCTGCAACGCGGGCGATTTTCTGGCCGATCCGATAGTGGGTTTTGAGGCTATGTTTTGTCAGCCCGAGCCGCTTGGCAGCTGTCATGCCGTCCTTGTCGTAGATCCCCTGGCGCACGTCGCCGCAAATGCACACGTTGTCGCTTAAACAGAGCAGGCCATCGAGCTCCTCCACCGAGAGATCCTGGGCCTCATCGACGAATATCGCGCTATAGAGCTTCTTGGAAGGGTAATTATATAGTTGACAAACTGGCCGTTTCCGGCTACAATTAAAGCATGGAACAAGAGCCCAGCACCCTTCAGGAAGCCATCGTATATTTCTCGAATCCGGCGAACTGCCGTACCTTCCTGATGGCGCGGCGCTGGCCGAATGGCGTCACCTGCCCACGGTGCGGAAGCACCGATATCCTTTTCCTGGAAAAGTACAACCGCTGGCAGTGCAGAGAGGGTCACGCCTCCCCGCAGTTCACCCTCAAGACCGGCACGCCGATGGAGGATTCCCCCATCGGTCTCGACAAATGGCTTACGGCCATGTGGCAAGTCGTGAACTGCAAGAACGGCGTCAGCAGTTGCGAAATCGCGCGGGCCATCGGGATAACCCAGAAGTCCGCATGGTTCATGGATCACCGGATTCGTTGCATGTTGGGCCTTGAATCGCCGAATAAGCTTTCGGGCCACGTCGAAGCCGACGAATCGTTTATCGGCGGCAAGGCGCGCAACATGCACGCTGGCAAGCGGGCGCGCAAGATCACCGGCACGGGCGGAAAAGACAAGACCGCCGTAATGGGAATTCTTGAGCGCAGTAAGGACGGCAAGAATAGCACCGTCCGTACTACCGTTGTCCCGAACCGGAAGAAACGTTCCCTTCAGGCGGAAGTCCGCAAGCATGTCGAGGCCGGTTCCGCACTCTACACCGATGCTCTGCAATCGTACAACGGCCTAGACGAATTCGAGCATCAGGTGGTCGATCATGCCGTCCAGTACGTTGACGGCAAGATCCACACGAACGGACTGGAAAACTTCTGGTCGCTCCTGAAGCGCGGGATTAACGGAACCTATGTCAGTGTCGAACCGTTCCACCTGTTCCGCTACCTGGATGAGCAAGCATATCGCTTCAACAATCGCCGGATGAACGACGCGCAACGGTTCGACCTTGCGGTAAAGGGCATGGTCGGGAAGCGCCTCACGTTCGATCAACTCACAGGCAAGATCGAAGCTCAAGCGTGAACGCACCGGACGCAAGCCTTCTAAAAACAACCCAGCGGTGAGAGAATAAATCGACGGTTTTGTGTAAGAACAAATCCGATCGGATTTGTTCTTGCCGCCGGGGAGTCCGTTCCCTGTAGAACGGACCCGGCGAGCGATGAAACGGTTAGCGCCTTTTCATCGTAAGCCGAATCCCCAAAAGCTGTCAACGGATACCCCGTCAGAGGTGTGCCTGAACGGCGGCGTCGGAGAAGGACAACGATGGGGAAAGAAAAACTTTGTGATGGACAGCTATTCAATCCGTGGCACCGTTTCGATGTCGCAAAAGAGATCCGCGCCAGTCGCGCACTAACGATGGGCGCGAAGGTGACCTGGGAAGCGCTCATGGACCGCACGAGAGCCACCCAGAACTACTGCTTTCCCTCTTATAGAAAGATCGGAGAGGACATCGGGGCTTCCACGCGCAACGCTAAGCGCTACGTCCGGCAGCTCGTCAAAAGTGGCCTGATTCGGACACAACACAGTTACGCCGACGAAGGGCGGCAACGTAGTAATCGTTTCCAGTTCATATACCGAGAGTTCCTAGCTGCCAGGGTGACAGATTCGTCACCGGGGGGTACCAAATCTGTCACTGGGGGGTGACGGATCTGTCACCCTCCCCCGGTGACGAAGTTGTCACCCAAAGCCCTAAAGGTTTTGTCGGAAGCCCTAAAGCTGGCTAGCTAAATCTGACCCCGGCGCGGGTCGTTCAAGGGCCGTGATCCAGGCGCTGTGATGACCCGGAATGGCAGAACCCCACCGCTTGCGCACCAGCGGAGGATAGATTCCAGCTAGCCCGTCCCAAGGTCGGGCGGGTCCGTCGAAATGCTCAGGTCCAGCCGACTTCCCTTTCTGCAAATTACACATGAAGCAAGCCGTGATCAAGTTGCCAATGTCAGAGGTTGGTGTGGCGATTCCGCCACCCCGAACGAAAGGGCGGATATGATCGCAGCTAGCGGAATCCCTCCAGAATGCGTAGTGACACTCAGCATATTTCCAATTCTTGTGATACCGGAACGAAGACTCTTTACCCATCTCCTTAAAATATTCGGCGATCACCCGAAGCGCCGGAACCAGCACCGTCTTATTGCCACAGTACGCGCAATTGAATCCATCTCGCCGAAAGACGCGGAGTTGTTTGCCCACAGGGATGCTCCGTGCCCGTTTAGCGACGCCGCTAGCCTCGCCATCCGTTACAGGCTCGATACGGGGTTGCCTTCTTTCAAGCCGCTCTGGTTTTTCAGGGAAGCGCTTGACCGCTTCAACCGCCTCTTCCGTTCTGGATTCCTGGAGCGCACGGCACAGCGTCCTATATTCGCTTTCGAGGTCCTTTGGCGGAATGTTCATCACGCTGGCCGGTACGCCCGACGATAGCACAACAGCAGTAGTTGTGAATGCTCGAATAGCGTACTATGGATGTGCGATGAAGCCAGCGCCAGCACCGCACGTACCCGGCAACACGGAGTTTGAACGATTCGACAGCGCTGTCCGCAAAATGTTCACCGTCTCGAAAGAAGACGTACTCAAGGCAGAGGCGAAGTGGAGACGGGCGCGGGCGCGGAAGAAACGGGCCAAGGCGAAGAAGGCCCGGTGATAGAATCGGGCTGTGGATGCCAGTCAACCCACCGCAACGATCCCGGACTTCATGGCGTTAATCCCGGACGGCAGAGCCAAAAAGATTCTACAACATTGCATCAATGAGCAGGGCCTATCCGTAGCAGAGGCAGACGAGGCCGTTTACAATGCGAGCAAACTTATCCGCTCGATCCATCTCCTGCTAGCCGGGGGAATTTATCGTGATCCCGAAAGCTCCTGAACGGCGGTTTGCAGCTCATCTATTTTCCGCTCGACCCTCTCCAGGCGGTTACTGATTTCCCTGAACATAGTAAGAACCCGGTCGTCTTGAGTTTTCTCAATCGGGTCTTGCCGCTCCCGGATTCCAAGGGCGTCTGTGTCGATAGCTTCGGGCTTCGGTCGGCTTGCGCCGATTTCCGCCATCAGCTTCTTCCGCTCGTCTTCGGTTGACATGCTCCCGATTGTACCGCCCATCGGCTAGTTTGCCAACTATATAATTACCCTTGGAAGGCGCCTTCTTGTTGGCTTTCAGCACAGCTTCGACCAGTTTGGCGCGGGCCTTTTCATCAAAGTCATTTTTTTTGATGGGGACTGCCTTCCAGCCGAGATATTGTCCCACGTGTTCCACAGCCCATGAATGAAACGTCCGGATCTGAGACGGCGAAATGAGGTTCTTGAGCGCGATGCCGCTTCGGATGAAATCCGCAAGCACATTCGTGTATGTCACGATGAGGACATTCTTGTCGCCGCTTCCCGCGACGAACTGGGCGCGAAGCAGTAGCAGGTTCGTCTTGCCGGAGCCAGGAGGACCATCCAGCAGGAACCGCCCCTGCGGCGCCAACTGAATAAACGTCTTTTGCGCCTCATCGAGGTCGTCGAGCTTACGCCACCACGTCGAGTTCACGCTATCCTACCTCTACCTGTCCGGCATTGCCAGTAATCGCGAGCGTTCCCTTCATCTCTGTTATGTTATTGCTCTCGATAAGATCCAGCGCCTCCGCCACGATGTTGGCGATTGCACAAGCGACGGAGTAGATGGCCTGATCCTCGGCTTCAGAGATCGTGACCCCGCAGACCGCGGTATCGCCAAGACGTATCATTGCGGTCCGGCCGTACAGCTCGGCCTGCCACTCGATCCAGACAGAGCTTTTGATCTTCACTCGTTCCGAATATGTGAATTCGAATCCGAAGATCGGGTCGTTTCCTGCTGCCGATGCCCTGATGATCAAGGGTAGCTGCTTTCCGCAGATTACGATGAGTTCCAGCTTCACGGCCTCGATGAACCGCTTTTCAAACGTATTCCTGTCGAATCGGAGGCGCGATTCCAGTGCGGCTGCGGATGCGTCGAGCGATCCCGCATCTCGCCGTTCCAGGCGGCCTCGGAGGCGTGCCAACGGGTCGTGAGATCCTTCCAGGTCAAAGTCGCTCCAGCTAACAATCTGAAGACGCGTATCAAGATCTTTGACCAGACATCGCGCAGATAGCGCCTTCAGGGCCGCGAGGCGGTTCGGGTTACCGTCGGCAAACGATGGTGTCTTCGTGAGCACGGCACGGGCAACAAGCCACCGATTCCCGAGGTTAACCTCATCCTGGAAGAGGGCCGACTTCATGATCAGGTCGTGGAGAACAGCGCCGACCTGGTAGAAATTCAGGCCTTTCCACAGTCGGGGCGTCGGTTCATCCAATCGGAACAGGTATTCCGGGGAGCTGTATTGCGCAGTGGCGACAAAGGGCCGGAAGTTCTGCCGGTCGGTCATGGCTGTATCGTCGGACTCGGAAGCCTCAAACACCCGGGCAACTCCCAAATCGAGCACTTTCAGAGTCTTGACGTCCGGCGAGATATGAATGTTTTCGGGCTTGATATCCCGATGGACGATGTTCAGTTCCTCTAGGAAGCGGACAACGGTGACGAGTTGTGATATTAGAGACGGCACTTCACTGTCAGGCACGCCGGAAAGGTACTTGCTCACTTGCGGCCACGGGCAGAACTCCATTTCAACAAATGCCGTACCTTCCGCCTCCTCGACGCTGTAGACAGTAACGAGATAGGGGCACGAGTGGCCGATCAACTTCCGCTGGAGCTCCAATCGCTTTCGCTCGGCCGGGCCGCTCTCACCTTGCAGGAACTTGGGATCAAACACCTTGAAGGCTCGCGTGCCGCTGGCTGTTTCCACCTTGAACACCGCCGCGGAACCGCCGGCGTTTATGAAAGCAGGAGGAGTCCCGATCCCCAGAACTTCCAAGCGCTTTACAAGTCGCTCAGTGAGGTCGGCGATAACAGCTGGATGAAGAGTCGGCATTTCGTATCGCTATGTCCAACGATGGTAACAGCTTGCAGGCACATTCGCTACGGCAAAATGTACGCGTTCGACGTTCGCCTGAACCGCATAAAAGCTGTTAGAGTGAGGAGCGGTGGACCGGAGACTCAAGGAGGGTTTTCAATACGATGAATTCAGTGCCCTAGTAGCGACATACGCTGGGTCCGGAATTCTTTCAACTCCAACGGGTAGCTTCAACTGCCGGTTTCGGGCAGATCAGGAGTGCAGCGGAAAACTTCAGGTCGTTTTTGACCAGATCTTGCCGACGGATTTCGCCTTCCATCTAATTCCCCTGATCGAGAGACCGCGCCGCGTGTCTTTTCGGGGGACCACGGATGACGACGTGACAGTGGTATTGAGTTGCGACGACAGCGGCAGACCGCTCTCACTAGATACGAATGGCTACGCATCGATTTATTTCCGCCCCAAAAAGTTGACGGCTTATTCGAGCACCTTCTCGGCGACTCCTCCTCAATTCCTCCTCACCAACTTTGCCTTCTCGCCCTTCACCCACTTAGGGGAGCCCCCGCGGCAGCCCGAGTCGCACGTTCTATCCCTCAACGTGGCCGAACGGAGCCACGCCATAGACATACAACCGCTTTCAGACTATGTGCGTCGAATCGTCCGACTTTGGCAAACGAGAGATATACTTCCGACTGCTCAACTGGTGATAAAGTCGGCAGCCGACGCGACGGCGCCATCGTCCTTTGAATTGGTGACCAACATTTGTAAGCTGCTTTCTGTCGTGGCTGGTACCGTAGTCCAATGGCTAGCTGTCGAAGGCTTCGACCAGGAAAAGCGGCGAGGATACCGTCTCCACGTCGCACGCCTCACGAAGCCGTACTGCTCGCTTCCTCTCGTTCCGATCGCAGAGTTCGGTTACCAGACGAACTCAAACATATTGCAATCCTTCCTTCAGGGCGGACTGGAGCAAATGCATCAGCTCGAACCAACCACGATTAATGGCCTAATCGCTGCATTCCTAGACGCCAGGCTCGAACACGACTACATTGAGGCGAGAGGCATCAAAACGGCCGTAGTTTTGGAGATTCTGAAAGGCCTTTTCAACAAGGAACTTTCCGAGACAGAATGGGACGTACTGTTGCCCAAGCCCTTACGAAAACGGATCTCGACGGTCGTGCGAGCCGCGCTAGAAGAGAACGACATTCAACCTGAGGCCGTCGAAATCGCCCAAGAAGCCCTCGCTCAACTGAGTCGCCCTACATTCCGCCGTGTTGTCCTATTCATGCTGCGGAAATTGGCTCTGCCGGAAGACGACACCGCCATTAACGCGGCGGTTTGGAGTAGAAACTCACTCGTTCATACCGGTCGGTTCCTGTCAACGAACAATCCCCAAAAGGCCACGAGCCTGAACATTGCTGATGCAGCCCAGGAGTTCTTCCTACTCCTCAGTTTTGTGGACCGGCTCCTGCTGCGCTTGCTTGGACACTCGGGACTCTATATCGACTATTCACGTTCGACCAGATGGCAGCTGTCACCCGTGATCGCCGATCTTCCCGTTCGCGCTGGATAGCCCCAACTTGGTTAGGCCGCACTGGACCTTCGGCCTGCGGTAGCTTGAGACACTCCCACTAGGACTGAAAGCCCATCGTCGGGAACAGCAACGATGTCACAAACGTATTTGATGAGCGATGCTCCGCGAGTCTGTCCATGAAATCCGAGCCAAGGCGGCTCGCAAGGCCCGACTCAGGCGGGCGTACATCCGCCGGAAAAGCGCCGTCCTGGAATGCGCGAAGGTAAATCGATCTGTCGCGCGCCACGAAGAAACCGGAGTCCCCGTAAATAACTTCGGTGCCATCGGATGCTTCCCGGAATAAAACCGATCCCTTCACGTTATGGGCAAGGCACGATCCAAACACCTCCAATTCGGCCTTTGGGGGCGCGAAAAGCCTGTGACTCCCAGTCTCGGTGTAGATCGCGTTGAAGAAATAAACTTCAGCCATCAGGAGCAGCGTCTTAAGCGGGACGAATCCCGTTCCGCCTTTCATCTTCGTCAGGAAAAAGATCTCTCGAAACGTAGTCGCCGCGAGCGCCGTCCGGAGTTCTGGCAGGAAGTAAAGGGGGAAGAACTGTTCACGCGATACCGTCGCCAAGACATTCGTCCGATCGTGAACGACGAGATTGGTATGCGATAACCCAGGCGGCGGATCACCGAGCTTCTCCCCTTTTGTACGAACCCTGGCCGCAAGGTTCCGGGCGCAATCAGCCAACGATGGCGCATCTTGGATGATGGCGTCTACCTGGCTGTATACGACTTCATTATGCTCGGTAAGGATGTCGACCTTGCCAACTTTGATCTGTCCGCCATCGTCCTTGTGCCGGAAGCTGCCGCCGCTCAACAACTCCGCACTATACTCCGGAATCCTCTCCAGCCGTGCGGTGGTTTGCGAGTGGTACAACTCGGCTATTTCAACGCCAAACCGGCCGCCACCCCGGTGACGAAGGATGAAATCAGGACGCTCGCTCGGGATGATCTCCTCGATGTGACGGTCCGCATAAATCAGATCGAGAATCTTGCGTTCGCGAGTTTTCTTGGCATCGGCATTTTTCAAGGGCAGCTCTCTTCTTTAGCCTACGACGCATCCTGGGATGAGTGTGCGGCTTATCGTCTTAGCGCTCGCATCTGCCCTGAGCAAGTTAAACACTTTGAACCGTATTCTGTGATGCCCTTGAGTGGCCTGCAAAGGTGCCGAATTCGGCACATCACCGGCAGATTCTCAAGCTCGGCATTTTCAAGAGCGTTCGCAGGAAGGGCACGTTCATTCTACAGGCTGGGCGTTTTCGTTTTGCGCTCCGCCCGGCGCTACAATCCGAGTAGCCGCCTGTGGTTCTGGCTTCATGAACTAGTGCAAGAGGCGAAACGCCGGCGGCTGCGACTTATTCACCAGAAGACGTGTAACAGAAGGAGCATCCGTGGACCAGGAGTCACTCGACAGACGAAGCTATGAGCGATCAATTCAGCAAGAATTAGAGCGAATGAACTCGCGCCCCATCGAGTCATCCGCAATTCAGAATGCCAAATCTATCCTCGAGGGAAACCTGAAAGAGCTCACAAGGTTTCGGGAAGTCGCGACGCCGGAAGAGGCTCGCGAGTTGGACGTAGAGTTGGAACAGCTGAGATCTCGCCTAACAGAGATAGATGCAGAGCTGGCGGCTCGACCCGACGAGGAAATAGTTGAGCCAGGGCCGGATTCACGGCACGAGGCGCGGGTACAAGGACCAAGCGCGACAACCATTCTAAGCGAAGCGATCAACTATAGACGTCTGTTCGAACAAGTGCTGGAAAAACGCAAGCAGAATGGGGAAAAGAAGACCGAGCTTCTCGCTGTCTGGCTGAAAGAACATGCGGATCTCCGTCGAACGCCGGTCACAGACTATTTGGGTGGCAGGGTAAAAGGTCGCGTCTCCTCAGAAAAGTGCGAGGCGATTGAGGCGGCGATCCTCGAATCCGCAACGAAACTCGGACTGACAACTCGGACTAGCTCGGACTAAGTAAAGATTGCTCCGAGTTAGCTTTTGGGCTCACACTGACACCGTGGCGCGATAGTGCCGCGTACCGAAAATGGGTCAACCTTTCGAGGTGTCTCCTAATGAAGATCGAAGTCCTGATCGAAAACCCACCAGTCGGATATCAGAACAAAACCAGCTTGCAGCGTGCGCGGAGGTATGTGCACGCCGGGCGGGCTCAGTTTGTCGAACCGCTTGTAATTCGCTTCTTGGACACGCCAGTACAAGTGGCAATTGTGAAAGCAGCAGAAGAGAAACTGCACGCGCGCATCACAGGCCAGGAATACGACAGGGTGGGCCGGTCATTTCATCGCGAAGCGCGCAACCTGCCGGTGATCAATCCGGAGAAGATGATTCGCGACGAGAAGTCGAGCCGGGATTGGTCATACACAGCGAGTGTAGCGCGCCGGCTCCGGCCGGATGACACTGCGGATGACGTGGCGAAAATTCGGACCGAACGAGAAAGGCCAAGCGGCCGGTTTTGATCACTTCGACGTGGACCTGCCAACAGTGACGCGTCGATCGACGACCGGAATATTTAAGACCGCCGCAGAGATCGGCAAGTGACCATCGCGGAAATCGCCCATCACCTCCACGGAGGCAAATCAGGAGTGGGTTACATGGCACGGTGTCCGGCTCATGACGATATGAATCCGTCATTGAGCCTGCGCACTGTGGGCGGGAAGCTTTTGGTTCACTGCCATGCCGGATGTGACCAACTGATCGTGATTGGTGCGTTGAAAGCGAGAGGGCTCTGGCCGAAGGAGGAGGCACCGCGCCGCGTCATCGTGAACACTTACGACTACACGGACGAAGATGGCCATCTTCTGTATCAAGTTGTTCGCAATGAGCCTAAGAATTTCTTTCAGCGACGCCCAGATGGTCACGGTGGCTGGATTAACAAGAAGGGCGAACGACAGGTTCTGTATCGGATTCGCCAGGTGGTGGGAGCGTCTCGTGTCTTCGTAGTCGAAGGCGAAAAGGACGCCGACAGGCTCCACGACCATGGGTTCGTGGCGACCACAAATGCCGGCGGCGCCAAGGCGCCGTGGCTGCCACAGTATACGGAGACGCTTCGCGGTAGGGAAGTGATTGTGATTCCGGACAATGATCCACCAGGCCGGCAGCGGGTACTGACCATCGCACGAGCCCTCTTGGGCTACGCCACGCGAATTGTCGTTCTCGAAGTAGCAGAGGGCAAGGATATCAGCGAGTGGTTCGACCGAGATCACAGCGAACTGGAGTTGGTGGAACTTGTCGAGCGCTCGGAGGCAACGAATTGAAGCGAGAGATCGAAACCGAGGCCGATATTGACGTACTCTCCCACAAATGGGACCAGGAAACCATCGACAAACCACGACTCATAAAACGAATCGAGGACCTGCCGGACCTTGAGCAAGTGAGTGGAGCGGAAATCGACTGGATCGTGAAAGGCATCTTCGCCCAAGGCGGGCTGCACATGATTACGAGTGAACCCGGCGCAGGGAAAAGTACGTTGACGGCGGCCGCGGGTTACGCGATTTCGAATGGGCTGCAATTCCTGGGTCGAGCCACCAAGCAAAGTCCAGTCCTGCTTCTTGACGCTGAAAATCCCCTTCCGGCAATCCTAGAACGATTCAGCCGATTGGGTATTATGACGCACCGAGCCTTCCGGGCATGGGGTCAATGGGTCGGGGAGGATCCACCTGCAGCTGGCGGAGCCGTCGTGTTGGAGTGGGTTACGCGCTGCGATCCGAAGCCCCTGATCATCGTCGACAGCGTAATTGCCTTTCATCCGGGCGCGGAAAACGATTCCAACGAAACCCGCCACTACATGGCCCAGTACAGGGGACTCACCGCATTGGGCGCAACTGTCGTGCTCCTTCACCACACTGGCAAGAGTGAAACTTCGAAAGAATACCGTGGCTCAAGCGACTATAAGGCCAGCATTGACATCGGTTACAAGCTGACCAACATGGGGGACGGCGCTCGGCTGTCGATGCTGGAGCTTCGACCGTTTAAGCAGCGTTTCTCCGTCGAACCCGTGATGCGAATTCTGTATCACGATGGGATCTTTAATCTCGACCATACTGAAGTCCGTAGGAGTATCACGGAACAGCTGTGCGATCTCCTTAAGGCGAACGCCGGCGTCACGAAGAGTCAGTTCGAACTGTTAGCGGCTGAAAGAGGCCTTGGGAGGAATCGTGCCCGGGACTTCTTACAGGACGGCGCCCAAGGCCGAACCGTCCGAGTTGAGATTGGACCTAACAACCGGAAGTTTCATTCCTGGGCTGAGAAACCATCCGAATGAATGGCGCGCCACGTTGCCGTAGTCGTTCACTGCCAACGGAGTCTTTACGCGCCTACACGAAGCAACGTCGCGTACCGGCGAGCGCGTCGCAATTGGTGGCTCGATCACGGTGACAATGCAGATTTTGCCAGTTCGCCGGGTAGGGTCTGCAAACACGGCGCCAGGTTAGTTCGCTAGTTCGCCACACCTTTAGAGGGTGGCGAACGGCGAGACCCAAACTGAATCGCAACCCTGAAGAACCAAGATGGGCCGCCCACGCACGGGGGGTACCTCATTTCCTCGGGCCTCTTCGCTTTACGCGACCATACCGCGGGCACGTGTGAAAATCCGCGAAATTCAAAGGGGTTTTTGCGAAAAAGGGAGTTCGGAGATGGGCCCCAGGAACTGCGCCGCATTGACCAAAAATCAATCGAAAAGGAGTCGACCTTGAGAGGAAGAAAGCCAAAACCGACCGCGCTGCAGGTTGCCGAGGGTGATCCGCGCAAACTCGGCGTCCACCGCCTCGAACAGAAGCTCGAAGCAGAAGCCAAGGGGGCCCGCGGCTTGCCGAAGTGCCCGCCTCACTTGAAAGGCCTGGCGCGTAAGGCCTGGCGATTCTGGTCCGAGGAACTGGCGCACATGAACCTAGACTGCCGGCCCGATGCCATGATGTTGCAGGGCGCCTGCATCGCTTACCAGGCGGCGATCGAGGCTTACGAGACGATCCAAAAACAGGGGCCGCTGGTCGCCAAGCGCATCCTGGACCCGGAGACAAACAGGCTGGTGGTGAGCAATGTGAAGCCTCATCCGGCTGTCGCGCAAGGCAACGCAGCGTGGATGCTTTTGAAGGCGTTCTGCTCTGAGTTCGGGCTTTCTCCGGTGTCGCGAACGAGGCTCACGATTGAGAAACCTGCGGACAGTGAAGATGAGCTGATAGCAATTCTTTCCAAGCCGCGCGAGCGGAAGAACCAGCAGTCAGGTGAGGTGATCCAATGAATCCGTCCGATCACAATTTCTCACTCGAATGGTGGCCGATCGACCGTCCAAGGGACTATCCGAAGAACGCCCGGAAGTGGAGCGCGCAGGCGGTTGACAAGGTCGCGGCTTCGATTCGCGAATATGGCTGGAAGCAGCCGCTAGTTTGCGACTCCGAAGATGTAATCATCATCGGCCACTTGCGCCGCGCTGCCGGGCGGAGGGCGGGGAAGACTGAGTGCCCGGTTCACGTCGCGCGCGATCTCACGCCGGAGCAGGTCCGTGGATTGCGGCTTATGGACAATCGCAGCCACGAGGAGGCCGGGTGGGATTTCGACCTGCTCGGGCCGGAGTTGATCGACCTGCAGCGCTTGGGCTTTGGTCTCGAGCTGACCGGCTTCGATGAGCAAGAGCTCGCCCGCACGATGATGCAGAAGACGGACGGCTTGACCGACCCCGACGACTGCCCGCCCGTGCCCGAGGCACCGGTGTCGAAGCCGGGCGACCTGTGGTTGATGGGTCCGCATCGCCTGATGTGTGGGAGTTGCTTAGACCAAGCCGCCGTAGCCCGTGTACTCGATGGTGGCAAGCCCACGCTCCTCATCACCGATCCGCCGTACGGTGTCGACTTGGACAATGAATGGCGGGATCGGGCCGGTCTAAACCGTTCCGGACCTGCGGACGCCAGCTACGTGAAGAAACGAACGGAAGGGCATACGACCACCTCCATGTCGGGAGATACGATCGCGGACTGGTCGCCGGCGTTTGCGCTGGTCCGCAGTCTCGCGATCGCCTACGTTTGGCACGCGACATCGCACATGATCGATGTGGCTCATGGGCTCCGATCCATCGGGTTTGAACTGCGCCAGCAGATCATTTGGGAAAAAACCGTCGCCGCGATCTCTCGCCAGGCTTATCACTGGAAACACGAGCCGTGTTGGTATGCTGTGCGGAAAGGGCAGACGGCAAAATGGATTGGGACGAAAGATCAGACCACGATCTGGGAAGCCGCGAGTCCCAAGCAAATATCAAGCGGGTCAAAGGAGCAGAAATTCGATCATCCGACGCAAAAGCCGATCGCGCTGATGGAGCGTCCGATTAAGAATCACGACGGTGCGGTGTACGAACCATTCGGCGGCTCTGGTACGACACTGATGGCCAGCGAGACACTGGGTCGCAACTGCTATGCGATCGAGATCGAGCCCCGATTCGTGGACGTGATCGTGACCCGCTGGCAGAATTTCACGGGCCGCGCAGCGATTCTCGACGGCTGCCAAAAAACATTCGAGCAGGTCAAGCTCGAACGGCGGGCCACAGACTCCGCTCCTGAATCCGGCGAAGCAGTGGCGGCGCCGGCCGAATAGATGTGTCCTTCTCCCAAACTCAAGCCGACGCCGCATGCAACTTCTTTGAGCATGTGCTCAAGCACACAGCGGACGAGTGGTACGGGAAGCCCTTCTTGCTTGTTCCCTGGCAAGAGGAAGCGCTCAGCGCCATCTTCGGCCAGATAGACGAAGCAGGGAACCGTGTCATTGAAATGGCATATTTAGAGGTCCCGAAGAAGGCCGGAAAATCGGAGATGGCCGCAGGTCTTGCCCTCTTCGTTCTTCTAACGACCAACACGCCCGGCTGCCAGGTGTACGGTGCGGCGGCCGCTACCCGCCAGGCGCTTAACGTTTTTCGCGCCGCATGTAAAATGGTCGACCAGTCACCGATCCTTACGAAGAGACTCCGTGTGCTCCGCGGCACGCATCGGATCATCAAACGGTCAGATCCGGAGTCGTTTTATGCCGCGGTCGCTGCCGATGGCGATTTCGGAGACGGCGTGAATCCCGCGGTCGTGATCGCGGATGAGATTCATCGCTGGAAAACCCGCAAACAGCTGGACAACTGGGACGTCCTCTCGAATGGCGGCATCACGCGCCGGCAGACGCTGACGATCGCAATCACCACGGCGGGCGTGCAAAACGAATCGCCGCTGGCCTGGCGGCTGCACGAAAAGGCCCGGAAGATGGAAGCCGGTATCGTGTCCGATGCGAAGTTCTACGGCCGCATTTACGGTGCGGCCAAAGGAGATGATCCGGCGGATCCGGCGACCTGGATTAAAGCGAATCCGTCGCTCAAGCAAAATGGAGGTTTTCTCGATATCGAAAAGATTCGGGAGAAGTATGTCTCGCACGAGGCGGAGGGCGATCTAACTTCGTTTAAACGATATTACCTGAACATGTGGGACCAGAAGGAGAGCCGGGCGATCGACATGGTCAAGTGGGACGCCTCCGCCGGTGACTGGCAAGCTGTAGGATTGCTGTCGAAGCCACCCGGGAGTAAGGTGCGCCCGTTGGCCCCAGCCCTGGTGGGCCGGTTCCAGAAGCGGCAGTGTTGGGCCGGTGTGGATTTGTCGATGACGACCGACCTTTCGGCGGTCTCACTGGTGTTTCCCTGTGACGACACTGGCTTTGACGTGCTGGCGTTCTTCTGGATGCCCGAGCAGGCCGTGCGCCAGCGCGAACGCCGCGACGGGATGCCGTATGCGCGGTGGGCCGAGCAGGGATTTATCGAGCTTTCATCCGGCGACGTCATCGACTATCGTGACATCGCGGCGCGCCTTGAGTGGGCATCCGAGATGTTCGACTTGCAGGAGATCTGTTTCGATCCCTGGAACTCGCGACAGATTTCGGTTCCGATGATGGAGAAAGGGGAGGCGTGTGTCGAGATCCGGCAGGGAGTCGCGACACTATCGGAACCATCGAAGAAACTGCTGGAGCTGGTCGCCGGCGGTAAGCTTCATCACGGTGGACATCCGGTGTTGCGCTGGAATGCGAGCTGCCTCTCGACGAAAGAAAGCAACGATAACTTGATGTTCACAAAGCCGGAGCGATCGAAAAGCTCATCACGAATCGATGGAATCGCAGCAACGGTGAACGCGTTGGCGCGCGCGATCGTTCGGAAGCCGCGTCAGATGAGCATTTATAACACTCGGGGGTTATTGACGCTTGTACCCTGAGATCGAACGTTGTCGGCGCGAGATTGCTGCAATTGAAGCGTTGATCTGTGCCGGACACCCGGACCTCGAAGGGCTTTGCTTGGCGCTGTCGGATTGGTGGGAAGAGTTACGGCTCATCGAGCGGGAGGTGGCGCTGGGGACGGGAGCGAACGAAGCAAAACCGCCGCCGGATAGGTGAGCCCGGCGGCGGCTTGGGGTGGGGAAAGGGAATCACTATTTGGCGATTCGGTACAAGCGATCGCCGGCGTCGTTCTTCGACGATTCGATGTTGATGCCTTGCTTGTTACCGGCGGTGGAGATGAACCCGCGAACGCTGTGGGGCTGCCAGTCGGTGGCTTTCATGATCTCGGCCAAGGTCGCGCCCTTAGGCCGCCGGATCAGGGCCAGGATCTTCGCGCCCTTGCTCTCGGCGC
>Ga0210384_10002079_pt1 | contig 25134 bp, 20 predicted proteins | sample IncBWH2MmetaG_FD_160574 | JGI IMG/M metagenome (GOLD analysis project Ga0210384, IMG submission 160574) | Forest soil microbial communities from Barre Woods Harvard Forest LTER site, Petersham, Massachusetts, United States - Inc-BW-H-2-M | ecosystem: Environmental > Terrestrial > Soil >...
CCCCGTCGTTAGCCACCAGAAGATCCAGCTTGCCGTCGCCGTTCGCGTCGGCAACTGTAACAAAAATGGCGGTCCCATGACTGTCATAGGCAACGTCTGGCTGGAAGGTTCCGTCGCCGTTTCCCAACAGCACCCCTATGCCGTCGGGGGTGCCGCTCTTAGCCACCACAAGGTCGGGCTTACCGTCACCGTTCAGATCCCCAACTGCTATCGAGCTGATATTTCTTGCAGGGTTCAGACCGTGGGTCACCGCAGATTGGAAGGTTCCGTTCCCGTTTCCTAGCAAGACACCCACTGAGCCACCACCTTTGGACGGGTCGATGAAGTTCGCGACGAGCAGGTCTGGTTTGCCATCTCCATTCACATCCGCAACCGCTACCGAATCGGCATCGATCGCGCCCGAGTCGTAGGTCACAGCTGCCTTGAAGGTTCCGTCGCCGTTACCTAGAAACACGCCCACCGATCCATTCTGGCCTCCGCCGTTACAAGCGTTGGGACCATTTGACGAGCAATTCGCCACCACCACGTCTGGCTTGCCATCACCGTTTAGGTCTGCGACTGCTATCGACCTCGCTTGCACTCCACCCGAGTCGTACGTGACCGCTGGCTGGAAAGTGCCGTCGCCGTTCCCCAGCAGCACACTCATTCCGCCGCCGCTGTTTGGACAATTGGTGTCAATGCGGCACAGATCGGCTACAAGCAAATCGGGTTTGCCGTCGCCGTTCACGTCCCCAATCGCAACTGAAGTAGGATCAATCCCCGCAGCGTAGTTGACGGGGGCGAAGAAAAAAACCGGGCCCGCGGTCTCGGTCGCCCAATTCCCGGCCAGAAGATCGGCTTTTCCAGACGCCAGGGTAGTTCCTCTTATCGGTGCCAGGGTGGCCAGAGCGATCATTACGGTCAGAACTGCGATGAATGGACCGATACCACGGAGAACGTTAGCGCTGCGAGTCAGTTTACGGGTCATGGGAAACCTCCTGCGCCATGGAATCAGCGGCCATGGGTCCGGCTACGTACCAATCTGTTTGGGGCCCTCTTCGCGGAGACAGCATCCCCCAAGTACTGAGCGGTGATCGGGTGCGTACCGACTGCTTCAGGGTTGTCGTTAAGGCTGCACCACCTGGGTAACCTTTCCGAAACTCGGCTTGAATTTTGCATCCCCAGTGTAAGTTGCTTTGATCGTGTGCGTCTTCACGGTTAGCGAAGAGGTTGTGAACGTTGCCACACCGCTCGTGGTGGTACCGGTTCCGATTGTGGCTGTGCCGTCGAAGAACGTGACCAGCTCACCGTCGGGGACGGTGCCATAGGTCCATTTCACTGCCGCAGTAAACATCACGGGCTGCCCGACATGTGAAGGCGACCCGGAGGTGGTCAAAATCGTCTGAGTTGGGACAAGGCCCACATATTCTATTAGCGTGGCGGATGTGCTGGTGGCATTATCCGCATCACCGGAGTAAGTGGCCGTGATCGGGTGGGTGCCTGATCCTGAATAAGTTGCTTTGTAAACTGCCTGACCACTAAACAACTTAGCTGTAGTGGTCGACGTGTTGTGCTTAAACGCTACTGTTCCTGTCAGCGGTCCGCCCGATTGGTTCGTCACGGTAGCTGTATAGATGACTTGTTGGTTGACCGCCGCCGGGTTTACGTTTGAGACCAGTGAAGTTGTTGTAGGGCTGTGGGGGCCCGTATCGTTCATAAGTACCCCTACCGAGCCGTGCGGGCAGTTGGGGTTGGTGTTGAAACACCGGTTTGTGACCATTACGTCAGGTCGGCCGTCGCCGTTCACATCTGCGATCGCTATTCCAATCGCACCAACCCCGCCCGTGCCGTAGAAGACCGGTGCCTGAAATGTGCCGTCGCCGTTACCCAACAGCACCATCAAGCTATTAGGATTAGTATTGGAAGTTGTTACCACTAGGTCCAGCTTGCCGTCCCCGTCCACATCTGTCGCCGCAATCGAGATCAGAGCCGGCCCGCCCAAGCTGTAGGAGACCACTGGCTGAAATGTGCCGTTGCCGTTGCCAAGCATCACTCCCAACGTGCCGGGCAGGGAACAGTTAGTATTGCCGCTGCAAAAGTTCGCGACCAGCAGGTCGAGTTTTCCGTCGCCGTTGACGTCGGCGACCGCAACGGACTCGGCGTCGTTGCCGCCGGAGCCGTAGGCTACTGCTGTCTGGAAGGTGCCGTCGCCTTTGCCCAGTAGCACGCCCACTGAGCCGGGACCGATCGGGCAGTTGGCGCTGCTGGCGCACGAATTGGGTACTATCAGGTCCGGTTTGCCGTCGCCGTTCAGATCCGCCACTATTACCTGGTGAGGACCGACCCCGCCGGAGCCGTAGGTCACCGCTGTCTGGAAAGTGGCATCGCCGTTACCTAACAAAACACCCACCGTTCCCGTTCCGTCGTTGCACCCGTTACCACAATTGGCCACAACCAAGTCGAGCTTGCCATCGCCGTTAAAATCGGCGACCGCCGGCGAACTGGGAAACATCCCACCCGTTCCGAAGACGTTGGCGCCTGCGAAGGAGTCGTCTCCGTTTCCCGTGCGGACGGTTACTACACCGGTAAAACAGTCCTTGTAGGCGCATCCGGAAGCGAGCATGTCTAGCTTTCCATCACCGTTCACGTCAGCGAGGGCCAGCCGAGCACCTACGCCTGCTGTTGGGTAGAGTCCCGTTCCCATATCCAGGAAGGTCCCGTCGCCGTTGCCGAGCAGAACATTGACCCTTCCTACAAGACAAGTAGGACTGCAATATGGGTTTCCAACGAGTAGGTCGGGTTTGCCGTCGCGGTTGATATCACCGACTGCAACCGAATAGCTAGCGAACCCAAAGGACGAGTCGTATGTGACCGCGGGCAGGAAAAGGGGCGTGCCAGAATCCAGCGGTCCTGCGTTTGAAGGCGCGGCGCTACTCCGCATGGGCGCAGCGTGTGATTTCTCGAACGCCTGGTCTGCTCCCCTTGTCTGTGCTAGGGCAGCCAGAGCGATCGACACGGTCAGAACTGCGATGAATGGAGCGATACTACGGAGAGCGTTAGCGTTGCGAGTGAATTTGCGGGTCATGGGTGACCTCCTCTGCCACGGAAATCAGGGGCCCCGGTCGGCTGCCTAGCTATGTCTGTTTGGGTGCCGAACCTTGATGCGCAGAATCGTTCAGCTTTCGGGAGAGGCCGCAAGTATGGGTCCGCGAGAGCTGATTGTCAATGAAAATCCTATTTCGTGAACCCACCCAAACTGTTCGATAGAGAACGTACACGGCGCTGTCTTCGTGCTAGGCTATGGAGTTCTTTTACACATCCCTCCGCCGTACCCATGACCGGTTGTCGGTTCTCTTGTGCAAATCTGACGATCCACAACGTCATCTGTGCCTGGAGGCCAAAATGCCCAACCCAATCTGTGACATTTGTCACAATCCCGTGAAGCTTGAGACTACTAAGACGAGTGAACTCGGGAACGCTGCTCATGAAGGGTCCTACTTATTCGGGGTTAGGTCGAAGAAGGCGACGAGTCCGCGCAAAGCCTAGCGACCGCCCTTCTTTTTTCTTCACTTTCAAATTTCGGATGGTCCCTTATTTCGACAAATAGAAGACCAGCAAACAGAAGACAAGCATTAGATTTCGGAATGGTCGGCAAACGGGGGAATGCAACTGCGGAACAACGTCGAGTTATCGGATCCCATTTGGCTCCCCGGCGGCGCCCGACCGATGAAAATAAGGAAGCCTGATACCATGCCTGATACGAAACCCTGTTTCGCAACCGGAGTGTTTCCGCAACCTTGCAGGTCGAGTTGCCATGCGTCGCCTACAGTTCATCGAACTCCATGAACAACCGTGGTTCCCGTCGTCGGTTCGAGATGAGATTACAGATGCGCTTCAGTTTGGGTTAAATCTCTTCAAGGCCTACACGCCCATCGTTCCGCTGTTGCAAGGCGTGGTGGACTCTACGGGAAGCCGTTTGATTGTTGACCTGTGTTCGGGCGGTGGTGGACCCTGGCTGGGTCTTGTTCGCAAGCTCCAACCCCAGAAGCTGGACGAAGACTCGCCGGGTCTTCAGATCTGGCTCACCGACAAATACCCAAACCTCGGGGCGTTCCGGGATGGGAACGCGCCTTCCGCTCATCACATCACTTTCTATCCGGGTTCGGTGGACGCGATGACCGTCCCTCGTGAGTTGAAGGGGTTTCGAACGATGTTCACGTCGTTTCATCATTTCTCGCCGCAAGAGGCTCGGGCCATCCTTCAAAATGCCGCCGATGCCGGCGAAGGGATCGGCATATTTGAGATAACGAGACGTGCTCCGTTAACTATCGGACTGATGTTTGCCTGGGCGCTCATGCCGTTCGTCTGCACTCCATGGATTCGTCCGTTCCGCTGGTCACGGTTGCTCTGGACGTATCTGATTCCCGTCATTCCCCTGGTCTTCTTGTTTGACGGAGTGGTGTCCTGCCTTCGGACATATCGGCCACAGGAACTGCGTGAGATCGTCGATAAACTAACAGCCGGCGAATATCAGTGGGAGATAGGGGAGCATTCAAGCGGGAAAGCGCCGATTACTTACTTGATTGGTTATCCGCAGACACGCGTCGCCGGAAGTCATTCAAGAAAGGCGACCGCGGCGAACTGTTAGCTAAGAGTTTTTTCTCTCCACTAAGTACGACTTCTTGTAGCCCAGATAATTGTCGACGTAGCGAAGGATTGTTTCCTCGTCTCTCTTGTCGAGGCGGCGGCGGAATGTTCCTGGGGAACCCATCCAGAGGGAATTCGGCTCGACCATCGTTTTCTCGGGGAGCAGGGTACCGGCCGCGATGATGGAGCCGGATCCGATGACGGCGCCGTTGAGGATGATGGAGCCCATGCCGATGAGGCAGCGGGGTTCAATGGTGCAACCGTGGAGTATAGCGTTATGGCCAACGGTGACATAGTCGCCAACGTGAACGCCGTATAGTTCTTTCATACCATGGAGCACGCAGTTGTCCTGAATGTTGGAATAGTGGCCGACACGGATCTGGTGCACATCGCCGCGGAGGACCGCGTTCATCCAGATGCTGGAATGTTCGCCGAGAATGACGTCGCCGATGAGCTGGGCGGAGTCGTCGACGTAGCAGGTGTCGGGGAACTGGGGAGTGACGCCTTTGTAGGAGCGGATCATGTTTTCATTAGATGTAGCTCGCTGGTCGCAAGATGAAAAGTCAACATACCACGACAGCCGAGGGGATAAAAGAGAGGGAGATCCAATAAAATCGGTTCGGCACCCACTTGACGACGAACCGGAGTGATTCGCGATGAAGGCGAGAGATTTCCGACGGATTGCGCTAAGCCTCGAAGGGGCGGAGGAGGGTTCACACATGGGGGCGGCTGACTTTCGTGTAGGAGGCAGGATCTTCGCCACGCTCGCCTCGGAGGACAAGGGGTACGGCAACTTGATGCTCACACCGGAGCTGCAAGCGCAATTTGTCGAGGAGCTGCCGGAAGTGTTCCTGCCCATTCATGGCGGATGGGGACGGATGGGGAGTACCCACATTCGACTGGCAAAGGCGAGCCAGGACGTGTTGACCGGCGCTCTCCGCACCGCTTGGAAGCTTCGGGTGGAAAAAAATACGGGGACGAAGAAGAAACGCGCTCCGCGGCGCCGCTCAGTGCGCGAAGACTAGCCCATAGTTCGTTTGCAGTCCCCAACCTCTCGCGGAGCGCACTCCTGTACAATTTTCCCGAATGAAGCGGCTGGCGAAAGTTTCGGGAATCCTCTGGATCGTGCTGGCGGCAGTCTCGGTTCCTGCCGAGCCCATTGCTTCTCTGCAACCGAGCAATTACGTCAATGATTTCGCCGGGGTTCTCGACGCGGCCACGAAGGTCCGGTTGAACGATCTTTGCCGGCAGGTGGAGGAGAAGGCGCACGCGCAAATTACCGTCGTTACGGTGAAGTCTACAGATGGCGAAGACGTCTTTAGCTATGCGGTGGATCTGTATCAGCAGTGGGGGATTGGGAAGAAGGGGAGCGATCGGGGTGTGCTGATCCTGCTGGCAACGCAGGATCGTAAGTTCGGGGCAAGTGTCGGCTATGGTTTGGAACCCATCCTTCCGGATGGCAAGATCGGCGGTTTTCGCCGGGAAGTGGTGCCGTATCTGACCAGCGGTGATTATGCGGCAGGTCTGTCGCTCATGACCTCCGCAATCGCCGATGTCATCGCCAAAGATGCCGGAGTGACGCTGAACACGCAGCCTCCTCCGGCTGCGACTCGCTCGCGACCTGCACCTGGCGGAGGAGTGGGGGCGGTGGTTGTAATCTTCATTCTCTTCTTTATTGTCATTTCTATTTTCCGGGCGCTATTTCGGGGCGGTGGTGGCGGACGAGGCAGTGGCGGATCTGGATTTTGGTCCGGACTCTTATGGGGCATGCTGTTGAACAACATGAGCAGTGGTCGAAGCGGTGGATACGGCGGAGGAGGGTTTGGTGGTTTTGGCGGCGGGGGTGGTGGCGGTGGGTTTGGAGGATTCGGCGGCGGGAGTACAGGTGGCGGCGGATCGTTCGGCGGTTATTAGAAAGCGAGAGTTACGATGGGTCCTGAAAAATTGATTGATGAGTTTGTTGAACGGACGCGCGCGGCAGCAGGAACGAATCTGATGGCGGCGATTCTTTATGGATCGGCAGCCGCGGGAGATTATGTTGCCGACTACTCGGACGTGAACCTGCTATGCGTGCTGCGCGAGACTTCTTTCGCTGCGATTGAGGCGCTGGCTCCGGCCGTCGAGTGGTGGGGGAAGCAAAAGCATCGGGCGCCGCTGCTGATGAGTGCGGAAGAGATGCGGCGGTCGGCTGATGTTTTCTCTATCGAATTTTTGGACATGCGGCGTCACTATCGGATGCTGTGGGGAGAAGACGTTCTGAAGACGCTGGAGATTCCGATGCGATTTCATCGGGCGCAGGTTGAGTATGAGCTGCGGGAGAAGACGATCCTGCTGCGGCAGCGGCTGCTGGTGACTTCGCGGAACGAGGAAGCGAAGTGGGAGCTGTTGTTGCGGTCGCTGCCGGCGTTTGGAACATTGTTCCGTCATGCGCTGATAGCGATTGGCGATGCGGGAGCGGGGTCAGGATCGAAGAGGGAAGCGGCAGCTGCGCTTGCGGCTAAGCTCGGGATTGATGCCAAGGTGTTTGGTGAGCTGCTGGATATCAGAGAACGTAAAAAAGATCGGAAGGCCGTGAAGGTGGATGAGATGTTTGCCCGCTATCTGAGGTTGGTGGAACAGGTGACGGTGGCTGTAGACAAGATGTTGGATTCGGCGGCGTAGAGAGTCCTGCGGTGGAGCGAAGCACGTCTCGACCGTCAGAGTCGGGTGGGTCCGGGCGGGGACGTCCGGCGCTCTACCGCCAACAAAATTTTGTATTCAGGAGAGTGCTATGAGCAAGGGCTTGATTGTCCTGGTGGTGCTGGTGGTAATCGTGCTGGCGTTGTTTGGACAGTATGTGGGAGTGAAAAATAACTTGGTGGCGAAGGATCAGGCGGTGAAGGCGGCATGGTCGCAGGTGGACATCGTGCTGCAGCGGCGCGCCGATTTGATTCCGAACCTGGTGGAGACGGTGAAGGGATATGCGCAGCAGGAAGTGACGGTGTTTGGAGACATCGCCAAGGCGCGGTCGGCGCTGCTTTCGGCGCAAACCCCGTCCGATAAGATCGCCGCGAACGGGCAGTTGGATGGAGCGATCGGCCGGCTGCTGCTGATTGTGGAGAATTATCCGCAGCTGAAGTCGAATGAGAATTTTTTGCGTCTGCAAGATGAGCTGGCGGGGACGGAAAACCGGATCGCCGTCGAGCGCAAGCGGTATAACGACGCGCTCCAGGATTACAACACTTACGTGCTGCAGTTCCCGAACAGTCTGTATGCGGGATTTGCGGGCTACAAGCAGAACCCGGCCTACTTCCAGGCTTCGGAAGCTTCGCGAGCGACTCCGAAGGTGGATTTCGGCACGAAGCCCGCGGCTCCAGCGGCAGCTCCAGCACATTGAGTGTCTTAAAAGGATTTCTGTTTCCCCGTGGAGACGCGGCTTGCCGCGTCTCCTGCCGCGGAGTGAGACGGGGCAAGCCCCGTCTCTACCGGAGGGTGATTACTGGAGCGGCGTCAGGGCGATGCAGGAATCGTGATCGGCGATGGCGGAGCCGGTCGAATCGTAGTGGATTACGCCATCCTCAGTGGAGCAGAAGCTACGGTTGCCGCTGCCAGAGATGGGTGATCCGACTGCAAAGTATTGGCCAGCGGGTGCGGAGCCGATGCCGGTGGAGTTGAAAGTGTATCCGCTCTTGGTGCCGGCGGCGAGCAGAGTGTCGATGAGGCAGGCGCTGGTTTCATCCGGCGGAGCGCAATTGGTGCCACCGAGCGCCGTGAGCGTAGGCGCAAAGCCGACGGTCGGATAGCTGCTGTTGTAGGTGATCATCGCCGTGTTGATGGTGCGCAGCGAGGCGACGGCGGAGGCTTCGTTGGCGGCGACACGAGCCTGAAGAAGGTTCGGGATCGCGATCGCGGCGACGATCAGGATGATTGCGACGACGACCAGCAACTCGATTAGCGAAAAGCCTTTCTGATTCCTCTTGCGGTTTTTCATGGCGAGAGCTCCTCTGGTTACTGAAGTTACTTTCCGACTTACTCGGTTGCGGTTCACGTTTCAGTGAGGGGATCGCCCGATGTATTCCTAAAATGCAACCTCATGACCAAGTTAATTGCGCATAATTATCAATTGCTTGCAAGGGCCAGGGTGATCCCCAAGTGAAAAGAGTTGCACATGGGATGGGGATGGAGAGGGAAAGGCGACGGCACTGTGTCTGGGGCAGCTGGGAATCGGTGGTTACTATCGGAATCATTGCCTGCCGCTGGTCGAAGAGTTCTGCGTGTCGTCGAGCGGTTACGGGGGCGAGCCGGGGTCGCGGTGGTGAATGTGGTGACCAAGTCAGGAACGAATCAGTAGCACGGGAGCGCGTTCTATTTCTTACGCGACAGTTCGCTGGGGGAGCGGCGCCGGCATTTCCTCGGTTTCAATCCGAGCGATTTGCGATCCCGCGATTGGGGGACAGGCTTGTGATCAGACGCTGGTGGTTGCATCGGCCGCGCAGCTCTCGACGATGGGCGGAACGTTTCGTGCGAAGTTGCTGGGAGACGGATTTGTAACGCTGGATCGGGTGCTGACACCGCATCAGCATCTTTACGGCGCGGCTGAGCACGTCCCGGTATTACGGGGCAAACAATGTCTTCCTTGATCCGGCAAGTCCGATTACGAATAGTGCGGTCAGCGGGAATGGGGAAGAGGATGTCTATAATTCAGCGGGACGTTCGTAAAGTACTCGCAATCCGCGGGAGGAGCCTACTATCCCGCTTATTATCAGCAACCTACAAGTTTCTTGCGGCCGACGAGCTCATTTGCTCCGCGACGGATGCAATTGTCGATGCGGCGGGACTTTTGAGCAAGATGAAAATTCTTTCATAATCTACTTGACTTAATACAGCAATGCTTGCCATAACTAACGAGTCCAGTTTGGGGCGAGTGGGGGGGTGTAGTCCGTTGGCGGAAGTTCGACTTCAAGAGGGTGAGTCCCTCGAAAACGCGCTGCGGCGGTTCAAGCGGAAGGTGCAAACCGAGGACATTATTAAGGAAGTAAAGCGTCACTCGTTTTACCTGAAGCCCGGCGAGAGGAAGCGAGTAAAAGAAGCGCTGGCTCGCAAGCGCAGCCGCAAGAAAGCACGCAAGGAACAGGACTAAGGAAAACGGGCCGTTCACTGGTGGGAACGGCCCGTTCTTCGCACTCGAAACTCGCACTGGAAAATAGTTCAGATCGAAATTGTTCGAGATTCGAGTTCCCCGCAGTTGTCTTAATCTGTACAGTCAGTAGCAGTAAATCAGTAACCATGCGGTGCACACCGTATGGCGGGCCGAATCCAGGGGTCAGCATGAGGGGGATGTAAATCCCCTGCCCACGATGTGAACCGGATCCTTCCCTATTCGGGTCTCCCGTGCAGAGCAGGGACGCGGAATGGGAGCGCCTCTTCAATGGAATACCAGGATAAGATTTTAAAGTGCATCGATTGTGGCACGGATTTCGTGTTCACAGCGGGTGAACAGCTGTTCTTCCACGACAAGCAGTTCAAGAACGAACCCAAACGCTGCAAGAACTGCAAGGGCAAGCGAGTGGCAGTCCTTGGAGCTAGCTCGCACGGACCTTCGCGCGGGCAGTCGTACGCGAAGACGGAGACCCGGACGAACTGTTCGCAGTGCGGAAAAGAGACCACGGTGCCATTCCGGCCGACCCAAGGACGTCCGGTGTTGTGCCGCGAGTGTTTTCAGCACGGGCGGCAGACCGCGAGCGCCTGATCATTCTTTGAACTTTGGGAAGCGGGCCAGCTGGATGGTCGTCCGGCGTCGCGGTCGGCTTCTTGCGCCGAGCCCCGCGGCAAGAGTTCGCAGCCACTTTCATGCGGCGATCACGGGAGTTTCTGCCGCGGCATCCGGTGGTTTAGTATTAGCAACGTGGCTCGCTTCTACATAGAGAATTTCGGCTGCCGTGCTACGCAAGCCGATGGGGCCGCGCTGGAGCGGCAATTTCTCGAGCGAGGACTGGAGCGCGCCAGGGCGGCTCGCGACGCGGAAATTGTGGTGCTGAACACCTGCACGGTGACCGAGGGTGCCGATAAAGATGCCCGCGCATCGATACGGCGACTGCAGCGGGTGAATCCCGATTGTCGCATTCTGGTGACAGGCTGCTACGCGCAGCGAGCACCGGAAGAACTGGCGGCCCTGCCGGGTGTAGCGTGGGTGGTGGGTAATTCGCACAAGCACCAGGCCGCGGAGATTGCGACTTCTTCTTCTTTTCCCGCTGCTGGTTCCTCCTCAAGTCCCGGGTTCGTCCCGTTGGGACAACTTTCTCTAGGGCAACTTTTTAAGGATCACGTTTCCGGGAATCCGGCCGCCAATGTCATTGTGGGGGATATTTTTGCGCATACCGAACTATTGGCGGCTCCGGTATTTGAGGCGGCAAACGAGCGGACGCGTCCAAACCTGAAGATCCAGGACGGATGTGACAACCGCTGTTCGTTCTGCGTGATTCCGTATGTTCGGGGACGGAGCCGTTCGCTGCCGCAAGAGCGCGTCATCGCGGAAGTGCGCACGCTGGTGGAGGCGGGCTATCGCGAGGTAGTAATTTCGGGGATTAATTTGGGGCGATGGGGGCGGGATCTGGAGGGCAGCTCTCAGCTCTTGCCGGTCAGCTCTCAGCTAAAACCAGCGACTGACGACCGGCGACTCGAAGTTCTCATTCGCGCCATCCTTGACCGGACGTCCCTTGAGAAATTGCGGATCAGTTCGGTCGAGCCCATGGATTGGAGCGATGACCTGATCGGGTTGGTGTCGGCTTCTGGGCGGATTGCCAAGCATGCGCACGTGCCGATGCAGTCCGGAAGCGATGCCGTGCTGCGGCGCATGCATCGCAAGTATCGGCCGTGGCATTACCGCGAGAAGATACTGAAGATTCGAACGGCCATGCCAACTGCGGCGATCGGCGCCGATGTGATGGTGGGATTTCCGGGCGAGACGGAAGCGGAGTTCGACGAGACGCGGCGCATGATCGAAGAGCTGCCGTTCACTTATCTGCACGTCTTCACATATTCGCCGCGTCCAGGAACGCCGGCAGCGGAGCAGCCTGGGCAGGTTCCGGTAGCAGTGGCTCGGGAAAGAAACGGCGTGCTGCGCGAAATTGCATCGAAGAAGAAAGGGGCGTTTATGCGCTCTCAGGTGGGGACGGCGGTCGAGGCGATCACACTGCAATCGGGAGAGGCGGAATTCACCGAGGCGCTGACGGACAATTACTTGAAGATGAAAATTTCCGGGTATCATGCGGCGAACCGCTGGCTCGATGTGGAAGTTGAGGGCGTGGAAGGCGAGATGTTTCTGGGGATCCTGTCGTCGGCCCAGGCCATGAGCGAACCGCGGCGGCCCGGCAGTGACTCAGGAGTACACGGGCGCGAACAAAACGAATTGACCGGCAACCCGCTCGAGGCTTACGATAATTAAAATCCAGAAATGCGGGAGTCATCAGAACCATATCACTGTCGGCGTTTCGTTCTTGCCGCGAGTTCTAGCCCTAAGTTCCGTCCAATGAGTTCTGGGGTGGGCGACTGAATCCATGTCGCGCTACGTTTCCTACCGAGATTTCGACTGGGTCCTGCTGGGCTTCGTGCTGGTGATCTGCGCGCTGGGCGTGCTGCAGATTCACAGCGCGACCGAGCACACGAAATTTGCCGGAGCCCACATCAGGCAAATCTACTGGATTGCAGCGGGCGTGGGCGCGATGTTCCTGGTTAGCCTGCTCAACTATCAAGCCTTGCTCGAACAAACCCACTGGATATATGTTGCAGCGCTGGCGTCTCTGATCGCGGTGCTTCTTTTCGGACAGAAATATCTAGGAGCGCGGCGCTGGATCAAAATGCCGGGGGGCGCCCATTTTCAGCCGTCGGAGTGGGTGAAGCTGATCCTGATTCTGGCGGTGGCAAAGTACTTTGCGGATTTGCATGAGCGGGAACTGTCGTGGTTGGACTTTCTGAAGGCGGGCGCGATTGTCGGTTTCCCGATGCTGATGGTGTTGGCGCAACCGGACCTCGGGACGGCCCTGACCTATCTGCCAGTGGCGATCATGGGTCTTTTTTTAGGTGGGCTGAGATGGAAGCAGGCGCTGATCGTGCTGGCGATCATGGGTTTGCTGGTCCCGGTGGCATGGATCAAGGTGTTGAAACCATACCAGAAGGAACGGTTGACGAGTTTTATCAATCCGGATGCGGATCGGCAGGGCTCCGGGTATCAAGTGAATCAATCGCTGATTGCGGTCGGGTCGGGCGGGATCTGGGGAAGCAGCCAGGGATCGCAGACCCATCTGGCTTTTCTGCCGGTGCCGCAGACCGACTTCATTTTTGCGGCGTTTGCCGAGGAACACGGGTTTGTAGGAGCTCTAACGGTTCTGCTGTTATACTTCATAGTGCTGATGCGGTTGACCCAGAATGCACAAACGGCGCCCGACCGCGCTGGGGCATTTCTGGTGATGGGTGTGGTGGCTGTGCTTAGCTTTCACATTCTAGTCAACATCGGCATGGTGGTTGGCTTTATGCCAGTCACGGGAATACCTCTGCCGCTCATGAGTTACGGTGGGTCTTCCGTTCTTTTCATGTTTTTGGCGCTGGGAATAGTAATGAACGTCAGGATGCGCCGTTTCGTGAACTGAAGCGGTCGGCAGAAGTTGGGGCGCCCTTTTCAAATGGTTTTATTCACAACGAAAACGGTGCCAGGAAACAAGATTCAGCGGTAAATAAGATTACGAAGGCCCTCGCGAAAAAGGAGGGCAGAATGCCGGCGAAGTGGAAGCCGGACAGGATTGAAGCCAGTCAGGCGGGGAACGGCCCCCTCAGCGGAACGCGAGACGGTGGCCACAGACCTGGCAGAAGGCTTAACGCGATCAGTGCAGACGAGTACGAACAATTCACTGCAGTGTAGGCTCCGGGAAGAATTCCGGGACCGCGCCCGCTCCTACCCGGAGCGGCGCTGAACGCTATCGATCCCTTGGTCCGCTTGCGCTTCTGGTCCGGTGAAGAAAAACCGGAGTAGCGATGAACAAGGAATTGTTTGTATCGGCCACGCCCCATGAAACCAAAGTGGGGATCACGGAAGACGATCAGCTAGCGGAAATCTACCTCGAACGAGAAAACGAATACACCTTAGCGGGCTCGATTTACAAGGGCCGAGTAACGCGCGTGCTGCCAGGCATGCAGTCGGCCTTTGTCGACATTGGGTTGGAACGCGACGCGTTTCTATATGTCTCCGACTTCATGGATCTGGAACAGCAGGACGAGGACCTGGATGAAGTGATCCCGGCGAATCGTCCGGTGACGGAGTCGCGTTCGCGCCCCGGGTTGGAAGCGGGGGGTCCGATGATGAATGGTGACGGGCAGCTTGCCGAACCCGGCAGCGGGGCAGGCGGGGGGGAAGAACCGGAAGCAGCTTCTTCGGAAGCGCCGGGCAACGCCACGGGCGCTTCGCGCGACTTTCGCGGACGACGACGTCGTCGCGGACGCCGTGGAGAGACCGGAGATCGGGGCGGCCGCGTGCCGAGCACAGACCGTGGCGAAATTCGAAGCGAACCACGAAACGAAACACGCAGTGAGACCGCCAGCGAAACACGGACCGAACCTCGTAATGAACCGCGTATCGAGCCACGGCACGACCGCTTTAACCGCGGCGACCGGCCGGGACGCAGTGGGTCGGACTCGCGATTCCAGCGACCGGCACCGCCGACCGCTCGTGCCGGTCGCGACTACGATTACGGACCGCCCCCGGGATATCAACCGATCCTGCTTCCCGGCGAATCGATCTCCAAGTACCAGCGACAGGGTCGGAATCAGAGTCAGAACGAGGGACGAGCTTTGCCGGTGGAGAACGCAGCACCGGCGGAGAGGCCGGCGCCGATTATGCCGGCGTCGATCACGGCGAACTTTCCTGAAGATGAGCCGATGTTCGCCTCGGAGGTTGCCGAGCCGCTTCACGAGCAGCATGAGCACGTGCTGCACGCGGAAGTTTATGAAGAAGTGCACGGGACCGTTTCAAGCGCGGCGCCGGAAATTGCGGAAGTAGGGAACGAGGCGCGAACGGTGTCGGAGACTTACTCGGCGCCGGAGACGACCGCGCACCAGATGGCGCGCGAAGCGGACTTCGTGGCAGCTCCACAGGTTACCGACGACGCTACCCCCGGTGTTGCGCACGGTGCCGTGGAGGAGCAGGAGATCGAGGAAGAAGAAGCCGACCTAACGTCCTACGGGGAAGAACCGGGGGACGACGAAGGCTTCGAGGAAATCGAAGAAGAGACGCGGGCGGCCGGCGGAGAATTGTCAGGATCAGGGGTGGGAGAGATTGCTCCAGGGCTGGCGGCGGGCGTCGAGACCATGGCCAATGGCGAGGCAGTTCCCGAAGCCGTACTGGAAGCCGAAGAGCGCGAAGCGGAGGAGTTGGAACTCGAAGAGGCACAGGCGGAAGCTGAGGCGCTGCTTGAGGCCGAAGCGATTGGCGACGGTACCGTGGATGCAAGCGCGGCAGTTCGTGGTCCCGCACCCGAGGCAAGGTTGTTGCAGCGGACGCAGCGTCACGGACCCGAGCGCGGTTCCGACCGTACCGCCGACCGCACTTCGGAAATTGACCGGCGCCGCGGACGGCGCGGTGGACGGCGCTTCCGCAGTCGCGAGAATCAGGTGGTGCCGCAGATCAGCGAACTGCTCAAAGAAGGGCAGGAAGTGTTGATTCAGATTGCTAAGGAGCCGATTGGCAAGAAAGGTGCGCGCATCACCAGTCACATCGCATTGCCGGGACGCTTCCTGGTCTTCATGCCGACGGTGAACCACACGGGCGTATCGCGCAAGATTGCGTCCGAAGAAGAGCGGCAGCGATTGAAGCGGATCATCCAGAGCGAGCGTGAAAATGGCGGCGGCGGTTTTATTGTGCGGACCGCGGCGGCAGGCGCTTCCGACGAGGAACTGCGAGCGGATATCCGCTTTCTAAAGAACCTCTGGAACGAGATCAAGTCGCGCTCCGATACCAGCAAGCCTCCGGCTCTGATCTATCACGATCTGAACGTGGTGGAGCGGGTCCTGCGCGATCAGGTCAGTTCTGAGTTTTCGGCCATCTGGGTCGACACCGAGCAGGAATATGAGCGTATCGTGCGGTTTGCGAACCGCTTCCAGCCGGGGCTGGTCAAGCGCGTCAAACTATACACCAAGGAGACGCCGCTCTACGACCAGTTCGGGCTGAACGAGGAAATCAACAAGGCGCTGAAGTCGAAAGTCTGGCTGAAGAGCGGTGGGTACATCGTAATCAATCAGACCGAGGCGCTGGTCGCGATCGACGTGAACACCGGCAAGTACGTCGGCAAAACGGCCCGCCTTGAAGATACGATCGTGAAGACGAACGTGGATGCGATCAAGGAAATCGTGCGCCAGGTACGGCTGCGCGATCTGGGCGGCATCATCATCATCGACTTCATCGACATGGACGAGCGCCGCAACCGGCAGAAAGTGATGCAGGCGCTGGAAGAGGCGTTGCGTCTCGATCGAGCGCCGTCGAAAGTGCTGCAGTTCAACGACTTCGGTCTGGTTGCAATCACCCGCAAGCGCGTGAAGCAGTCGCTGGAGCGGACGATTGGAACGCCATGTCCTTACTGCCAGTCTACGGGCTTCGTGAAATCGGTGAATACCATCTGCAACGAGATTTACGTTGAGATGCGCAAGATCGCCAGTCACCTTGAGCACAGCGACGTGATGCTGCGAGTGAACCCGGAAGTTGCGAAAACGCTGAAAGCGAACAACGCGAAATTGCTGAATGAGATGGAGGAGCTCACCAAGAAGACCATCATCGTGAAGTCCGATCCGGCGCTGCACCAGGAACAGTTCGATATTCACTGAGTTGAAGGCTGGATCGCGTTTAGTCGAATCGGGCTTGCAGGCGTTTTAAACGAGGGACGGGCATTTTGCTCGTCCCTATCGTTTTTTGACCTGTTTCTCGCGACAGATCGCATTTGAACACCGGGGACGTTTGTGAGTTTCAGTGGCCGAACACTGAAATCGCTGAGAAAGTGAGAACGCCATCGGCTCTGTCAGCGGCCAGGCCTGCAGATATCCCTGCGCGGGCAAGACGCCGGTTGGGTTGACTACGCCAGGGAGATGAGCGTTGCCGCTTCACCTGTACGCTCCCGCAGCCTTTCGAGCGAGTTCTGGAGACGTTCACTGTTTGCCTGCGTCTCAGGCTGCTGGCCGATGGTCAAGGCGAGCCGGTCCACGGCTACAGCGAGGCGCTTGGCGAGGTCGACGAGGACGACCAAAGAATCGGCGTGCAGCTTCCAGACGGAGCGGGAATTCCGCGAGCGCTTTAATTCCTCCATCTCGGTGGTGATGCGCGCGGTTACTGCGACGACGCGGAGCACCATTCGCGCAGCGTCTGCCCGGGGGCCCGCTTGTTCGAGATAGTCGGCGGTATAGGCTTCAACCTCGGTGGGACTGAGCATCAGGTTGAAATAGCGCATGGGCACAACTTGGCGAAACTTGGGATCGGCGACGCGCACGAAGACTCGGATCGATTCTTCCACTCTCCGCAGTTTGGCTTCTTCGACCGCCAGCGCCTGCGGCGTGATGGCGGCGGGCACATACTTGGGAGCGAGCGCCGGAGCGGCAGCCGCGCTGCCGGCGCCCACCGCGTGAACGGAAGGCGTGGAGCCTGAGTTGGCGCGCCGGATCGGCGGCCTGCGCTCCAACTCTTTTTTCAGCCGGGAGACGCGGCGGAATTTTTCGAGCGCCGCGCCGTAGTCAGCTTTCAGCAATGTTTCTTGGTTCAGGGCAGCGATATGCTCGACGGTGACTTCGACGCCGTCGACCGTACTCAGAATGCTTCCGCCAAGCTCTTCAAGCCGGTTGGCGAAATCCTTGATCTCTTGTGCAGCGCCGGCGAACAGCGCATGGAAACGATCGCCGAACGCCGCATTGTAAGGTGCGAGAGTGGCCAGCACTCCGGGGTGATACATCGATTCTCCGAGCGAGGCTTTCAATTCCCGAACCCGCGGAATGATGCCGGAGTCCATAAGCGTGCTGAAGTCCTGAAAGCGATTCGCCTGGTCGAGCAGGGGACCAAATTCGCGCAGCAGTTGCACATGATTTTCCGGGAGTACGGGCACGTCGCTCTCCGACAGGATTTCCAGCAGCGCGATTTCAAACGGAGAAAGAGGAATGGATCCATCGAGGCCGTAGCCGCGCTGCTCCCACTGGCCAGCCACACGAGGATGGCGAAACAGAAAGGTTGCGACCAGATCGGTCTTGTCACGATTGGCCCCGGAATCGTCGCGGTGGCGCGCGAAGTAGCGCAGCAAGGCTTCCGCAACCTCGGGGTCAAGATCGGATTGCACCCCAAGTCGCAACATGGCAGGAGTGATTGCCATGTCCAGCAGCTGGATCCATAGGTGCATTTGAGCGAGGGTGAAGCGCACATCGTCGGCGTGGCTGATGACGTCAGGGGCGAGTTCAGCGGGCGCGGGCAGCTCGCCGCCCAGTTGGTCACTCAGCAGCCGCTGGTAGAAGCTCTGCACGGTGGCGAGCAACGCCAGCTCCCATTTGGGATCCTCAACCAAAGTCAGCTCCTTAGAGATCGCACCGGTAATGTTTCCAAATGGGACTGTCTTTCAGTAAAACCGAAAGGGAAGCGCAGCGCAATTGGTTACCCGGTTACGGAAGTGTCAGTACTCCTACCCGGGTGTAGAAACGGAGATTTGCCCGTCTCCATAGGGGATCAAAGGGCTCTGTAGCGCTATTGAAAAACCACGGTTTTATTCCCATACAAAAGGATGCGGTTTTCCGCGTGCCAGCGGACGGCGCGTGACAGGACGACTTTTTCGATGTCGCGGCCCTTCTGAACCAGATCGTCGATGGTGTCGCGGTGGTAGATGCGGACCACATCTTGTTCGATGATGGGGCCATCGTCGAGCACTTGAGTAACGTAGTGAGCGGTGGCGCCGATCAGCTTGACGCCGCGCTGAAACGCCTGGTGGTAGGGCTTGGAACCCACGAACGCAGGCAGGAAAGAGTGGTGAATATTGATGAGGTTCTCGGAGCCCAGGGTGGCGATGAACTCATTCGACAGCACCTGCATGTAGCGTGCGAGGACGACGAGACTGCATTTGTGCTCGCGGATGAGCGCAATTTGCTTCTCTTCCGCTTCCCGCTTGTTTTCTTTAGTGACCGGTACGACGAAGAAGGGGACGCGGTAGAAGTCGGCAATACGCTGGTTATCGGGATGATTGGAAACGATGAGAGGGATTTCGCAGCGAAGTTCGCCACTCTGGTGGCGGTAAAGAAGGTCCTGCAAGCAATGGTCATACTTCGAGACGAAGATGGCGATGCGGGGGCGTTCGGTGGAGTGAGCGAGCCGCCATTCCATCTGGAAGTCGCGGGCAATGGAAGCAAAGCGTTCGGAAAAGTGGGCAAGGCCAAAATCAAAATCTGCCGGATCGAACTCAACCCGCGTCAGAAAGAGATTGGATTCCTCGTCTCCGTGCTCATCGGCGAACAGGATGTTGCCGTTGTGGCGGAAGATGAATTCGGCAATCGAGGCGACGACCCCTTTGCGGTCGGGGCAGGAGATCAGGAGGATGGCGGAGTTATGCATAAGACTCTGATTCTGTCGCTTTCCCCTGTGATCCCCCGTATACCCCCGTGTTCCCTGTGGTAATGATTTGTTCAGCCACGGGAGGCACAGGGGTGCACACGGAAAACTGAACTACTTTTTCAGCGCCTTCGCAATCTCCCGCGCGGCGTTGGCGCCGGAGCCGCCAGTGAGCCCCGTCCCAGGATGCGTTCCACTGCCGCACAAATACAGCCGCTCGATCGGCGACTTATACCGCGCCCAATCGAGCAACGGACGCATGGTGAAGAACTGATCGAGCGCAAGCTCGCCGTGAAAGATATGGCCGCCGGTGAGGCCGTAGGTTTCTTCGAGATCCTTGGGCGTGATGATCTGGTGGCGCAGGATCGTCCGCGGCAGATTCGGCGCGTACTGTGCGATCGTCTTCACCACGGTTTCGCCGAGCGCGGTGCGTTCGCTTTCCCAGTCGCTGTCTTTCAATTTGTAGGGCGCGTATTGCATGTAGATGGACATCACATGCTGGCCAGCCGGGGCGAGCGACGGATCCGAAAGCGACGGAAAAGTAATTTCAATATACGGATGACGGGAGAAGTTGCCATACTTTGATTCGTCGAAGGCGCGCTCGAGGTAATCGATCTCGGGGCTGATCTGGATGCGGCCCTGCAGCAGGTTGCCGTTGCCCTTTGCCTTAAGCGCGGTAAATTCCGGCAGCGCGGAGATCGCGAGATTAATTTTTGCGACCGTCCCCATGCAGCGGTAGTTCTTGATTTTCTGAACGAAGTCCGGGGTGAGGTGCGCGGAATCGACCAGGCGCATGAGCGTGCGCTTTGGGTCGGCGTTCGAGACGACCGCTCGGGCGGGAATCTCTTCGCCAGAGATGAGGACGACCCCAGTGGCGACGCCGTCCTTCACACGAATCTCGGCGATGTCAGCGCCGGTGCGTATTTCCGCGCCCGCTTGTTTTGCCGCCGCTGCCATGGCGAGAGTGATTGCGCCGGCGCCGCCGGCAGGGAACTGAACGCTGCCGGCAGGAGATGGGTCCGCAGCGGCGCGCAACATCAGCACGAGTGCACTGCCCGCCGACCACGGACCCAGGAATGTCCCGAAGATGCCGCGCGTGGCGATGGTGGCGCGCAGCGGTTCGGTGTCGAAGAATTCAGCGACCAGATCGGCCGCAGCCATCGGTCCCCAGCGCAGGACGCGATACAAATCTTTCTTCCCCAGATTTCGGATGGAGCGGCCCGTCTTCAGCATCCCCCATAGATCGCCGCTGCTGGGGCCGTCGATGTTCGGTGGTGTCAGAACGAGCGCTTCGCCGATGACCTTGCCGATCTTTCCCAGGGCGGCGCCCAAGTCCACATAGGAGGCAGCGTCTTTCTGCGACCACTGCGCGATCTCCTGCGCCGCCTTCTTCGCGTCGGAATACAGGACGAGCGCCCGGCCGTCGGGCAGCAGCGAGACTGTGCTCACGTCGGGAGTCGTGAGCTTGAGGCCGTATTGCTCCAATTGCATGTCGCGTACGATGTCGGCGCGGAGTGGGCCGGTGTTATGCGCGAGCGTGGAGCACCGGAAGCCGGGATGAAACTCCTCGGTGATGGCCGCGCCGCCCACCTGGGCGCGGCGTTCGAGCACCAGCGGTTTCAATCCGGCTTTGGCGAGATAGAAGGCGGCGACCAGACCGTTGTGTCCGCCACCGACGATGATGACATCGCGCGTTTCGGACATATGTCTATGCGGCTCCGTCTTTCAGAATTTCGAGCGCTGCCAGACGTCCGGGTGCGCCCATGATGCCACCGCCCGGATGGGTGGCGGATCCGCACATATATAAGTTCTTGATGGGTGAGCGGAATTGCGCCCATCCCGCAACCGGGCGCAGGAAAAATAATTGTTCGAGCGAGAGTTCGCCCTGGAATATATTGCCTTCGGTCAGGCCCCATTCGCGTTCGAGGTCGAGCGGGGTGACAACCTGGCGGTGCAGGATGATGTCTTTTATGTTCGGCGCGTATTCGGCAATGGTGTTGACTACGTTGTCGCCGAACTTTTCTTTTTCCGCGTCCCAATCAAGTCCGGGCGCCAGCTTGTAGGGCGCGTATTGCACGAAGCAGGAAAGGATGTGCTTGCCCGGCGGCGCGAGCGACGTATCGGTGAGCGTCGGGATCACCATGTCGATATAAGGGTGCGAGGACCAATGCCCGTATTTTGCCTCGTCGTAAGCCTTCTCCATGTATTCGACGCTGGGCGAGATCGACATGGCGCCGCGCAGGTGCGCGCCGACTCCCGGCAGGCATTTGAAATTAGGAAGCCCGTCAAGCGCCATGTTCACCTTGCCCGAAGACCCGCGAAACTTGTAGCGCTTCACGCCGTCCATGAATTCATCGGGCAGATTTCCAGGCTCGATCATCTTCGTAAATGTGAGCCGCGGATCGACACTCGAGGAGACAACGTCGGCGTAAATCTCGTCGCCGTTGCCCAGCACCACACCGGTGGCGCGTCCATTCTTGACCATGATCCGCGCAATCGGAGCCTCGGTGCGGATTTCGCCTCCAGCCTCGCGAGCGGCATCGGCAATCGCGTTCGAGATGGCGCCGGTGCCGCCGCGTGCGAACCCCCAGGCACGGAAAGCACCGTCAATCTCTCCCATGTAGTGATGCAGCAGAACATATGCCGTGCCCGGCGAGCGCACGCCGAGGAAAGTTCCAATAATGCCCGACGCCGACATCGTCGCCTTGAGCACATCCGTCTCGAACCACTGATCGAGAAAATCGATGGCGCTCATGGTCATGAGCTGGACTTGGTTGTACTTGTCCTCACTCGACATGCCCTGGAAGCGGCGTCCGATAAAGAGGAGCTTCATCAGTTCGCGCGGGTTGAGCGTTGCCGGGTCAGGCGGGATCATGCTGAGGATCGGCTTCACGAAGCGGCACATTGCCTGCATCGCCTTGCCGAATTCATCGTAGGCTTCGGCGTCAACGCGGGAGTGGCGGGCAATTTCGCGACGTGTCTTCCCGTGATCGTTCACGCGCCATAGATGGTCGCCGTTCGGCATCGGGGTGAAAGTGCCGTCGAGGGGAAGGATCTCAAGTCCGTGGCGGGGAAGATCGAGATCGCGAATGATCTCCGGCCGCAGCAATGAGACGACATACGAGCAAACGGAAAACCTGAAGCCGGGAAAAACTTCCTCCGTGCAAGCCGCGCCGCCGAGGACGTGGCGTCGCTCGAGCACGAGGACTTTCTTTCCAGCTTTTGCCAGATAAGCGGCGTTGGTGAGGCCGTTGTGGCCGCCGCCAATAACGATTACGTCATACTTTGTTCCGCTCGAAACAGCAGGCATAGATGAATCCAGAATTAACGGGAACTTTCGCAGAAAATGACTCGCCATTCTATCGAGAAAGTATCGTTTTGTCTCTACTTACGCGCGATTGCTGACTCATGGTCAATCCATTTCGGCGCTTGCCGCACGAGCGTGGCGGTGCATATAATCCGGCGTCAGGGTTTGTCGAGATTTCCCCAGTGGTAGAGATTTTTCTTCACCACAAAGGTCCGAGAGGTCCACAGGGGAAAGCCGCACAAGGGAAACCCCACGCGAGGTCGCCTTGCCCATTGGAACTGCGTTTCACGAGAGAACTTTCGCCCTCTGCCAGAGTCTGAATTACCGCGAGTGGTCGGGATACTACACGGTCAGTGTGTACGAAGTGCATCACGAGCACGAGTACAACGCGATCCGCAATGCGTGCGCGCTGATTGATATTTCGCCGCTCTATAAGTATGTGATCACGGGTAAAGACGCGACCAAGCTGGTGAACCGCGTGATCACGCGCGACGTCAACAAAGTTGCGGTGGGGCAGGTCATTTATGCCTGCTGGTGCGATGAAGACGGCAAGGTCATCGACGACGGAACGATCACCCGTCTCGAAGAAGACAGATATCGCTGGACGGCCGCCGACCCGAGCCTGCGCTGGTTCCGGCAGAACGGCCTGAACATGGACGTTCAGATTGAAGACATCTCCGAGCAGACCGCAGCTCTGGCGCTGCAGGGGCCCACCTCCGCAAAACTTTTGAAGACGGTGGCGGATGCCGACATCACGAATCTGAAGTATTTCCGCAAAACGAGCGGCAAGATTGCCGGTGTGCCCGTGGATATTTCGCGCACCGGATATACCGGCGACCTGGGGTATGAGATTTGGATTCCATGGAATGATGCCGTAAAAGTCTGGGACGCGCTGATGGACAAGGGCAAGCAGTTTGATATTCACGCGGCCGGAATGCTGGCGCTCGATGTCTCGCGCGTGGAAGCAGGGCTGCTGCTGATCGAAGTCGATTATACGAGTTCGAAGAAGGCGCTGATTCCGTCGCAGAAGTACTCGCCTTATGAGTTGGGTTTCGGGAAGATGGTGCATCTCGATAAAGAGAACTTCATCGGCAAGAGCGCGCTGGCGCGAGACCACAAGCAGGGCGTGGCGCGGCAGTTGGTTGGACTGGAAGTGGATTGGGTGGAAGTCGAAGAGCAGTTCGACAAGTTCGGACTCTCTCCCGCAGCGCCCAGCCAGGCGTCACGCGTTGCGGTGCCTGTCTATGACGGCGGCAAGCACGTGGGCAAGGCAACGACGACAGCGTTTTCTCCGCTACTGAAGAAGCTGATTGCAATGGCTAGCGTGGGCACCGAGTATTCCAAGCCGGGCGCCAAGCTGCAAATGGAATTGACGATCGAAGCGCAACGGATGAGGACAACAGCGACGGTCGTGTCGTTACCGTTCTTCAATCCGAAGCGGAAGACGGCGGTCCCGGTGTGAGTGCTGACTTCCGTATACTTTCTCCGCTAATGGGTGAAGGCATCGTAGACCCTCAGAAACGGCAGCGGTTGATAGTTTAGAAAAGCGGGCGACGTGGGCACCGACGTACTGTTTACGTATATAAAATTATAAGTAGGGCCTAACGCGGCCGCCTCATTGTTCAATTGGGCGGGCGTGAGGCCGGTCCATTCCCCCGTTCTCACGCGCAGGTCAAGCGTCCGCAGCGCGGTAATCGTTTCGGCGGGCGTGAATTCACAGTGGCCCGCGCGATGCACGAATGTCTCCCGCAGCATCGCACTGTCATTCGCCTCGTGGACAACCATCGAATAGGCTTTCTCACCCTCCACCGGCACGAGTCCGTCGCCGGTGGTGTGCAGCGTCAGTACCGGGACGGTGAGCTGGCCGTTGTAGATGATGTTATTGCTCAAGTAAGTCAAAGCCCCCGGACTAGCTGTAATTCGCGGGGCGTTCTTCAGTCTCGCAAGGTCCGCCGCCAGGCTCAGCCCGCCAGCGGCATACAACGCCTGCACCTCTGCATAGTGACCCGAGCGGTTTAGTTGCTGCAAGTAGTTCACGCCAGTGTTAAATGAAGGATTTCCCCCGCCGCGCGCTTCCAGTTCGGCGCGGTAGTAGAACTGAAAACCAAAATCCACGTAGGCCAGCCATTCAAACTGGCTGAATTCCTGGGTTGCGTAGTCGGTGGGTGACGGTTCCGGAGAAGTGGGATCGATCCAGCCGGGCACACCCGCAAAGGCCGCGACCAATGCAATTCGCGCTTTCCCTTGCGCCGTGGCCTGGGCCGCACCCAGAAACCCTTCCGCGGTGTTGTAATCCTGCGTCGGGTTTGTAATGTTGACAACCTGCAATGCCCCGCCAGCCAGCAGCGTGTTGAAAGCAAATGCTCCGTCGAGCGCCTCGTTCCACAGGCCCACGCCACCGGCCACGACTCCGCACATCGGAAGCGCCCCACTGAAGCGATTCGGATATTGCTGCACCAATCCGCCGGTAATCATGCCCCCAAGCGAGTGCCCCCAAGCGATGGTCTCGGTTGGAGTTCCAACCACCCTTTGAAAAACATCGAGCACCGCGATCTGATCCGGGATCGCCTCGTGAACTGCCCACCCAGTCGTCGAATACGATGAACCCGCCAGC
>Ga0210384_10002081_pt1 | contig 25123 bp, 28 predicted proteins | sample IncBWH2MmetaG_FD_160574 | JGI IMG/M metagenome (GOLD analysis project Ga0210384, IMG submission 160574) | Forest soil microbial communities from Barre Woods Harvard Forest LTER site, Petersham, Massachusetts, United States - Inc-BW-H-2-M | ecosystem: Environmental > Terrestrial > Soil >...
TGTGGCGCTAGGGACGTTAACCGCCCATGGTGCCCTCTACGTGACGCTTAAGAACGATGGTGACCTGGGCAACAGTGCCAAGAAAGTGGCGTTATTCGTTTGGCCGGCCCAACTGGTGCTGACGCTGATAAGCCTGGTTGCGACCTGGTTTGTGCGTCCCGCGATCAAGACGAATTATGTTGCCTACCCGATCGGTTTCCTGATTCCGCTCGTGGTGTTCGCAAGCCTGATTCTCATTTTTGTTTGGACGCGCAAGGGAAAGGAACTGCACGCTTTCCTCGCGTCCTGCGTCTATATCGCTGGGATGCTGGTCGGAGCAGTATTCGCCTTGTATCCACTCGTTCTGCCCGCAAGTACAGACCCTGCGTACAGTCTCACCATTTACAGTGCCGCCGCGGGTCATCACGGACTGACAGTGGCGCTGGTGTGGTGGCTTTTGGGGATGGTTCTCTCATTGGGATATTTCGTCTTCGTCTACAGGATGTTCCGCGGGAAGGTCCAGTTGGAGGGCGAAGGGTACTGATCTCTTAGCCAACACCCGCGCGCGGTGGCCACACTCTCTTCCAGCCGCTTATAATCAAGGTTTCGGCCATGATGAGCGGTCGATCTGGAAAGGGTGATCCTGTGAGTCACATGCATGCTGGTCAGCAACCGCCAAGCCCTCAACCTCTGCCCGGTGTAACAAATATTATTGCCGTTGGTTCCGGCAAGGGTGGGGTCGGCAAGACGACCCTTGCTGTAAATCTCGCGGTCGCCTTGTCGCAACTGGGCTATAAGGTCGGTTTGCTGGACGCTGATGTGTACGGGCCGAACGTGCCTCTAATGCTGGGCACGAATACCCAACCCAGAGCCACCGGCCAGGAGCGCATCGAGCCTGTGCTGGCCTGCGGGCTAAAGGTCATCTCGGTCGGCTTCCTGAACCCAGGCGACAAACCCATCATCTGGCGCGGTCCCATGCTGCACCAGATCATTCGTCAGTTCTTGAACTCGGTGGACTGGGGACAACTTGACTACCTGGTCATCGATCTCCCGCCCGGAACCGGTGATGTTGCTTTGTCGTTGATCCAGACCGTGCCGCTTACCGGCGCGGTTGTGGTGTCCACGCCTTCCGACGTCTCCCTTCAGGACGGCCGCAAGGCGATCGAGATGTTTCGCCAGATGAAGGTCGATCTCATCGGAGTGGTCGAGAACATGAGCTATTTCGTGTGCCCGCATTGCAAGCATGAGATCGACATTTTCTCCCGCGGAGGAGCGGAGAAGACGGCGGAGCAATTTAAAGTGCCGTTCCTGGGCAGCATTCAGCTGGATCCTGAGCTCCGGAAGTCCGGCGACACCGGCAAGCCAGCAGCCCTTGCTGGGGAGACCTCACCGCTCGCGAAGGCTCTTTATGACTTCACACGCAAAGTGATCTCCCGCGTGGACGAGATTCGCAACAACGCGCCGGAAGGCGTGATTCAGATTCAGTAGGCTTGACTGGCGAGACCGGCCTTGTTGCCTTGTTCCGGCGTGAGAGTTGCGGGCAAGACGAGGTTCGCCTATTTGTGCCCTGAGAAGCGCTCCAAACGCCACCAGCGTTCCGGTTCTCTGTCTTCCATCACGAACTTGGCGACCATCTCGCCCAGCGCCGGGCCGTGTTTGAAGCCGTGTCCTGATCCGCCGCCAACCAGCCAGGCATTTTCCGAGAGAGGATGACGGTCGATGATGAGGTGACTGTCAACGGTCTGCTCGTATTGGCAGACACGCGTTTCGACCAAGGGCGCATCTTTCATTCCAGGGAAGCGAAAAGCCATGTAGTCGCGAACGATTTCCAGGTTCTCCTGGCTTACTACGCGTTCGCCGTTTGTGGGATCGAAATCTGGCCCACGCGTATCGTCGGCGATCTTGAATCCACGAGCCTGGTTGCCCGGAATTCCATACATAAATCGTCCACGATGATCTGCCCAGACAGGCAATTGGCTATCGTCGAAGCGGAGGTCGCCCGCAGGCGGTCCGAAGAAGAAGACATCTTGCTTGGTCGAGCGGATCTTGGCACCGATCGTCTGCGGAAAAAACTTCGGCATCCAGGGACCACATGCAAAAACATAACGATCCGCTTTCAATTCAGTTTTGTCGCTCAGCTTGAGTCTCTTCCACAAACCCGCCTCGATGCCATCGTCCTTCACGGCGGCGACGCGGTATTCTCCTCCCTCGGCAACGAAACCCTCGACAACCGCCTGACACGCAGCGTGAGCCAAAAGGAATCCACTCTCCGGTTCAAACACCGCCCACTCGACGCCTTCAAAGTTGATTTGCGGCCAGCGTTTCTTGAGCGCCCGCGCGGAGAGTCGCTCGAATGGAATCTTGGCCTTTTTCAGTTCCTCGATGGAGCCGCCTTCCCATGCATCATCATTGTCCGCCGCCATCCAGAGCACGCCAATGCGATGCACGAATCTGTGCTTCCATCGGCGCTCATGGTTACGCCACAGTTTTAGTGCACGAGCAGCCATTGCCGTATAGGGTTGCTCTGGGCCATACGTCCCGCGGATGACGCGCGTCTCGCCGCCCGAAGAAGAGCGGGAATTGCCGGCGCCCCAGGCATCAATCAGCGTCACTCGCGCCCCCTTCCTTAATAGGTAGAGTGCCGTCCAACCTCCAAAGGCCCCCGCACCGACGACTGCAACGTGGATTCGCGCACCCATCGATGAGAGTAGCCTCGCCCTTTCCACAGACGGGTTAGAAGTTATTGGAAGAAAATGACAACCGAGAGTACACGATTTCAATGTCCAATCGGACGTCTCTGGAAGCACTCTCGATCCACGAGTGCCAATACTTGACAGTGGTTCGCTCAAGTTTCTAGAATTAATCAACTGCTAGCGGGCGCTACATTCGTAAACTATTGTGTAGATTAAGTTTATGATCGGGCGCAAAGCCGCCGCGTTTGTCACTTTCGGCGTTCTGCTCAAAGTGATACAAGGAGTTCATGGCGCCTCCTGGGTCCATCGGAAATAGGGAACGAGAAATCCTGACGGCAATCGTCGAAACCTATATCGCCACAGGCGAACCCGTAGGATCGCGTGTCCTTTCACGTGGCAGCCGTGAAGGTCTAAGTCCGGCGACGATCCGCAACGTGATGGCGGACCTCTCGGATGCTGGATTCCTCGGGCAGCCGCACACGTCCGCGGGGCGCATTCCGACCGCCGAAGCCTATCGCTATTACGTGGAGCAAATTAGCGGAGAGGCGCACCTGTCGCATGAAGACCAGCACATTATTGATGACTCTCTGGCAGGAGCTTCCGATGTGCAGGAATTCATGGAGCGTACGTCGCGCGTGTTGTCTCTCATTTCGCGGAATGTGGGTGTGACCGTCGCCGTGTCGGGTCCCAAGAACGCATTGGAGCACGTCTACTTCTCGCGGCTCGGGGACCAGAAAGTTTTGGCAGTCGTCGTGACGCGGTCCGGATTGGTGCGGGACCGCGTGTTGCGGCTTGATCTATCGCAGGCGGATCTCGATATCGCAGCTCGCTACATCAACGAGAATTTCCGCGGCTGGACGATGGGCGACATGCGCGGAGAACTCCAGCGCCGCATCGAGCAGGAGCGCAGCGAGTACGATCGGTTGATGGAGTCCCTGGAAACCCTCTATCGAGAAGGCGCGTTGAACGCAGATCAGGGAAGCGAAGCCGTTTTCGTCGAAGGCGCATCTAATCTGGTCGCGAACGAGCAGGACCGTCAGCGTTTGCAGGACATGCTGAAGACGCTGGAAGAGAAGGGCAAAATCGTCCAGTTGCTGAGCGCCTATCTCGACACGAAGCAGGAGGCCGTGCGGGTCGTGATTGGGCTCGATCAGGCGTTGCCTTCGATGAGCAATTTCGTCCTGATAGGCGCGCCGGCCCGGGTAGGGAACGAGGTCATGGGGTCGTTGGCGGTGATTGGCCCGACCAGGATCGATTATCAGCACACGATGACGGCGGTTTCTTACATCGCCAGGTTATTCGACAAGATCTTGAACGAATCAGAATAGGCAGTTTTTATGGCAAAGACGAACGGAAAATCACAAGTGGATCCACAAGAGCTGGATCTGGAGCACGAATTGCCGGCTTCCGATGAGCAGGACGAATCGGAATCGGTGGGCAGGCAGACAGATTCGGCGGGCGCAGACTCGGAGTTGCAAAAACTGAAGTCGGAGCGGGACTCGCTGCTCGATCGTCTGGCGCGTTTACAGGCCGAGTTCGAGAATGCCCGCAAACGCGCAGCACGGGAGCAGCAGGAATTTCGGGACTTCGCTACCGCAGACGCGATCAAAGCGCTGTTGCCGGCACTCGACAGCTTCGAGCGCGCGCTGCAGTCACCGGCAACTCAACTCAATGAGTTTCGCGGTGGAATCGAACTGATTTACAAACAATTGCAGGATGCCTTGAACAAACTCGGGGTGCGTCCGGTACCCGCCAAGGGAGAGCGTTTCGATCCGCATGTACATGAAGCGATCGAGATGGTAGATACCACGGACGTTCCCGATCATCAGGTGATGGATGAGTTGCAGCGCGGATACAAATTGAAAGACCGGCTGCTCCGTCCCGCGATGGTTCGGGTCGCACAGAATTCCAAGCACTAAGACGTAATTTCGCGAGATCGTCGCGAGCAGGGGGAATCCCATTCTGACCAGTAACGGAAAACGCGATTACTACGAGGTGCTTGGTGTATCGCGAACTTGTGCCGAGCAGGAAATCAAAAGCGCCTACCGCAAGCTCGCCATGCAGTACCACCCCGATCGCAACCCTAACAATCCGGACGCGGAAGAAAAATTCAAAGAAGTTACGGAAGCATACGCTGTCCTGATTGACAGCGAGAAACGCTCGATGTACGACCGCTACGGCCACGCAGGCGTATCAAACTCTGCCGGCGGGGCGGGTGGATTCGATCCCAGTGCCTTCCAGGATCTGAGCGACATTTTCGGCGAGTTCTTCGGATTTGGGGACATCTTTGGCGGCGCCACCGGTGGTAGACGCCGCACTCGCGCTCAGCGTGGGGCAGACTTGCGGGAAGATCTGACCTTGGAGTTCGAGGAAGCGGTTTTTGGCACCGAATCGAAAGTTTCGGTGCGGCGACACGAGGTTTGCGAGGACTGCAGCGGGTCGGGTTCGGCTCCTGGAAAATCAGCAACCACATGCCGGTCTTGCCAAGGACACGGCCAGGTACGGTATCAGCAGGGATTCTTCTCCATGGCCCGCACCTGCCCGACGTGCCAGGGCACGGGCAACGTGATTACCGATCCCTGTTCCAAGTGCAAGGGTGAGGGACGCGTCTTGCGTCAGCGCGTGGTGGAGACCAAAGTTCCCGCCGGCGTGGAAGACGGCACGCGAATCCGATTCAGCGGCTATGGCGAAGCAGGCGCGTTCGGCGGACCTCCCGGAGATCTGTACGTTGTCCTTCACGTAAAGGAGCATTCTTTCTTTACGCGCGAAGGAAACGACCTTCATTGCGTGGTTCCGATTTCATTCACGCAGGCGGCTCTGGGCAGCGAGATCAAGGTGCCTACCCTTGAAGGCGAGCAAGCCTTGAAAATCCCGGAAGGGACACAGTCAGGCACTACATTTCGTTTAAAGAGCAAAGGTGTACCTGTTCTCAACGGCAGAGGCAAGGGAGACTTGTACGTTGAGGTGCGCGCCCAAACCCCGACGAAGCTGAACAAGCGCCAGCGTGAACTGCTGCAGGAGCTCGACGGCCTGACTCGCATTGACAATAAGCCGCAGCGTGCAACGCTCGTCGAGAAGATGAAGGACATTTTCGGATAGCCCGTAAAGTTCTTCCGCGGAATCGCTTACATCAAGAATGACCCGCCGACGCTGGATTGCCGACGAAGTTTCGGGAAACCGCGCGGCTCTGGTGGGCCCCCATGCTCAACATCTGGCCCGAGTGCTCCGAGCGGAGATGGGTCAATCTTTCGACTTGATCACAGGCGATGCGGTACGTCACGGGCGCATCGTCTTAGTCCATAACGACCGTGTGGAGTTCGAGTTGGGGGAAGAAGTGACTTCATCCGCCCTGCCTTCGCTCGCCCTCCTGCTGGCTATCTTCAAGTTCGACCGGTTGGAATGGGCGATCGAGAAGTGTACAGAGTTAGGCGTCCAGCGCATTCTGCCGGTGATCGCGCGCCGCACCGATGCTCACCTCGCTGCCGCCGCTGCGAAGCGCGTCGAACGTTGGCGCAGAATTATTCAACAGGCTTCGGAACAATCCCGGCGAGCGTCCGTCCCACAAATCTGTGAGCCTCTCCGCTTGAAGAATGCTTTGGGCGAACAGGCCGCGCACCGAATCGTTCTCTCCGAAGCCGAAAGAGCTCTGAGCTTGCGAGATGCTGTGCAGTCGCACCAGAGCGGCGAGTCTGTCTTGCTCGCCATTGGTCCCGAAGGCGGCTGGACTGAGGAAGAACTTACGCTCTTTGCGGAGAACGCATGGGTAGCAGCGTCGCTTGGCGAGACCATCTTACGGGCCGAAACCGCGGCCATCGCTGCTACCGCGATTGCACTTTCCGCAATGAGTTAAGCGCCAGATTCGCACAGAACATCCACATCGAAGTCTGTTATGCTCCGGTCGATGGCCCCCTCGAAGTCGATTTCTCGTCCCGCCACTCTCATTCCCGACGAGCGTCAGCAAAAGGCGATCGAGCATGTGAACGGACCGATGCTGGTCGTCGCGGGTGCCGGGACAGGCAAGACGACAGTTCTGATTCGCCGTATCGCCGCTCTCATCCGCGACGCTCATGCCCAACCCAATGAAATCCTGGCACTCACCTACACCGACAACGCAGCCAAAGAAATGCGCGAGCGCGTTCAGGGCGAGTTGCGCGGCGTGGATATTTCGCGCTTGCGCGCTATGACCTTTCACGCCTACTGCAACGAATTGCTCAAGGCAAACGGCAGGGGATTCGGTGTCCTGGACGATAAGGATCTCTGGATCTACCTCCGCAAGCGCTTGCGCGACTTGCACCTAAACTATTTCGTGCGGGCGGCAAACGTCGCGCAGTTCCTCGACGATCTGCTCGACTTCATTCGGCGTTGCCACGATGAGCTGGTTCCTCCCGAAAAATACACGGACTATGTAGGCAAACTCGATCGAGGCGAACTGCCAGTTCCCCGAGTCACGAAATCCAAGGATGCCGATGCGCTGACCGACGAAGAAATTCTCGGCCGTTGTCGCGAAATCGCCAGCGTCTACACCGCGGTCGAGACCATGTTGCGGGAAAAAAAGCTCGGCACGTTCAGCCACATGATCACGCGCGCCTGGAATCTGCTCCAGGAGGATGCTGACTTGCTTGCGCAAGAACGCGTTCATGCGCGATTCATCCTCGTGGACGAATTTCAGGATGCGAACTTTGCACAGGTGAAGATCCTGGCCGCGCTCGCGGGCGACGAACGCAACGTATTCGCGGTAGGCGATCCTGACCAGGCAATCTACCGCTTCCGTGGAGCGTCGAGCGCAGCATTCGGTTTGTTCCAGCGGCACTTTCCGGGTGCTCCGATCGTGGCTCTGGAAAAGAATCAGCGTTCGACCACGCCGATCCTCCAGTGTGCATTTTCGTTGATCGACAAGAACCCGCAGGTCTTCGGCGGAGACTTCAGAACTTCGGCTCCCACTTCCTCCATCGGATATCGCCGATCCGTGCTCAAATCTGCGCGTGAGGAACGAGCTCTCGCTGAAGGCCAGCCATTGAAAGCTCTGCCCGTGGAAGTTGTTCCCCTTTCCGCCCGGGATTTTGAGCCCGTCGACATCCTCGCGATGATCGAGGAAAAGAAAAGGCAACGTCGTGGGCGTTGGAAGGATTTCGCCGTCCTCTACCGTTCGCATTTCCATCGGGATGAAATCGCTCGCGAACTGGGTGAGAAGGGAATTCCGTTCACGATCGAAAACATGGACGTGATGGATACTCCCGAGGTCCGCGACCTGCTGGCTTGCCTCGGAGCAATTGACTCGACGGCGGATGCAGCCAGCCTGCTGCGAGTGGCAGCGCTGCCCAAATTCGATATCGACCCCGAGAAGGTTCGCGCAGCGCTGCGGACGGTCCCCCGCGAACTGCAGTCGGGTAAGACCGTCACATTTGCCACGGTGCTTCGTGAAATCGATGGCGGCCAATCCGTTCTCTCCACGCTGCAGAAAACGCGAGAGGAGATTCAGCGCATCGGCGCGAAGAGTCTGTCTGCCCTGCGCATCATCATGCGAGATTTTGGATTTGCCTCCGATTCCTCGCCTACTCGCGCACTGCTCAAGTTCGTTGAAGCGTGGGAGACTAAGCCGCTCACCAGGACTGGCGACATCGGCGAGTTACTGGAGTACCTGACATACTTTCAGGAGGCACGCGGTGCGGTCTGCCTTCAGTCCGAGGATGAAGACGCCGTGCGATTGATGACAGCGCACTCGGCGAAGGGCCTCGAGTTTCCACACGTCTTCGTGATCCGGGCGACCTCGAATTCATTTCCGGCGCAATACAAAGAATCGCTTGTCGAGTTCCCACAGGATTTGCGGGATCCGGATTCGGTAGGCGAAGGCGACAGCCGCGGATTGCACGAGCAGGAGGAGCGGAGGCTCTTTTACGTCGCGATGACGCGCGCTCGCGATTCTTTGATCCTCTACGGCAAACAGGGAACGGGAAAAGACAAAACTCCTCCCGGCCTGCTGCGTGAATTGCTGAAGGACCCCGGGTTGCGACGGTGGCTGGTACAGCGCCCGGCACAAGCCTTCCAGACGGACCTCTTCGGAAGTGCCGCGCCGTCCCTGGGTTTTGTTTCGCGCACTGCGGAATGGCTTTCGCTCCCTCCGGCTTTTCCTCTGAACCGACTGAGTGCCACAGCAGTCGAAACATACGAGACCTGTCCTTTGCAATTCAAGCTGGAACGGGAATGGCGAATCCCGCGCGACGTCCCCGCCGCCATGCAATATGGAGCCGCCATTCACCGAGTTCTGCGAACCTATTTTGATTCCGTTTGCCAGCAGCGGCCGATGGCGGAAGAAGAGTTAGTGGAGTTATTCCGCGCTGATTTTGCCCAGGCCGTCATCGAGGACTCCTATCAGCGTGATCTCTATACCCAGCAGGGAGTGCAGCAGATCAAGGATTTCCTGGAAGCACTTCGTCAGTCCAAGCCTCCCAAGGTCCTGCACACGGAAGAACATTTCGAACTGCGTGTGGAGGGGGCCACGGTTGCCGGCCGCATTGATCGAATCGACGACCTCGGCGATGGGCGTGTCGCGATTATCGATTACAAGACAGGAAAGCCTCGCGCGCAGGAGGATGCAGACGAAAGTCTGCAGCTTTCGATCTATGCCATTGCCGCTCAGGAGAAGTGGGGATATCGGGTCGAGCGTCTCGTGTTCTACAACCTGGAGGAAGCAAGCGCCGTTGGCACTACGCGCGACCGGTTGCAGCTTGAGGAAGCCAAGGCGAAGGTAAGGGACGTTGCCGAGCGCATCGAGAGCGGAGAATTCAACCCCAAGCCAGGCTTCCACTGCCGCTTCTGTTCCTATCGCAGCCTGTGTCCCGCGACCGAAAAGCCCGTCCATCAAGCGGCAGGCGCCGCATCATCTTCGACCAACTAGCACCCCTGCGATGCTGGGGTTCCCGTCGATTTTCTGTGGCGACCTTGGCAGGAACACTCATTACCTCGGATCGAGGAAACACCGCACATGCAGGGAAGGATGCTTCCAGAGAAATTCGGTGCATGTCTTCTTCCCCAAAAACTTAGGGGACGCTTTTCGCGTCCCCCATTTGCCTTTTTGAATCCAACTTCTAGTGTTTCTTTTTCTTCTTCGCTGCCTTCTTCTTGGTTGCCATTGATCTATTCTCCCTTTCCATTGTTCATGGATCATGCAACGGTCTTCAGTTGCAACTGATTGAATGTATAGAGTCATTGAAAATTGATGTCAAGAGAAAAATGACATGCACGACGATGTCCATCCTCACACTAAAGTCACCACAAGTCACTCCACGAGTTGCGAAACGTCGATCATCACATACGCGATGTCGCTCTGGCTATGATGAACACCGGCTGAAATGCATTTCGATCAGCGAAGGGAATAAAGTTGTCATTATCGTTGACATGCAATGCGCAGTCTTTGTAGAAGACCTGCAAATTAAAAAAATCTTTCATTCACCCATCTATAATCGAACGAGAGAACGCATAAAGGAGCACGTGTATGGCGGGTTTGGACGATGTCGTCATCATCTCGGGATGTCGCACTCCAGTAGGAAAGTTTCAGGGAAGCCTTTCGGATTTCAGTGCGCCTCAACTTGGCGCCATCGTCGTGCGCGAGGCCGTGAAGCGTGCAAACCTCGATGCGCAACAGGTCGACGAGTGCATCATGGGCAACGTGGTGTCCGCTGGTCTCGGCCAGAATCCTGCTCGACAGGCAGCGATCTTCGGCGGATTGGCCCCTGAGACGGGTGCCATGACAATCAACAAGGTTTGCGGTTCCGGCCTGAAGGCCGTCGCACTCGCGGCGCAAGCCGTGCAAACCGGGAACAGTTCGATCGTCGTTGCCGGAGGCATGGAATCGATGACCAATGCCCCCTACCTTCTTCCACAAGCGCGCAAGGGATATCGTCTGGGTAACGCAACCATCGTGGACTCGATGGTCCATGATGGGCTTTGGGATGTGTACAACGACTATCACATGGGGCTCACGGGGGAGAACGTAGCGGAGAAGTATGGCATCACCCGCGAAGAGCAGGATGAGTTCGCAGTGAATTCGCATCGGAAAGCGGTCGCCGCGATCAAGGAATGCCGTTTCAAGGCGCAGATCGTTCCCGTCGAACTCCCGGCCAAGAAGAAGGGTGCGGCACCGATGATCTTCGACAAGGACGAGGGCCCGCGCGAGGACACGACCATCGAGATCCTGAGGGCCCTGAAGCCGGCCTTTAAGAAAGACGGCACAGTCACCGCAGGGAATGCGCCGGGTGTTAACGATGGCGCCGCAGCCGTCGTTGTGACGAGCGCGCAAAAAGCGAACGAGCTTGGCGCCAAGCCGATGGTCCGCATCGTCGCGCAAGCCACCAGCGGAATTGAGCCGAAGTGGGTGATGATGGCGCCCGTCGCAGCAGTCCAGAAGATTTGGCAAAAGACCGGATGGAAGAAGGAGGAAGTCGACCTCTATGAATTGAACGAGGCGTTTTCAGTACAGGCGCTCGGTGTGATTCGCGAACTCGGCCTCGACATCAACAGAGTTAACGTGAACGGTGGTGCTGTCGCAATTGGACACCCCATCGGCGCCAGCGGAGCACGGGTTCTTGTGACGCTCATCTACGAAATGATCCGGCGGGATGTCCATCGCGGAATTGCTGCGTTGTGTCTGGGCGGTGGAAACGCGGTGGCGATGGCGGTCGAACGGTAGTTGTGCGGATAGCGCAGCCGATGGTCCTCCGCTAGCCGGCAAAGACTAGGCGAAAAAGCCGCCGCTCACATTTACCGATTCGCCAGTGATCCAGTGCGATTCAGGGGAGCACAAGAACATCACGACCTCGGCAACCTCTTCCGCGTGGCCGAGCCGGCCGAATGGCTGGCGATCCACGGCGTGTTGCAGAATCTTCGGATCTGAAAAATACCCAGCCGTCATGTCGGTATCAATGTAGCCTGGGGCAACGGCATTCACCCGGATTTTCCGAGGTGCCAGTTCAAGTGCCCAGTTCCGGGTGAACGCGTCGACCGCCGCCTTGCTGGCCCCGTAGACACTGCGGCCGCCAGCCCTGCCAATTCTTCCTGCAATCGACGACAGGTTTACGATCCGCGCGCCTTCGTTCAACAGTGGAAGCAGCGCCTGGGTTAGCCAGAACACCGCCTTGACGTTGACGTCGAGCATCCCCTCGAGGCTTTCCAAAGTCGTGCTCCCAAGAGGAGTGAATCCCCAGAGACCTGCATTGTTGATGAGGATATCGAACCGAGTATCCGCCAACGATCGCACCAGTTGCTCGATGTCCTGCATCGACCGCAAATCACCTTGCGCCAATCGCGCGCCGCCGGCTTCCTTCGCGGTGCTTTCCGCGGCGTCCCGGTTGCGATGGTAGTGAATCACGACCCGCACTCCTGCGCGCGCGAGGTGCAGCGCAATCGCACGCCCGATCCCGCGAGAGCCTCCGGTAACCAGGGCGGTTTGACCCTGAAGTGAAGACATGGCAGGTCAGTATAGCGGGAAGCTCAAGCGCGCGGCTGGATTGGCAGCGATACGGTGAAAATGGCACCACCCCCGGGGATCGAGGTCGCTTCCACATTCCCGCCGTGCTCCTTGAGGACCGCCTTGCAGATGCTAAGACCAAGCCCTGTGCCCCGCCCCGGACGTTTGGTCGTGTAGAAGGGATCGAATATGTTGGGCAGAATCTCTGGAGCAATCCCCGGCCCGTCGTCCTGAAAGCTGGCCCACACCGTGTGATCGGTTTTTCCCAACCGGATACGCAAGGTTCCCTTTTCGCGAACCTCGCGGATGGCCTGCTCCGCATTCAAAATCAGATTCAGGAAAACCTGCATCATCTGATGTGGGTCGGCAAGAACCTGGGGCAAGGCCCCGGTCTTCTCGAAGTCAACGGTGATGTTGCCCTTGCGCAAGGCGTAGGCCTGCAGATGCAGAGTGCGATCGACGAGCCCTCCCATGTCAACCTGCGTCTTACCGGGCGCGGTCGGGCGGGAGAAATACATCAGGTTCTGCACGATCTCTGTGGCCCGGCGCGCTTGCTGGTGCAGCATCCCGAGCTGTTTCGTGCGTCCTTCGTTAGCCTCGCCGTCTTTCAGCAGTTCGCTCATGCCGAGGATTGTGGTGAGCGGATTGTTCAGTTCGTGGGCAAATCCTCCAAGCATTTGGCCCATCGCGGCGAGGCGCTCGCTTTGGATGATTTGTTCTTCGAGCTTCTTCTCAACCGTGATGTCGCGGACGGAGATGATTACGCCGCTCAGGTTGTTTTCGGCATCGAAAAGCTGGCTGGCCGAGGCGCGCATCGTGCGCCAGGTTCCGTCGCGGTGTCGGGCCCCGTATTCCGACGCGCCGAATAACTGCCTGCCGCTTGTCACATCTCGATAGAGAGATGTGAATTCCGGCGAATGATCTTGCAGGTCCTCGATCTTCCTTCCAACGATTTCCTCTGGCCGATATCCCAGCAGGTCTCGAATGCGAGCACTGGCAAACGTATACCGTTCCTGGAGATCGGCCACAAGAATCAGATCTGGGAAGCTTTCGAGCAGCCTTTGACGGAACAGTTCCTGCTGCCTGATCTGGGTCTCCATTTTGCGTCTTTCGGTGACGTCGACCAGCGTGCCCTGGTAACGGATGACGGTGCCCGCCGTATCCCAGACGGCGCGGGAGGTGTCGAGGCAGACGGCTGCGGAACCGTCCTTGCGACGAACCGTAATCTCGCGAGTCCGAACTCCCCCACTGTCCCCTGCGACGCGCCCCAGCACCGGCGTCTGCACGGGGTCGAGATTAAGCGCGGCGGGATCCAGCGATAGAACTTCTTCCTTTCGTGAGTAACCAAGTATCGAGACCAGGGCAGGGTTGATGTCGAGCAACTTGCCCTCAGGAGTGCAGAAATACACTCCTTCCTGTAACGTCTCGAAAAGCTCCGTGAACCGGCGCTCCTTTTCCCGCTCTTCGGTGATGTCGCGAGCCAATAGGCTGGCGCCCACCACTTCGTCACCCTTCACAATCGCGTTCAGAACGCAATCGAAGTACAGTACCCGCGTGTTTTGCTTCAATTTCAGCGGCACGATCCCCGACCAGCGCCTCTTCTCGAGGAACCTTCCAATGCCCTTTTCAACTTCTGCCCGTGTAGGTGACTCGCAGAACTCGTCAACCTTGTGTCCTACTACCTCGGCGTACTGAATGCCCAGCAAACCGGTGAGCCGACGATTCACGGTCCGGAATGTCCCATCGAGAGAAATCGCGCAAGCCACGTCGTCGAACGAGTCGATCAGCTCTTTGAAGCTGCGCTGCGATCGCATAATGACCTGGCTGAGCTGGTCGAGTTGGTCTTCGGAGGGCGTCGCCCCAACGCGGCCCTGAAGGTCCTTCAGCAGGACCTTCAGATCGGAGACTTCCCGCTTTCTTCCGTAAGCGTAGGCCGCGAACAAAATCGCCAGCAGCAACAGGCCGGGAGCAATCGCACCAAGATGGTAGGGGACGGCCTCGAGCCTCTCCCACAAGACCGCTGCCAGTGCTGCGGCCAGCAATACCATGAACCAAAGGGCAAGGCGCCACAGGCGCGTTTCTTCCTGCTCCAGGTGGCCCGGGGAGCGCTGCGAGCGTGGGGGGCGATTCTCTTCCGCAGCCATAAAAAAGGAGCCCAGGTCCCGCATTACCTGCGAGACGGGCGTCTACTACTCATCGTAGAGCACGATGGGTTCGCTGAACAGCACCCTCTGTTAGATGTCTTGGTACGTGAGACCAAAAGCGAACGCGTTGCCTTCTAATCGTCACCCCCACCAGTGACAGTTGTCACCGTCGGTTTTCTTTTTAAGGCCCTACGCTGAAGTGGGTGCGCCTCGGGATCACCTTTCCCGAATTTCCCGCCGTCGTCATGCTCTACAAGACCTTCAGCGCCGCTGTTTACGGGATCGACGCAAACATCATCGAGGTCGAAGTCGACGTTTCGGGTATCAAGACCAGCGAGGACCACTTTCACACTGTGGGACTGCCCGACGCGGCTGTGCGTGAGAGTCGGGACCGGGTGCGCTCCGCCCTCCGCAACTGTGGTTACGACATTCCCCCCACCCACATCACGGTGAATCTTGCCCCCGCTGATATCCGTAAAGAAGGCTCGGGATTCGACCTGCCGATGGCACTGGGAATCCTCGGCGCCTACGGGGGCCTCAACAAGAAAGAGTTACTCGATTGCGTTTTTGTGGGGGAACTGTCCCTGGACGGCGGCATTCGCGGGATCCGCGGCACTTTGCCCATCGCCATCGAGGCACGAGGCAAGAAGCTTAAGCGGCTTGTTGTTCCAGCGGTGAATGCCCGAGAGGCCGCCATGGTCAGCGGCGTGGAAGTGTATCCGGTCAAGTCGCTCATGGACGTCATCCATTTCGTGAATACCGGAAACGGCATTGCCCCGGTCAAGGTGGACGGGGACACTCTGCTGAGCGATTCCCAGCAATACCTCGTCGATTTCAAGGACGTTCGCGGTCAGCAAACCGCCAAGCGCGCGCTGGAGATTGCCTGCGCCGGCGGCCACAACATCCTGATGATCGGGCCGCCAGGATCCGGCAAGACGATGCTCGCGAAGCGAATGCCAACGATCCTGCCGCCGTTTACCTTCGAAGAGGCGCTCGAGACTACCAAGATTCACAGTGTGGCCGGGGTTCTCGATCCCCGAGCTGGCCTGGTTGGCGTACGCCCTTTTCGTTCGCCGCACCATACCATCTCCGATGCCGGGCTAATCGGCGGCGGTGTCGTTCCCCGGCCCGGAGAAGTCTCACTCGCGCACAACGGCGTGCTCTTCCTGGATGAACTTCCGGAGTTTCCCCGCAACGTGCTGGAAGTGATGCGCCAGCCCCTGGAAGACGGAACTGTATGCATCGCGCGCGCCAGGCGTCCGGTGTGTTCCACCTTGTCGCTCGCTGACCGCCGGCGAACTATCCAGTCAGTCGCGATGCTATCCTCACCGAAAGGAAAACGAGAAGGGGTGTTGTCAGAAATGTCTGTGTAAATCGCGCGAGTTTCTACTAAGGCAACGGTTACCTCATGGGCTGGTCTTGAAGTCAAAGTCCACGAGACCATCGCGGTAGTCGATCCTGACATCTAACGTACGGAAATCAAAAACCCCAAGAACCCCTGAAACTTCGGTACCGATGTCCTCGCTAATGGACTCAAGGTCTAGAGCAACTTGATTCTCCGCATACTGCTGAACGTGACCAAAATATATGCCAGTCTTCTCAGCACCGTAAACTTTGTTGACCGAGCCGCTTAACCCTCTAAGTTCCATTCGAGAATTTCCGTGAACCTTTGTGATCTCCCGAGCTGCATTGACCGAGAACATGTTCCGTGGTGATCCCGTATCGATCAAGAATAGCCGGGTCGCAGGCGGATCCCCGACTTCTGTGGGTATCAGCAGCATGTGCCCAAACCGAAAGACTCGCGTAAAGGAGAAAGAAAAATTCGCCGGGACAATCCGATTTGCGACGCTGGTGTACGCGGGACCCGTGTCGACTATCGACATCTTCGAGTCGGAGTCGAGCCCGTTCGGTAGGCCCGAATCCTCCCCCGGAACGTTAGGCAGTTTCCCTAGCCGTAGCTTCTTGCCCGGAAAATCGAGATCGATCAGGAACTCTTGGAACACATCTGCGCCAATGAACCCGTCCTCGCCCAGGACCGACCGCTTGTCGACAACCACAACGGGGCAGTCGCGAAACTCCAAGGCGCCGACTTTGACACTATTTGCGATTGCGACATAACCGTTGCTTTTGCTCTGATCTCCAAATCCTCCAAGCGTCGTATCCGAAAGTTTTGTAAAACCAGCCTTCTGCGCGACTTTCCGATCGATCGCAATACCGTGGGCTCCAGTATCAAGGAGGAGCTTGGACTCCTGTCCGTTTAGTGCCACCGCCAGGCCGTAACCGCGTATCTGATCAGCCTGCTTAAGCGTTAGTAGATCAGTCTCTGTGGAATCTGGGACAGTAGCCAGCCGGCAGTTGTGGTGTGAGTCATTCTGCCCTGTCCCCACACTTTGGGAGCGGTTCCAGTGGAGAAGAATGTCCGGATCGTTAGGATCAAGTGAGTGGGCCTCATCGATTTCCCTTTTTGCCTGTTTGTACTGTGAGGCCGCGGCACTAACCCGTGCGAGCCCTTGATGGGCACGCGCAATCGCTTGACCTGAATTGATCACGCCTAACCAGACGGTCTCCGCTTCGAGAAGTTTTCCCTCTCGAAACAGAACTTCTCCTTGGGCGACCCGTATTGTCGGACAATCCGCAACAGAAAGACCCTTGGAAATGATCTCTTTCGCTAGCTGTATCCTCTTTTGCTTTAAATATACGTGTGCCAGACCTGCGTAGGCCTCGCCCGACCTTGGCTGTACCTGCAGGAGCTGTTGATACCTCTGCGCAGCTTCGTCGAGGCGTCCTTCGCGATAGAGGATTCCCGCATCCGAGACAGGATCAGGACGGCCCGGAGGAACCCTCTCATTGGTCGCCGGAGCATTCGTCTGAGCAACCAGGCAAAGTGAAAACAGCAGCAGCACTGTCGTCGTGACGTATGTCGTGGCCCGAGCACTTTGAAGCGAGTTGTCGATCGCCAGCATGAACGGCTAGTGAAGTGGAAGTTTAGCACTTTGGAAACTAACCGGATGCGCTGAAGTTACTGACGAGAGTTGTTTGTCTGGCAGGGTCCCGGAAGGCGGACGAGGATCCTTAACCGCCGAGAATCACCCCTTCCTCTTTGCCCGGGGGGAGAGTTAGTGCTGATGAATTTCCGCCTCCACAGTGCATAGACTATGGAGGCATCGTACGTCGGTAACGTTGACCGGGAGTGGCCATCGCGCGACCATCCGTCTATCCCCACTCCGAGCACATTCAATGAAACGTTTGTTAGCAACGGTTTTTCTCTGTTTTGCATTCACGCTGCCTAGTTTCTCTCAGCGAAAAACGACACCGCGTCCGCACTATGGTGGCGGACACCACACCGAGTCGCACGGTGGCACCTATCCAGGAGGACATGGCAGCAGCCACAAAGGCGGTCACTACAGCAATTCGAGAACTACGAATCACTACGGAACACACAAGTGAGCCGGGGCGACGTGCGCCACCTGCCAGCATGGCGAATCCAAACGCTCACCGATGCGCCGAAACCGAAACTCGGCGTTTGAAAATCCTACTACAGTAAGACGAGAGAACGCTGCCCCGAGGAATACTCACGGTATTGGAGTGGCTTTGACGGCGAGGTTCCGCTGTCCGGTTTCCGGAACAAGACGCATCCGTTCGTGCGAGGTTCAAATCTAGGGAGTAGGGTTGGTGCCTATCAAGTGACCAATGAAACCAATCCAAGTTTACCAAGACGGCCGCAGGCGATCCGAACACCTCCTCAAGCTGTCAGAACTTCTGCTCGACCGCCGATTACGTGGTATACGCGGCGACTGGGCAGATAACTTCAAGCGTCTCATGCACTGGCGAAAAAAAGAGGTCATCGACAGAGTTGACGGCGCCGGCGCGATCCTCATTTTGAGAGAAGGATGCGGCGTAACGGCGAAGCATTTCAGGGACGAGTTCTTGGACGAGCTGCTCCGGGCCGCTACGGTGAGCATTGTCGCCGCATTCGACCGTTATTGCCACGAGCTCATAGCAGCAAAGATCGTCGCTGAAACTAATCGTGGATTCAGAGCCGCCAGCCATCCTCTTAAGCGATTCCGAGTGCCAATTCTCGAGGCGCGCAAAGCGATCGCACACGCAAAGAAACCCGGCAGCCGACCAATGAACTTGATTCGCGAATCTGCAAAGGCCGTTCTCAAGGAGGACACATTTCAAAAGCCGGATGCTGTCGTTAGAGGTCTCCAAATGGTCGGCGTTAGCGAGCTCTGGCCGGGTTGTGCTGCCCACATGGGTTGCCAGCCCGAGGAAATCATCCGTGAACTCAAGCGGATTGTCGACCGAAGAAATAGGATAGTTCACGAAGGCGACATCCAACACCGAGCACGGGGTGGACACATTAAGACTCATCCGATTCGGGCCAAGCAAGTGGCCGCCGATATAGTTTGGCTTTCTCGACTCGTCGACGCGATCGACATAGTGGCGAACGCCTGAGAGATTGCGTAGGAACTGGCCAGGCGGGGTTCGGCCAGCAGAGAATTACCAGCAGATCGGCCGGTTGTCGACTTCGATTCCCGTTCACGTATAACTCCGACATGGATCCGCGCACGTCGAGAACCACGGCGTTCCAAAGACAAGTCTTTTTCGAAGGCTCGAAACGCGCGAGCTGACAATCAAAGAATCAATCTCTTGGCGAGCCGTTGTCGGGATGGTTTTTGGAAGGACTCGCTCACATCAACGCGTCATTGGGAAATCTGCCGGCGGGCTTTCCTCTAGAGGCGATTGCCGCGGAGCAATTCTAGGGGGAGCCGTTACGCGTGGTCATTGCTGTTGCCGACCCGCGCAGCCGTGACATGCGCTTCGGTCCTGATATGGCCCATTTGTTCACAGATGTACTGGCGAAGGTCGGCAACGTCGAGGAGGCGTCCCCCATTGTCGAGGGCGCACATAAGTTAGATGTGCAATTTTGAACACTCGAGTTTTAATCCGTTTGACTTTCGACACCCAGGGTGGAATCATTATCGTCCATCGAGCGGTGGGCAGCGTTGCCGCAAACTAGCAGTTTTCGTCGCAATTTTCTTGCGCATTCATTCATCCTTCCATCCATTCATCATCAGGGAAAGTGTTTTTCCGCAACTCTTTAGAGGGGAGCTAATCGTGACACCCGCGGTACCGGCCAAGAAACGCAGCAAATTCAATTCCAAGAAATTCCTCTCGACCCTCAACGGCGGGAGGACGATTGCCGCTTTCGCAAAAAAGCAGACGATCTTTGTTCAAGGCGACTCGTCCGATGCTGTTTTTTATATTCAGAATGGGAAGGTACAACTCACCGTCGTATCGAAGAGCGGGAAGGAGGCCACCATCGGCATTCTGAACGCGGGCGATTTCTTCGGCGAAGGTTGCCTTACAGGACAGCCTCTCCGGATGAGCTCCGCAACCGCAATGACCGACTGCTCTGTCATGCGCATCGCGAAGAAGTCCATGATCGAGGTGCTTCACCGGGAACACGAGTTTTCCGATATGTTCGTTGGGTATTTGCTGACGCGGACCATCCGATACGAAGAAGATCTGGTTGACCAGCTTTTCAACTCCAGCGAAAAGAGGCTCGCACGGATGTTGCTATTGCTGGCTCAGTTTGGGAAGGAAGGCGTGCCCGAAACGGTTATCCCCAAGATCAGTCAAGAGACCCTCGCAGAGATGGTCGGCACTACTCGATCGCGGGTCAGCTTCTTCATGAATCGGTTCAGGAAGCTAGGCTTCGTCGACTATGGCGAGAGCGGCGGGCTGCAGGTGCATAGTTCTCTGCTCAATGTCGTCCTTCACGATTAGTGGGGTGTGCTCTAACCGGTTTGGCGCATGGTCGATTAGCTGCTAGGCCCCCAATGAACGGATTTGCAAGCAGCTTCAGAATGCCTAGTTTTGGGTGACGAGGGTGATGAACAAGTTTCATGGTGAAAGCGGGAGCAATCTGGGCGGATCTACGTTTTCGTGACAACGGACATGGGTCGACTGTGCAGGAAGGCGTTGACGAGCGGACTATTTATTTGCAAGCCGCCGTTGTAGCGGACGAGGCCCTTCTTCTTGAACCGAGTCATAAAATGACTTACCCTTGCGCGGGTCGTACCAACCATCTCTGCCAAGGTTGACTGGCTCACCTTCAGGGGGCTCTCCGGCTTGGATTCTTCCGTTATTTGCCCAAACAGTAACAGAACCCGAGCCAGTCGCCTTTCGCTGAAGTTGAAGAATTGATCCACCAGGTCTTCCTCGATTCGAACAACCCGGGAAAGCAGATATTCAACAAAGAGCGCTGCAAACTGTGGGTCTCTCCTGAGCGTGCGAACCGTGCTGGCCTTTCGCAGTCGAGTGATATAGGAAGCTCCGATTGATCTGGCGGTGTAAATCCGCAGAGATTGCCCTGCGAGACAGCCTTCACCAAAAAAGCTACCTCGCTGCAGGAAGGCGATTATGGCTTTCTTGCGACGCGCGGAGACCACAGTGAGCTTCACCGTTCCACTCTGGATGTAGAAGACAGCATCCGCCGCATCCCCTTGCGAGAAGACGACCTCTTTGTCTCGGTAGGTCCGAACAGTCATTCCCTTACGGAACTTTTTGCTGAAAACTGTGGCACTGAGACCGAGAGTACGCTTACCTGCCATTCCGATCTAACTCCCAATTAAATCAAGAAATTGGACGGCGATGGCAATCGTACCCACCCCGGCCAACTCCGTCTAGATGTTCAATATTGAACACGCCTCGACGGTTACGCCCGTGTAGGGACCTCTACGATTCACCTCTGCTGTCTGCATGGCCGTACTGAGCAATAGCGACCGGCGTTTTCAACGCTGCAGAGAGTAAAGTAGGCTTATCATGACCAGCCGCAATATCGAATCTCCTCCTTCTCCATCCATCTTGGAAACCTGCGCAAATGTCAAACGTATGGGTTACGCTGCTTCATCGCGAGTTCGGCTTTATGGCGAAGATTTTGAAGTTCTTTCAGACCCATTTCCCGAAGCTGGCGGAATAGCGGTTCGCGTCAAAACGGCGAAAGACGCAAACGTTCGCGTGCTGGGTCTTCCCGCGACCGTCCTTCAGAGGATAAGAGCCAAAGTCAGGAACGTCGCTTAGCTACTGACCGAACGTTCTATCCGACTGGCTTCAGGCCTTGCCGCGTCTCGGTGCGAACTCCTGGCAAAATCAACCTCTTCGCTAGCCCATCTTGCCCTAACTATTCGCGAGCTGTTCAGTATTGCTCAGATTCAATTTGGACTCCGACATACGGTGGAGCCTGCATCAAGGAGCTCCCCCAAAGATCACGTCTTTTCAAGACAGGAACTGGATGTCGATTGCAGAACAGGTCAGCCTGGAAATGGATCCGGCAAAGCTCTCTATTCTGGTCAAGCGACTCTGCCGCGCGTTGGATGATCGCCATAGACAAGCCGAAGACCAGCCTAAGAGAGAAAATTGAGCAAACCGTCGCACCCTGGTCCGGGGTTCTCAGCATAAATCGGAATTCTCCTTGGCTGATGCTGTCTTCTACAAGAAAGACCCGATCTACTGCCTGCACTAGTACGGATATCCTTACCCCCAATCCGAAGCACTTGAAGCAGTGATTACTAGAAGAGCTACGTCAAGACTCCGGTTGCCAGTTCTCGTCTTCTTGGCGACGCTTGCCTCATCGTCAACGGTGCCTCCGTCCACCGCTGACATCAAGTCTCTTGATCTGAACCTGATACTGCAACGCTTGGAGGAAGCCCAGCACCAGGACCCCGCTCAATCTCGACCATATGAAGTGATCCGAGAATACAAAGTATTCCGCGGCGATGAGAAGCAACCCACCTGTGAGGTCATGGCGCAGATCGATTTCGTGCCTCCCGCCACGAAGAGCTACAAGATTACCGAAGCACAGGGGAATTCATCGGGCGAAAAAATGGTTCGCGCGCTGTTAGACCGGGAAACCGAGTCGGCGAAGAAAGGACTCGGTAGCCAGATCAGTCGGACGAATTATGATTTCGTTTTTCTTCGCGAAGAGACCTTCGGGGTCGTGCCAGAGCATGTTTTGCGGATCGTTCCGAAGCGCAAGGATAAAAACCTGCTGCTAGGGCAGATCTGGGTGGACGCGAAGACGTTTCGTATCCGCCGGATTGCAGGAGTACCCGCCAAAAGCCCCTCCTTTTGGATCAAGGATATTCATATCACTCTGCAATTTGCAGACGTCAACGGGATGTGGATACCCACTTCTTTCGATGCCATCGCTATAGTCCGCCTCTTAGGGCGTTACACACTGGCTGGCCTCACTATCCCGGCCCGCAACCCACTATCCACTGCTCCCGACGCGGGGACTTCGCCCAACGAGTAGAAGATTCGGACCTCCGGTCTTCCCGCGCGATTGTTGGCGTTCGAGTCCATGAGGCCGACCCTCCAAACAAATCGCTCGCCTACTTTGCGTCCTTCGGCTTCGGTCTGATCACGAAGTGCACGACTGCAGCAGCGCGAACCTCCAGCCGGGACGACCGAGGGAAGCTTTCTCATGATTGAGCCTTTTTCTTCCGGTCGGCAGCTTTCTTGCTACGAGCTTTTGCAGCGGCTTCGGAAGCCTTGATCGCGCTTTCCTTGCGCTGCTTCGCGGTCAACTTCTTAGCGCGCGCGAGGCCACCACGCCTGCCCATTTCCGACATGATCCTTGAAACTTGGTCGTCCCCGCTCATGGCGCAAATAATACACCGTAGCGCCAGGATGAAGGAAGTATCACCATTTTGCACTTGACACCGTAGCGCTACGGTGAGAATATGCGCGTCAGTTGGTTGCAAGACCAATGCGGGCTGAACGGGTGTTAGAGCACCCACCCAGCCCTAACCAATCGGAAACACAGGAGGTTTCCAATGGCTACAGCTACCCTACCATCGTCCCCTTCTTTCTCTCAATTCACGATTTCCTCTCAAGAGATTTCCCGATACGCAGAACTCACTTCGCTGCTGACCCAGTTGGAGAAGCAGAAAGACGAGCTTCGCACTGAACTGCTCGAGCTATACGCGGACGGGGCAGAACAGGAAGAAACCGGACCGTACCTGCTCAATTTCGTTGACCAGGAACGTCGCACCGTCGACTGGAAGTCCGAGGCTCTCACCCTCGCGACGATGGTCTATGGCGCCCAGGGAGTGAACGCCTGGAAGGTCCAGACCGAGCAGGCTGCACCGGTTCAAGCCATCACCTCCATCCGGGTGAAACCGAATCCCGCTTTCGCGGCGGGTCTCGCGAAATCGAGCGCTGTTGCGGCGACTACGAAGAAGCCTTCGCGATCGGTGCCGGCCAGAGTTGTTGCGATGGCGGCTAGCGATATTCGTTAGCGGTCTTTCGGGCCTCCCCAGGCCCTCCCCCAATCTCTTCAGTCCGGAGGAGACGATGCAAAACGAGAGAAAAATTCACTTGGTACCACGCACTGAACCTCAGCCCGCGCCCACTTCTCGGGTGGTTGTAGTGCGGCGCACGAAACAGCTCAAAAGAAAACCTGCAGTGCTCGATGTCAAAGACATCGTTCGCGAGACGCTTGCGATCGCCCGGGACTGCAGGGAAGTGCTGGCGGCCAATCCGATATCGAAAGACCAACTGCTTATTGATCTAGTCGCGTCCCTAGCCCTGGCACGGGCACGAAAGGCAGGTGCGCGATGACTAAACTAACTCACCCATCCCCGCTCACGCCTACCCAGTCCCAGGCACTGATACGCCTCCTCGCCAAGGCTACCAAGGCCGGCTTCCTACCGTCGGTCCCTGACACGTGGTGTCTGCTCGATCTGATTGAGGGAGCCCTTCCGACGATCAAGGTCGAACCCGAAATCGAAACATGCAACGGAGGTGCACAATGACACCACCCTCGCGAAGTGACTCTGCGCAAGTCGTACGAACCAGACGGCCCATCCGTGACCTCACCGGACAGCGCTTCGGGCACTTGGTAGCCGTCAGGCCCACCGACAGGAAACGGGGGCACGGGCACAACGTCATCTGGGAATGTCTCTGCGATTGCGGAGCCACACACTACGTGGCCGGCTCCAATCTTGGCAGGAATGTACGGAGCTGTGGATGTGCAAGACACGAAGAGCAGCGCAAGAAAGTAACAAAGCATGGAGCCAGCCCTTCTCCATCGCGTGGTCTCCCTGCAACACCAGAATATCAATCATGGCGCAGCATGAAGAGCTGTTTGACGAGTTTCACGATATAGCAATTCGTGACCACGTCGGTGGCGAACACCTTCGCAGAATGTGCTTGGAACATTCCGAACAGATCGCAATGCTTCGAGAGGAGGTAGCGCAATCGGAGAAAGAAGGGAAGCGCAAGAATGAAGAATAGTCTGCAATCCACGACAAAAGGCTCCTGGGACCACACTCATGGGAGGGCTGAGTGATAGATGTTACGAAATTGAGCAAGGAAGAAAGAGAGTTCGTCACCGCGATCATAAATCGACTCGATGGCGGAGATGTTCAAAGCATAGGTACGGAACTACTTGCCGAGTTCGCGAAGGCATTGACACCAGAAGTATTTCAAAAAGGCTACCGCCTTGGAGACGTTCTTTGCCAAGGGGACAGCGCGGAGGCTTTCAACCTGGCTCTCACACAGGAAAACAAATCTCCGTTGCATATGATCTGTGTGGGATACGCCCTGTCTCAGGAAGGCAAGAAGACTCCAGAGTGCGTTCGCTGAGATCGTAGGATTTTGGACACGTGCGGAAGTGGGCTGCTATCGTTCGCGGGATGACACCCAAGCGAAAATCAATCTGAAGGCGGTTCGTGCTTCGCTGAACACGGTTTGCACGGAGTGCGGCTACTCAGTATCGCCCGCTGAAATTCTGCGGATCGATTCCGAGCGGATGAAGTGCCCGAAGTGTGGCG
>Ga0210384_10002083_pt1 | contig 25109 bp, 24 predicted proteins | sample IncBWH2MmetaG_FD_160574 | JGI IMG/M metagenome (GOLD analysis project Ga0210384, IMG submission 160574) | Forest soil microbial communities from Barre Woods Harvard Forest LTER site, Petersham, Massachusetts, United States - Inc-BW-H-2-M | ecosystem: Environmental > Terrestrial > Soil >...
CCCCATTGCTGCGCGCGTCGGTTTCCTCACTCATTCCCTCGCTGAAGCGTGCAATCCCTCCGGCATTCTTTGTGCCCATTCGATGGGCTTCGCCGGCGGAATCAAACCAAGTCCCGCCGCATGCTGGAAATAGAGTTCAAGTCCTTGCTGATTCGCTTCATCGAACGTGAAGTCAATATTCTCTCGCAGGTATGATTCGAGCGTTTCCACTGGCAAGTCCATCTCGCGCGCCGCGTCGAGAGCGATTTCCGCAACGTGCTGCATCCCAAAATTCCCAGACGCAGCGAAATCGGCGGCCACCTCCCGAGTCACCACATCGCGCCTCGCCGCCCAAATCGCAAGCACGGCGGGGAGCCCGCTAAACCGCTTCCACTCACTCACCAGGTCATACACGTAAAGAATCTCTGCGCCCGGAATGCCCAGCGTAGCCCCCTGACAAATTGTCTGCCCGTAAGGACCGGGCCGGCCTTTCTTTTCGGTAGCGATCGAAATTCGCAGCGCGGGATCCCCGATCAACATCGCCGCGTCCGCTCTCTCCAACATTCCTCGAATATCGGGTGCTGCTTCAAAAAGTTGGGGGCAGATCTTCCAATGCTCCGCGCACAGAATCCGCGTCAGGGCCTGGGTGCTCCGTGAACTCTGGTCGAGCGCAAGGCTCCGCGCCTGCTCGATGGGCCTCTTGGCGATGAGCAGCAGGCTGCGTACCCGCTCCTTCGAGGCGATCGCCAGGTCCGGCAGCACCACAAGATCATCGATCCGCTGGTATTCGATCGCCGGGATGATGGCGATATCGGCCGCGCCGCTGCGCAGCGCCTCGGCGCAAAGCGAGGGCACCGTGAACGACAATTCGTACTTCCCCTGCAAAGGTCCGTTCGTGAAGCCCCAAACCAATGGCGCTGTATTGAGGTACTGCACGATGGAGATGCGAAGCTTTGCCACGTTAATAGATCCTTCTCAGAGGGAGGAGAAACAAGAGTATACCGGAAGTCAGCGCTGCCGTTTCGGGATGATGAAAGGTCAGCGGGTTTGGAGAGGACGAATTAATCGAAATTCTCGAACGAAAACAAACCCACGTCTGGGCCTCGCTGGTATTTTCAGTCAGCGGATCTAAAGTCCGTTCACGAATTGACGAGAAGCTCCTCGGTCGCGAAATCCCCGCATCGATTCTCGATTTGTTACAAAATTACCCATAACCGAGACCAGTCCGGTAATTGCGGAGACCCGATTCTATTGTAAGTCTTTTATTTGTAATATTTTACATGGACCTGGAGGCATGGCCACCGGGATGCTTCGTCTTAGCAGTACTGGTGCTGCATCCCGACCTTTCCCCGTCTCACGGTTTGTGCCAGATCCGGGGCAGCAGGAGTAGCACCGAACACTTTATGCAAATCGACCTCAAGCTGGCAAGAAATCAGTTCAGCCGGATGCATTTCGCTCAGGCTCAAGAATTCGCACGAGTTCCGGCTGCGATTTCGCGCCCTGAGGAAGGACTTAGCGGTGAAAAAATGAGCACAAGCTTGAAAGAAAGTCGGCAAAGCGGATTCTCGATGTTGGAATTGATAGTCGTCCTGGCCATGTCCTTGACGGTGGGAGCGATTGGCGTCGTGGCCTATCAGAGGATCGCCACTTACCTCCGGGCTGTGGGAGATCAGCGAGATTTGAACGGGATCGTGGCGCAAGCCAAGATGGATGCCGCGGCGAATTTTACCCACGCGCGTGCTTATGCCGACCTGAACGCCAACACTTTTCATCTGGAAATATGGAACAAAGCTGGCAGCCCCGCCTTCCCAGCTGGTTGCTGGCAAACTGTGGGAGACGTCCCCGCGAATCCATGCACGGTGGCGGCCAGCCCCGTCTATCGCCTTTCGACTGGCACTGCGTTTGGGTTCGGCGCAATTACAACTCCCCCGCCGAACACGCAGGCGGTGATCGCTCAAGCAGCCGTGTGCACCAACAATACGGGCGGAAACATCGCTAATACCGCTTGCATCCTTTTCAATTCACGCGGTATTCCCATCGACGCTGCGGGTAATCCCCTTGGAACCGGCGCTTTTTACGTGAACAATGGAAGCACGGTTTTCGGCTTGACCGTCCGCGCGACTGGATCTGCGCTGAACTGGTCTATTTCGAACTCGGCATCCAGCACCACTTGGATGCACCAATAAGGAATTATGATGAAAATCCAAAATAGTTCAGCTCTAACGAAGAATCGGAAATCACAATCGGGCATGACGTTCGTCGAAACAGCGGTCGCCTTGGGCATCCTGCTCGTGGTGGCCACAGGTGTGATGGGATTGGGGGCTACGGCGCTCACCACGACGGAGAACCAAGGTCACTTGGCTGCCCGTACTGCGGAATATGCACAAGACAAGATGGAGCAGTTGCTGGCTCTCCGGTTCTGTGACTCCGCGTCAAACACCGCTCCAACGGTCGGCTATATTACTCAACCCGCAGGCGGTACCGGCCTTGCCGGCTGCAATTTCCCTGCCTCCCCCGCCCTCCCAACTGCCCTGACCGGAGGGGGCCTCAATGTCAATGCTCCCGTAGCGGGATATGTGGACTACCTGGATGCCAGCGGCAATCCTGTCCCTGCAAACGGACCCTGGCTGTACATCCGCGTATGGCAGATCACAGCTCCCAGTCCTCAGCTAAAGCAAATCTCCGTCACGGCTCAGGTGCGCGCAGGTGTTGGAGGCGTTGCCTACACGCCAAATTCCACGGTCGAGGCCCTTAAGTCGTATCCCTTTTAAGCTGGCTAGTTGTCGCAACCCGGAAGAGAGTGGAGAATTATGAAGCGCAAACAACAAATCGGATTCACGCTGATCGAAACAATGGCCTCGTTGGCCGTGCTGGTCGGGGTCTCAGCAATCGTCATGACCGGTATGAACCGGATGATGACCACCCAAGGCACCATCTCGAACCGCACCGAGATGCACACGAGTGTTCGCAGTGCGACGGAATTGCTCGAGCAGGAGATCGGCCAGGCAGGGCGAATCTCGCTCGCGCCTGCTGGCGCCAATGTGACTTTAGCTGCTGGCGTGGCGGTAGGAGCCGCCGTCCCCTTCACACTTCTTCCAGTTAACGCAAACGTTTTCCCCGGTGAGCAACTGGTTGTCGATTCGGGAAACAATCAGGAGACAGTTACGGTCACGGGAACAGTCGCCGCACCCACGGCTGCGTTTACCATCATCCATGCCGCCAACGTGCCGGTTACCGTTCTCGGCGGGTTTGCTTCTGGCGTCGTGCCTCCAACTGCAGCTCCCGCGAATTATGCCAATGGCTCGACCGGAACAGTGCTGAAGCTTTACGGGGACATCAACGGGGACGGCAACATGGTTTATGTCGAGTATACCTGCCAGCAGGGGACAGCCGCCAACCCTGGATTTCTCTACCGCAACCAGATGGCGTTTGACGCTGCCGCAAAGCCCGCGGTAGACAACTCGAAGATTCTTCTCAACAACGTCCTGGCGAATCCCAACGACCCAAACAACAATCCCGTCCCGTGTTTCTCCTACCAAGTGCTCCCGTCTGGGCCCGACTACTACGTCGTGGACGTGGCGGTGACGTTGACCGAGCAAACACAAAGCCCTGATCCCCAGACGCAACAATTCCAGAATGAAACCAAGGCGCTGCTCAACGTTTCCCCGCGCAACGTCTTTTACACCTATCAATTGGCCGGATTGAGTCTCACCAGCCGCGTGCAGCCTATGCCTGCCTCGGTTACGAATCTTTTGCCGTAAGGATTATAAGGAGTGATTGCAATGTTCACAAAACGATCTAACCAAAAGGGCTCTGCACTTATCTTTGCCCTCATTCTTGTGCTGGTGCTCTCTGTGATGGGCGCTTCCCTGGCGTTCCTCTCGCAGTCAGAGACTTGGGGCGGTATGAATTACCGCCTAATGACCCAATCCCGCTATGGAGCTGAGGCCGGTGTCAATGCCGCAGCAAATTACATCATGTACCAATACACCATGCCGGGCAATGGCGGTGCGGACCCCATTGCCGCCTATACCTACCAAGGTGTAAGTCCGGTCACTGTCGGCGGTAATCCCGTCTTCCTGTCCTCTCTCCACGGGGTGGCATCCAACTATCCGGTTGCGGCCGTCCAGACCGGTTTTAATGCCGCTTCGAACAACACGCTTTCATCCGGCAACAACAACGTAACCTACTCCGCTTCGGCAGAGTTGATGTCCATGCGGACGGTCATACACTGCGGAAACGCGCAGCCCCTCACCTCACAAGTCTGGAAAATTACCTCCCACGGCGATATCGCCGGCATCCGCAACTCGGAAGCGGAAGTCACTGCTCTCCTCGAGACTCAGGTCGTGCCTTGCTATAACTATGCGGCGTTTGCTACCAGTAATGGATGCGGAGCCATCAACTGGTCGGGCGGCGGGCCTATCGGCAGCTACGATTCCGGCAACGTTGCGGCAGGGACGCAGAACTATGATGGCAACCTCGGCTCCAACGGAAACATCAACACCGCTCCCCACACAACCATTAACGGAACTTTCGCCAGTCCGGATAACGGAGTGGGCCCATGCAGCGCAGGTGACGCTTTGACGGGTAGCGCTAATCAAGTGACAGGTTGCGAGACTGCCGCTCAATTGGCCTCTAACACGTGCAACCCCAGCCCCATTATTCACCTGGCTCAGCCAGTGAGTTATCCGCTGCCGCAAACGGCGTATCCTCCTGCAGTCACATTCCCGGCCGGGTTCGCTGCTCTGCCCACGACCTCAAACGGCAACATTTCGCCGGGGAACTATGGAGATATCAGCTTGAGCGGTCACGATACCCTTACCTTGCTTCCTCAAGTGGACCCTGTGACCCATATCTGCTCGTCAGGTACCTATTACATCAACACAATAAGTCAGAGCGGTCACAACACGAGCCTTAACATTGGCGCTTGCCCGGCGGGAAGTATTCCCGCGGGGGCATACATGCCGCTCATCGTTAACCTCGTCGGCGTAGACTCCAGCGGTAACGCTCTGCCTGCTGGGTCAAACGTGCTTTCCCTTTCTGGAAACAGCATCATCAACCCCACGTTGGACCCACGGCTCTTCCAGGTTCAATACGCCGGCGCAGGCAATATCAGCGTCACCGGCAATTCTCAGTCAGGCGGGTTAGTCTATGCCCCCAACGCCGCCGTCACGCTTAGCGGCGCCAACTCAGCCTGGTACGGAGCGCTTATTGGCAAGACGGTCCTGATGAACGGCAACGGCGCTGCCGTCTGGTACGATCGCAGACTGGCCACCGACCTCTTCACCGTCGGCAACTGGACGCTGGATTCTTTCACCTGGAGCAAGTTCTAGCGTTCTGACTGATTGTCTTGAATGACTGACGAAGCGGGCGCATCGTTTATCGATGTGCCCGCTTCTCTCTTTTCGCTCTCAAGAAACTCTACGCGCATCAGCTCGCCCCTAACTCCTCCTCTAAAAAATCCTTCCTTGTCTTGACACCCTTCCAGACTAAGTGTTAACTCCCCACTGCAACACTGTATAACGCGCTGAGGAGGCTCGATCCCATGAAACAGGCGATGGCCGGCCTGTGGCTCGCGGCGGCACTGTTCTTTTCGCCGGGGCGCATTCGCGCGCAGGACACTTCCCACAAACTCACGGCGATGGACGAATTTCAATTGCAGGCGGCCACCGATCCGCAGATTTCTCCGGACGGCAAGAAGATCGTCTATGTGCGGCGCTTCGCGGATCCCATGACGGACCGCCGCTATTCGAACCTCTGGATCATCAACGCGGACGGCGCCGAACACCGCCCGCTGACCACCGGAAATCGCAATGACACTTCGCCGCGATGGTCGCCGGATGGCACGCGCGTCGCGTATCTCTCTGAAGTCGAGGAAAAAGCGCAGATATTTGTCCGCTGGATGGATACGGGCCAAACAGCGCGCATCACCAATCTCACGCAAGCGCCGGAAGCGATTGTCTGGTCGCCCGACGGAAGAATGATTTCCTATTCGGCGCTGGTTTTGGGTAAAGGGCCGCATCTCGCCGACCTCCCCGCGCCTCCTGCCGGTGCCAAGTGGGCGGAGCCCGCCGCGGCCTACGACCGCTTGGTTTATCGCTTCAATGGCGCTGGCTATTTGAAGCCGGGATTCAAGCAGATTTTTGTGGTGCCCGCGGATGGCGGAGCGCCGCGGCAAGTTACCAATGGCAGCTTCCCCAACGGCGGCGATGAATTCGGCGGACCCCGCCGAGCCTCTTGGACGCCGGACGGCAAATACCTGATCGTCTCGGTGAATCGCCATCCGGAATCCGACCACGAGTATCTGGATGATGAGGTGTACGAATTCGGTGTCGCGGACGGTTCCGTGCGCGCCTTGACGAACCGCAAAGGCCCCGACAATTCCCCCGCCGTTTCGCCCAACGGAAAGTGGATTGCCTACACCGGCTTCGACGACCGCTATCAGGGCCACCAGACCACCAAACTTTACCTGATGAACCGCGATGGCAGCGGCTCGCGCTCCCTTTCGGACAAGCTCGACCGCGACATCGAGCATCCCCAATGGGCGCCCGATAGCAGCGGAGTCTACGTTCAATATGACGATCAGGGCGACACGAAAATTGGCTTCTATACTCCCGACGGCAATTTCAAAAAAATCATCGACCACGTCGCTAGCTCAACAAGCGCCGGCGGCGAAGGTTCCTTCTCGGTCTCGCGCACTGGCGTCATTGCATACACCTATGGCCTCCCCGACGTCCCCGGCGACATCGCCCTCAATGATCGCGGCGCGATGAAAGTGCTCACTTCGGTGAACCAGGAGCTCTTCGCGCAGAAGAAACTCGGTCACGTCGAGGAGATCTGGTACGAATCTTCGAAGGACAAGCGCAAAATTCAGGGCTGGATCATGCAGCCGCCCGATTTTGATCCTGCGAAGAAATATCCTCTCATTCTCCAAATTCACGGCGGCCCCTTTTCCGATTACGGCGACCGCTTCGATTTCGAGAAGCAGGTTTGGGCCGCCATGGGCTATGTGGTGCTCTACACGAATCCGCGCGGCAGCACCAGCTACGGTGAGGAATTCGCGAATCTCATTCATCACGCCTATCCCGGCGACGACTTCTACGATATGGACAGCGGCGTGGACGCGGTCATCGCCAAAGGCTACATCGACGCGAACAATCTCTTCGTGACCGGCGGCAGCGGTGGCGGCGTGCTCACCTGCTGGACCATCGAGCACACCGATCGCTACCGCGCCGCAGCGCCACTTTATCCAGTCATCAACTGGTACAGCTTCGCGCTGACCTCGGACATTCCCTTCATCACGAAGTATTGGTTCCCCGGCAATCCGTGGGACAATACCGACCACTACATGCAGCGTTCGCTGACGAACCTGGTCAGCAAAGTGAAAACGCCGTCGCTGATAATGACCGGCGAGGCGGACTTCCGCACGCCGCTCTCGGAGGCCGAACAATTCTATACCGCCCTTAAATTGCTCAATGTCGAGGCGGTTTTGGTGCGAGTTCCCGAGGAACCCCACGGGATCAGCCGGCGTCCGAGCCACCACATCATGAAGATGCTCTATGTAGCGGGCTGGTTCGATCAGCACAAGTCGAAGATGTAAGCGGCTCTGGCGCGTTTATCTTGGGTTTATCTTGCTCGCTATATAGGTATTACTCCAGGCTCGCACAAAGGCTAGAAAATCAAAGGGAGAGAAAATCATGCGTAAACGTTTCACCCTTCTTACCATTCTCGGTTCACTGGCGGTGGCGATTATTTTCTCCGCAGTGGCGCTTTCCCGCGCCGGAGTTCCCGCGCCAGGCCCATCCGGCTATCACGTCATCAAAACCGTCTCCGTGCCCGGCGACGAAGGCTGGGATTATCTTCTCGTCGACAGCGATTCGCGCCGTGTCTACATTTCTCACGGTTCGCACACCGTAGTCATGAACGCGGACACCTACGCCATCGAAGGCGACATTCCGGACACCCAAGGCGTGCACGGCATCGCGCTAGCTCCCGATCTCGGCCGCGGCTTCACCAGCAACGGCCGCGCCAACACCGTCACCATTTTCGATCTCAAAACTTTGAAAACCATCGGCACCGCGAAGACCGACGCCAATCCCGACGCCATCATTTACGACCCCGCCAGCAAGCGCGTCTTCACCTTCAACGGTCGCGGCAAGAACGCCACCGCCATTAACGCCGCCGACGGTTCCGTCGTCGGTGCGATTCCTCTCGGCGGCAAGCCTGAATTCGCGGTTGTCGACGGCAAGGGCAGCGTCTGGGTCAACGACGAAGACACCTCGGACCTCCATCACCTCGACACGCAAAGCCTCAAGGAACTCCACAAGTGGCCGCTGGCCCCGTGCAAATCTCCTTCCGGCCTCACCGGTGATCTCAAGACCCGCCGACTCCTCGCCACTTGTGACGATAAGGTTTCCGCCGTCGTTGACGCCGACTCGGGAAAAGTGGTTGCCACTCCGGCCATTTGCGATGGTCCCGATGCCGGTGTTTTTGATCCTTCCTCCAACACCTTCTTTGTTTCCTGCGGCGACGGCAACCTCACCGTGATCCATGAAGACTCCGCCGACAAATACACTGTCGTCGAAAACGTCCCCACAAAGAAAAGCGCCCGCACCTTGGGCCTCGACCTGAAAACCCATAAAATCTTTCTGCCCGTCGCCGAATTCGATCCCCCGGCTCCCGGCGAGCGCCGCGGCAAGATGAAGCCCGGCTCCTTCGCCATCCTCGTCGTCGGCAAGTAATGTCGCAACGAAAGTGGCAACAGCAGTAACTGGGCCGGTAATCTAGAAAAACAAAAAGAGTCCCGGCGATATCGCCGGGACTCTTTATCTTAAAAAAATAAGACTAACGAACTACGCCGACGTTGTGGACACCGGCCGCCAGCGACACGCCCGTTCCTGCTGTTTGCGGCAACCACCACATCTTCCGGATCCAACCGTGATGGCTCACCATCATGCGTCGGCCAAGAAAATCCATAATCGCCGGGCTGACCTGCGTGACCGCGTAAAGAGCGCCCGAATGCGCGAATGGCCGAAGAAGCGGATTCGCTTCCACGCCGTAATTCCCGGAAAGCGCCCGCCGCGTTGACCACGCATCAAACGCCGCGGCTCCGTGGCTTGCGGCCGCCAACCCATACCAGATTTTCCTCTGCCGTTGCGTTTCGTACGTGTTCTTGAGCGGCGACTTGAGCAGGGGCGCAGGTTCCGCTGGTGAACGCGGCGCAATGGCTCCGGCCGCCGATAGCATATTGGACGCGGACAACACCGTCGGGTTCGCTGGCGCGACAGCATTCAGCGCGGGCGAATCGTTCGCATCCGTGTCTGTCTTTGGCTCGGGCGCTGAGGGAAGCGTTCGCGAATCGGAAGAATCCTTGGATTGCTCGCTAACCGCCGCAGCTTTGTCCGAAACAGTATTGTACGCCCCCAAGGTTTGAAAGAGAGGAAAGAGGAGAAGGATTGTCGCAAGCATTGTCGTGCACCCCACTCGTTGCGAGCCTTGCGGCCGGGCTCCTGCTCGCAACTGTACGGAGTATACTGCCCTTTAGGCCAGGATGCACTGGCCATTTGGTCACATTCTCGCTAGTACTCTCCGGGGGACACTTGGTTTGCCCTTTGCTTAGAACTGGCGTACTAGTTCCGTTACGCGGGCGAAATCCCCTGAATCTAATCAATTCCCGGCCCGCACTGACAACTACAACCATGCCTCCTTGCCAAAGCTGCTATAATCCCCGGCGTTGACCCCGATCGAGGTCGCACTCTTCCATGGCGGCGTACGAATCTTCCTCAGCCAAGCGAGCCCCCATCCCTCAGCGGGGCCCGCAGGCGCCTCGATTCATCGTTATCGAAGGGCCGCTCCGGGTCGGAAAAACCACCCTCGCCAAAATCCTTGCCGAACGCCTGCACGCCCGGCGCATTTTCGATTGCGAAGACAACCCTTTTCTCGCTGATTTTTACGCCGAAAAATCCGGCGCCGCGTTCCGCGCCCAAATGTACTTTTTGATGGAACGCCAGAAGCGTGTCCGCGAAGCCCTCGCCGTCGAAGCTCCCGGCCCCGTGCTCTCCGATTTCTTGATGGAAAAAGACCGCATTTTCGCCAACCTCAATCTCGACGACGAAGAGCTGAAACTCTACGAGCGCTATTACGAAGCCATGACCTCGGACATTCCCCCGCCCGATTTGGTCATCTATCTCCAGGCCAAGCCGGAAGTGCTTCGTGCGCGCATCGCGAAAAAAGCCTCGCGCGAAGAGACCCGCATCTCCCTCGAATACATCGAAGAAGTGGCCCGCGCCTACGAGCACTTCTTTTTCCGCTACGCCGCTTCGGACCTGCTCGTCATCAACACTTCCGAAATCGATTTCGTCGAGCGCAGCGAGGATCTCCAGCAGCTTCTTCGTCGGCTGCAGGATCCCGTCAAAGGCACGCAATACTTCCTTCCCCTCGGCGCCTCCGAATAAGCAAACGCTCCATTCTCACATCTACTTCGGTACCACCTCGCGCGCCAGATGACTTGCGACCACTTCGCGGATCTCATTTAGCTTCTTTGCAGATTCCAACGCTGCCTCCCGCGACCCAAAGTGCTTGCTCACGATGGTGGCTCCCTTGGCCGCCAATTGGTCCATCGCGGCATAATTTGGATAGGTGACTGATACCGCAACATCCCAGTCGCCCGGGTGATCCGTCACTGGATTCGTGAATGTCTTGTATTCCACAATTAGGCCTGCTTTCTTGAACTCTTCGTAGATCGGCTTCGTGTTCTCCCGGAAGTCCTTCCAGAACGCGTCTCCTTGTCCTGGTTTGAGATGGAAATAGGTCACGCGCCAAACAGGTCCCGGGTCGAAATTGGGACTTTGCGCAAATGCAGGGAACGCTGCAAACAATGTAACCACAAGTATCGTGGTCAGTAGAACCTTCCTCATGGTGCCTCCTCAAATTTTCTGACGGATCGAATTGGACCCGGGTCGGGTCCCCCAGTGGGTAGGCCGCGAATCTACCACTCCTCTTCTTCCTCCGTCAACGAAGGGGCTGTGCTCTTTGCTTCCCTTTGTCATCCCGACCGCAGCGGCCAGTTTTTTCCTCCGCTCGCAAACGCGAGCGCTGGCCGCGGAGTGGAGGGATCGCGGCTACCCTGTCAACCCTTCTGGGTCGATGGGAACTCTGGCCAACCCATCCCTTGCTTCCTTCTTGCGTGACAACTGCGATTTGCTCGTGCCAGAATCCGCAATCATGGCCCTGAGGCATGCATGACGAGTCCCATAGAACCCGAGGGCTGGGGCTACGACAAGCTCTACAAAGAGTTTGATTCGCCCTTGATGCAGAAGCTCCGGCGCGAAGCCTACGGAGAAGACATCGGCCAACACTCGTGGGTCACCTCCGAGGAACTCCAAGAGAGCATTCCCCGGCTTAAGCTCTCACGCGCCAGCCGTCTCCTCGATCTCGGTTGCGGCCCCGGTGGGCCGCTCACCTTCATCGTAGGGCTAGTCGGGTGTCACGGCAGCGGCGCGGACGTAAGCGCGAAAGCGCTCGCTGCGGGGCGCGCCCGGGTCGCGTCGCTTCAGTTAGACGGGCTCGTCACGCTCCTTGAAGCCGATTTGAATGAGCCGATACCGTTCGCGAGCGGCTCGTTCGATGCGGTAATTTCACTGGACGCTATTCTTCATCTTCGCGATCGTCTGTCGGTGTTCCGGGAAGTCGCCCGCGTCCTGCTTCCTGCGGGAAGGTTCCTGTTCACCGACGCCGGAGTCATTACCGACTCGGTTTCCGACGAAGAAATCCGATGGAGGGCCGCTCACGGCTACACGCAATTTGCTCCCCCAGGCTTCAACGAACGCATGCTTGAACTCGCAGGGTTTCGGGTCATTGATCGCAATGACCGGACGGCAAGCTTGCTGAAGACCGCCACGGGACGACTCGCCGCCAGGCTGAGCCATCGACAGGAACTTGAACAACTTGAGGGTGGCAGCTACTTCGAGCAGCAACTGCGATATCTCGAAACCGTGGTAGCGCTCTCGCAAAGAGGCGCACTCTCAAGAGTGTCGTATCTCGCTGAGTCCCTCGCCGCATAACCGCGCCTCGCCGTGGTGTCATCCGGAACGGAGTGAGGGATCTGCTTTTTCGCTTCAGCTTGGCGAGGTCGAACGGGGAGGTTTTCAAAAGGGTGGTCTTTGCTCTAACCTCCTGCTTCTACTGGCGGCCCAAACTTGTTCGTGGGAGCTCTCGCAATTACTGGTGTAAGCCCCTGACCTTTAGTCAGGGGAGCGGCACCTTGAGGTGCCGCGAAACATCGCCTCGCTCCTTCAGGCTAACTTATGCCCGGCGCTTTCCTTCCATGGCTTCGCGGAGCAGTTTGTTGATTCGGGTCTGATATCCGCTTCCCTGGCGCTTCAGCCAGGCCAGCACATCGGCGTCCACGCGAATCGTCACCGGCTTCTTGATAGGGCGATAAAACTTCCCCACGACCGCTCCTCTCCATTCCCGCACTTCCGGCGCATCCGTCAAGTCGATCTTGTCGTCCGGCATCCGCGCCACCGCGGCAAGTTCCTTTGCCACCTTCCTAGAGACCTTCCTCATGAATTTTCCTTTCGCGCGGCGTCGCCTTGCGCGCCGAGATGATCCGTATGTATTCCTCTCCGCCCTCTTCACGATAGGTGTGCACCACCAACAGCGGTACCACTCCCCCGGCTATTCCCACCGTCTTCCATCGCTCCTCGCCTTCCTCGGTGCGGTCCGAGACGCCGATCGCGTGAGGGTCGTCAAAAACAAGCATGGCGGCTTCGAAGCTAACACCGTGTTTTGCTCGATTCCGGTGATTCTTCCTATAGTCCCACTCAAAGGTCATACTGTACCTATTGTCTTGTACATACTATATCATACGTACAGATGAGCGCGAGGATCGTTTCCTGTTTCCGGCTGCCCGAGACGTCGGCGGCATTTACCCCGGCTAGGTCAGGGCGTCTGGGGATTTCGCTTGATCCAAAACGCATTCGCTGAACAATGGCCACAAACGTCCACCCGCCCTCTTTCTGTCCCTTAGTTCAGTGGCGGTAATCATATCCTCTCGGTAACTTGATTTATGATCCCCTCTTTCAACTCGCCACAACTTTGCCCCCCTCCGCACTTCCACGCACCTCACCACATGCCGACCACCTCCCCTGAGGTTCAGGTGAGCTTCTGTAGCATAGACTTCAGTCTGTGCTCTGTAGATAAGGGCAATGGATTGAGCGTTGCCACAGGTCATCCCTGTACAGTAGATGAGCAGAATCGTCTCGTTCTGCAAGCTATCGAACCGGCCAGCTCCCCAAAGCTCTCTCTTTTTCGATCCGAGCCTATAATCGTGCCGCCCTCAATTTTCTTAACTCCCGTGTTTTCAAATTCTCCCGCACTCTTTCTTACCCCAAGAGTAGCCGAGGGGTACGCGTCCATTCGCTCGCTGGATGTATGCCCTTTATTTTCATATTCTTGTGAACTCTTCTGCACATCCCGAAAAGTTAAGTCCTTTACCATCTATAAAATCCACACTCTTTCGCCAAAACACCCGGGGTGGGGTAGTCTCTCAAACTCGCTCTCGCGTTTGAAACCATTGCGCACTGTCATCGCGAGTATCGTGCGTGCCGGTGTTCCGTCGTGTGTTCCATCGATGCCCCGTTGGAGCCTCGTTGTTTTTCAACGGGAAATGCCATCTATCTCTTTTCTCTTCATCTCTTTGCCAGACTCTTTCCTTGCGAACGAGGGGGGATACACCCACCCCCTCGTTCTGCTCCACTTTTCAAGTGGCTTGCGTGGAAGACAACTCCCGGCTTACGGGCGGGCGTGGGGGGAGAAGAAGCCGATGGGGAGGTCGCGGGAGGTGCGCAGGCCCGCGGCGGCATCCAGGATTACGGGGATGGTGTTCACCACAACCGAAGCGGTGGCGATGTCGCCATGCGAGCCGCCGGGAATGGTCAGGCTGATGTTCGGGTGGCCGGTGAGCGTAATGGTGTCGGCGGGGTCCTTTGCGCCTACGTACATTTGCAGCTCGAGGTACACCAGTTCCTTGCCGTCCTTCGAGATGCCGCGGGCAATCTGGTGCACGCCGGCGGCCTGGCCCGGCTCGACGGTGAGGTATTCGGTCTGCACGTGCTCCGCGGCGATTTTCGGCTCGATGGTTTCGGTAATCTGGTCGACCGGAAGATTCAGGCTGTCCGCGACCATGGCCACGGATTCCGGCAGCCCCACGTGCTTGATGACGCCGGCTTTTACCTGCGCGCGAAATTCCTCAACGCTCATGCCCGCGCCGATTTTTTTCTGCAACGGCAGCCGCCGCTTCGAGGCGTCCACGATGCGCAGGGCTTTGGCGTGCTCGATGCGCTGCGAAACCGCGGCCAGCGTCACCACCAGTTTGTCCATCACGAAGCCGGGATTCACGCCCGTGCCCACCAGCGCCACGCCCCAGTCTTTCGCCGCGGAATCGAGCTTTGCGGCAAGCTCCGGATACGTGCGGAAGGGATACGAAAGCTCTTCGCAGGTGGAAACGATGCAGGATTCCGCTTCGAGGCAGGCGAGCAACTGGTCCATCACCTTGGGCAGCGAGGACGAGGTGGAATGGATGACCACGTCGGCGGCTTGCTCGAGGATTTCCTTGGGTTCGCCGGAAATTTTCACGCCCCAGGGCGCGTCGGATGCGCCGACGACTTCGCCGAGATCGCGCCCCGCCTTGGCGGGATCGCTGTCAATGGCGCCGATGATTTCGATGGCCTGCTTTTCGCGCATCAGCCGCGCGATGGAAGCGCCGATGGGGCCGACACCATACTGGATGGCGCGTATCTTCTTTTTCACGGCGATCTCCGTCAGTTCCTGCAGCGCAGGTCACTCACTGCGTATTTGCCCGGAAAAGGAAACGTCTAGGATAGAAGAATTTGCGAGGGCATTCAACGGAGAACGCGAGCGCAGGAAAGTTGCCGGGGCGCAGGTTGCGTCGCATAATGTGTCGACCGAGTTCGGCAACCGGAGGAGGCCGCGTCATGCCCGCAAAAAAATTGAGCAGCGCCGAAATTCAAGCCCTGATGGCCAAAGCAAAAGGCTGGAGCGTGGTGAACGGGAAGCTGCACCGCGCCTTCGAGTGCAAGGATTTCGTCACCGCGTTCGGAAACATGACGCGCGTCGCGCTGGTGGCCGAAGCGATGAACCATCATCCGGAATGGTTCAACGTGTGGAATAAAGTGGTGATCGACCTGACGACGCACAGCGTCAGCGGCATCAGCGACTACGATTTCACGCTGGCGGAGAAAATCAACGCGATTTTCGGCGACTGAGTTGGGGCGATTGAGCTGGCTTGAAACTTTTCGCGGCAAACCGTAAATGATCGGCGCCCACCACACTCCGGCAGCCTCGCGCGGTCGGCTCGTGATTGCGCTGCGCTGGCTGGCCGGATTGCTCGTGCTGGGATTGCTGCTGTATTTTCTGCCGCTCGCGCCGCTGCGCGCGGCGCTGGCACGCGTTCCGCTGACACGCTTCGTGGTGATTCTGCTCGGCTACCTGCTCGCGCACTGTGTCGGCGTGGCGAAGTGGCGCATGGTGGTGAACTCCGCGGGCGCGGAATTGGATGTGGCCACCAGCGCGCAGTGTTATGCGGGCGGCCTCTTCGGCACGTTGTTCTTGCCGTCCATTATCGGAGGCGACGTGGTTCGCCTCGCGGTGGGACTGCAGCGTAGCCCGCGTCCCGCGGCCGTTTTGACGGGAAACGTTGCCGACCGCTGCATCGATGTAGGCGCGCAGGTGGCGCTGGTCTTGGCGGGACTCGTTTTGCTGCCGGGATCGCTGCCCGCGCAATTGCAGATTCCGCAGCGGGGAATTCTGCTGTTTGCCGGCGCGGGATTTTTTCTGCTGGTCGCGATCGCCATCGTTTCGCAGCGGCGGATTCTCGGCGGGCGCTCGTTTCATTTTCGCCGGCGGCTGGCGCATTTACGCCATGCGTTGCGCGCTGTTTCGCGGCGTCCGCATATTCTGATTTTTGGATGGCTGCTGGGAGTTTGCATTCAATTTTCCTTTTTGGTCTTGACGGCCCTGCTGGCGGTTTCCTGCGGACTGGTTCTGCCGCTGCGCGTTTGGCTTTTTGCGTGGCCGCTGGCGAAACTGGCGGCGGTGTTGCCGCTCACGCAGGGCGGAATTGGCGTGCGGGAAGCGGCGCTGGTGGCGCTGCTGGCGCCGTTTGGAGCGGCCGGGTCGGTCGTGCTTGCCGCCGGACTGGTTTGGGAAGGCGTGATTATTGCAGGCGGATTGATCGCGGGCGCCGTGGCGTTTTTCCTGCGCAAATCCGCGGCAGAAGTTCCCGCGAACTGAGTCATCTTGACAACTTCGCAACAGGGCCATTGACTCCAATGCCATTTAAGAGAGAATAGCAACACCCCCTTCCGAAGTGTCTGCGTTTAGAGGACTGCCCTCTCCAGTCTCGTTGCCAGGTTTATTCTGCAATGAAAAATTGCCCGGCTTGGATTGCCGGTTGTTCTATACCGCAGTCGTTTCTCCCTAAAGCGTTCTTCAGAATTTTCGCGAGAAGTTTTTCGCGAAGACCACTCTGGGATGGAGAGAAACGCCCTTGAGCGAAAAAACGCTTCGGATACTGTTGACAGAAGGCCGCCCAAGTGAAGCCGTGGAAGCACGCAGGCAGGGAGAGGCGCGACGAAGGGGAGGCGCGCTGGTGTTGCTGTGCGCGCGGATGGAAAATTCGGAGATGTTGCGCGATGGATTCAGCCCGGGGGCCGCGGATCGCGCCTTGGGCGAAGTAGCGAAGATCCTGAAGGGATGCTGCCGGCGCACGGACGTGGTGGCGCGGCTGGGTGAAGAGCAATTCGCAATGTTGCTGGTGGATGCGCTCGCGCCAACCGTATCGGTGCTGCGTCAACGGGTGGAACAACATTTGGAGATTCACAACAAGGCGAGTTCTCCGTGGTCGCCGCTCGAACTTCGATTGACCGCGGGAATGTGGACCGCGCAGGACCATCGGTCATTTGCGGAGTTTTTGGATGCGGTGGAAGCGGAACTGCGACGCCGCCCGGGGGTTGCAGTGGAGTTAGTGGCGGCACGAGATGATCCGAAGGACGGCGGGTGAGCTGGGCATGAATCGAGTGTTGCGATTCCGGCGGCGATTGAAGATGGCGGGACTCCCAGGAGAGACATATGAAGACCCAGACGATGGAAGAAGCGCGCGCTCCAAAAACAACAGCGCCACTGCGCGTGCTGATCCTGGAACACGTTCCCCATGATGTGGAACTCATGCTGTCCGAGCTGAAGGACGCCGGTGTCTTGATGGAGCAGACGGTGGTGGAGAACGCGGAACAATTCCGTCTTGCCATCCGGGAGCAAACGTTTGACGCGGTGCTGTCCGATCACTGGTCGCCCAGCTGGACAGGTCTAGAAGCGCTCAAGGTGCTTCGTGCCACTGGCAACGAAATCCCGTTTCTGCTCGTGACCGGCACGCTTGGCGAGGAAGCCGCGGTCGAGTGCATCAAGCAGGGGGTGAGCGACTACATCCTGAAGGATCATATTGCGCGCCTGCCGATGGCCTTGAGGCGCGCGATCGAAGAGAACAGACAGCGCAGCGAGAACGTCCAGGTCCACGCGGCACTCGCGGAAAGCGAAGCGCGGAACCACGATCTGGTGGAAAATTCAGTGTACGGAATTTTCCGGGCAACCGCAGATGGCGGTTTTCTAGACGCCAACCCCGCGCTGCTTCGAATCCTGGGGTGTTCGACCCTGGAGGAGGCCAGAGCTCTCAATCTCGTTCGTGACGTCTTCCGTTATCCGGAACAGTATTTGAAATTTTTGGCTGCCTGCCGGGAGCACGGACAGCTCCACGGCGCGGAAGCGGAGTGGCGACGGCGGGACGGCGGAATGGTCGCGGTCCGATTGCATCTCCGGTGCATCGCGATTCCCAATCATCCCCATTCGCTGGAAGTGATGGCCGAAGACGTTACGGAGCTTCGCGCGATGGAGCGGCAACTCCGGCAAGCGCAGAAGTTCGAGGCTATCGGCCAGCTTGCGGGGGGCATCGCTCACGATTTCAACAACGTGGTGGGGGCAATTCTGGGCTGGGCCGAACTGGGGTACGAACAGAACAAGAACAATCCAGGGGTGTCCGATCGCTTCACACGGATAAGGGAACAGGCCGAGCGCGCGGCGGCACTCACGCGGGAGCTGCTGGCGTTCGGGCGGCGGCAAGTATTGCAGCCGAGGGCCGTGGACCTGAGCACAGTGGCCAGCGGGCTCGTGAGTTTCCTCGGCAAAGTGATTCCGAAGGACATCGACATCAAGGTGATGACGGCGCCGCTCGACAAAATCAGCGCGGACCCCGCCCAGATCGAGCAGGTGTTGATGAACTTATGCCTGAACGCGCGAGACGCGATGCCGCAGGGCGGGCGGCTGTGCATCGAGACGGAAATGGTGGAGCTGGACGACGCCTACTGCCGGTTTTATCCGCACGTTTTGCCGGGAGTTTATGCCGTGCTTTCGGTTTCGGATACGGGCGTAGGGATGGATGCGCAAACGCGCGAGCGGATGTTCGAGCCCTTCTTCACCACCAAGGCTGCGGGCAAAGGAACGGGAATGGGACTTGCGACGGCGTATGGGATCGTGAAGCAGCATGGGGGATTCCTGCACGCCTACAGCGAGCCGGGGCAGGGAAGCTTGTTTCGCGTGTATCTGCCGGCGACGGAAGGAGCCGCGACGGACTCGAAACTGGCGCGCGCCCCGGTGACTTCTCTTCCGGCGATGCGCGGCACGGAAACGATTCTCATCGCCGACGATCACGAATCGAATCGGGAGATGGCGAGACAGACGCTCATGGGTCTGGGGTATCGCGTGCTGTCCGCGAGCGATGGAGAAGAAGCCTTAAGACTTTGCGAAAAGGAGAAGCCCGCGCTGGCTATTCTCGATATGGTTATGCCGAGGCTCGGGGGCCCGGCAACAGCGGCGAGACTTGAGGAACGTTTCGCGGGGATTTGCGTGGTCTTCACGAGCGGCTATTCGCAGGATTCGAGCGAGGCCACGGGCGCAAACGAACAGGCGCGCTTTTTGCAAAAGCCATACAGTCCGACGGCGCTCGGGCGGCTGGTGCGGAAGCTGCTGGATGAACGGGCAGCCTCGGCGAAGGCGTAGCTATCCCCTCGTCCGGACTCGCAAAATTTCCGGCGAGCTCATTGAGTAATCAAGAGTGCCCGCGACGGTCCCCGAGAGGATCAATGCAGGCCGCGGCCGCTCCAAGAGCACACACATTCCCGCCGATGACGAAGGAGCTGCGTTCTATCCCGGGTTTACAGACCGAGGATTTGAGGTAACCGGTCAGGTGGTAGGCACCGCGGGACGCCACGCTTCTTTTTCGGGGAGAAGGGACTTCACAATGTCTTCGAGCTCGTGGGAGCTTTTTACGTGCTCGGGATAGTTGTGCGCGGTAATGTCAAAAGCGAGGCCGTGGTTGGCGCGGACGGCTTGCAGCTCTTCCTGAAGGCGAACCGCGATGCGCTTGGCGTTCACGGTGTCTGTTTCCGGCAGCACGATGCCGAGAAGATCGGGAGCGAGGCGGTACATGGAGTCGGTCGGGCGAAGCTTGCGGGCGATGGACTTGGCGGCGTCGCTCCAGCCGGCGGTATTGCCATCCTGCTTGGAAGAGCCTGCGCCGGCTTTGGTTTTGACGAGAAGCAGCGAAAGCGTCTTCTGCATGGTCATAGCGCGCCGGTATTCCATTGTGAGGCGATCCCAGAAATGATTGAGGTCGGGCATGGATTGCAGCAGGTCCACACCGGCCTGATGGCGCAACTCGACGTTGCGTTCGAGCTCGGAGAGCAGTTGCTGCTTCAGCTTGCTCACGGTGCGCTGGTGATCGAACAGATAGCCCACAAAAAGGAGAGTCAACGCGCAGAAGCCAAAAAAAGCGACGCGCAGCATCCACTTTCTGGATTCGTCGGGGTGGACGAATACGACAGGATACATAAAAAGTGCCAAGCCGGCGGCCAGCACGAGAACGAAGACGACGGCGAGAAGGGTGACGTTCCATTCGCGGCGTTCGAGTTTGTCGAGCTCCGTGCGATTCAGAGTAGCCATGTTCCAGGGACCTATCCCAGGCGGAAATGCCGCCCAGCGCGGGAAGGCGAGTCACCCACGCGCTGCTTTTTTGCCCCGGGACTGCGGCCGCATCCGGTCAGCGGGGCGGACTGGCCAGGCATTATCCATGGTGGGCCGAATAGAAGCCGGGGGCAATAGAGTGGAGAGACTGCTGTGGCGGAAGGATTACGGTACCTGCTCCGGATGATAAGTAGAAATAGATTAAATGGCGGCACCAGAGGACTCGGGCACTGGATGCATGGCAGCGCAGCGGGCAAGATGTATCGTGCCCCTACGGAAGAACAAGAGGAAGGAACCAGTCTGAAGACTGGCCACTACAAAGGAAAGAAATTGGGGCGGTGGTGCAAAAGCAAAAACGGGCGGTACGCCGAAGCGCGCCGCCCGTTTTGGACTCTGGTGAAGTGGGTTAGAGGGGCTGGACGTTCGAGGCCTGGAGGCCCTTGGGTCCCTTGGAGACTTCGAATTCGACAGCCTGGCCATCATTGAGAGTCTTGTAGCCATCAGCCACGATAGCGGAGAAATGGACGAAAACGTCCTCACCGCTCTGGCGCTGAATGAAGCCGAAGCCCTTGCTGGCATTGAACCACTTCACTGTTCCTTGTTCTTTACTCACTGCGTTACTCTTTTCCGTCAGCCGTTGTACGGCTGCGCATATCTAAATTGAGCTATCTGATGCTGCGAGTCCCGAGCCCCTCTAGAGAGCCTCGGCCGTCTTCGGCCTCGTTTTAGGAACCGCAAAGCAGTCCCTAAAACAAAAAAGGGCCGCAAGTGTGACCTTGCGACCGCTTACAAATCCAAAGGCGATACAAGAGCATCAAACGCAAAAACAGGATACCACAGATCGGCTTACGCGCCAAACGAATTTCTTACCCCTTTGTGCTGATTTAGATAGAGCGTCTTTTTCCTGGGCGGTTCCCCTGCCTGCGCAGGTACGGGCGAAGCAATGCCAAGAGTTCGATGCGCACCCAGGAGGCGACCGAACCTTTGCGATAGACGGCCCAGGCAAGCATAGCGCCGCCGTTAACGTGCTGGATCAAACGGGCGAGCTTTGCGGTATCGCACTTGCGCAGCTCGTGGGCGGCAACAGCTTCATCGAGAAGAATTCGCGTTTGCTCGCGGATGGCGCGGAATTGAGCAAGCGTGATGGCGTGAAAGTCGGAGGAAAGGGAATCGCCGCTGTGGTGGATCACCTGGAACCGAGCCAAGTGAAAAAGCTGATCGCTCGAATCCGCAAAGAACAGAAGGCTTTACACATCCTCGTGAATGACATTTGGGGCGGCGATCAATACGTCGAGTTCGGAAAAACCATTTGGCAAGTCGATCTGGAAAAGGGCTTCGCGATGTTCCGCAGCGCCGTCCACACACACATCATCACGAGCCATTGTGCGCTGCCCCTGCTCATCGAAACCGCAAAAGAGAAGGGCCCCGGGCTAATCCTCGAAGTTACGGACGGAGATTCCTACACTTACCGGGGAAACTTATTCTATGACCTGGTAAAGACCACCGTCATCCGGCTGGCGTTTGCCCAAGCGCGCGAGCTGCGCCGGAAAAATATCGTAGCGGTGGCGCTGACTCCCGGTTTTCTCCGTTCGGAAGCGATGCTCGACCACTTTGGCGTGACCGAAGCCAACTGGCGGGACGCCGGCAAGAAGGAACCAGGATTCCTCGAATCGGAAACTCCGCTGTTTGCGGGCCGGGCGGTGGCCGCACTGGCGGCCGACCCCAACATCCTGAAAAAGTCGGGCCGCGTGTTCAGCTCCTGGGCGCTCTCCGACGAATACCCCTTCTGCGACGCCGATGGACGCCGTCCGCATTGGGGACGGCACTCTGCCACCAAGTACGGCGACATCATGAACTCTTGCGATGAAGGGTTCTACAAGTATTGGTTCGGTGGCCCGATTGACACCATCTACAAGGACTGGCCTTAGAGTTCTTGAACTGATCCACCCCTGATTCAGGGGAGCTCTAACGCGATCGAGATCGAAGTAATCGCATTCCAGTTCTTTGTTTTAATTCTTCAGGCTGCTCCCACGACTTTTATTTCATCGGCGAAGTTGCAAGAACCGTAGCGAGAACATCAAAGCAGCCATTCCAGCCCTGGTTGTGCTCGTCGCGATCCTTGGCGGAGCCGAAGGTGGCATGAGTGAGGACGAGTTCGGTGGAGTCGCCTCGGGCGAAGAATTCGACGGTGACCTGCGTTTCTGGACTGTCGGGATGCAATTGCGCGCCATTGGGTGTGGCGTTGGTCCAGCGCCAGGTAAAGACGATCTTTTCAGGAGGCTTTACTTCGAGGTAGACGCCTTGGCCCCAGTAGACTCCGTTTTGGGCGGGATCGCGAATTTCTATCACATAGCGGCCGCCGGCGCGAATGTCCTGTTGGTGGTGAATGATGGTGTGCGACGAGACGTCCTTGCACATCCATCGCTCTAGCTGTTCGCGCTGGGCCCAGGCGGCGAAGACTTTCTCGCGCGGCGCCGCGAACGTGCGGCGGATTTGGAGCGTGAACTCCGGGGTTTGCTTTGCAGTTGCCATTTGGTGTTCTCCTCGGTTGCCGTTTTTTCGAGATAGTTTGCCAGGGCGTCGAATTGGGTTTCCCAAAAAGCGCGGTACTGCTCGATCCACGCGGCGGCCGTTCGCATGGGCTTTGCGGCGAGGCGGCAGCGGTGAACGCGGCCGTCGATTTGGCGGTGAAGCAGGCCGGCGGATTCGAGGACGCGGAGATGCTTCGAGACGGCGGGGAGGGACATGGAGAAAGGTACGGCAAGGCTTTTAACGGTGGTTTCCCCTTGCGCGAGGCGGGCCAGGATGGCGCGGCGGGTGGGGTCGGCAAGGGCGCCGAAGGTGGCGTCCAGGCGGGCGGTGAAATAGTTAACCATACGGTTTACTATTGTACAGACGAGGCTGAGTGTCAAGCGATTTTTTTGCAGGGCTTGGCCGGGGAACGAAGGCGCGGCGTGTAGCCATTCAAGCAACGGCAAATTTGCGGAAAGCGTTGACCGAAACGCGAAGGGGTCTTTACCATGGATGGATGATGCGCAGGCTATGGATGATCGGAAGCGCGGCACTCCTCGCTCTTGGGGCGTGCGGGTGCGAGGACGCAGGGAAGAAGCCCGTGCACGCGCGGGTTCCCGGGCTGGCCGCGGCGAAGACGGAGACGGCCAGGGCACAAATCGAGACCATGCTGCCGCAGCTACCGCTGAGGAATCCCGCGGCGAAACCCGCGAAATCGCTGCTCCCGCCGGTTCCCGGGGGAAAAGAATACCTGATCGCGCAAGTCGAGGAGAGGTTCGCTGCGGGCGAGCAAAATTACAAGGCGGGGCACCTGGAAGCGGCGCGCAAGGAGTTTGACGATGCCGTGGATTGGATGCTCGAGAGCGGTTACGACCCGAACGGCGATCCCAAGCTAAACGAGTTGTTCCACCGCGTGGTGGATACGGTCTATACCTACGAGCTGCAGGCGTTCCGCGCCGGCGACGGTTTTCAGGAAGCTCCGGCGGTGCCCGCAGCGATCGATGAAGTCGCGGAAATGACCTTTCCGGTGGACCCGCGATTAAAGGAACGTGCGGAGGAAACGGCCAAAAATATCTCGCACGATCTGCCGCTGACGGTTAACGACGAAGTGCTGTCCTTCCTGAATTTTTTCCAAACGCCGCGCGGGCGGGCCATCGTGGAGACCGGGCTGCGGCGCGCGGGCCGCTACCGCGAAATGATTGCGCGGGTGCTGCACGAGGAAGGGGTGCCGCAGGATTTGATTTACCTGGCGCAGGCGGAAAGCGCGTTTCAGCCGCTGGCGCTGTCGAGGGCCGGGGCGCGGGGCATCTGGCAATTCGTAAGCTACCGCGGGCAGGAATACGGACTGCGGCACACCTGGTGGGTGGATGAGCGGCAAGATCCGGAGAAAGCGACCAGGGCGGCGGCGCAACACCTTCGGGATCTGTACAAGTTGTTCGGGGACTGGTATCTGGCAATGGCCGCGTACAACTGCGGGCCGGGAAACGTGCAGAAGGGCATCGAGCGCACGGGCTACGCGGATTTCTGGGAGCTGTACAAGCGCAACGTGCTGCCGCGGGAAACGAAAAACTACGTGCCCATCATCGTGGCACTCACGCTGATCGCCAAGGGCGCGGCGCATTACGGAATTCAAGCGGACCCCGAGGCACCGGTACCGATGGACGTGGTGAAGCCGGGACGCGCCATCGACCTGCGGCTGGTGGCGGAGACCATCGACGTGGACGTGGAGACGCTGCGCGGGCTGAATCCTTCGCTGCTGCGGCTGGCCACGCCCGACGACGCTTCCTTCGAGCTGCACTTGCCCGCGGGCACGGCGCAGCGGTTTTCCGCGGAGATTGCGGACATTCCACCGGACAAGTGGGTGAGCTGGCGCAGGCACCGTGTGGAAGCGGGGGAAACGCTGACGGCCATCGCGAAAAAATACCGCGTGACGCCGGTGGCCATCGCGGAAGCGAATAATCTCGAAAAGGGCGCGCCGCTCGATCCGGGAGAAAAGCTGATCATTCCGGCGACACAGCCGCAATCGGAAACCAAGCGGCGGGTGGTAAGTTACCGCGTGCGGCGCGGGGATACGCTCGGCGGGATTGCGGATCGCTTCAGCGTGGAAGCGGAAGACGTGCGCAAGTGGAACCGGCTAAGGAGCAACCACGTGAGCCGGGGCATGGTGCTGCGGATCTACACGCTCGGAGGGGCTCCGGAAGCGATGCCCGTGCATCACCGCACGAAGTCAAGGAAGAAGAATCCCCGGCCTTCCCCGAATGCCACGGGGAATCAGACGCAAACACCTTCCGCACACTAACCCCTTTACTTAAAATGGATTACGGTTGATTCGATACTTCTCGGGCAGCTCCCGGGTCAACCTATCGTCACGATTGGAAGCTGGGCAGAACCGGATTTTGTCTCCCTCTGCGCAGAAGGCTTGACAACTCCACGCGAGTACGATAACAACGGCGGACGGACGAGGGGCAGAATGCGGTGGCCGGTGCAGCGTCCCGCCCCGACAGTGTCGGGGAAGATTCCCTTACGGG
>Ga0210384_10002084_pt1 | contig 25108 bp, 22 predicted proteins | sample IncBWH2MmetaG_FD_160574 | JGI IMG/M metagenome (GOLD analysis project Ga0210384, IMG submission 160574) | Forest soil microbial communities from Barre Woods Harvard Forest LTER site, Petersham, Massachusetts, United States - Inc-BW-H-2-M | ecosystem: Environmental > Terrestrial > Soil >...
CGCATTTTGGAGACCAGCGCCTTGCCTCGTTCGTAGGCGAAATCGCGGTGCACAATGATCGAGAGAGCGTCCACCGGCTCGCCGGCCACCAGAATGTCGAGCTTTACCATGGGCGATTCCCAGTAATCCGCCAAGTGGTAGTCGAGGGAAGCGTAACCACGGGAGACGGATTTCAAGCGATCATAAAAGTCGAGCACGATTTCGTTCAGCGGCAGCTCATAGTGCAGCATGACGCGCGACGAACTCACATACTCAAAGGTCTTCTGCTTGCCACGTTTTTCCTCGACCAGCTTCAGAATTCCGCCCACATATTCCTCGTTGGTGAGGATGGTGGCCAGGATCACCGGCTCCTGAACCTTGGCAATTTCGCTTGGCTCGGGCCAGCGCGACGGATTGTCTACCTCGATCAGAGTGCCATCCGTTTTGGTGATTTTGTAGCGGACACCAGGCGCCGTGGTGATCAGTTCGAGGTTGAATTCGCGCTCGAGGCGTTCCTGGATGATTTCCATGTGGAGCAAGCCGAGAAAGCCGCAGCGGAAGCCGAAACCCAGTGCAACCGAACTCTCCGGCTCGTAGAAGAAAGACGAGTCGTTGAGCCGGAGTTTTTCCAGGGCTTCTCGCAGTTGGGTGTGCTCGTGGGCATCGACGGTGTAAAGTCCGGCGAATACCATGGGCTTGATTTCTTCAAAACCTGGTAGGGGCTCGATGGCGGGATTCGCATCGTCCGTGATGGTGTCGCCGATCTTCGTGTCCGCGACGTTCTTGATATTGGCGATGAGAAAGCCGACCTCGCCGGCCCGCAGTTCTTCGATTTCCACCGGCTTTGGAGTCAGCACGCCGAGGGCTTCCACATCGAGGACGCGGCCGTTCCACATGAGACGGATTCTTTGCCCCTTGCGCAGCGTCCCTTGGAACACGCGGGTCAGGACAATCACGCCGCGGTAGGGGTCGAACCAGGAGTCGAAGATCAGCGCCTGCAGCCGGTTTTCAGGATTCCCCTTTGGCGGCGGAACGCGTTTCACGATGGCTTCAAGCACATCGGGCACGCCTTGGCCGGTCTTCGCGCTGATGAGGACGGCATCCGAAGCGTCCAGGCCGACAGCGCCTTCGATCATTTCTTTGGTGCGCTCAACATCGGCGCTGGGCAGGTCAATTTTGTTGATGACGGGGATGATCTCGAGGCCATTGTTAATCGCGAGGTAGGCGTTAGCCAGCGTCTGCGCTTCGACGCCCTGCGACGCATCAACGATCAGCAGCGCGCCCTCGCACGATGCCAGTGAACGCGAAACTTCATAGGAAAAATCCACGTGGCCCGGAGTGTCAATCAGGTTGAGCTGATAGGTCTGACCGTCGTGCGCGGTGTACATCATGCGGACGGCGTGCGCCTTGATGGTGATGCCGCGCTCCCGCTCCAGGTCCATGGAGTCAAGCACCTGGGCCTGCATCTCACGGGCAGTCAACGACCCAGTCAATTCCAGCAGGCGGTCAGCCAGGGTCGATTTGCCGTGATCAATATGCGCAATGATCGCGAAATTGCGGAGAAGACTGGCGTCCATGGCTACAGCGGTCAACGCCTGATTCTAACAGGGGTGACCTCGGACCTCAGGCGTCGGGTGTCAGACTTCGGTGTCCCGAATCTGACATGAAGGAATAAAATAGAAGCATGCGCTATCTAGTGCGAGCACGAGTAAAGCCCGGTTGTAGGCAGGCGCTTCTCCAAGCAATCGACGATGGGACTCTGGGCGAAGGGTCAGTGGCCGAAGGCGAATATCTGCGGAACATGAAAGACGCCAGACTTTGTCCGGACGAAACGGCTCGCTGGGTTGAGGTGTGCTATTGCCCCACTCCTCTGCAGGAAGAGCGGCCCTATTGGGAGCGGTATTTCGAACTGACGAGGGTGCAGGATGCGCATGACCGGCGGCGCTGCCGGGATCAGAACGGTTCGGAGCCGTGGGCTTGCGGTGACTGCGATTGCACGGAACGCCTGCAGCGGAAATTGGAGGCGACAGGAAAGCCGTTTCTCAAGTCACTGCGGAGCGAACTGGGCGGTAATTCCTCGCGCAAGGTTCATTTGTCTGAGCCGCCGTCAGAAGGGGTCTGAAATCTCGATCCCACCTGGGCCGTAAATGATCGCTCTTCCACCTGATCAGAGCCGCAGCTAACTCCCGTGATATAAATCCTCCATGCCGAGCCTTCAGAATGGGTCAGTGCGTCTGTTCCGCTTCGCCGGCATCGACTTGTTTTTGCATTGGTCCTGGTTTTTGGTGGCCGCGTATGAAATCAATGGCCGGACGAGGACCTATTCGTCGCTCACCTGGAACTTTCTGGAGTACGTTTCGCTGTTTCTGATTGTGATGCTTCACGAGTACGGCCACGCGCTGGCCTGCCGCCAGGTGGGGGGAAACGCAAACCGCATCGTGCTGTGGCCTCTCGGCGGAGTGGCATATGTTGATCCGCCGCCGCGGCCGGGCGCCACACTTTGGAGTATCGCCGCCGGCCCATTAGTAAATGTCGCGCTGCTTCCAATTCTGACGGGGCTCGGCTTTCTGAGCCGGGACCTGGGCTGGGCCGCCGCGATGCCCAATGCTCACGCCCTGCTTCAGGCTGTATGGTTCATGAACCTCAGCCTGCTCATTTTCAATATGCTGCCCATTTATCCACTGGATGGCGGCCAGATTCTTCGCTCGCTGTTATGGTTCGTAGTGGGGCGCGCCCGCAGCCTGATGGTCACCACATTCATCGGTTTTGCAGGTGTGGTTGGGTTGATCGCTCTGGCTATATGGATACACTCGCTCTGGTTCGGCATCCTTTCCGTGTTCATCTTGACCAATTGCTGGCGAGGGCTTCAACACGCGAGGGCGCTATCTCGGTTGGGAAAGCTGCCGCGCCGCCTGGGATATGCGTGTCCGTGTTGCCAAACCGCGCCTCCACTTGGAGGCTTTTGGAAGTGCGGCCAGTGTGCTCAGCCCTTTGACACCTTCGAGACACAGGCTGTCTGCCCACACTGCAGCACCCGGTTTGATGTCACCGCATGCCTGGACTGTGGCAGGGCAAACCCGATGAATGGGTGGATTGTTTCCGATCTTGTGGCTGCCAAGTCGTGAAACCCTGTGAGGTACAATCCTGCGCTGCGGTTTCCGGATAAAATCATGCGCAACGTCCTAATTTTCGTCTTGCTCGGTTCGTGCTCGCTGGTTGCGGCTCAGACTCTGTCTCCTGAAGTCAAAGAGTTCGTGAAGGTGGACGCGCCAGTGGTGGCGCTGGCTCACGTCCGCGTGATTGATGGATCCGGAGCTGCAGCTCGCGATGACCAGACCATTATTTTGTCCAAGGGGAAGATCGAATCGCTCTCGGAGGCAGGCGTGGCGAAGATTCCAGCCAACGCGCAAATCATGGATCTGCACGGCTACACTGTGATCCCCGGCCTGGTGGGCATGCACGACCACATGTTTTATCCCATGGGTAACGTCATCTTCGGGGAGATGGCGTACAGCTTTCCCCGGCTTTATCTGGCTGGGGGCGTAACCACAATCCGCACGACTGGTTCGCTCGAGCCTTACACCGATCTAGAAACCAAGAAACAAATTGACGCCGGCAAGATTCCCGGCCCCAAAATGCATGTAACCGGCCCTTATCTCGAGGGCCCAGGAGCTTTTGCCGTGCAGCTGCACCAACTCACCGGTCCTGAAGACGCGACGAAAACAGTCAATTACTGGATGGACGAGGGAGTAGATAACTTCAAGGCTTACATGTTCATCACCCCCGAGGAGCTTTCGGCCGCCATTACCGCGGCACACAAGCGCGGCGCGAAGGTCACGGGGCATTTGTGCTCCGTCGGATTCCGCGAGGCGGCAGCGCTGGGAATTGATGACCTGGAGCACGGCCTCGTCGTAGATACTGAATTCTTCGCCGAGAAGAAACCCGGCGAGTGTCCCGACATTCCCGATGACATTCAGCGTTACGGCAAACTCGACGTGCAGTCGGGGCCGGTGCGCGAGATGATCCTCGATCTCGTGCACCATCACGTGGCTGTGACTTCTACCCTGCCGGTGTTCGAGATGGACGTGCCGGGGCGGCCCACCATGCAGCGTCGCGTGCTCGAGGCCTTGACTCCAGAGGCGCGTAGTGCCGTGCTTACCAACAAGCTTCGCGCCAGCGATCAGACCTTGCTCCGAAAGCGTTACGGCACGGACGGATCCCCCTGGTCCGCCGCCTTCAAGCAAGAAATGCAATTCGAGCACGAGTTCGTGAAATCCGGGGGCCTGCTTCTGGCGGGACTCGATCCCACTGGAATGGGCGGGGTGATCGCCGGATTTGGCGATCAGCGCGAAGTCGAACTCTTGGTGGAAGCAGGATTCACCACACTAGAAGCCATCCACATATCGACCTATAACGGCGCGCAGTATTTGGGCGAGGCCGATAAGGTCGGAACTATCGCCCCCGGCAAGCAGGCGGATTTAGTCGTGGTCAAAGGCGATCCCTCGCAAAAGATCGAGGACATTGAGAACGTCGAGATCGTATTCAAAAATGGCATCGGCTACGACTCCGCCAAGCTGATTGAATCGGTTCGTGGAATGGTGGGCAGTCGCTAATGGCGGCGCTGGTCTTGGCCTCCGCTTCTCCGCGCCGCCAGGAACTTCTGCGCAATGCCGGTATTGCCTTCATAACCCGCCCGACAAATATTCCAGAGGTACCCCTGAAGGGAGAAAATCCAAGCGAGTTTGTCGCGCGCATGGCGTGGGAGAAAACGTTAGCCGTGTTTCATGAGAATCCCAACGATTTTGTACTGGGAGCCGATACCATCGTAATTGTAGACGGCGAAATTCTTGGCAAGCCTCGTGAAGAGGCCGACGCGGCTCGCATGCTGCGCCTGCTCTCTGGCCGCAAGCACCAGGTGACGACTGCCGTGTGCCTGGCTGGCCCGCTCGGAGCTTCAAACCGCGAACCGAAAACAGGCTTCGAGGACAAGCGTTCGGAGACGACATCGGTGACTGTCGCAAAATTGAGCGAAGAAGACATCTGCTCGTATATAGCCACTCGCGAACCGATGGACAAAGCCGGCGCGTACGGCATCCAGGGCGTCGCTTCGCGCTGGATCTCTCGCATCGAGGGGGACTATTTCAATGTGGTGGGATTACCGGTGGCGTTGGTCTACCGCATGCTCAAAGAACACCGCGCGTTTTAGAGTTTCGACGCAGGTTCTGACTTACGACTTCTTCTCGGAATCCTCTTCTCCGTTTTTTACCGCCGACTTGAAGTTCTTGATGCCTTCGCCCAGACCTTTACCCAAATCAGCGAGTTTGCTGGGTCCGAAAATGAGAAGCGCGATCGCCAGGATAAGCAGAATTTCTGGCAAACCCAATTTTCCAAGCATGTGGAGACCTCTCTGCGGGGTTCGCCAAGTGCTTTGGTGAGCGAGTGTTGGACTCGCAAAACACCCCTGTGGAAATTCTAGGCTTCCCTTAGTCCCGAGTCAAAAAAGCATAAGCCTGGTAGTGGCTCAGTTTGAGGTAGAAGCGAGCCGAACGCGCGATTATTGCGTCGCAAAGAACGCGACGCTTCGCGCGACTCGCCTAGATCCTTCACTGCGCAAAAAACGCTTGTTCAGGATGACAATCAAACTGAGCCACTACTACAAGCCGCGCACGGGCGAGGACGCCCGCGCCTACACTTGTTCGATCAGTCCGGCCAGGAGTGCTGCTCGACGTGGCAGTTCAGAAATAATGATGAATTCGTGCGTGGCGTGAGCGCCTTCGCCAACGCCACCGAGGCCGTCTAAGGTCGGAATCCCCAAGCCCGCCGTGAAGTTTCCATCCGACCCGCCGCCGACCGCCGCTTCTTCGAGCTTCCAGCCGAGCGCACGGGCAATCTCTGCTGCTTTCCGGTAAAGCGCGGCCACGCCCGGGGTCCGCTCCATTGGCGGACGATTGATGCTTCCCGTAATTTGCAGCTTGCACTTGCGATTGAACGGCTTCAGCGACCGCAGCATGCGGTCGATGCCTGCGGCATCTTTCATGCGGGCAATGCGCACATCGAGCGAGGCTGTAGCTTCGGCGGGAATGACATTGGTCCGAGTGCCTCCGGAGATTATGCCCACGTTGAGAGTTAGCCCGCGCTTCAGGTCGACGAGCTTGGAAATTACCACGATTTGTTTGGCCAGCTCGAGAATCGCGCTCTCGCCCTTTTCGAAATCGAGTCCTGAGTGCGCAGCTTTCCCGGTCACCTTGAGTGTGTATTCTCCCACGCCCTTGCGGGCCGTTTTTACCGCCCCATGCAGCCCATAGGATGGCTCCAGCACCAGCACGGCTGCCGAGTTCTTGGCGAGACTCTCCGTGATTCGACGGGAAGAATCGCTGCCAACTTCTTCATCAGAAACCAGCAGGACGGTCACGGGACGTGGCAAGGCGTCGTTGTGCCATGTTCGAAGTGCCTCGATGGCATGCAGCATCAGGCCGATTCCCGATTTCATGTCGAGAGCGCCTGGTCCTCGCAGGCGGCCATCGGCGATACGGCAAGGCATATTCGCCAAAGCGCCAAGCGGGTAGACAGTATCGATATGCCCCAGCAGCAAAACTGGTTTGCCGCGGCGCTTGCCGGGGAAATCTACTTGCAAATGGTCGCCGAAGTCCTGGCTGCGATGAAATTTTGAGTGTCCGCCAAGTCCTTCGAACCTGCCCGCAAGCATCGATCCCAGACGGTCGACGGCTTGCTTGTTGTCGCTGGGTGATTCGATTTCCACCAGTTGGCGGACGGTTTGGACAATCTCGTCTTTTCGCTCGTTGAAATAATGTAAGCGGATCGCCGCTTCAGCCGGAATGGCCACGGACGATGGTTTCTTCTGCGGTTTCTTCATCTGTGGTCTTACACCTCAGAGCGGAACTCAAGGCGCGGTACAGTATAATCGTCGCACTCAACGAGACTAGCAATGACTGACACAACTCACCCTGCGACCGAGATTTCGGAGGCCTCCAGGATCTCGCTGGATATTCATGATATTCAGGGCATCCTGCCTCACCGTTTTCCGTTTCTGCTGATCGATCGTGTGATTGACCTTACCCGGAAACAGCGGATTGTGGCCATCAAAAATGTCACCATCAATGAGCCGTTTTTTGCCGGGCACTTCCCCGGCCTGCCCATCATGCCGGGAGTACTCATCGTGGAAGCGATCGCGCAGGCTGGAGGCGCGCTCTTACTTACCGAGGTGGAGGACCGCAGCGAGAAACTGATGGTATTTACGGGAATCGAGAAGGCCCGTTTCCGGTGTCCTGTAGTTCCCGGTGATCAATTGCGGCTGGAAGTGGAAGTAAAAACCTGGCGCGGCACGCCGCGAACCTTTGCAGTGCGTATGGCGGGCGCTGCATACGTTGGCAATAAGCGCGTCGCGGACGCTATCGTGACCTGCCAGCTTGTGGATCGCGCGCGTGGAATGGGAGGCACTGGCGACGATGCCGAGGAAGAAGAACGCGGAGGGCTGGGCTAGGCCTACGGATATCATAAAGCGCAACGAATGACCCAAGCACAGATCGACCCAGCCAACGTCCACGTCACCGCCATTGTCAGCCCACTCGCTAAAGTCCATTCGTCCTGCAAGATTGGCCCATATTGTGTGATCGGGCCCCAGGTCGAAGTCGGAAAAGATTGTGAGCTGCTCTCCCACGTAGCCATCGAAGGGCCGACCACGATCGGCGCGGGCAACCGCTTTTTTCCGTTTGCGTCCGTGGGCATGGCGCCCCAGGATTTGAGTTACGCGGGCGAGCCCACCCGTCTCGAGATTGGCGACCACAACGTGATCCGCGAAGCCGTCACCATTAGCCGCGGGACCGCGAAAGGGGGTGGGTTGACGCGTGTCGGCAACCACACGCTGATTATGGCTTACGCGCACGTCGCGCATGACTGCGTGATCGGAGATCGCGTAATCCTGGCTAACGGCGCCACACTCGGCGGCCACGTTACCGTTGAAGACTGGGCGGTCGTGGGCGCGCTGTGCCCGGTTCACCAATTCGTTCGCATTGGGACGCATGCCTACATCGGCGGAGGCACAACCGTCACCCGGGACGTGCTGCCATTTTCCAAGACCGCTGCCGCCCGCGATACTCATGCCTATGGCCTGAATGCACTGGGGCTCGAACGCCGCGGCTTCAGCAAGGAACGTATCCGTAAGATCCATCATGCGTACAAAGTTTTGCTCGCATCCAAGCTCAACACTTCGCAGGCGCTGGAGAAGCTGAAGTCGGAACCGGACCGCGGCGAAGATGTGGAGACGCTGATCCGATTTATTGAAGCGAGTGAGCGGGGAGTGATTAAGTAGTGGCCAGTGAATAGTGGCTAGCGGTCGGTGGCCAGTTCGGCGGCACTAATATTGGAAAATAGTTATGGGACTGGATGTTCACGTTTTTCTCAACAAACAGCACTTGCCGTTTGATGCGGACGAGTTAGGCGCCGAGTTCGATCAGGAGACTGGCGAGTATTTCTTCTATGACATCGAACTAGGTAGGAAGTATTCGTTAGAGGCGCGAATGGCATGCCACAAGCGCATAGGAAATATCGCTGCGGTTGCAGAGCTGAGGGATGAAGCAGGACGGGTGTTGGACGAAGCCTCAGTAGTGGTTTCAAAAGTCCTATATTCGGGCACGCACTCTGGGGATTGCCTAAAGAGCGAAGTTTTTGCGGATTTGGAACAGGAACTGGCGCTCCTCCGGTCTGCATCACACGTTTCCGAGAGCATGCAAGAGTTCGTGCGTGACATGGAAGAGCTGATGAGTGCTGCCAAAGCTGAAGGCAATCCCATTGTTTTTTGAGTTGGTCGGGAGGAGCACACCAACTGGAAACTAGCGACTAGCCACTATCCACTATGCCCAAACTCGGCCTAATCGCGGGCAACGGCCGGTTTCCATTCCTAGTGCTCGAGGCGGCCCGCGCCCAGGGATTGGAAGTTGTCATCGCTGCTATCAAGGAGGAAACTCTTCCGGAAATTGAGACTCGCGGGGCCGCGTCCGTTTACTGGCTTTCGCTTGGGGAACTCTCCAAACTGATTGAGACTTTTAAGCGTGAAGGTGTGCATCGCGCAATCATGGCGGGGCAGGTCAAGCACAAGCAGATTTTTTCAAGTATCCGGCCGGACTGGCGTCTGGCCAAACTGCTGCTCTCGTTGGGCACGCGGAACACTGACTCACTCTTGGGCGCCGTCGCCAAAGTTTTGGCCGATGAAGGAATCACGCTGGAAAGTTCCACGTCGCTGCTCGAACCACTTTTGGCGAAAGCTGGCGTTCTGACTAAGCGCACCCCCACCGAGCAAGAGAAGAAAGACATCGACTACGGACGCGCCGTGGCCCGTCACCTGGCGCAGTACGATAGCGGGCAAACGGTAGTCATCGCTGAGCTGGCCTGCGTCTCGGTGGAGGCCATGGAGGGTACCGACGCCACGATCGAACGCGCGGGACAAATCATGGCTTCGCTCGAATCTAACGCTTCCACTCTGAGCCGAGCGCTGACCGTGGTAAAGATCGCCAAGCCGAATCAAGATATGCGATTCGACGTTCCGGTAGTGGGAGTGAAAACGATTGAAGTGATGAGAAAAGCGGGAGCCACATGCCTGGCTTTGGACGCGGGCAAATGCCTGTTGCTCGATGGAGCCGCAATCACCACCGCCGCCGATGAGGCGGACATCGCAATCGTGGCGGACTAGAAGTCATGTCAGCGCGTTGACTTACCCCACTTCTGGTCCTAAGATTTCAAGCCAATGATCGGTCAGACTATTTCCCACTACCGCATCGTCGAAAAATTGGGCGGTGGCGGGATGGGCGTTGTCTACAAGGCGGAAGACACGCGGTTGCGGCGCTTCGTTGCGCTGAAGTTCCTTCCGGAAGACGTCACTCGCGACGCCGCTGCATTGAGCCGATTTCAACGCGAGGCGCAGGCGGCTTCGGCGCTCAACCATCCCAACATCTGCACCATCTACGATATTGGCGAAGCCGACGGGCGGGCCTTCATTGTCATGGAGTATCTGGATGGCACCACCCTGAAGCACGCTATCAACAACCATCCGCTCGAATTAGACACCCTGCTCAGCGTAGCGATCGACGTGACGGATGCGCTGGACGCAGCGCATGCCAAAAGTATCGTGCATCGCGATATCAAGCCGGCGAACTTGTTTGTGACCAGCCGGGGCGCAGCGAAGATACTCGACTTCGGGCTGGCCAAGCTTGAGGCTGCGGCGGTTCCAGGCGATGCGACCCAGACTAAGACAGACGCTCAGCACCTGACGAGTCCGGGGTCAACTGTGGGCACGGCGGCCTACATGTCGCCGGAGCAGGCGCGGGGCAAGACGCTCGATGCGCGCACGGATCTGTTTTCCTTTGGCGCAGTGCTCTACGAGATGGCTACCGGCACGCTGCCGTTCCGCGGGGAGACTACCGCGGTGCTGTTCGACTCGATCCTGCACAAAGCGCCTGTGGCCCCAGTACGGTTAAATCCGGATCTTCCGCCGGAGCTGGAACGCATCATCAATAAAGCTCTGGAGAAGGATCGTGACCTGCGCTACCAGCACGCCTCGGACATGAAGGCGGATTTAAAGCGGCTGAAGCGCGAAGTGGATTCGGGTAATACCTCGGCGGCGCCTGCGGACGAACCGGCAGCAAGAAGCACGACGACTGTTGCTGACTCGACGGCGAAGCGGGAGTCAAGCGGGAGGATCGCGAGGGAGAGCTCCGGAACGGCGGTCGCTGTGAAGAGTGACGAGGTTGCGGGTCCGTCACGCTCCAAGCTGGCTGTGTGGATTGTTGCCGCGCTGCTCGCTGGGGTGGCATTAGTCGGCGGTTATTACTACATGCATCGCTCCTCTGCCAAACTCACGGAGAAGGACACCATTGTGGTCGGAGACTTTGCCAACTCTACGGGTGACCCGGTGTTCGACGACGCGCTTAAGCAGGCCCTGAGCGTGTCTCTGCGGCAGTCGCCGTTTTTAAATGTGCTTTCCGACGAGAAAATCGCGGCTACGCTCAGACTTATGACCCGGCCGGTAAACACGCCGCTCACTCCGGACGTGGCCCGCGAATTGTGCCAGCGGGCCGACAGCAAGGCTTACATTGCGGGCTCGGTAGCCGGCCTGGGCAGCCAGTATGTGATTGGGCTGAAAGCAGTGAACTGCCTGAACGGCGACACTCTGGCGCAGGAGCAAGCCACGGCTACCGGCAAGGAAAAAGTGCTGGATGCGCTAGGCGAGGCCGCCAGCAAGCTGCGCAGCGAACTGGGTGAGTCTCTCGCCTCGGTACAGAAATTCGACGCGCCTTTGGGCCAGGAGACCACGCCTTCTCTTGAAGCGTTAAAGGCCGATGCTATTGCCAAGAAGATTGAGAAGGAGAAAGGGCCGGCGGCGGCGCTACCTCTTTTTCAACGGGCTATTGAGCTGGATCCGAATTTCGCCAGTGCTATCGAGGGCGTGGGGATCATGTATGGCAATGTTGGCCAGCCCACCCGAGGGAACGAGTACCTGAGCAAGGCCTTCGCGCTGCGAGACCGTGCCAGTGAGCGCGAGAAGCTGCATATCACCTCGATGTATTACATGGCAGTCACCGGCGAGTTGGACAAGGCGGTTGAGACTTTCCGTGAATGGGAGGAAAACTACCCCCGTGATAACACTGCGTACACCAACCTTTCCTCCGTCTACGGTCAACAAGGCAAGATGGAGCAGGCGGCCGACCAGGCCAAGGAGGGTCTCCGTCTAAGCCCCGACAACGTGATTACGGCGGAGAATCTGATGGTTCCTCTGGTCAATTTGCAGCGCTACGAGGAAGCACAGCAAGTTTACCAGCAGGCTATGGTCCGCAAGCTGGATGACGATGTCTTGCACATCGCCAGCTACGGGATGGATTTTATCCAACGAGACACCAAAGGGATGGCAGAACAGGCAGCGTGGTTCGAGGCTCGCCCGGAGCTGCAAAACGAAATTCTGGGATTGGAATCAGACACGGAAGCCTATGCGGGACATCTTACTAAGGCCCGGGAGGTCACGCGGCATGCCGCCGAATCGGCGATACGGGCAGACAACAAGGAGTCGGCCGCGTTCTGGCAACTCGCCGCTGCCTGGCGGGAAGCGCTCTTCGGTAATTTTGAAGAAGCCAAGCGAGGAGTGGTCGCGGGTCTGGCCATCGCGCCTGGGAGTCGCGATGTTCAGCTATGGACCGCACTGGTCCTGGCCCGCGCTGGGGATTCCGCCAAGGCGCGCGCGCTGGTCCAGAAGCTCGCCCAGCAATATCCGGGGCACACCTTGGTGCAGTCGTACTGGCTGCCCGCGATTGAGGCGCAACTTGCGTTGTCGGAGAAAGAACCACGGAAAGCAGTTGATCAGATACAAAAGACGGAGAACTTGGAGTTCGCCATCCCATCGGCAAGCGCGGTTAATAATACTTGCCTCGATCCGACCTATCTACGAGGAGAAGCCTATCTCGCCTTAGGACAGGCGGGTCCGGCGACAACAGAGTTTCAGAAGATCGTTAACCATCCGGGCCTGGTATGGAATTGCGCAACTGGCGCAGTAGCACATTTGGAGCTGGGACGCGCTGAGGCGCTGGCGGGCGATAAGGCGAAGGCGCGGGTGGCATACCAGGATTTTCTGACTCTCTGGAAAGACGCCGACCCCGATATCCCCGTTCTAAAAGAAGCCAAGGCGGAGTACGCCAAGCTGCAGTAATTGCAGCAAGGAGAGTCTGCATGTCCGAAAGCGAACGTCTCGCTGACCAAATCCGCCGCGCCTTCGAGGGAGAAGCATGGCACGGCGATTCTCTGCTTGAACTTCTCAAGGGGGTCAATGCGGCTACGGCTGCCGCCAAGCCGATCAAGACCGCGCACAGCATTTGGGAATTGATCCTGCACATTGCAGCCTGGGATGACATCGTTCGCCAGCGTACCGGCGGGAAGGCTGTGATGCCAACCGACGAACAGAATTTTCCGCCGGTCAAAGACACCAGCGAAGCCGCCTGGCATAAGGCCCTGGAAGACGCAAAGCGCGCGCACAATGAACTGGTGAAAGCTGTGGCTGCGTTTCCGGATTCGCGTCTGCAAGAGCAAGTCCCCGGCAAGACTCAGAACTATTACAACTTCTTTTACATGTTCAGCGGAATCGTGCAGCACGAGCTTTATCACGCTGGCCAGATCGCACTACTGAAAAAGGGACGAGGTTAGTTGACGATAGCAGGACAGCCGAGGCCGGCTGTGCCGTACTCCGAGAACCCGCCCGTGAACCTTTCTCTTTGTGGTCTAATGCGCTTTCATCCCGGAGATCCCTTAGCTGACCGATAATTTAATCAACGTCGCCGTGATCGGCGTGGGCGCCTTCGGACGCAATCATGCTCGTGTGTATCAGCAGCTCGCGCAGGAGGGTGAAGCCGTAAGGCTGGCCGGAGTAGTGGATTCTGACCTGCCGCGAGCAGATGTCGTGGCAAAGGAATTTGGCTGTCGCAGTTTCGGCTCTATCCAACAGCTCACAACCACGCATAGCGAAATCCAGGCGGCTTCGATCGCCGTCCCCACCATTCAGCATCTCGAGGTCAGCAGTGCGCTGATGGAAGCTGGCATCGACGTGCTTATCGAAAAGCCGGTGGCCGCTTCACTGGCGGAAGCCGAAGAACTGATCGCGATGGCGCAGCGCCTCGGCCGCATCGCTCAGGTGGGTCATCTCGAGCGCTTCAATCCCGCCGTCCGGGCCACGGTTCCACTTGTTACTCAACCCATGTTCTTTGAGGTGCACCGCCTCAGCGTGTTCTCGCCGCGCTCACTCGACGTGGATGTCGTTCTCGATCTGATGATTCACGATCTCGACGTGGTCCTCTCGTTCGTGAATGCGCCGGTCAAAGAGATTCGCGCCGTCGGTCTTCCTATTCTTTCGGGCAAGGTGGACATCGCGAACGTGCGCATGGAATTCGACTCCGGCTGCGTGGCCAACTTTACCGCCAGCCGGGTCTCAACCGAACGAGTGCGCAAGCTGCGGTTCTTCCAACCCCGGCAGTACATCTCGCTCGACTACAGCCGTCAGGATGTCCTTGCCTTCAGCATCGGCGGCGAGGGCGAAGCCTCAGGGATGCCATCTGTAAATCCGCAAATCAAAGTTTCCAAACCCCCCGTCACAGCGGAAGAGCCTCTGCACGCAGAGTTAAAAGCCTTTCTGGCCTCGGTACGCCGACGTTCCAAACCGCTGGTCTCTTTGGAGGACGGCCGCCGTGCTTTGGCCGTGGCCCTCGACATCGTCGCGGCAATCCGCGAGCACGGCAAGAAAGTGAAGCTGGATCGGCTGGGAGCGATGGGGTAACGCCTTCTCACAACGGCCATTTACACTTCTTGACAAGCAATCCTCAGAATTCGCGCTATGCTGCCATTGATCAGTCAGGTGCGGCTCCTAAGTGCTTGTACCTTCAGCTTTTCGCACAATTTCCCGAAAAATGCGAAAATGAAACACTTAGGCGCCTGACGCCGAAGGATTGACGACCAGCCTTTGCGGCTAGTGCGGGAGGAAAGTTCCGCATTCCGGCAACGAAAGGCGGTGCGTCCGTCTCTAACTAGAGGTTTGATGCCGACGACCCAAATTCCGCCAGCCCCGCCGTCGCGGCCTGCGTCCGGCGCGGACGCCAGCGATCTGTACGATGCGGAGCGTTGGGAATCGGCTTATCTCGAAGCCCACGATGCTCCCGCTCTGCTCATCCAACTGCAAGACGACCTCTCGCGTTCGCGCCAGCGGGAGGCGCTTTGGATTTCGGTTGTAGTCCACCTCACTATTGTCATTCTGCTGGTCAATTCGCAAAAGTTTGAGAGATACCTGCCCAGGCGTGGCGTAATCGAAGTCAGCCCCAATGACTTGATGAAAGAGAAAGATCTGACTTATCTCGAGTTGCCCCCGGACGAGCAGAAACTCACCAAGCGGCCCGAAACGAACAACATTTCCGATAAAGATCGCAAAGCCACGTCTCGGGCGCCACAGCTCAATCGGGAGGAATTGAAAAAGATTCTGGCCCGCCCGGGAGCGCCCGGACCGAGCGGTCCGCCAGCACAGTCGCAACAGCCAGCCGCGCCTGCTCCCGCGACGGCCCAGAATACGCCCGCGCCGCAGCAATCACAACCGGCGCCGCCCGCTCCGAATCAGAACCAGTCGGCACGGTTGCAGACTCCGCCGCCTCCGACCGCTCCCAAACCATCGTTTACCAACAATGGGCAATACGCGGGATCGGCAATCGAGCAAGCTGCACGCGCTGCCCTAGCCAATCGCGGTGGGTTTGGTGGCGACAACGGCGATTACGGCCTGGGTCAAGGAAGACAGGCCAGCGCCGCAATGGGACCGCTCGACGTCCTCAGTGACACACAAGGTGTTGACTTCGGCCCGTACCTGAAACGCGTAGTCGACAATGTCAGACGGAACTGGTACGAGTTGATTCCCGAGTCAGCGCGAGCACCGCTGATGAAAAAAGGGAAGGTCTCGATTGAGTTCGCCATTACGAAGGAAGGCCGGGTGGCTGGCATGCAGATCATCGGCCCATCAGGTGACATTGCTCTTGATCGAGCGGCCTATGGCGGCATTACCTCCAGCAATCCGTTTCCACCGTTGCCCAGCGAATTCAGCGGACAGTATCTCGCCTTGCGTTTCCACTTCTTCTACAACCCGGATCGCTCGGACTTGCAGTAGCTGTCCCTGATCGCTGGTCTTTGGTCGTGACGATTCGACCAGCGTGTCCTACCAGACCCGGCAGCGATTTTGCCGAACCATCGGCGCACCAGCCTTGCAGTGGAACGCCTGCTGAAACTCGGGCATGTTGGACGCTACACCATTGGTCCGATATTCGGGTGGTGAGTGAGGGTCGACAGCGGCACTGAGGCGCTTGGTTTCGTCGCGTACGTTAGAGCACCAACTCTGTCCGTAGCCAATGAAGAAACGCTGCTCCGGGGTGAAACCATCAATGGGATCCAATTTCCGGTCCTTAGTCTCGTTTTGCCACGCCATGTAAGCCAGGATTAGACCGCCCAAATCAGCCACGTCCTCGCCCAAAGTCAGCTTCCCGTTGATCTTGATGTCATCCACAATGACGTATTGCGAATATTGGTCCGAGATGCAACTGGCACGATTTTCAAATTGTTGCACGTCTTCCGGAGTCCACCAGTCTCGCAGATTGCCCTGAGCATCGAACTTTCGGCCCTCATCGTCAAAACCATGGGTGAGCTCATGACCAATCGTGCCGCCCGTATCCCCGTAGTTGGGAGCATCATCGGAATCGGGATCAAAGAGTGGAGGCTGCAGGATGCCAGCGGGGAAATTGATGTCGTTCTTCAGAGGTTCGTAGTAGGCGTTCACGGTGGGGGGCGTCATCTGCCACTCGCCGCGGTCCACTGGCTTTCCGATCTTCGCCAGTTGACGGTGAAATTCAAATTCGCGAGCACGCAGCACGTTGCCCATTTCGTTGTCACGCACAATGGTTAGAGCGCTGTAGTCGCGCCACTTGTCGGGATAACCGATCTTGTCCGCCACGGCGTGCAGCTTTTCCTGCGCGTGTTGTTTAGTGACCGGCGTCATCCAAGGGAGGCCCTCGATATCGCGCCCCATGGCGGCCTCGATTTCCTTTACCAGTTTCATGGCACGCTGCTTGGCTTCCGCACTGAAGGTTCGTTCCACATAGGCCTGACCCAGCGCCTCGCCCAGGTCATTATCCGCATTGCTGACGCAGCGTTTCCAGCGGGGCTCGATTTCCTGCGCTCCCCTTAATGTCTTCTGGTTGAAATCGAAATCGGCGTTTACGAGGGCGGATGACAAATACGGCGCATTGGCGTTGATCAGATGCCAGCGCAAGTAGGCTTTCCAGCTTCCCAGGTCTTCTCTTTCGAGCTCAGCACTCAAAGCCTTGAAAAACTCAGGGGTAGTAACGTTGAGCGACTGCAGCACCGGCAGCCCGACCTTGGTGAAGTACGAATTCCAGTGAAACGAAGGACTGAGCGCTTCCAATTGCTGGCGCGTCATCTTGTGGTAGACCTTGTCAGGATCGCGGCGTTCCACCCGGGTGAGCGATGCTTTCGCCAGGGCCGTCTCGATGCGCATGACAGCCTGGGCCTCGGTCGCCGCGAGGTTGGCTTTGTCGCCTAGCAACTCGAACATTTTCTGCACGTGCGCCACGTAAGCTCGGCGCAGCTCTTCGGATTTGGGGTCGGTCTTCAAATAGTAATCTCGATCGGGAAGGCCGAGACCACCCTGATCGGCTTCCGCGATCACTTGGTTAGAGTTTTTGAAATCCTGATCGGACCCAAATTCGAACAACATGCCGTCGTTCACCATGGCACCGGCAACATCGCCAATGGCCCGCTTGGAATGTAGCCTGGCAATCTGCTCCAAGGCTCCATTCAGTGGCATACCTCCTGCGGCTTCGATTTTCTTCTCGTCCGTGCACGCAGCATAGTAATCGCCAATCTTCTGCTTCACGGCATCACGCTTGGGATCAGCGGCGGCACTTTCCAGGATGTCGCGCAGGATCAGTTTGTTATCATCCGCCATTTTGGAGTAGACGCTCCACCGGGACTGGTCGGGCGGGATGGGATTTTTCTTGATCCACGCTCCGCACGAGTAGGTATAGAAGTCTGTGCAGGGATCGACGGTCTGATCCATCGATCCGAGGTCAAGGACAGGCTGGCGTTGAGATGATGCCGTCTGCGCAGAAGCGGTAGTGACCAAAAAAAGCGAAAAGAAAAGAACCTGGCTCGACATAATTCTACGCATTACCTTCCCTCTACGATAAGTGAAGTCCCGGCCGCGGCTTGCGCCTAAACGCTGACAGCTAAAAATGCTGACTCTAGATGGTTCCTGACGTTTTCTCCAATCGGATCGAGCCATCTCCAGTATGAATAGTCAGCAGGTTTCCGCCGCCATTCAACTTCCCGTGAATATCCCGCCGCCCTAACTGTCCTTCCACAGTGAGGGGCAAATCCAGGTTGATGTGGCCGTCGCCGGTATGGAGATGCAAGTTGGCGGCAAAATTCTCCGGCAGCCCGAGCGTAACGCTGCCATCTCCGGCGTGCAGGTCCCAACTGGAGTTCATCGTGGAACCAGGCAGAACGCGGGCTTCAATGTGACCATCCCCGGTACTGAGAGCCAGAGCATCGAATCGCCCCGCCGCCTGGATGTGGCCATCGCCGGCGTGGGCCCGCAAGGTACCATCCACCGCGTCAATCTCCTGATGGCCGTCGCTACTCTCCAATTGCATATCGCCCTTGAAATTGCTAAGCCGGATATGGCCGTCGCCAGTGTGCAGGTTCACCCGGCCTTCGCGAGGCATGTGAATCTCAACCTGCACTCGGCCGCCCCGGTTGAAGCTAATGAACCCTGTCGTGTGCATGTTCAAACGCACTTCCAGCGTCACTGAATCTCCGTTTTGGTGTTCTTCTATCCTCACCCCGCTATCGCCGATCTTGTAGCGCTCGGTGAGAACCCGGGCTTCGATCGTCTTCTGGTCCCAAGTATCGACGTGAATGCTGGCATCAGAGGTCTCGACCCGAAGGTCGGGTTGACCAGTGATGGTATAGGTTTTCGACCACTCTTCAGCATGGGTTAAAGGGGTAACCGCGAGGCAGCAGCCCAAGAGGAACAGTGCAATTCGATTCATAAGTCACTCCTGAACCCGGATGGACACAACTTTCCCTTAGGTTCAGACGGTGGTACGCGGCACCGGTGAGCAAGGTTCCCTGAATTGTTTCAGAATTTTGATTCTAACTAACCTCGATGAGGCAGCGTCGGGTACGCCATCTTGACAAGAGTTCTCTCAGAAAACGGCACGTACAGCAACGCTGCCGTCGCGGCAAACGCCGCTCCAAACCCGATGGTGGGCGTCATCAGAAATGGGGCAATCGCCCATAGCTGATCGAGCACCAGGATAAACAGGAACAGTCTCTGAAACTTCTCTCCCAGCCTCCGGTAATCGAAAGTAGCCGCCGAGAACAGATAACAGCGCAACGGAATGCCCACGCCCGCGGTGACCAGCACCGCCACTAGGACGGTCGATGCACCCCACCAGGGCAAGATGCTTTCCGTATTCCACGCGACTTGATGCAGGTGAAAGAGCGCTGCCAGGTAGAAGCTCAAATACATCACCTGAATCAACGCGAACAGGCCGCGGCTCAGTCCGCGATTCGGGAGAGGGACTTCGAGTTCGGGATGCAGAGCTTCATCGGTCGGGACGGGCGTCGACAGCGCGGGCGCGGAGGCTCGTTCTCGAGTCTGCGTATCGATTCGTTCTACCGGTGCCAGAAAGCGGTATCCCCGGCGTGCCAGCGTCTCCACGTAGCGGGGGCTGGATGCAGAATCTCCTAAGGCCTCGCGGAGCTTGTTCACTGCGGTGTTCAAGCTGTGGTCGAAGTCGACAAACGTGTCCGCCGGCCACAACTTCTGGCGGATTTCCTCTCGCGTAAGCACATCGCCAGGACGCTCCAGCATGAAGGCGAGCACCTGGAAGGGCTGCTCCTGCAGCCTGATCCGCGCGCCGTTCTTGCGCAGTTCGCCGGCCGCGAGGTCTGCCTCAAATACGCCGAAGCGGACAATTCGCCCAGCGGGACTAGCTTGCGGCAGCGACATGATAAGTAAAGAGACGACGCGTAGTTTAGCATTCTCTAAAACCGGGGCTGCCAGCAGCTCATCCCATCGGATGAGGCTGGCCATATCCCGGGCAAGGGCATTCGACCCACTCTGCAACTAGAAAGGTGACAACGCGGCAGCCGGACCGTCGAACCTTTGCGCTGGCGGTGATCTCGGGGAGTGGGAGCGAGGAGCGATCCAATGTTCAACTGGAGCACCATAACTGCACTCAGCCTAGGCCTTTTGTCGTCCTCCATCACAGCCGCTCAGGACGCGGCCCCCGTGAAAGTAAATGTGGGCGATTCCATAGTGAACGGGAGGACGCTCCGACCCTACAAGAACCAATGGGCCATGACCATGATCAAACCGGACGGAACAATCATTCAGGATGCTGGAAGCTGGAAAGACGAGTTGGCCATTGTCATGGTGGACGGCGAACCGTGTCTCCAGCGCACACAGCTAGCCAGCTTCAAAAAGGCCACTGGAGAGATCGTAGCTACCACCAAAAACATTAACGTCTTTGAGCAGAAAACTTTCGCGCCAATTTCACGACTATATGAGAAGCACGTCCTAGGTCATGAAGATTACAGTCTAAAGATCAAATTTGGCGCCAATACAATGAAGGTTGAATTTCTCGAAGACGGAAAAACTGAGGTCAGAGAGGTTCCGACCACCGTCGCTTTTGACTTCTACGGAGGCATTTATGCGGTGTTGTGGGCCACGCTTCCCCTTAAGGAAGGTTTCTCGGCTACTTATCCCTCCTACGCAGAGGACGAGCATCCGGAAAAGGTCTCTTGGGTCACGATGAGAGTTACGGGCTCTGAAACCATCGATGCCGGGACAGAAGGCAAGACAAAAGCCTGGGTGGTCGAGAGCGACACTGAGATCGGCGCGTTGAAATACTGGGTGAGCAAAGAGCCGCCTTATATTATCCGCATGAATTTCAGACAGCCAAATGGAACAACCTGGCTCCTCAAAATGAGCTGACTAATTGTAGATGGATGGTAGCGCCGCGGGCGGGTGAAGCTACAATGTAAGCGATGTCCGCCGCAAGTCCACAACGGCAGCCTGAACCGCCAGCGCCCGAACGGCATCCCAAGCCGCACATCTACACTCTAGAAGCGACCGGCGTCCTCATCATCGCAGTGCTGATTCTCATCATCACGCTGGCCCGCTACTGGCACAGTATTTCCTGGAGTGCGCGCTAACCGTGCTTCAGGACCCGTTGCTGGTGGTGGTGCTCGGGCCAACGGGAAGCGGGAAGACCGCGCTTTCATTGGCTTTGGCTGAACGCTTTCGCGGCGAAATCGTGAATTGCGATTCCGTCGCCCTGTATCGCGAGTTTGAGATTGGCACCGCCAAGCCCACGGCGCCGGAACGAGCACGCGCGCCACATCATCTTTTCGACTTCGTTGAACCCTCCGGCTACATCACCGCGGGTGAATATGCGCGCCAAGCGCGTCAAACGTTGGAAGAGATCAAGTCGCGTGGAGCCATGCCAATTGTGGTCGGGGGTACGGGGCTTTACCTGAGAGCCCTGCTCGATGGTCTCTTCCCTGGCCCGCAACGTTTGGAGGAACTACGCGAACGCCTTCGCCAGCGAACCGAGCAGAAAGGCTCGGCACACTTGCACCGCTTGCTGAGCCACCTCGATCCGGCCGCGGCCACGAAGATCCATGCCAATGACACGCCCAAGCTGATTCGTGCGATCGAAGTCTGCCTCGCCTCGCGGCAGAAGATGACGGAAATATGGAAGGGTGGACGCGATCCGCTGCAAGGCTTCCGCTTCCTGCGGTTGGGCCTCGACCCCAACCGCAATGCTCTCTACGACCGCATCAACCAGCGCGCGCAACGCATGTTCGATTGTGGCCTGGTGCAAGAAACGCAGCGGCTGCTCGATAAGTACGGGGACGCGGCACGCCCGCTGACCTCACTCGGCTACAAGCAGGCGGTGCAGTTAGTGCGCGGCGAAATCGACCACTCGACGGCGGTGCAAGCCGCGCAGCAGTCTCATCGCAACTATGCGAAACGTCAGATGACCTGGTTCCGGCGGGAGCTGGATGTGGTGTGGCTCGCGGGATTCGGTGATGAGCCAAGAATTCGGGACGCAGCGATCTCACGGGTGCTGAAGGTCTCAGCTTAGGGTTCAGGTCTCAGGTCTTGGGTCTCAGGTCTTAGGTCTTAGGTCTTGGTTTCAGGTCTTGGGTTGGGGCTCCGAGTTGATAAGCGTTTGAAATGTATTCACCATGCCATTCAACATTCGTCCTACTTCGGCAGCCAGGTTTATAAGCCTCTTGCCATCCTCTAATTCGACGTATCCTAGCTCCTGTCCGATAGTAATCTGGGTTTCAAGCTCCAAGAGAGATCCTCTGGCGCGAAAGAGGAACTGCACCAATTCCTTGCGTGAAAAGCGCCCCTAACCCTCAGCGATGTTAGTTGGAACGGATACAGCGGATCTTCTCATCTGACAAGCCAAACCGTAGACTTCCGGTTTCGGAAACGATGTTGTGGAATGATACACGTAGACAACGAGATCCATCGCACGCCGCCACACATTTAGGTCTCTGTACGTCTCCGCCATGGCTAAGTTCCTTCCGGTTGCCTAGAAACGATAGAAGATTCTATTCGCCGTGACTGTGATGCCCATTACATTCGTGGTCTACGACCTGACACACACCTGAGACCAGAGACCAGACCGTTGTGACCAGAATCGACACCTGACACCTGACACCTGAGACCCATCATGCTATCGTCAGCTCATGCTTCGAGTTGCATTCTTGCTGTTCTTCTTTCTCCTCGCCCCCGTTTTCGCAAAAGAAAAATACCAACAGCCCGGCCCCATTCACCTCGATCGTGAAGGCGAAAAATGGGCCGAAAAGACTTTGCAAAAGCTTTCTCTCGAAGAAAAAGTCGGTCAGCTTTTCATGATCTGGGTTCGCGCCGAGTTTCTGAATGTGAACAGTCCCGAGTACCTCGATCTGCGCGACAACATGGGCAAGTATCACATTGGCTCTTTTGCCATGACGGTACGCTGGGACCCGCCGTTCCTGTATCGCAACCAGCCCTATGAGGCTGCCGAGCTGCTCAATCGTCTGCAGCAAGATTCTAAGTTGCCCCTATTGATCGCCGCCGATTTTGAGCGCGGCGTCACCATGCGTCTTCATGGAGCCACGGGCTTTCCCCACGCCATGGCATTCGGGGCGACGGGCAAGTTGGACTACGCGGAAGCCTTCGGCCGGATCACCGCTCAGGAAGCACGCGCCATCGGCGTGCACTGGAATTTCTTTCCTGATGCTGATGTAAATTCGAACCCGGCTAATCCAATCATCAACACCCGTTCCTTCGGAGAAGACCCGCAGCAGGTCGGCGACCTGGTTGTGGCTTACATCCGAGGCGCACGCGCCAACGGAATGCTGACTACAGTCAAACATTTTCCCGGACACGGCGACACCGCAACTGACTCTCATCTCAGCGTGGCTCAAGTCACGGGAGACCGCGCCAGACTGAATCGGGTGGAGCTTCCGCCCTTTCGCAAAGCCATCGAAGCTGGTGTGGATTCAGTTATGGTTGCGCACGTCACGATTCCTGCGCTCGAACCGGACCCAAACCGCGTCGCCACAACTTCTCCGGCGATCGTGACGGATTTGCTCAAAAAGCAGCTCGGCTTCAAGGGAATCGTTGTCACCGATGCGCTGGACATGGCCGGACTCACCCGTCTCTATGCTGCGAACATCGGACGCGCCGCCGTGGATGCCTTCAAGGCCGGCAATGATCTGCTGCTGATTCCGGCCGATCTGGATGCATCGTACAAGGCGGTCCTGGAAGCAGCACGGAGCGGTGAAATTCCCCGGGCTCAGCTTGACACTTCGGTCCTTAAGCTACTAAAAGCAAAAGCCTCACTCGGACTGGAGAAGGCTCGGCTAGTCAACCTGGAGGCCCTCTCTAACCTCGTGGGAAAACCCGAGAATCTCGCTCTAGGGCAGCAGATTTCTGACGACTCCGTCACCCTGGTTCGCGACAACGGAAAGCTGTTGCCGTTGAAACATTCGGGAACTGTCAAGGGCGGTCTTCCGTATCAGAGAGTGGAAGAAATACACAACGGCACAGTTGTGATCGTGCTGTCGGACGACGTGCGCACCGAAGCCGGTCGTGCGCTGGAACGTCAAGTTAAGGTCCGAGTGTCCGATGCCAACGTGATCTACGTCGACCCGCGCATTGCAGCTGCCATGTCGGAAGAGGTGCTGCAGGCGGTGGACCAGGCGCAGGCTGTTATCGCTGCCGTATACGTAGTGCCCACAGCCGGAAAGGCCATGCAAGGTGCGAACGGTTTGACCAATTCCGTGGCTCTCAACGATGCGAGTGGAACGCTGTTGCAGAAGATTCTCGAGCACGCGGCCGAGAAGACTGCCGTTCTGGCTATGGGAAATCCCTACCTGGCACAGGATTTCCCCGGAGCGCAGAATTATATTTGTACATTTTCTAATGCGACGGTGTCAGAAATCAGCGCGGCTAAGGTGCTTTTCGGTGAGATTGCCATCCGCGGCCATCTGCCGGTGAGTATTCCTAATGTTGCCCAGCGGGGCGCCGGAATCGAACGGCAGCCGCAAGTCTTACAAGGAGGAGGATCTGAGCGTGCGTATTCCAAACCAGCCGGGCGCTAAGTCGTCTGTGGCTTTCGCCCTAGCCTTCGCAGCAATCATGGTTTTGCCCGCCTGCAGCGTGAACGTGAAGAAGGGTGACAACAATCAAGAGAAGAAAGTCGACATTGAGACTCCGGTGGGCGGAATTCACGTCAGCAGGAATGCCGACGTGCGTGAAACCGGCCTGCCGGTTTATCCCGGTGCGCGGCTCAAGGAAAAAGAAGAGGATGGTGAGCAGAAGAGCGCGAACGTCAACATTTCGGGAATGGGTTATGCCCTGCGCGTGGTGGCGGTCGAGTTCGAATCCGATGATCCGCCTCAGAAACTGATCGCCTACTATCAGGACCAACTCAAGAAATACGGCAATGTGCTTCAATGCCGCGCTAGCAAATTCGGTGGGAATGCTGGCACAACCTACAACGGCAAAGATTCCCAGGGCTCAAATGAGCTGAAATGCACCGGTGACAACAGTGGTAAGGTCGTGGAACTGAAGGTGGGAAGCGATCAAAACGAACACATTGTGTCGATCCAGCCGTCAGACTCGGGAAAAGGATCTGTTTTCGCTCTGGTCCACCTGCAAACCCACGGCAAGGAAGACACAATTTGAAGATTTTAGATTTCAGATTGAAGATTTCAGATTGAAATCCTTCATAAAACGCGAAAATCTGTAATCTCAAATCTCAAATCTGAAATTTTCCAGCTTCCCTTGCCTCGCGCATCCGCCTGCGGTACCTTGAAGCTCCGATGGAACAACCCTGCTATAAATGTGGCGCCACGGTTGAGGAGGGAATCGCCTTTTGCCCACATTGCAACGCGCCGCAAATTCGAGTCGGAGTTGAAGCCAGCGCGCTTTCCACAACGGCGCCGGGTTCCTCGCCTT
>Ga0210384_10002087_pt1 | contig 25090 bp, 26 predicted proteins | sample IncBWH2MmetaG_FD_160574 | JGI IMG/M metagenome (GOLD analysis project Ga0210384, IMG submission 160574) | Forest soil microbial communities from Barre Woods Harvard Forest LTER site, Petersham, Massachusetts, United States - Inc-BW-H-2-M | ecosystem: Environmental > Terrestrial > Soil >...
GTGGAGTCGGTGGGCTTCCGCGAGCGGATACAGAAGATGTTGGATAAAGATAATCCGCAACTGGATGACTACAATCAAAACGCGGCGTATGCCGAAGGGAAATACACAGGCGGGAAGCCACGCGAAAATTTGAAAAAGTTCTGTCATGAGCGCGATCGAAGCCTTTCTTGGCTGCGATACGTCCCGGCGGCGACGGTTGCGCGCATCGGACACCACGCTGAATTCGGACAAATCACAATCGGCCAACTTATGAACGAGTGGGCCTTTCACGATCTAGGGCACATTCGCCAGATTGCGGAGCTGTACCGCTCGCGCGCCTTTTACCCATCCATAGGACCCTTTCAGCGCATTTACACCATTAAGCCGTAGCGGAGGATCAAGAGGCCACGTTCATGGAAGCAATGGCTCGGCGCATTCTGGAATTATTCGACCAACTCGAACGGGATTCGCTCGACCTGCACACATTTCTCGAATTTGTGGGCGGGAATCCTCCAGCGGCGCGCGAAGCTGTTATCGATATGGTCGCTGACTTGGTGAAAAAGGGGTTCCTCCGGGAGACCGGGCAGAGCGACTTCTACGCGCGGTCTGAGGACGGCCGTTTGGAAGTGGTGAGTCCGCATCAGATTACGCTATATACCCGGGAAGGGTGCCATTTGTGCGAAGAGGCAAAGGCGGCCATACTGCCATTAATTTCCGAATTTGGAGCTACATTTCGCGAGGCAGATATTGACGACGACCCTAAACTTCACGGCCGGTACACTAACGATGTCCCGGTAATTTTTCTTGGACCTAAAATGATCGCCAAGCATCGGCTGGACCCCGGACAGTTGCGTCGCCTGCTGCAGCCTCTTAAGAAGTAGGCCCTCCACTTCCCGTTTCAAATACCTCGACCCTCCGGATTTTGGAATTTTCCTAGAGCCCACTCTGAAAATTTTTCCGCCCTGTGAAAACCTCTTGTGGTGATGCGAATCCAAACTACCAACACGTATTCAGAGTCGCGATGCGGAGGAAGCAAAATGCCAGTGGACAGCCGGTTGACGCGTTATCGTAAAGCAGTTTTGGAATCACTCCGATCCAGTAATGGACATCCTACGGCCGCGGAAATCTATAGGCTCGTGAAGCGGCGGCGTCCGGGCGTGGCTTATGCCACGATTTACACCTCTTTGAACTGGCTCGAGCATAGAGGTTTCATCCGGCGGGTGGATTTCGTCGATCAAGCTGCGCGATACGATCCTCTCGTCGAGCGTCACGACCATCTGGTCTGCGATCGCTGTGGCGCGTTCAGGGATGTGTGGCTCAAGCTGCCCGTTCAGATGTTAAGACATGCTGCACGTAGTGAGGGATTCCGTATCAGACGCCATCGCACAGAGGTGTTTGGGTTGGGCGGTAAATGTGTCCATGCAAACGGGGGGACAGCTAGCTCCTAAATCGTTAGGCAAGATCCGCGGCTCAACGCCATGGCTCAGTGCTTAGGATCCTCTTCTACTCCGACGCTCTCATCCGGAACGTCCCCTGGGCGCCCTTTCACACGGTCATACACCGTGAGGTGGCAAGTGGAACCAAGGGCTTCGTTATAATAGGTGGACACGCCGAGCGAAGTCCGCATTTCTTCGTTGAAGCGGCGCAAGTCGGCAAGTTGATTTACACGGACAGGAAGCTTCTTGGCATCATGAGTGACCAGGAATTTCTGATAACCGGCGTCCCACAGGCGGGTGAATTGCCCATTCCACATGATGCAGGGGATCTCCGTCATCTGAAAATCGCCGTGAGTTGCCTTGCGAAGTTCCGCTCCGCAATCATATTTCTCAATGCGCACCACTCCACCCGAGTTGCGGACCAGAAAGCCTTTCGACGAGAGCGATTCCACCTGCGTCTGCGTAAACAGTTTGTCGACGTACCACATGGCTTTGAGCATAAGAATTCCAATGTGCCTGTGTAAAGCGAAAAATCTGATGCCGAATTCGCCGCTCGGGCATCACATTGGATGTGAGCTTGCGTACCTGAGGATCGGGCAGTCTCTAGAACGCGCCGGGGTATTCTGCTAAACTCCGTTGAATTAGTTGAATACGAGAAGACTTTCCTTGCACTGGAGCTTCACAAGCTCACGCCAGTCCAATGAAGTGCCTTTCTGCGAGGATCTCTCATCGAATTCATCATGGGCGCAATAAATAAACCGATATCCACTGCAGCCATTGCCGAACCGGCTGTCCGCTTGGGCCATCATCTGCTCGATAAGATTGGGAATACGCCCCTTCTACGCTTGGAGCGTATTGGCGCGGAATTTCGACATGTCAAATTCCTGGCCAAGGCGGAGTGGTTCAACCCTGGCGGGTCGGTGAAAGATCGCGCAGGTTACTCGATGATCCGAGCGGGAGAGCGCAGCGGAGATTTGCGCCCGGTCAAAGTGATACTCGACGCCACTAGTGGGAACACCGGAATCGCATATGCCGTGGTCGGTGCTGCACTTGGATATCGCGTAAAATTGTGCTTGCCCTCGAGCGCCTCGCAAGAAAGAAAACAAATCCTGACGGCTTACGGCGTAGATCTGGTGATTACTCCTGGTGATGAAGGCACCGATGGAGCCATTCGCAGAGTTAAAGAGATTTATTCTGCCGAGCCCGAAAAATACTTCTACCCGGATCAGTACAGCAACCCTGCAAATCCGGCCGCGCACTATTCCACCACCGCTCCGGAAATCTGGGAACAAACACACGGAAAGATTACGCACTTTGTCGCTGGCCTTGGCACCAGCGGGACTTTCATGGGCGCCACGCGGCGGCTGAGGGAGTTGAATCCGCAGATTCGCTGCATTAGTTTTCAGCCGGATTCCAGTTTCCACGGCTTGGAAGGCCTGAAGCACATGGCCACCGCGATAGTGCCGAGCATCTATGACCCGAAGTTGGCTGATGAGAATCTAGCCGTGCGCACCGAAGATGCCCATCACATGGTAAAGAGGCTCGCACTTGAGGAAGGAATCCTGGCGGGAGTGAGCGCGGGTGCAGCCATGTGCGCCAGCCTCGAAGTCGCACGACACCTGCCGGCTGACGCACACGCCGTGATTGTGACCGTGTTTCCGGATTCAGGCGAAAAATATTTGAGCGAAAAATTCTGGAGCGAGGGATGAGCAGCGGAGTGCTGAAAATTCGTGAGGAATTGCTGCGCCGTATCCACGCCCACGGCGTGGAAACCTATCCACATGAATGCTGCGGCGCGCTCCTGGGACGTGATGGTGATGGCTTGCGCGAGGTGGTGGAGTTGGTGCCTCTTGAAAATCGCCGCAACGATTCGCCGCAGAATCGCTTTGAGGTGACCCCTGATGACGTGCGCCTAGCGGAAAAGGTAGCGAGCGAGAAGCAGACCGAATTGATCGGCTGGTATCACTCACATCCGGACGCGCCCGCTCGTCCGAGCGAATTTGACCGCGAGCACGCCTGGCCATGGTACAGCTACGTCATCGTGAGCGTACAGCAGCGCGAGCCGCGCGACATCACGTCTTGGCGGCTACGCGATGACCGGTCGGCTTATGATTCCGAAACGATTGAATCCGCCGCGCATTCAGCAAGACACTGAATAGGAGGGTAGGTGTATGGCAGTAAAAGTAATTATTCCTACGCCCCTGCGGCCTTATGCAGGCAAGCAGGAAAGCGTGGAGCTGCAGGCCAGCAATGTAAGCGAGGCTCTGGCAGCGCTTACCGGCCGATTCAGTGAGCTGAAGAAACATTTGTACGGAGACGATGGCCGGTTGCGCAGCTTCGTCAACGTATATGTGAACGACGAGGATATCCGGTACCTCCAGAAAGAAAGCACGGGTTTGCGCGACGGCGACATAGTGAGCATAGTCCCTTCAATTGCGGGCGGCGCACACGCCGGGTAGCAGGGAGAATTTTTCATGGCCACAAAAACAAGAATTCCTTCAACGACGACCATCGGCATGTCAGCCGTAGCTTTGACGAAAGAAGAAGTGCTGCGTTACAGCCGCCACCTGATCATGCCCGAAGTCGGCATGGACGGTCAGCTAAAGCTCAAAGCCGCAAAAGTGCTGTGCATTGGTACAGGCGGACTCGGTGCACCGTTGGGCGTTTATCTCGCGGCCGCAGGCGTAGGCAGGATCGGCCTAGTGGATTTCGACACTGTGGATCTGACCAATCTGCAGCGCCAGATTCTTTTCAGCACATCTGATGTCGGCCGCCCGAAAATCGAGGCGGCGGCTGAACGACTGCGCCGCATGAATCCCGATATCCAGATTGATACCTTCGAAACGCGCCTGACCAGCGAGAACGCTCTCGATCTCTTCAAAGACTACGACCTGATCGTGGATGGCACGGATAATTTTCCGACACGCTATCTGGTGAACGACGCATGCGTTCTGCTCGGCAAGCAGAATGTGTACGGTTCAATATTTAGATTTGAAGGGCAGGTAACTGTGTTCGGCGCCCCGGGGGGCCCTTGCTACAGATGCCTCTATCCTGAGCCTCCTCCCCCTGGACTGGTGCCGTCATGCGCCGAGGGAGGAGTGCTTGGCGTGTTGCCGGGAATCGTGGGTTCCATTCAAGCCGCTGAAACACTGAAGCTAATCCTTGGGAGGGGCGAGCCTCTGATCGGTCGGCTGCTGCTATTCGATGCACTCGCAATGCGTTTCCGCGAATTAAAGCTGCGCAAAAATACGGAGTGCCCGGTGTGCGGCGCTCACCCTACCGTCACGAAGCTCATTGATTATGCGGAATTCTGCGGCATCCGCGGGGAAGAAGCTCCCGCGCCACAGACGAATGTCCCGGAAATCGCTGCGCGCGAATTGAAAGCCCGGCTGGATCGCGGCGACGATCTCTTTATCCTGGATGTCCGGGAGCCCCACGAATATCAGATCTGCAACCTCGGCGGCCACCTGATTCCTCTTAGTGATCTCTCGCGGCGCGTCAGCGAACTCGACAGCTCCCGGGAAATCGTGGCGCATTGCCGAACTGGGAAGCGTTCGGCAGAGGCTGTCGAATTTCTGCGAAATGCTGGGTTTCGCAAAGTTCTCAATCTCAAAGGTGGTATCCTAGCTTGGTCCGACGAGGTAGATCCATCGGTCCCGAAATATTAATTGCGGCAAGTCTGTCTCGGCACCGTTGCACATGCGCGCGCTCAAAATCAATCGTTGCACGGGGGAATTCAAATGGCGGCGGCAAAGATAACTGTTTCCAATGATGGCCCGCTGGTAGTTGAAGGCGATTTTGAGCTGGCAGACCAGGAAGGAAAGCCATTCGGCCTAGGGGGGCGTACCAGGCTATCTCTGTGCCGGTGCGGCCATTCCGAGCGCAAACCATTCTGTGATGGCAGCCACAAGAGGGCCGGATTTCAAAGCATGGTCCAAGCCCATGAGCTGCCGCCGCCAAAGCCAAAGCTGTAATCTAAGCAGGTAGTAGCTGCTCCCCGATGTAACATTTTCACCCACCTAAACTCCCATCCGCCTCCAATCGATCCATGTTCAAACCGCTATATAGCACGTAAGTTGCTGTATATATAATCTTTATGTGGTACTATAACTACTCCAATAAACGGCAATGCAGTTGCTCGGAGTTGTAGCGGCATCTGTGCGTTTTTGGGGGAAGTGTGGCTCGTTCGGGCAAATTTTGGGGGCTTCTCCATCGGTTCCGACTCGTCCTGCTTTGGGCGATTGCAGCAGCGGCGTACCTCCTCCTGATCTGGATCCTGCGAGATTCTGCCTATCAGGCAGACCCTCTCATGGATACGTATCTGGAGATGTCAGGGAGCCTGATTGCCTTCACCTTCGCAGCCAATGCGCTCGTTCGCTTCCGCGGTACGCATGATCGCATCTCCCTCATTCTTGCTTTCGGTTTTGTCCTAGCCGGGCTGATCGAAGCGGGAACGAGCATGACATTTTATCGGTGGATGCTCATTGCACGCATTCAGGGTAATCACATTTCTTTGGGATGGCTCGCCGGAAGAACTCTGCTTGGATGCCTTTTGCTCGTGGCGCTTGCGGTTGAGCGCCGAATCCCGGTCGCTCGAGATCCGGCGAAGGAGATGGCAGCTGCGACGCTGCTGGTGGGTGCAGTTGCGTATCTGACGAGCGTTTTTTATTTCATGTTACCGAACTCTCCGAAGATGCATCCCGGTTGGATAATCCCGCGGCCCTGGGATCTTTTGCCTGCCGCAATTTATGTGGTCGCGACTGTTGGGTACGCGTGGCGGCTGCGTCGCGTGGACAGTTCGCTCGACCGCGCACTTTTCATCGCAGCGCTCCTGAATGTGGTTTGTCACATCACGATCAGCCAGTCGCAGCGCGTTCTCGACGCGCCTTTTACCCTCGCGCACGTCTTAATGGTATTGAGTTACGTGGTGGTACTCGGTGGCACACTGCTCGACAACGCGCAACTCTTCGATCAAGTGAGCAAACTTGCTGCGTCGGACTCACTCACAGGCCTGGCCAATCACCGGCGCCTGCTCGAAGTGTTGGATTCAGAGATTCAGCGCTCCAGCCGCACCGGACGCAGTTTCGCGGTGCTGCTTTTTGATCTCGATGGTCTGAAGAAAATCAACGACCGTTATGGGCATTTGACTGGCAGCAGGGCGATCAAGCGGCTCGGGTCAGTCCTGCGCAGCAGCAGTCGCACAATCGACACTCCCGCGCGTTTCGGCGGCGACGAATTCGCTTTGATTCTGCCCGAATCGAACGAGCAGGATGCCGCACAGGCCGCCGCGCGTATCTGCGAGAGCCTCGCAAATGATGGCCAGCAGCCTCCTGTGACGGTCAGCGTGGGCCTCGCCGTCTATCCCACTCATGGAACATCTATCGAAAAACTTTTGGGGGCCGCCGACCGCGCGCTGTATCGTATGAAAGGCCGGGGCAGCAAGAAATTTCGATTGGGGCCTGTCGCGGCCTGTCTGTAATTCCTTTGGGGGTTATTGGAGATGCGATTTGGGATGGGGGTCCCAAGGAATACAGTTGCGCCTCGGCGCGAGACTCGAATTCCCATGGAAGTAGGCGTTCACATCACGGGTCATCCCGCCCTGCCGGGCACTGAAACCACCTTCACCGAAAACGTGAGCGCGCGGGGTGCGCGAGTATTGAGCGTGCGGCGCTGGAAGACAGATGATCGGCTCACGCTCACCACACTTACTGGTACTTTCCGCTCGCTTGCACGTGTCGCCTACTGCCAATTGGTGCCCGAAACTGGATTCGCAGTAGGATTGGAATTCATTGAGCCTGACGGTAAGTGGGTCGTAGCTGACTCGCACGCCAACTAATCGGCGGAAGGCTTCAAGTGTGGAAAATCTTCGCTTGAGTGGCCCGCGTCAGAAACATGCGGCCTGGAAGCGCGTTGTTCCTACTGAATGAATCCTACATTTGGTTCTGGGCCTGGGCCGGGACCTTCGGGCAGCGTTCCAAATTGTGCTTCGTAGCGGGCCACGTTTTCCTGTAGCGCCCGCGAAAGCCGTTTTGCGTGCGTGGGGCTCAGGATCAGGCTCGCCACCAATTTTCCCTGCGGCAAGGTGGGAAACACATAAATGAAGTTGAGGGTGAACTCCTCGGCGTTGTGGTGAACGACGACGAGATTGGAATATTGGCCCAGCAATTCCTTCTCGTCAGCCTTAATCTGGACCTGCTGTTTCGGCGCTTCTGCCATTGCTCTCTCCTCTAACTGTTCGGCCGTCACTATAACAGAGTGGGGAATCACACTCGGATGATTTTTCAGCAACCGCGCCGATTCAGGGCATTGACACGCGCATGAGTTAAGCGTAGTTTATACGGGAAGTTCAGCCTAGTTAACCTATGCCCGACCCCAAGACCCCTCCGCCGCTCACAGCCCACCCGACTACAGAATCGGCCGCCACGTCACCCGAAGCGCCCGAGCTTGTCAGCCTGCTTACCCACGAAGATGTGGACCGAGCTCGCGACCGCTGGTATGTGGCGCGCGCACGACGGAAGGACGGCCGTGCGAAACGGTTTGGCGATCTGCGTTTGTTGTGGCTCCTTATCGGCCCTGGGATTCTTGTGTTCCTGGGCGAGAACGATGCTCCCAGCATGCTCTCTTATGCGGCCACAGGCGCTCGATTCGGGATCGGATTTTTCCTGCCATTTGTGGTGCTCACATTCCTGATGGGTTTTGTGGTGCAAGAGATGACTGTGCGTCTGGGAGCCGTGACTCACCGTGGTCATGCTGAACTCATCTTCGACCGTTTCGGAAGATTTTGGGGCCTGTTTGCGATGGGCGATTTGGTAGTTGGAAATTTTTTGACACTGGTCACTGAATTTATCGGCGTTCGCGCTGGGCTGGGCTTTTTCGGCATTCGACCTTCCATCGCAGTTGGCGGCGCACTGGTGATCGTATTCGGCGCGATTACTACTGGCCGATATTGGACCTGGGAGCGGATCACCCTGGGCCTGGCCATTTTCAACATGCTTTTCATTCCCGCAGCCCTTCTGGCGCGACCTAATTGGCCTGTCGTAGGCCACGCGCTCCTCACTTGGACGCCCCTACCAACGGGCAGCCATTATGAAATTCTCGTGCTGATCCTGGCCGATATCGGCGCGACTGTCACACCCTGGATGCTCTTCTTCCAGCAGAGTGCCGTGGTGGATAAAGGACTGCAACCTCGCGACGTCAATGCAGGACGCTTTGACACCCTCTTGGGAGTTTTTCTCGCTTCAATCTGCGCTATTGCCACGATTCTCGCCACAGCGCCGCTGTTTCACCATGGGATTAACGCGGCGGATTTTCAGGGCGCGCAGTTCGCTGAGGCGCTGCAACCATGGATTGGGCACACCGGCTCGGCGCTTTTTGCGCTGGGCATTTTTGAAGCGGGGATCGTTGCGGCGATTGCCATTTCCACATCATCCGCGTACGCATTTGGCGAAGTTTTCCGAACAGGGCACAGCTTGAATCGTCCGCTGCGCGAGGCTTGGCCATTTTATTTGACCCTACTGGGTTCAGCTTCTGCGGCTGCGGCGCTTGTGTTGGTTCCACACTTCCCGCTGGAATTCGTCGTCCTGACAGTCAATGTAATCGCCGTGCTCGCAATGCCGCCTGCGCTGGCGTTTCTTCTGCTCTTGGTCAATGACCGCGAAGTGATGGGAGAGTACGTAAATGGCACGTGGGCAAATGTGGCTGGGGTGGCAGTCACTCTAGTTTTGATTCTCGCGGGGATCGGATTTGGGCTTGCGACCGTTTTTCCAAAGTGGCTGGGGGGATAGTTCGGCGAAGAAGCTGAAGGCTCGTTCCGTGTTGTCGATCGGTGAGGGAGGTGCCAATTGAAATCACGATCTGAAGATTCCGGCGATAGCCAGCATGCCCTGGAAACTTTGGCCGCAAATGCGACCGAGTCGAGCCTGGCAGATCCACGCATCGTTCTGTCGCTGCTGGAGGCCGATCAGGTGGTTGCGGCCAAGCGGAAAACACAATTCGGCCGGCGCAAATTTTCTTTCGGGGTGCGTATCTTATTGTGGAGCCTTCGGATTTACGTGGTTCTCATGATCGTAATTGTCCTTATTTCGGTAGTTCGCGCATTGCAGCTGCCGCGCTAGAGTCCACCCTCCATACGCGTTCTCCATCAAATGGGCTTATGCAGCTCGAAGTCTCCTCACAGTTTGGACTTCCCGAGCCGCTATGCGAAAATTTCGGCAGCGAAAGCAATTGCGGATGAATTGGGGGTCGCGGAATGAACGAGCAAAGTCCTGCCCCACCGAAGAGTCAACGAAGCTTGCTGGTGATTTTCGGATTGTTTCTAATGGTTGGAGCGGGCGGCGCGGCGTTTCTCTACTACCAGAGTGACTGGCGCGCACCCGCACCGGCGAAGAACCTACGGAATCCCCTCCCGCCCAATAACGACGTCATTGGGGCGGGCATGATGCTGTACATGGACCACTGCCAGGGCTGCCATGGCGAAAATGGAGACGGCAAAGGGCCGAAAGCCGAGCAGCTCTCCGTGGCTCCTGCAAATTTCACTGACGCCCATGCCATGGCCGCCGTCACCGACGGCGAACTCTTCTGGAAAATTGCGCACGGTCGGCGTCCCATGCCCAGTTTCAAGGATAAACTCACCGACGAAGAGCGCTGGCAGTTGGTCGTTTACATCCGCACATTTGCACCGAAGCTCAAACCCGGCGCTTCACCGCAGTCCTAAAATTTCCGATGATTAGCAGGGCCACGCTTCATTTTACTGCGGCAAGTGCATCAGCGACTTCCTTCAAATCCGGGACTACCGGGATATCATAATTCTTGAACCAGGCAATCTTCCCCGCCCGATCCACGATGGCGATGGCACGGCCGGTGATGCCCTTTTCCGCGAGAAATACGCCGAACTTGTCGCCCACAGCGCCGCGCGGCTGAAAATCGGCGAGTAGGGGATAGTGAATGCCCATTTTTTCAGAGTAGGCTTTGTGTGACCAGGCGCTGTCCACACTGATACCCAGCACTTGTGCATCAAGCTGATCGAACCGCTTCATATCGCCGACAAAGCAGGCATGCTCTTTGGTGCAGGTCGGACTCCAGTCGAGGGGGTAGAACACCAGCACCACGTTTTTCTTTCCCTTGAAATCCGAAAGCTTGACGTCCTTTTGCTCCTGATCCTTTAATGTAAAATCCGGCGCCGCCGTCCCCACCGAAATTGCCATGCTCGATCCTCCTCGCTCGCTCGCGCGATGAAAGTGAAAATTACCAATGCGATGATTCAGAAGCATCCATGATAGCCGAACCTGCAACAGCAGACAAACGCCTCCGAGAACCTGCCGCCGCCCCCAAACCGAATCCTAATCTGCTACCATACCCACTTTATCGCGCGGATCGGGTCCAATACCTTGTCTCGAACTTCTTACGAAGCGGCATATCCGGAGATTGAATTATCCCCGAGGAGCCGCAACTGGTGGGCAAAGGTGAAGGGCACGCCAGCCGAATGCATCCATCTGGATGGCGGGCACGAATGGATGGCCACCCTACTGCCCGATACTCTCTACTTGCGCGGAAAAAGTGTAAAGCAGCGCGAACCCGTGCGGCCGGAAGTCTCCCTCTGCCGCGACTGTCTGTTGAGCATTGCCGCAGGCGAATTGGAAACATATCGCGGCCGTGTGGTGGCGTTTGAACCAGATGCGGAGAATTTCTCGCAATATTTTTTCGTGGCCGCCCCGGATTTTGAAGCCGCTGGGCTGAAACCGGAAGTTGCCGCCGCGATCGAAAAGCGCCTTGAGGCAAACAGCCAAACCTGCGCGGAATGTGGGCGGCCCGCGGCTTGGCTTTGGTTTTCACGTAGAGAGGTAGCCAGCCTCGATGAAGTGGCCCGAATTGCGGAAGCACCAGGCGAATGGTTCTGCTCCGAACACGGCGCCGGCATGCTTTGCGTTGCGTTCAAAAAGATTGCCGAGGCTAATGTGTTTTACATGAATCTTCCATACGGCGAGGCTGGCGCGTACCTCTGGATATGACCATGTCGTTGCGAGAACTCGTGGAAAAATATCTTGTCGCTGCGGGCGGCTACGGCAAGTCCGTCTCCATCGCCGCGCTCGGCCTTTCACGCGAGCAGACCGAACAAGTTTTCGACATCCTTGATGAGGATTATCATATCAGCCGCTTCTTCCATTTCAGCAATGCCGTTGGCGCCAGCTACCAGATCAACGGCTTCCCCCAGACGCACATCTCCATCGATGCCGAAATCCAGGCGATTCTCTAGCGTTAGCTCGTTTTTTTGAAGCGGTTCCGGCGCTATGAGGAACGCGCCCCTCGCTACCGAACTGGCGGATTGAAATCGAATTCCGGATCAATGTCCACAGGGATGTCCCACATTTTTGCAAGGAGCGAGGCGAGCTCCGCCGGCATGCCAGCATATTTTTTGAACCAGGCCTCGGTCCGCGCACGGTCGCCGGTGGCTTCCTGCTCCAACAACTCTTTCGCGAGTGAAGCCACGGCCGCAGGCAGGCGGACGAAATCGATTTCGTACAAGCCGGTGGATGAGTCGCGGCGGATGGCGCCCCTTTCCGACAAGTAATTGAATTGCATCATCTCGCCCGCGCTGTGCGCTTCAGCGACACCGAAGCGGATGGTGCGGAAAATTCCGGCAACGTACGAAGCAGCCACACCCTGGATTTTTTCCTGGGGATAGGCGCCATGGTCCACCAGCCACTGGAGGCAGATTTGCCCAACCACATCGGCCTTTGCTTCTTCAAGTCTGGAGAATAGCGGGCCGATGGCCTCGCGGATGTCCATATCACCGCTCGCTGTGCGCGCATACACGGCACCAAGCTCGTGCGCGATCTCATGCATGATCGTGTCCGCCAAATATCCCTCGCCACTCGCCATTTCCGCTTGGTCAGCTCGCATAACACGCTTGGCTAGTGGCAGGATCACGTAGTTCACGCGCGCGTCCATGAAATTCTTCCAGAAGATTTTCTTGGAGCCCTTTTGCTCGTGAATCCGCGGATCATTTGGCAGGTTATCCGCCACTGCCTGATACCCGTGGAGGAGATCGCCGGCGCGGTAGGGCGCGTCCATCACTTCCATGGGCGTTTGGTGGCCCCGCTTTGACGGGCGGTCTTCCGGCGCTAGCGGAAGCGCGTCCTGCAGCTCCGGAACGTATTTCTGGTAAATTGCGAGCTTGCGGCTTTCTTCCTCGTTGCGAATCATTACAGATGCGCCGTAAGAAGTCTTCACTCCGAGCAGCGTATCGAGATACACCTCCATCGGCGCGAAGGAGATGTCGAATTTGGGATTTTGCAAATCGAGCCAGGCGATGTCGCTCGCGTAGTAATCATCGGTCAGCAGTGCATGAGCGCGAAGCCGCAGAAACTTCGCGAACGCCGGATCGTCGCTCAAATCCGCTGCCTCGCGTAGATCTTTCGCCATCGGCTTCAGAAATTCCGCGTATTCCAAATGGTAGGGAACTGTGCTCACGTGTTGTTCCAACCCCTGGCCAGATTCGGGTTTAACCACGCTTACAATGGTGTACGGGGCTGTGATCGCCTTATCGTGCTTGGCGTACTCGGTAAGAGACTCGGCAAGACCATCGGAAGCGTTCGGCTTTGGTCCCAAGACCACCCATGGCTCAAATCCGATTTGCAAATGATAGAAGCCGCGCCCGGGGGGCATAGGGTCAGTTCCCACAAACGGCTTGTTCTCGTTGATCAGTTCGAATCGCCCGCCGTTGATCCTCAAATAGCGCCGCAGCAACTCGTCCTGCGGGTCCGTGCTCTTTGCCAACGAGAGATAGAGCTTCAATCCCTCCAGATCACTTTGGCGCCAGTAAACGCAATCGAGCAGCCCCGAGGCATCCACCAGTTTACCGACCATCTTCTTTTCGCGTGGCGTTAGCCCATTCGAATTGAAAGGCATATGTACACGCTGAAATTTCGCCACGCGCTGGGGCAGATCAGCCACCACATCAAGCTTCGAGGAGATTGAAACAGGCGCGGGAGTCGCAATCTTGCTTTGCGTGGATGATTGAGATGCTGCGCCGAGGCCGGCGAGACCCAGGAAGACGATTGAAATTGTCTTGGCGTTCAGCTTTTTAAACATGGCTTGCAATTCTATCAAGATAAAGCAGGGAAGATGAGGCAGTCGTGCGCCGGAATTTTACTCGATGGATGTGGCAAGGTTCTACTTGGCAGCCACCGTCGAACGTTGCAGCCGCGATGCTAGTTCTCTGTGTTCGTGCCGAATTTCTTCAGGAAGCCGCTTGCCGAACTTCTCAAAGAATTTTCCAGTGGCCTCTTCTTCGGCAACCCAGTCGGCAGGATCCACGTGGAGCAATTCATTAAGATTCTCACGCGAGATCGAAAGTCCATCCAGCATCAGAGAGTTTGGAGTCGGCACATAACCAATAGGCGTCTCGGTCGCCTCCGCGCGGCCTTCGACGCGGTCAAGCATCCATTTCAGTACGCGCACATTCTCCCCGTATCCGGGCCACAAGAATTTCCCGTCAGCACCTTTGCGGAACCAGTTCACGTTGAAGACCTTTGGCGGTTTCTTCAGCTTTGGCCCCATGGTGAGCCAGTGCCGGAAATAGTCCGCCATGTTGTAGCCGCAGAAGGGAAGCATGGCCATCGGATCTCGCCGCGTAACACCCAGGCTGTCTGTGATTGCCACCGTCGTTTCCGAGGCCATCGTTGCGCCAACGAAAACTCCGTGCTGCCAATTGAACGACTCGTACACTAGCGGAGCAACACGAGCGCGGCGCCCCCCGAATATCAACGCCGAGATAGGTACGCCAGCGGGATCCTCCCAGTGGGGAGAAATGGATGGCGATTGTCTTGCCGGGACCGTGTACCGCGAATTGGGCTGCGCTGCGGGACTCTTGCCTGGCTTCCACGGTTGGCCCTTCCAGTCAATTAGCCCTTCGGGCGGCGCAGTCTCCATCCCTTCCCACCAGACCTCTCGCGATGGAGTCAACCCGACATTTGTGAAAATCGAATCGTGCTGCAGGGCCTTCATCACATTCGGATTTGTTTTGGCGTTGGTCCCCGGCGCGACGCCGAAAAATCCCGTCTCAGGATTAATCGCGCGCAATGTCCCGTCGGCTGCCACGTGCATCCAGGCGATGTCGTCGCCGACCGTCCAGATCCGGTAGCCCTGCTTCTCGAGAGCGGAAACCATCATGGCCAGATTTGTTTTACCGCACGCGCTCGGGAATGCCGCCGCCATGTACGTTACTTTCCGTGACGGATCCTCAAGCCCTACGATTAACATGTGCTCGGCCATCCAGCCGTGATCGCGCGCCATCCAACTTGCAATTCGCAGCGCGAAGCACTTCTTGCCTAGCAGCGCATTGCCGCCGTAACCCGATCCAACGCTCCAGATCAATTTTTCTTCGGGGAACTGCAGGATAAATCGCCGGTCGGGATTCAAATCGCCCAGCGAGTGAAGGCCGGGAACAAAATCTTCGGAGCTTGCTAGGCGGTCGAGCGCCACCTTGCCCATGCGTGACATGATGTACATGCTGGCCACCACGTACGCACTGTCCGTGATTTCCACGCCCACTTTGCTGTATGGAGAATCTGCCGGGCCCAGAATATAGGGCACCACATACATCGTGCGCCCCTTCATCGACCCATCAAACAGCGGCCGGACTTTCTCGCGAGCCGCATCCGGAGCCATCCAGTTGTTAGTCGGCCCGGCGTCTTCCTTGTGGCGCGAGCAGATAAATGTTACGCCTTCGGTGCGTGCTACATCATTGGGATTGCTGCGATGGAGGTAACACCTCGGATAGGTCTTCTGATTCAGCTCTATGTAAGTACCGTCCCGCAGCATTTCCTGAGTCAGCCGCTCATTTTCCGCCTGCGAGCCGTCGCACCAGGCGATTTTCGAGGGCTTCGTAAGACGTGCGGATTCTTCCACCCAACGTTCCAGCGGTGTCGGCACTAATCCTCCTACGATTTTCGCGCGGGGGACGCTGCTCGATCAGCCAGATCCGAGCACGTCACTACAGGCAATACAGAGGCACCCACAACATGAAAAGTGTAGGACACGCCTCCAGGAATTGCAAGACAGCGCCCCGCAAAAACTTCCCCGCTGGAGTCGAATGCTATACTTTCGGCCCAATGTACGCGCGAAAGTTCAAAGCCGATATTTCCATTGGAGCTGAGCGCCGCCCTGCGCCGCTCGACTGGCTGGACAGCTTTTGCATGAGGAATTTCACCGGTTCCGCGGAGTTCGACGACACTCTCCCGACTGGTGAGGGCCAGCTTGAAGCCGGACTAAACGTAGACCCCACCCGACTTGCGGCAGCGATGAGCGACTGGTTCACCAAGCGCGGGAAAGGGAACGGTCTGCCGGTGATCGTGGAACTCCGAGAAATGCAATAAATTCGCGCAATTTTTGCCTACGGAATTTCGGATATTCGATTCACAAATCGAAATGCAAGCATTCAGCGAGGAGGAAGAGCCGAACTCACCGTGCGTATGACTGGGGCGTTGCAGCGGTCATCGCAGTGCGAGTCCGGCTCCTCACAGGGCATTCGACGCGGCATCTCAAAGTTGGTTAGCAAAGAGCGGTCACGGCGGGCGCTAGATTTCTTCGCGGACGTGGTCGGAGTCTGGTGATTGCTGAAGCTGGCGCACGCCGCCAACAAGCAGCTCCCTAATCATCGGGAGTGCCGCGTGTGCGGCATCTTCTCCCGCGGCAATGAGCATAGGCGTTTTCACAAACTCATCCCACAAGACATGATGCACGTCCGGCTCGATGAGAACGTCCGTGGAGCCGCGCCAAGGCTGATTCGCCACTGTCTGGATGATGGAGAACGACCGGCTGATTACCTCGATTGTATTTCGCGGCTTCGTATCCAGCAGACCGGGCTCCAGGTGAACCGAAATCACCAGCTCAGCTCCCATCTCACGTGCTGCGGGAGCAGGGACTTGCTCGGTCAAAAAACCGTCCACCAAATAGTGCCCCTGGTGCTCCACTGGCAAAAACAATCCGGGATACGCGCACGAGGCACGCAATGCCGGTACGATTTCGCCTCTCGTGAAATGCACCGACTCGCCTTTCAGCAGATCCGTAGCCACGATGCAAAGGGGAATTTTGAGTTGATTGAAGTATTTCGCGGTCGTGAAGCGGTGCAGGAAATCTTCCAGCCGGTCGTTCGATGCCATGCCCATCCGAGAAAGCGTCCAGCGCCCGAAATCACTAAATCGTGTGCCGCTGCCTTGCCGCGCCATTTCATCGAGAGGCGTACCACTTGCGTACCCTGCTGCGATCAGCGCACCCACGCTGGTGCCGGCAATAAAGTCGATGGGGATTTGATGCTCTTCCAGCACGCGCAGCACGCCGAGATGCGCGATGCCTCGCGCAAACCCGCCACCTAACGCCAGACCCACTTTGGGCCGTTCACCTATTGAGCCATAGGCAAACGAGCGCAGGCCCTGTAGGGCCTTCCCAAGCCATTTGACCTTTGTTCCCATCTGCTACATTCACTCCAGAAATTAGTCTAGCGTACTTCGGGGGGTCGTGGTCTTTCAGGTTGACCCGTCGTTACCCGTTTTGTAACCTCGACGTTCGCGTTTACACTCGCAAATGAAACGGCGCATCGAAAAAGTCGCTGTGTTGGGAGCCGGGACGATGGGTGCGCGCATCGCTGCTCATCTCGCAAACGCCGGCATACCCTGTTACCTACTCGATATTGTCCCGCGCGAGCTCACTCCAGATGAGGCGCGCAAAGGCCTCACGTTGGAAACGTGTGTTGTCCGGAATCGAATTGTTTTCGCTGGCCTCGAAGCCGCAAAAAAAGCCCGCCCTGCAGCGTTTTTCACTCTCGAAACGGCACGCCTTGTCACTCCCGGCAACCTTGAAGACAATCTTGCTTGGTGTGGCCAAGTGGATTGGATCGTGGAAGCCGTCGCCGAAAATCTTGAAATCAAGCGCAAGCTGTTCTCTCGTGTCGAATCTGTCCGCAAGCCCGGGACCATCGTTACTTCCAACACGTCCGGCTTGCCGATCCATCTGATCGCCGAAGGCCACTCAGAAGATTTCCAGCAACACTGGGCGGGCACACATTTTTTTAACCCGCCACGCTACATGAAACTTGTCGAATTGATTCCCGGCCCGAGAACGCGTCCCGATGTTCTGGACTCGCTCCGTGAAATCTGCGACTTCCGCCTGGGCAAAGGCGTTGTCACCGCCAAAGATACTCCGAACTTTATTGCCAATCGAATTGGGACTTACGCAATGCTCAACGTCCTGCGCCAGATGCAGGCCCTCGACTTGACCATCGAAGAGGTGGATGCCTGCACCGGTCCCGCCATTGGCCAGCCGAAATCCGCAACGTTTCGCACCGCCGACATCGTCGGGCTCGACGTCCTGGTGCATGTGGTCCGAAATATCTACGAAAATATTCCGAACGATGAATCCCGCGAAATGTGGCGGGTGCCGGCGTTTGTCGAAGAAATGCTGAAGCGCGGAATGCTTGGCGACAAATCCGGCGGCGGATTTTACAAGGGCGTGAAAAAAGGCGGTGACTCCGAAATCCTCACACTCGACTGGAAGACGCTCGAGTACCGGCCGCGCCAAAAGGCTAAATTCGGCTCGATCGAGGCCGGTAAAGGCATCGAAGATACGCGAGATCGCCTGCGCTCGCTCGTGGCACCGGCGCTAAATGCCAAGGATGGCGACAAGGCCAACCGTTTCCTGTGGTCCTGCCTCAGCGAAAATTGCATGTACGCCGCGCGACGAGTCCCCGAAATTGCAAACTCTATCCTGGACGTTGACCGCGCCATGCGCTGGGGTTTTGCCTGGGAACTCGGCCCATTTGAGGTCTGGGATGCCATTGGCGTGGTCAAGATGGCGGCGGCGCTGGAAAACGACGGCCAGCAGATGCCCTCGGTGGTCAAAAATGTTCTCGCGTCGCCGAAAAAGGTTTTCTATGAGTACGAGAAGGGCAGCACTCGCTATTTCGACTTCGCCGCGAATTCTTCGAAGCCTATGCCCGAGCAGCCGGGGATCATCATTTTGAAATCGCTCAAGGATCGCACCGGCGTCGTGCAGTCGAATTCCGGCGCGAGCTTGATTGACCTCGGCGATGGCGTGGTCTGTTGCGAATTCCATTCCAAGATGAATGCCATCGGCAACGACCTCGCAGCCATGATTCAAGCGGGCGTCAATCGTCTCGGCACGGAGTTTGAGGCCATGGTCATTGCCAACCAGGCTCCGAATTTCTCCGTTGGCGCGAATGTGATGCTTTTGCTGATCGGCGCACAGGAAGGCGAGTGGGACGAAATTCACTTGGGAATTCGCCAATTCCAACGCGTCAACATGGCCATCAAGTACGCTCCGCGTCCTGTCGTCGTTGCGCCTCAAGGGATGGCGCTCGGCGGAGGCTGCGAAATCGGTTTGCACGCCGCGCGCATTCATGCAGCGGCGGAAGCCTACATCGGCTTAGTTGAAACGGGCATCGGATTAATTCCTGGAGGCGGCGGCACGAAAGAGATGCTGATCCGCGCGAATGAGCACTCTGCGGGCGGTGAAGATCTCGACCTGTTCCACGCGCTCAAGCCTATATTCGAGAATATTGCCATGGCCAAAGTTTCTACCAGCGGGGAGGAGGCGCGGTCACTCGGCTATTTGCGCCCGTCGGATCTAATCGCCAAGAATCGCGATCGCCAAGTCGCAGATGCCAAGGAAACCGCGCTTGCCATGGTCCGTGCCGGATATCATCCGCCCCCGCCCGCCGAAATCCGGGTTCTGGGTGAGGAGTTTCTCGCCGGCGCGAAACTCGCTATTCACATGCTGGTGCGCGGCGAATTCGCAACCGAGCACGACGGCGTTGTTGCCAGGAAGCTAGCCGGGATACTTGCAGGTGGCTCGATCACCGCGCCACAAACTGTTTCAGAACAATATATTCTCGATCTCGAGCGCGAAGCTTTCGTCTCCCTTTGTGGTGAGCGCAAGACCCAAGAGCGCATTGCCCATACCCTGAAAACCGGCAAGCCGTTACGTAATTGAATGTCTGCGCAGTTCATCAGCACAGCCGCCCGGAGCATCCGCCATTCGCTCACACGACTTATTGTTGGATTGTTCTTAAATTCTAATCAGGGAAGGTGCGTGCCGCATCGTCCACACGCTTCAAAGACCGACAGCACGTGCGAAAGTCCCAGCAAATCGCGAACAGGCTTGCTCACGCTAGCTAGGTAAAGTTCGCAATTTGCGTTTTTAGAGGAAATGTAGAGCGCGACCAACGTTCCGAGCCCTGCGCTATCCATGCGCGCGATCTCGCCTAGCTCTAAAACAATTCGCTTTTCGTACGGGATTAGTGCCTTCACGTGGTTTTTCAGATGCAGCGCATTTTCATTCACCAGCCTTCCGCTGCAAGTCACCACAACAATGTCTTCTTGCGTGGAGGTGCGAAGCTCCAGACCCGGCACGGAAATTGTGGCTGTCTGAAGTCGCACGGCCGCTCCCGCTCACTTCTTCCGGATAGGCAAATCGCACGACGTTGCAAGCGGCGTTGAGTCCGGAATATCAAATTGCATCGATATTTCTCCGCCGCGATTATCCAGTACCTTAATCATTACACTGCTTGCCTGCAGTATTTTCTCCAGCGTCTTCTTCGGAATAGCAGCCGAAATTTTTTCCGTGCCCGGCGTCCACTGTTCCTTTTGCTCTTTGCCGTCATTCAACCGGTATTCAACAAACACCTTCGGAAAATAGGACGTCCCTGCTTTGATTTCATCGGGCTCTATATACTTGACTGTGAGAGGCGCGCCCACGTTCACATCTGCCGTGAAGAACTTCCGCCTGGAACTATGAGGCCTGCAAGTCACAACGAGAGAAGGGGGGATGTCGGCGTCCTTTGGCGGCCGCGTTAGGAATTTCCCAGTCAAACTAAATTGCACATTCGAACTTCCACGGCCGGACTCTGTTTTTTGTGTTTGCTGCCAGACGGTTGATGACGGCGCCTGCTGTTGGCCAGGGCTCGCGATTGCGGTCAGTAACAAGGCGGACGAACTGAGCAGGAGCAACTGGAACAGTCGCATAGATCTCCTTCCTAAAACCATTCTAGCGTGAATAATACGCCGCGATTCCTCGCCCAGCAAGCCGGCCACACTAGATTCGCGCAGAATTTGAATTCATTTTCGCAACATTTTCATCACACGCGTGTACCTCTCTTTAGGGATTTCTGCATCTAAGAACTCGGGTGAGGTCATGGAAATCCGTCAGTGTATTGCGAGGTTCGATTTTTCGTGTGGTTGGAACTTTTTGCCGCAATCCTTAGAATGAAAGTTTTATCTCAAGGAGATGAGAATGATTCGCAATCTTGAAGGGAAATTACTCATATGTTCGGCAATGACAGTCTTTTTATTCGCCATATCTACAGCGCAGGCGCAATCCACAACTGTCTCGACTGCAGCCGGTGCGAGCTCGAGTGAGCCAGCGCCCGCTTACGACTTGACGAAAGAAATTAATATTCAGGGAACCATCCTGAAGATCGAGGCCGTTTCAGGGCCTCGCATCCTGGGCACTCACCTGCAATTGCAATCGGCGCAAGGAATCGTGGATGTCCATCTGGGCTCGGGCGCGCTTGCCGGCACTGGGTCGATTGGCCTAGCGCCAGGCCAAAGTGTGAGCATCACCGGAATGATGGCCGATCATGGAGGCAGCCCTGTCCTTCTCGCGCGCGTCCTCACTACTTCCAACCGCATCTTCATTCTGAGAAATGAGCGCGGAATTCCGTCCCGCGCAATGATGCCGCGCGGCAATTCTTCTTCGGGCGATGCGCAGAAGGGGGGCAATTAATGTCAACACATACGAGCGCGCAAATGCGCTTTCGCCGTCTGTTGCTCCCCGGCTTTGCAGCAGCCTTGCTCTTGTTGACTGCCGCCTGCGGCAATGGTGGTGGCGGAGGTAACATCAATCCAAGCACCTCCATCTCCGTGGCTGTATTTCCTGGCACCGCTACTGTTCCCATCAACGGCCAGGTGATTTTTACCGCCATTGTTTACAACGCCACCAACACGGCCGTCACTTGGGCCGCCACAGGCGGCGGTACATTCGCCGGAAATGTTCTCACCGCTCCCGGAACTCCGGGACCAATCACTATCACCGCCACCTCTCAGGCGGACACCACCAAGTCTGCGATGGTCACGGTTACTGTCACTGCAGCGCAACCAGTCACCGTTACTCCTTCTGCGGTCGCCGTGTCCGCGAAAGGCGTGCAGCAATTTCAGGCATCCTCAGGAGGTCAACCGGTGGTCTGGTCCGTCGTCGCTCCCGCGGGAGGGGATCCCGGCCAAATTGACCAGAACGGCAACTACACCGCGCCCCAAGTCCCGCCTTCTGGAGGTTCAGTCACGATTTCCGCCACCAGCGCCAGCGGCTCCGGCACCGCAAATGTGACCATCCTTTTCGCGAATGCTTCACTCGTTGGCCAATACGCCTTCTCTTATTCCGGCCAGGATGCCGCTGGGTTCCTGGCTGTCGCCGGCAGCATCGCCTTTGATGGACTGGGGAATATCACTTCCGGGGGAGTTGAAGACGTCAACAGTGCCGCAGGAGTGGTGACCAACCCCATTACCGGGGGCACTTACCAGGTCGGACCTGACGGCCGCACTATCGTGGCTTTCACAACCAGCTCGGCTACCATCAGTTTCCAAGTCACTATCATTTCCGCTCAGCATGCTGTGCTCGTTCGCTTCGACACTGTTGCCACCGGTAGTGGCGCTCTCGATCTTCAAAACAAGGCCGAGCTTTCAGTAAGCGCTATCTCCAATTTCTATTCTTTCGCGGTTTCCGGAATCAATTCCGGCAACTTCCCGGAGGCCATTGCCGGAAACTTCTTCGCCGACGGCAACGGCAATTTCCCCGTCAACAACGCGATTCAAGACGTTAACGACGGCGGCACCCTCACTCAGGCCGATACTTCGCTGCACGGCCAGATCGTCACATTCGACACCAATTCTGGCCGTGGCTTGCTTCAGTTCACCAGCACAACCAAGAACACGCTCTCATTCGCGTTCTATATTGTGGACCACACCCATTTCAAACTGGTCGAGACCGATACCGCTCCCGTCCTTGCGGGAGACGCGTTCAGTGCCCCGGGTTCCATCTCGCTCGCTTCACTCACCGGCAACAACGCATTCACGGTTGGAGGCTCTGTCACCAAAGGGGCCTACGCCGCGGGTGGAATTTTTGTCTCAAATGGCACAGGCACCATCACCAATGGCGTTCAGGACATAAACATCGCTGGCCAAGTTCAGGCACAGAACATTGCGATGTCTGGTTCGACCTACACAGTCACGCCGGCGGGTTCGAATCGTATCTTGCTCAACATCTCGAACGGCAAAACAACATTCACTTATGGCGTGTACTTCAACTCCAACAACACCGCCGAATTGATCGAACTGGATACCAACGCCCTCGTTGCCACCGGTCTTGCATATCTGCAGGCTTCCACGGCGGCTCCGCAGGGAAGCTACGCGCTCAATCTTACGGGCGCAGTCGGCACTGGCGAAGAGGACGTCAACGGCGCAATCTCGTCCACGAGCACAGCCGCATTCTCCGGTTACCTCGACGCGAATGTTGACGGATCACTTTTCCCCAATCTCCTGCTATCTGGTTCCACTTCTACCAGTCCCACTACTCTTGGCCGTGGGACCATCACCCTGCAGACCGCACCGCCGTCACCCACGACCTTCGCTCTTGCCTACTACGTTGTGGACAACCAAACTTACCTGCTCATCGAAATCGACAGTCAGCGTGTGATGCTAGGTGTGATGTCACGCCAGTTTTAAATATCGCAACACTTCATCTCGCTTCGGGGGTCCCCTCGGGCCCCTGAAGTTTTTCCTTTCCGTCTCAAATTTCCATTCCGATGGTCAAGAAACCGGAATCATGCCCTTGATTTTGTTGCCGCGTGCCGATAGCATCGAACGCTTTCAATGAGTTCCTCGTTGGTGGTCTTGAACACTACAACTGCATAGGGGAGATAAATGAAGCTTCACCCCGGTCACAAGCGCGAGTCGCTGATATTAGTCGCCGTATACATCATCACGATTTCCCATTGGGCGCACGCTGCCCGAGGTGAAGGCGGCGAGCCCCGCTACTTCGCCATCACCAACGCGAGAATCATTCCTGTCTCCGGTCTGCCCATCAACAATGGAACCATTGTCATCGCAAAGGGCTTGATCCAGGCGGTGGGCCAAAGTGCCCCCATCCCTCCTGAAGCCTGGGTGATTGACGGCACTGGCCTCACCATTTACCCCGGCCTGATTGACGCCGGGACAGACCTTGGCCTCCCAAAGCCCGAAGAACCCGCTGGCGCGACTCACGGCCGCAAGCCTACAGTGCCTTCAGAAATCGCCGCAGGCCCGGAGGACCGCCCCGCCACCACCCCCTGGCGCGTAGCCGCGGATGAACTGAAAATCGACGACAAACGCATCGCTTCCTGGCGAAATGCCGGATTCACATCCGCTCTCACGCTTCCTGAGGGCGGGATCTTCCCGGGACAGGGAACCCTCATCAATCTCGCGGGCGAGCGGTCCGGCGATTTTGTGGTCAAGCCCACTGCAGCGCTTCTAGTCTCCCTGAAGCCCATCGGAGGTTTTTTTAGCTTTCCAGGTTCGCTGATGGGAACGATTGCCTACGTGCGGCAAGTCTTCATCGACGCGAACTGGTTCGCGCAAGCGCAGCCAGTGTATGACGCGAATTTCACGAAATTCGACCGCCTCACCTACGACCGCACGGAGCGCTTAATCAACAACTCCCTGCGCGCCAATGAAGTTGTCCTTCTTCCAGCAAACACCTCCGTCCAAATTCTGCGTGCAATGAAATTAGCGGATGAATGGAAAATTTCCCCCATCCTTCAAGGTGGCTACGAGGGCTACTCCGTTGCAGAGATCCTTGCTGCAAAGAAAGCTCTTGTTCTCGTCAGCTTGAAATGGCCTGAGCGCTCCAAGGACGCAGATCCGGAGGCGGAACAGACTTTGCATGATCTCCGGGTTCGCGATTTTGCCCCTTCCACTCCGGCGGCGCTTGCTAAGGCAGGTGTGAAATTTGCGTTTTATTCCGATGGCTTGGCGACGCCGAAAGACATTTTCAAGAAGCTGCGCAAGGCAATGGACGCGGGCCTCACGCCAGACGTGGCCTTGCGCGCTTTCACCCTCGATGCTGCGGACATTCTCGGAGTGAGTGACCGCATGGGCTCACTCGAGCCGGGAAAAATCGCAAATATCATCGTTGCCGATGGCGAAATCTTCAACGAGAAAACCAAGCTGAAGCACGTCTTCATCGACGGCCGATGGTTTGAAGTTCATGAAGAGCCCCCGCCCGATAAGCCGGAAGAAAAAAAGCCGGAGCGCCAAAGTGATTTTCCGGAAGCAGTCGGGGCCGCCACTCGATGAGTCGCACGCTGCTGGTTGCAAGTTTTGCATTCGCTTTGGTCGCACCCGCTTCCGTGCCGGCGCAGACTCCTAACGCCGTCCTCATCCAGAACGCCACAATCCTCACTGTCACGCAGGGAACCATCGAACACGGCTCCATCTTGATTCGCGAGGGCAAGATTGCAGCCGTAGGCGCCGGAGTGCAAGCTCCCGCCGGCACCACGGTGATCGATGCCACGGGTCAGTTCATCATCCCGGGCATAATTGATTGCCATTCCCACATCGCGGTCGATGGCA
>Ga0210384_10002088_pt1 | contig 25089 bp, 16 predicted proteins | sample IncBWH2MmetaG_FD_160574 | JGI IMG/M metagenome (GOLD analysis project Ga0210384, IMG submission 160574) | Forest soil microbial communities from Barre Woods Harvard Forest LTER site, Petersham, Massachusetts, United States - Inc-BW-H-2-M | ecosystem: Environmental > Terrestrial > Soil >...
GCGAAATCCCCGGAGCCGGAAATCTAACCGACGCCCAATTGCGGGAAGTCTCCCAAAAGTCGGTCAATGTTCTGAAGGGAATGGGTCCCGAGATCCAGTGGCTCCATAGCTACGTAACCGGGGACAAGGTGTACTGCGTCTATCTTGCCCCGGACGAGGCGACCATCCAGGAACACGCCAGGCGCGTAGGCCTTCCTGCCAATCGCGTCTCCGCCGTGCGCCGGCTTCTCGACGCGGCCAGTGCAGAGTAAGCGGATTGGCTGAAGCTTACCGAGAAGCGTGCGGATTTAACACGAGGGAGACGCAGCATCCGGCATCAGCACCTCTTCAACAACTTTCTCAACCGGCAAAGTCCAGCCTTCCAACCAGGCTGCGACGCCTACCGTGTTGCTCAATGCCTGCCGCGCCATGTGCAGACTTGCTTCCAGTTTGGCCTGTTCCGCCGGCGTGAGCGGAGCGCCAATATTTTGGCGCAACGCGGCCGCCGCGCCCGCCAGCCGCAGGGAACGCTCTGCATGGAGTTGAGCAGCCGCTGAACACGCGAAACACTCCAGCAGGCGGGCAATTCCGCGTTTATGTTCCAGTTCCCGGAAGACTTTTATGCTTTCCTGGTACAGCGAGTTGCCTCTCGGATAATTTCGCTGTTCCCTCGCCAAGCTTCCCAGATCAGCCAGCGTACCGGCAATGCCCCAGCGGTCACCGAGCTCCCGAAAGATTGCCAAGCCCTGTTCATACAATGCCTGCGCCCCAGCGGAATCCCCTTGATCGCGTGCCACATCCCCCTGGTAATTCAGCGACCATGCCACACCCGTGCGGTCTCCCAGTCCTCGGAAGATCGCACGGCACTCTTCGTATAGCGAGCGGGCGCGCTCATAGTCTCCCTGCAACTTGAGGACATTCGCCAGGTTGCTGAGAGCCCGAGCGACAGCCTTCTCGTCGCCCTGTTCCCTCCACAACCCCAGACTTGTTTCGAACAGCATTTGCGCAGTCGCGACATCTCCCCGGTCGCGAGTAAGGACTGCCTGCGCATTTAGAGAGACGGCGATACCCGTTTTGTCGCCCAACTGACGCGCGATGTCTTGACTTTCGTTGATGAGCGCTTCCGCCGAAGCGTAATCTCCCTGTTCGCCGGCGAGGACGCCCGCGGCAAAGAGCGCGCGCATCCGCAGCTTCGTGGGAGCTGAAGCTCTTTCAAGCTTCAGCAATCTACCCAGCCGGTCCCGGCCTTCGGCGAGATACTCGCGAATCTCCCAATAGCGAAACAGGGCGGTACCGAGACGCAGGCCCCACTCCGCATCTCCGGTTTCTGTCAGCCACTCCAGGGCCGCGCGAAAATTGTCATGTTCGGACGCGAAGCGTTCCAGCCATTCTGCCCCCTCCGCCCCGCTCTGCTCCGTAGCCTCTTCTTCTACCAGCACGAGGCAGTAGGCGGCGTGAGCGCGTTTCGTCAATGCCCCCTCCTTACTTGCTTCTAGTTTTTCCAGAGCATACTCGCGAATCGTCTCCAGCATGGCGAACCGCGATTCTCCCTTCGCTTGTTCAACCTGCTGCGCCAGGCTTTTATCCACCATGGATGCCATGGCGTCGAGCAGGTCCAAATCGATGTCGCCCCTGGTGTTGCACACAGCTTCCGCGCCTTCCAGAGTGCATCCGCCCGCGAACACCGATAATCTTCGGAAAAGCTTCTGCTCGGCGGCGTCCAGCAACTCGTAGCTCCAATCGATGGCAGCACGAAGTGTCTGCTGCCTCTGTGGCAGGTCCCGTGCGCCCCCCGTTAATAGCTGCAGCCGGCTCGCCAGGCGTGTCAGCATGGAAGAGGGCGAAAGAACTTTAACCCGGGCGGCCGCGAGCTCAATCGCGAGAGGCAGACCATCCAACCGGGCGCAAATCTCTGCGACGGCGGGTGCGTTTTCCCGGTTCAGTTCAAAATCCGGCTTGGCAGCGACGGCGCGTTGCAAAAACAAGGCGACGGCGGGGCACTGTAACAGGACCTGCAGAGAAGGCACGGACCGCGAATCCGGGAGCGCAAGCGGCGGTACCGGAAATTCGTGTTCGCCGTACACGTGCAGCGCGGCTCGACTGGTTACCATGATTTTAAGATTGGGACTCGTCGCCAGGAGTTCTGCCACGGTAGGCGCAGCCTGAACCAGGTGCTCGAAATTGTCCAGCAGGAGCAGCATGGGCGCGCGCGATGAATCTTGTAAATTCTTCGTGAGTCTTTCGAGCGGCGACTGACCTCCCGCCTCCCGGATGCCCAATGCCTGAACGATCACGGAAGCGATCAAACCCGGGTCGCTTAGCGACGAGAGCGAAACAAAATGAGTGCCACCTGGAAAACTCTCGACCAAGCCATTCGCCACTTCCACCGCGAGACGCGTTTTGCCGATCCCACCAGGACCCGTGACCGTGACCAGGCGCACATTCTGACGCTGCAGCAGTTCTTTAACGGCAACTAGTTCCTTCTCGCGCCCCACAAACCCGGTGCGCTGCACCGGAAGATTCGTTGGACGCGTCTCCACCTGTTGAAGTGCCTTCTCCGAGAACCGGTCGCGAATGGTTGCAAGTTCCCGTGCCAGATCTCGGGTAGAAACGTAGCGCTTGTCGGATTCTTTCGCCAGGCACCGTTCGATCGCCCAACATAGCGGAGCGGGCGCGTCACGGTTTTGCCTTGTGATCGGTTCAGCCTGTTCCCGAAGAATGGCCACCAGGGTTTCCGCTGCGGTGCTTCTCTGAAAGGGGCGCTTTCCGGTCACCATCTCGTAGAGTACCAGGCCGAACGAGAACTGGTCTGACCGGAAATCCAGTGGATCGCCGCTAGCCTGCTCCGGCGACATGTATCCCACCGTTCCTAGAACCAGACCGGGCGTCGTCGACGTGGTGCAAATATCCGACCCGCTAGGCGACGCTAGCTTCGCCAGGCCAAAGTCGAGGATCTTGACGAATCCATCGTCCGAGACCATCAGGTTCTCAGGCTTTAAGTCCCGGTGCGCGATGCCCGCTTCATGCGCCTTGGTCAGACCTTCCGCAACCTGCGCCGCGATTTCAATCGCTTCTCGCATTGGCAGCGGGCCCGAGGCAAGCAGGTCGCGCAGGGTCTTCCCCACCACCAGCTCCATTGCGATAAAGGCGCGGCCATTGGCTTCATTAATCTCGTAAATCGTACAGATATTCGGATGGTTCAGCGCGGAGGCAGAGCGTGCCTCGCGGCCAAAACGCTGAAGCGCCTCCAGGTCTTCGGCGAGCTCCTCGGGGAGAAACTTCAGCGCGACATGCCGGCCGAGCTTCAGGTCTTCGGCTTCGTAAACCACGCCCATGCCGCCACCGCCGATCTTGCCCAGAATGCGGTAGTGGCCGATCACCGTTTCGGCCAAGCCAGATTTTGGATTTAAAGTTGGATTTAAAGATCGAGAGCTACGGGGTCGCAATAGAGACACGTCCGGGCCAGCAAATGCCGGCGTTTCGATGAAGCTCGCGGATTCACTGTGATGCGCCAGCAGCGATTCCACCTCGCGGCGGAGGTCCTCATCCCCGGCACACGATTGCCTGACGAGTTCGGTTCGACGGCTTTCTTCCACTTGCAGGGCAGAGTGAAAGATCTGTTCGACTTGTCCCCAGCGCTCACGCTCCATCGGGTTTCTCTCCACTCAGCTCGCGTAGCAGCCAGGCCTTGGCTAACCTCCAATCCCGCATCACGGTTTCGGGTGAAACCTTCAACACCTCCGCGGTTTCCTCCACGCTCAGGCCTCCAAAAAAGCGCATCTCGACAACCTGGCTCTTGCGCTCGTCCACTTTCGCGAGTTGATTCAGAGCGTCATCCACGGCGACCAAATCGGCGCTTGCCTCCGGGGCGACCACCAAAGCCACATCTAGCCGGACCGGTTGCGCCCCGCTACCGCGCTTATGCGACTGCCGGGCGCGGGCCTGGTCGGTAAGAATGCGCCGCATCTGCCGCGCACACAGGGCAAAGAAATGCGCGCGGTTCTGCCAATCAATCAGCTTCAGATCGGAGAGGCGCAGGTAAAGCTCATTAATTAACGCCGTGGTCTGCAGAGTATGGCCGTCACGTTCCCGTGCCATGCAGCGCTTCGCCGCCCGATGCAGCTCCCGGTAAACCTGAGGAGTTAGCTTCTCCAGAGCACTCTCATCGCCCTGGCGCCATGCCTGAAGCAATTCCGTAATCTCGTGTCCGAGGGCCTGATCCATCCAAAGCCTCTGCACCGCAAGGGGGGAAGTCCAGGGGGCGGTCACAGGAAACATTAGCACACCGATCAGCAGTTTCGGCCCTGTGAGCCCGGGGCAGAAATACTTTTCTTCCTCGGTTACAGGTTTTCACCACAGTTCTCGCTATAGGAAGTGACAGGCAAGAAAAACAGGCGCGGTCGGCACCAAGGCCGTGACCGGAATTCACAAGGAGAATCTAAAGATGAGAATCCTAACGATACGCCTCCTCGCAGCGTTTTTCGTCGCCACGGTGACACTCGGTTCCGTGCCCGCAGCGGTTGCGCAAGCCAAAACGCCAACTGTCGCTCAGGTCGTGGCCTTGGATGAATGCGATCCGCCTAGCTTCAATAAGGTGCTTGGGCCTGACTTCTGCCATAACATCGCGCTCGGCGTGCTTGGATACACCACAACGTTGTCTGATTTATTTGCAAAAGCAGCCGCTGGAACTCCGGATCCGGGATGGGACTTCGAACCGGACACGGTCAAGATCAAAGAAGGAACTATTCTTAGTGTAGTCGACCAAGGCGGCGAGCCTCACACCTTCACCGAGGTGGCGAAGTTCGGCGGCGGCTTCATAGCGGGGCTCAACAACGGAGAGGAAACGGTTCCCGAATGTGCCGGCGGTTTCAAGAACGTCGCGGTCGCCAAAACTCGAATCCTTCAAGGCAGCCAAACCCAGGTCACGAATCTGTCGAAGGGCGAGCATCTTTTTGAGTGCTGCATCCATCCCTGGATGCGGGTGAAAGTCGAAGTGAAAGGTGGAGATGAGAGTGCAACGACCCTTGGCACCCGATAGAACGCGAGCCGGGTGCTGGAGTCGAACGGAGGCGAAGCATCTTGCCTTGATTCGTCTGGCAAAGTGCTTCGCCAATGTGCACTTCGGCTGATTCCTGCCCGGCTTGTCGATGTCCGCTACTCGGCAGATGCTCGCGCGGTAATGCCAGGCCAGTCATCCGTCCGAAAAGGCGACGCAGGCAATCCAGCCTCATTAAACAGATTGCAGCGCGGGCTGTCCCCCCAAGCATAGCGGACTGCTGCTGGCGCCGGCACATCGGGACTGGATACTACAACCGAGACTCCATCGATCGTTGCTTCCGCCCAGTGGAACTTTCGGTCCGCACCGGCAATGGCGAAGCCAACCAACTGGCCGCTACCGTGTGCTTCTATCTGACGACCACTATTTGTAAATCGAATCCTGATTTTGTTTCCTTCGACTGTCATCGAGTGGTAAAGCGGTCCGGAATAGACAATCGGCTTCTTGTAGGTTGTGCCCAGAGCCAGCAGAGCGAGCCGCTGCCCAACCTCGGCCTTACGGTGCGGATGAACATCGTTCGGATCTCCGACGTCGATGGTCACTGCGATTCCGGTGTTCGCAACCTGCCGGGTCGTTAGCAACTGCGCCTCCCGCAACTCCGCCCAGGCGGACTCGGAGGGCTCCTCGGGGATCGCACCGTGATTCGGCAATTGCACGATCAGAAAGGGGAAGTCTCGATCGTTCCACGATGCGCGCCAGCTCTGAATTAATGCTGGTAGCAATTCTCGGTATTGATAGGCTTGCAGGGCATTGCTTTCGCCTTGGTACCAGATCGCTCCGCGCGATGGGTATGGCGCCAGAGGAGTGATCATGCCTTCATAGAGTCCAGAACCTGGGCGAGGCGGATAGCCCGACGCTGGAAAACTCTCAACAACAAAACCGGTGAGCGCCTGGGGAGTGAAATCTTTAGTTATACCCCAGCCCTCCTGGCGAAGATCGCGGAACAGGACGACAACCGGCTTCCAATCGGGAGTCGCTTGAAACAAAGATGTTCCGTAGTCGTCCCAGTCGGTGATCGTGGGCTGCACTGTCTTCACGCGAAACGAGCCGTCTCCTCGCACCCAGAAGCGGATCCCGGCAAAAGAGCTCAAATCCGTGGCAGAGTTATCCGGTCTGAAGCGCGCGGTCAGCCGGGAATCGTCCGAGCCATCCATCTTTCCCGCGACCCGAGCGGCAAAGCCCGCTCCACCATGTCCCGGTGCGACCAGCTCAAAAAAAGTCTCCGGTCCATCCTGCCAGCTATACGACCATTCCCCTCCCATCGAATTCCGGGAGGTGCCGTCATCGAAGTTGCTGAATGCGCCGCCTGGGCCGGACGGATCCCGGATCAATTCGAAATCATCGAATTGCAAATTGAAGGACGTGCGCCCGATCGCCGATGCGAACGAACTATCCTTGCGATCGGCATTGAGCTTTCGTTCTTGAGTCCCCTGGAGTGTCTCGGAGTCGATCCATTCTTCAATGGTCGTTCCCGGCCATGCGCTTTCGATAATCCCGATCGGAACGTTAAGCTTGCGCTGCAGATCTCGCGCAAAGTAATACGCTACCGCGGAAAATTCCTTGGCAGTCCCAGGAGAGCAAATCTGCCAGCCAGCCGTAAGAGTGTCGGATTGCGGCTCCATTGCAATTTTTCTGGGTACGGTGAATAGCCGGATCTGCGGGTAATCCGCTTTGAGTATCTCCTCTGCTGCCCCCACTGAATCGCTCAAGGCAAAGGTCATATTCGATTGCCCGGATGCGATCCAGACCTCCCCAATCATGACATCCCTCAGCACGATGGTTTTTTTGCCGCGAACCACAACTGTGAATGGTCCTCCCGCCGCCATGGCGGGAAGACGGACGCTCCAGCTCCCTTGAGCATCCGGCTGCGCCGAACTCGTTTCTTCTCCCAGCGTGACCGTGATCTTTTCTCCGGGATCAGCTTTGCCCCAGATGTGAATCTCGCGGCCCTGTTGCAGGACCAAGTGGTCGGAGAGCAGGTGAGGGAGAACAGGATCTGCCCATGAAGGCGCAGGCAACCAGCACAACACGGCTATTGTGAGCAGCCGCAGCACCGGACTTGGAAAAAGGGACAAGCGCATGTCCGTCATTCTGTTTTGCTGCACGGGACTCAGCGGCTTAATGTAAATAAGCCTTTTAACTCGATCTTAGCGGACGAACTGCCGATCAAAATCGCAAAGTCGCCGGGCTCGGCACTCCAGTCCTTCTTATTCGTGTCGTAATACGAGAATGCTCTGCGGTCGAGTGTCCGCAAGACACGCTTTGTCTCCCCCGGCTTCAGCCGGACTTTGGCGAACCCCTTCAACTCCTTGACCGGCCGAGGTACGCTCGAGTGAGTGTCGCTGACATACAGCTGTGCGATTTCAGCTCCGGGCAAACGGCCTAGATTTTTCACGTCGAAAGAGACTGTGACCGGCCCACTCAGATTCCCGTTGCGAGGCGTAACTGCCATCTGGCCTTCACTCTCAAGAACTTCCTCATGATAAGACGCCACTTCACCCATGAAGACTCAGGTACCCGCCCCCACCGATGGAACGAACGCGTCGAGTTATTGTTCTTCAATAACGACGAGATCCCATGGTTTCAGAGTGACTGTTTGCTTATGCGACACTGCAGTTTCTGTCAACAGGTCGGACCCCGCGCCCCAAGAATAAATGAATGTTTGTGGACCGCTCGAGTAATTGACATAATAGTGGATCATTTTACCGTTCCGATTGATTCCATGCTTGACGCGCACCGTTGCCGGAAGTTGCTGATCCGAGCCGACGAGTCCAGCGGTCTCCAGTACGTCCAGCAACACTTTCTCCTGCAACTTATCGCTGAGAACTGTCCCTTCATACGTCAGTGTTCCCTTTCCGAAGTGATTTCTCGTAATGGCCGCGTACTTTCCAAGAAACGCATGGTCGTAGTAGGCAAGGGGCTGGGCCGTGTCAACGACGAGCATTTCCGCCCACTCCGAAACTTTGTTCTCAGCGCCGGCACGGAAGGGGTCGCCCCTGAGCGCCAATGGCGCCCGTAAACTGGAGAACTCCTGATAATGAAAACCTGCCGCCTCGCGAAGTGGCCCGGGAGCCATGCTCCAGCGCACGGTGTCGTACTGGTCGGTGAATCCGCTTTTGAAGCACATCACCAAGTTGCCGCCGCCGCGCGCATACTCCACCAGTTTGTTCAAGACTTCCTCGCTGGCGACATACAGCGGGGGAACCACCACGACCTTGTAACCCGCTAAGTTCAGGCTTTCCGGAAAAACAAAATCAACGCCCACATTCTCCCGATACAGCGTGTTGTACATCTGCTGCATCAGCGAACGGTAATTCACGTGATCGCTGAACTTCATGAACTCGATACCGTAATACGAGTCATTGCTGTAAAGAATCGCAACCTTATTGTTGCGCTTGAGATCAACGATGTGTGGTCCCACGCGCTGGAGCTCATGTGCTGTCCGGCTCACCTCGGCGTAGGCGCGGTTCGGCTCCAGGTCGTGCGAGAGCACGCCTTTCCAGTAGGTCTCCTGACCGAAGTGTATCGAGTGCCAATGCCAGTACTCGACCATGTTAGCTCCCGACGAGAGGTGGGTGTAGACATCGAGACGGATCTGGCCATCATAAGGCGGGAATTGCTCCTTGGAGTCCCAGCCAATGGTTTGCGCATTGGTTTCCGTAACCAGGTAATTCGTCTGTTTCAGCGAGCGAGTATAGTCGCCCTGCATGCTGGAACCAATGCCGTCAAACTCATCTTGTGTGCCGTGATACGGATTGACAGCGACGATATCGACCGCACGGCTGATCTCACGCTCGTTCACTTCAGGGCGTGGCGGTCCGGCAAGATCGTGCGTAATGAACTGGTCTGGACGCTTGTATTCATTGACCAGCGCTGCCTGCCAGGCAAGAAAATCCGTAGTCAGCCACTGCGAATAGCGTTGCCACTCGAGCTTCCAGCCAGGATTGATAATGCCTTCCTGCGGAGGAATCTCGCTCCAGTCATTCAGCCGCTGTCCCCAGTAGTTCAGTCCCCAGACTGTATTCAGCTCGTCGACTGTCTTGAATTTCTTCTGAAGATATTGCACAAACCCGGCCTGCACGTCAGCGTTAGCAGCGCCTCCAGACGAGGTCTCGTTGTCGATCTGCCAGCCGATCACCGTCGGATTTTTCTTATAGTGCTCAAGAAGCTTGCGGATGATTCGCTCGCAATAGAAACGATAGGTCGCGTTGGCTAGGTCTGTGTTCTGGCGATATCCATAAGTGATCGTCTGCCCGCCAAATCGAGTTATAAACATCTCGGGATGTTCTTTGTACATCCACGCCGGGACGGAGTACGTTGGTGTGCCCATGATGACCTTGATCCCCGCCTTCTGCATGCGGTCAACTACCCGATCCATCCAGGCATACTCGAAGCGGCCGTCCTGCGGCTCCCACAGTCCCCAACTGGATTCACCGAGGCGAACCACGTTGATGCCTGCCTGCTCCATGAGTTGAACGTCTTTCTCCAACCGCTCATAGGGCATGTATTCGGAGTAGTAAGCGGCGCCGTACAGAACGGTGTCCATCTTATCGGGGGCAAACAGCGGTACCGATTGGGAGAGTGCCGATCCACTAACTAAGAACAGAACGGAACTCCCAACGAACAGGAACAGCCGCGATGTGAGACCACAGAGCATAGACAACCATCCTTTACTGTCACGATAGCGTTGCCCGCCTAAGATGCGCGCAGGTGCTAAGACGCCATGCCGCACACTGGCAGTTTGGACTATCGGCCCCAAGAAAACTTATCTCATCGAACTGGAGGCTGCATGTTGGCAATTTTACGGAGTTCGAGAGAGAGTCCGAGCGGCCCCCGACTCTTCTCCTTATTCTTGCATGCGTCAGACTGGAACGCGCCCCGGCCCACACCGCCACAGGAGGGCACTGGGTTCCCGAGAAAATCCCTCCCACCGCTGGACTCGATTCTTCTCCCCGAATCGATCGCTGGTGAACCCGTTCGCAATGCATACCCCGAGACTGTATGCCGGCCAATGCCGGCGCGGCCCGGGTCGAGCATCTGCGGGTCCGATATCAGAGCGTGTGGATCGTCGGCAGCCGGCACTCCGTAGTACAAGTTGTAGTCGTAAATGTTGTTGGTGCTCTTGCCCCGCCCCGGCGCAGTCACATAAGACCCATCCGCGTTGCCCGACACGCCGTACGAGAATCGCGCTGTGCCTTCCACATAGAAGATATTGTTGTAGAAGTAAGTATCCGTCGCCCATCCGGTCCAATCGGTGTGGAGAACCACATCCACATTCTCTCCTTTTCCGACGTAGATGGTGTTGTTATAGATGAGTGTGTTCTTCACCGGACCAGAGAGCTTAATCCCGCGATGATGATCGTTCTGACTGATGTTGTATCGAACAATCGTCCCGGTATTCCCCACGCTGACCTGCGGACTTTGGGAACCTTCGTTGCAAATCAGGAGAAATCCGCCCTCGTTGTCGTGACTGTAGTTGTACTGAATGATCGTATTCCGGCTGTTCCAGTCGGAATCGAAGCCTTCCGCATCGTGCTGGCCGCGAGTGCCGTAGACTTCGTTGAACTGCACGACCGTGTTGTCGGCGCTCCACGGCCAAATACCCACGTTGTAGTCCTGCGAGCGCTGGCTGGCATGGGCGACCACGTTGAATTCAACCACGGCGCCGTCAGTCGCAACGTTCACAATTCCGTCACCGCCAATATCATCAAGTAGGTTGTTCCGGATCACCACTCCCAGGCTCGGATACCAGTTCGAGCGCACCCAATGCGTGGACGAACCAAAAATACCGCTGCGATCGACGTGATGGATGCGATTGTTCTCGATACGCAGATCGACGAAGCGGCTCGGCTTGGACTCGCCGGCACAGTTGTAGGTGATCCCGCCATTCTCTTTGATCTGGTCGCTGCCGTTGACGTCGTGGACGTTCAGTCCGCGCACGTAAATATGATGTACGTCGCCGTAATTGTCGGCCACAAGCCGCACCCCGCGCCGTGCCCCCGGAGTTGAGCCAGTGTTGGTCACTTCGAGATTGTTGATCTCCCAATACTCCTGGTTCTTCAACAGGACCGCATCCTCCGCGGCGCCGTCACCGTTGATGATCGGCTTTGCCTCGCCACCATACTTGTCGATAATGATGGGATGCTGCTCGGTCCCCGACCCCTTTGGCCAAAGCTGGCCTGTCCACGTTCCGCCGGATTTGAGGAGAATGCGGTCGCCGGGGGAGAAGGTGGTGGCGTTCAGCTTGCGTAAGGTTTTCCAAGGCTTGCCGGTCGAGATTCCAGCATCGTTGTCGTCACCCGACAACGAGTCCACATAATACGGCGTTCCTTCCTGATTCGCACGGTCGTCCCAGTTCGCGACTCTTCCTCTTTCAGAAAGTCCTGAGTTCCCCAGCAGGAGCGAGACGATGCAGATCGAAATATTCCAGGGAATCTTCATCCCGATCGAATCCTAAGAGGCGGTGGTGCACTTGCTCTACCTGACAGGTAGGTTCGCGTTGTCCGGACCAGATCCACGGCAGCAGTGCTCTTAGAACTCGAAACGAACCGAAAACTCTCCGAACCGTGGATTGTCACTCACCCCCGTAATTAGGCCGAAATTATAGTTTGGGTTGGTGGGGTCTTGAATTGTGGCTCTACTGCCACCACAGCCGTTGATGTTGTAATAGTGCCGGTTGAATATGTTGAAAAATGAGCCGCGGAGGGACAGCCTGTACTGCCCATCCGAACCCATGCGGAAGTCCTTTAAGACATTCATGTCTTCATTGGCGAAACCGGGGCAACGCAGTTCCGAAACGTCCCCAGGGTTCCTGCCAAGTTGCCCAGGAGCAGGCGTGGTGGCGATGACGGCTTGGGGGGCACGATTCGATATGTAAAATTGCACCGCTGGGAATTTTGTCTGGTCTGCGGGGCCAGTAAATCCGCTTAGATCAATATTTGGATAAATGTTGCCCCACTGCGGGTAATACTGATTCGGTGCCGAAATCTGGAAGGGTTGACCGGAGGTATAGCGAACGAGCCCGGTCAGGCTCCATCCGCCCACGATTCGGTTCACAACCTCTCCTTGGCTGGCTAGCCAGCGCTTCCCCTTGCCAAGAGGAAGCTGGTAGGCGACAAATCCCTTAACTACGTGCTTTTGATCGTAGTTGGTCAACGCATGCGCCGCCACACCCGCGTTGGAGAAATCCTGAATTGGTGTGTAAAAGCCATTGCCCTCCTGTTGTGCCGAGAAGGTATCGCCCTCGGTTCGAGAAAGAACGTAGCTCATGTCCATGGTCAGGCCGCTGCCCGTGCGCTTCACTACATCCACTATCATCGAATCGTAGTAACTCTGTCCCCGGGGCAGTCCTACATACAACAAGTTGGGGAAGAACCAAAAATTCGATTCCGCTTGCGCTAGCTGGGGATAAGGCGCGATCGCCGAAAGGACGGGTCCGCAAAAACCACTATAGGGGTACTTGACGCCATAAGTGGCCGCATCCGCCGGACTACAAACGTAGTTACTGAAGCCGTTGAGGCCAGGGTTCTGTTGCGCCAAACGCTGGAACGTTGAAGTGGGGCCTTCGTTGTAGGCCAATGCGGTATCTGTGAGCCGATGGCCGCGGTTCCCTACGTAGGACGCTTCCACCCTCATGGTGGGCGTCAATTCGTATTGCGCTCCGAGGTTGAAGGCGTCGCTGTAACCGACCCGAAGGGCGTGGGGATCGACCGTGGTGACTGGGAACAGGAATTGAGGATCGACATTTTTGTTACCAGGCTGGAAAACTCCTGGATAGCCGGCGTCCCAGTTAAAGGGACTACTCACTTGATTGGTGCCCTTGAAGCCAGGTGCAAACCCATTGGGTACGCCGTTGAAGTACGGCACGCCCGGCGGATTGTAGATGATACCGAACGAACCGCGAAACACTACTTTTTTCCAGGGCGAATAGGCAATGCCGATCTGGGGACCGAAGTTTGTTCCGTATTCGTTTTTTTCAAAGCTATCGCTTCCGTTCTTGGCAAAAACGAGGGTGCCAGGGATGCCGAGAGTGGGATCAATGGCGTTCTGATCAAAGTTCGCCCAATGGCCGTATTTCTCGTGGAAACGGAAGTTGTAGGTCCAGCGAAGGCCCAGGTTGAGCGTGAGGTTCGGTCGGATCTTATAGCTATCCTGGCCAAAAAGGGACATTCCCTTTTGTCGTCCGTACAGGTCGAAAGGCGTGGTTTCGCTGGCGGTGCTGACGTCTCCGAGAAGAAAGCTGGCAAAGGCGAATCCAACCTGGTTGCCATAGGGCTGGCTGGGTGCGCCGGTGGTGTCATTCGTGAAGTTGAAAGAAATAGCGCCGGATCCGCTGTGGCTGTTGATCTCCTGCGCCCGAAAGTCACCGCCAAACGTAAAGCTATGCCTGCCCTTCGTCCAAGTGACGGTATCACCGACGATAGTCGCGGCACCGACAAAATTTCCTTGAAAATTGTTACCGATAAAGGTTTCAGTGTGACCATTTACGCCACTGCCCCCGGCATCGGAGAATCCAATTAGAGGAAAGTTGGAGGCGCCGGTGCTCCCGAACCCGAGAAGCGAATTCCAGTTGCCCCCTGCGGCGGGCTCGTTGCCGTTCCAATACCAGTTGTAAGTGAAATTCAGAACGTTCAGGACGTTAGGCGAAAACGTATGCGATTCACTCGCGCGAAATTCGTGCGAAGGGACAAACTGCAGACGCGCGGCAGAGAGCGGACCTCCGTCAGTGGTCCCTGCCGCCCAAATGCCGCCGCTATCCACCAGTGTTCGGGGCTTGTGGTTATAGATCCATGAGCCTGATAAATGGTCTCTCGCACTCAAAACGTGGTCCAACTTGACCACGGCTTCGTTCGGGGTTTGAAACGGCGAGTTATTCAGGGGCAGCCGGTTGTTGTTGTCAATCCCCGGCGCTTCGGGGACGTATGACTTTTTGTAAATAGCAACAATCTTTTGCGCTACATTACTGATCATGCCGTTGGGAATCAGGTTTCCTACAAAAACTGCTCCGGGATCGGCTGGGTTAAAGATCGCTCCCGAATAGATTGGATTGCCATGTGTATCCGTGCCCAAGAGCTTGTTTGTATTGAGCAAGCCACCGAAGTTACCAGCCAGAAAGTCGGCGGTGGGAACGGACTGAGTTGCCGAGGTCAACCGTTGATCGACTTGGGTATAGCGCTCGAATGTGCCGAAGAAGAATGTCTTGTTCTTGAAGATTGGACCACCTAGGCTGGCTCCGTAGTCCCATGCTCGCTTCTTGGCCTTGGGCTGGCCTAGATTGTCATTCGTCCAGGTATTGGCGTCGAGGAACTCGTTGTGGCCATAACCAAACAGGGAACCGTGAAACTTGTTGGTTCCCGATTTCAGATTGAACGAGATGACTCCCCCAGCGGTGATGCTGCTTTGAGCATCCAGTCCGCTCGTTTGTGACTGCAATTCCTGAATCGCTTCCATACTTGGACCAGTTTCCAGGGAATCACCCTGAATACTGGAGGTGGCCGAAGTACCATCGATCGTATAGTCCTTCGTGAACCACTGTCCGCCATTGATGACCGCGCCGTAGGGACTGCTAATCGTCGAATATCCAGGGGTGAGAAAAACGGCGAAGTTCTCAACAAATCGACCGCCCCCGTACACAGGCAGCGGCAGATCGGTCACCACATCGCCTTTCATGTTGGTTCCGATCGAAGCCCGTTCCTGGTCCAAGACGGGAGCGTCTGCAGTGACCGTGATGGTGTCCGTGATCGCACCCACTTTGAGCTCCGCATTGATTTGCACCACCTGCGTAGACTCCAGCGTTATCGATGGACGACTTACAGTCTTGAATCCATTCCTCTTGAATTCGACTGAATACTTCCCCGGGAAGAGATTCGGGATGACGTAAATGCCGTCCTGGTTTGAGGAGGTTTTCGCGGACACATTCGTGCCGGTGTTCGTGGCGGTTACTTCCACTCCAGAAACGAGCGCTCCCGTTGAATCCGTTACGGTACCGGTAATTGAGGCGCGATTGGCCTGCGCCCACGCGCGTTGGTTCGAAAGCGAGACCATCGCTGCCATGATGAAGAGAGAAAGTAACCAACCTAACCGGGGAATCTGACGCATAGCGCCTCCTGCGTTTGTGACTGGAGTAAACGTATACTCAAAAGCTGAAAAACTCTTCTTAATAAACATGAACCTGCTTAGGGACCGTCCGAAACCATAATCCGGTTTCGAGCAATTGTCAAGCCTCTTTGCGGGTGCGGGATGTGATGCAAAACACCCGAGCCACCGCCGCGTAAACCTTTGCTCTAATACCTAGTATTCCACTTGGTACACATGCCCTTCGAGTTGGACGAGACTCTCCTCTGCCGACGAACACTCGATCGTTACCGGCGCTCCTGGTCTGAGCGCTCCGGACCCGATCTCGCCCACAGCCCAAGAGAGACCGCTCCAAATCACCTTGTCGTAGTTGATCTCTACTGGCAGCGGCTTGCCGTCCTGGGACGCGCGCAAAACGAAAAACTTCCCCATGTTCATCCCATTCGGAGGCCCGCCCTTCCAACTGCGCGTGATGGTTCCGTCTTTGGCGGACCGCTGCTGCAGGATGATCCGCAGATTGCCGTTCTTTGGGGCGCTGACCGTCGCCTCGATCATGTTCTTTCCGTGTGGCGAGAACACCGCGTCAACCGTCTGAATCGAGCGCGGGATCACTAGGTCCTCCTGTACGCCGAAGTCGTATTCCGGACGCGCGTATTTACCGAAACCTACGAGTGCCATCTGCCCCGGTCCCAACTTAATTTTGTCGCCCGCCAGCACTGGCTGAAATCCCGCGTCCCGGAAGATCACACGCCCGTCCTTAACCGCATTCTGCTCTCGGGAGAGACGAGGCATCTGGATTTCTTCCACGCTCTGCGCCGGATTCACCACCGCATACACTTCCCCGCCGGCGTCGAGCGAACCGAATCCATAGGGCTGAACCTCTCCCGGGATTCCTCCAAAGGTCTTGGTGCGCCCCATCGACTGCAGGCGGAGATAGAGCGATTGCACCTTGGCGAACCAGCGGGCATCGTCATCGCTCAGGAACTCCAGGTTGCCATGGACTGTGTTCACCCAGCCGCCGCGCGCCATCATCAAAATCAGCGCGCCTTTCCAGGCATGTGTCTTGCGGTAATAAATCGTGCCGGTGTTTCCCAGCATGAAGCCGGTGGAATCGATGCGCTCCAGCGGCAGAAAGCTTTGCTCGTAGCGCCGCACCATGTGGTCGCTGTAGATGTCCATCGAGCGCCAGAAATTCATCTCGGGTACATCGGACGGCCGCGGGTCCCCCGAGTAGAGGGAATCGAACACCTCGAGCCAGCGTAGATCGACCGGGCTATGAAATGGAAAAGCCCCGGCGGTAGACTCGACGTCGCCGCCGAAACCGTTGAACGCCACCAGGACGACATCGGAGTTGCGCTGGCGAAATTTCTTAAGCGCTTCGCGAAAGGCGTCGACGTTGCGAGACCGGATCTCCTCCGGCGTCTTGGTTTTTTCTGTCTCGGGAGTAGCCGCCCCGAAATCTACGAAATCGAACTTGAACATCCGGATGCCGTGGTCATACCAGAACTGCATTGCATCCATGAAGTTCGGCAAGAAGCCGCCTTCAGAAAAAGACATCTCCCCCTTCTTCGCGGAGAGCGACGTCTGCCACTCCGGGAGGGCGTTGATTTTCACCAGCTCATTCGTCCCGAACCACAGCCCAGGCATGATGCTGTTGTCCCGGCATTTCTTGATCCAGGCATCCGGACCATTCGGCCAGTTCGGCTTGCGCCAAGCGCGATACCCGCCGTCCGGCGCGAACCAAAAGGCATCCATCATGTAGTAGTCGATGCGAACTCCGAAGCGGCGCAGGCGCAGGATTTCATCCAGTTCCTTCATCGCGAGTTGTTCAGTCAACGGGATGTTGTCGGACAGTTCGTCGTACGCAGACCAGTCGTTGTAGACAAAAACAGGATCGCGAGCCAGCGGCGTCCCTAGTTTTTCAGCGGTCCATTTTGCGGAATATTGAGAGCTAGCATTGGCCGACTCCTTATGCTGCTGTCCCGCTGTGGGAGTCGAATGTCCGCAGAGCAGGAAACTAAGAAGGAGCGGAAGCAAGGAATAACATTTCACCCTTCGCGTCATTGCAGAATCCTACGTAGATTTTGTTGGCTAAGTCTTGTTCACCGCCTCGGCGGTCCGAATCAATGCAGGCAGCACGTCTGCGAGTCCACCCTTCGCTGGTTCTCCAAAAGCAAAATACAGATTGCGATAGAGCGGGTACAGGTCCCCGTAAACTCGCTGCTCCCAGGCCTGAGGCTTAAACACCTTGTGAGAAGGGCAGATCGCTTCTTGTGCCGCTTCCACCGTGGGAAAAGTCTTGGCCGCCAGGAATGCGAAAATCGCGGAGCCGAGGCCGACCACATTGCTGCTTGGAACAAGGACCGTCCGCCCTAAAACATTGGCATAGACCTGGTTCAACGCATCATTCTTCTGCGCAATGCCGCCTGCGTTGATCACGCGCTTAATGGTGACGCCATGTTCCGCCATGCGATCAAGAATGACGCGGGTGTGAAATGCCGTCCCTTCAATCGCAGCAAACAGCTCGTCTTCCGCGGTACTCTGTAAATTCCAGCCGAGCGTGATGCCGCGCAAATTCGGATTGACCAATACGGTGCGGTCGCCGTTGTCCCAAGTCATGCGTAGAAGTCCGGTTTGTCCAGCGCGATATTTCGTCAGCCCGCGGCCCAACGTCTCGACCGTTGTATTCGCACGCCCGGCGATGGCGCTGAAGATATCTCCGACAGCGGACAGTCCTGCTTCAATCCCGGTGCGCTGAGGATGGACGCTTCCGGGGACGACTCCGCAGACACCGGGAACCAACTTTACTGACGGCGTGATACCGATGATGCAGGTGGAGGTGCCGACCACGTTCACCACGTCCTCAGTGCCGCAGCCCGCGCCAATCGCGTCCCAATGCGCATCGAACGCCCCGACCGGAATGGGGATGCCGGCCTTGAGGCCGAGTTGTTCCGCCCAGTGCGGCGAGAGCGTTCCGGCAATTTGATCGGACGTCGCGTATTCACCGTCGAGCTTTTCGCGAACTCCCCTCAGCAGCGAGTCCACTTTGGCGAGGAACGCTTCTGACGGCAAGCCCCCGAGCTGGCGGTTCCACAGCCACTTGTGTCCCATGGCGCAAACACTGCGCTTTACTTTCTTCGCATCGGTGATGCCGCAGAGGGTGGCGGCGACCATGTCGCAATGCTCGAGCGCGGTGACAAATTTGGGGCGCTTCCCAGGATTATGCCGAAGCCAATGCAGAAGTTTGGAGAACCCCCACTCCGATGAGTAGGTTCCTCCACACCACTGGATGGCCTCCAGCCCTTCGCGATGTGCGGCGGCGGTGATTTCCGCAGCCTCGCCCTTGGCGCGGTGGTCGCACCAAAGATAGTAGTCGTCGATCGGTTCCAGATTTGCGCCGACCGGGACTACAGAGGACCCCGTGGTATCGAGCGCAATTGCTTCGATCTGGTCGCCAGCGATGCCCGCTTTCTTCAAGGCCTCGCGGATTGCGGAAGCCAGCGCTTTCATGTGGTCGGCGTGGGATTGGGTTGCGGATTCCGGATCTTGCGGCGTGCGATGAAGCGGATACTCCGCCGAGGCCGATTCCAGCAATCCTCTTGCGCTATCGACAACGGACGCGCGCACGTTCAGCGTTCCAAAGTCCACTCCGACGACTACCGGCATCAGCAGGCTCCCTGATTTCCGTGCCAGTACATCTCCCACCCGAGGTAGCGAGTAGCGGCTTCGTGCACGGCGGCAGCAACCGAGGAAAGATTCGCGGCAACATGGTGCTCAAAACCCTTCTCACAGATGAAACGCAGCAGCTTTTGCAAGTCGGGGATTTCCACCACGCCCGCGCCACCAAAAGTGTTGAGCTGATCATCGGTAAAACGGCCCTCGCCCACATAGCCGCGCATTTTGCCGGTGGTGTCATTGGTCGAAAAGCGCGCAAAACTCATCTTCTCTGGCTTGATCAATCCGACGCAGGTGCCGTACGTGTTCTCCTTTCCGACGGTGCCCGCGATGATCTCTTGAAAGTCCATCTTCACGGAGCGGAAAAAATGCTTGGGGAGATTCGAGCAATGAAAGCAAACTGCCTTATTCGGATCCGACCCATAATTATTGTTCCAGTCCAGCAGCGCCGAAGGTGATTCCGAAGCCAACCGCAGCGCATGCATGCCGAGCACGCCGCAGATATCAACTTCGCATGCGCTCGAGAGCAGACTGTCACTCATCATGCTCATCACCGTGCAAGGCACAACGCCGAGGTTCTCTTCAATCGAGGTCCAGCACTGAACCGCGCTGATGGAAACTTCCGTCGCCGCCATCCACTGGTCCACGACCGCCCCGAGTTTTGCCATTTTTATGAGCGCGGCGGCGGGCACGCTGCTCGAATCCACATATTTCTTGATCGACGACAGTTTCGCCTGCGCCAGATCGTCATTGTCTTTCATGCGCTCAATGCGACCCAGAACTTCGGAGAGGTCGAGCGTCTCGATCGATATGCCCTGCGACTCGAGTATCTTTTCGCTGTAGCGAACCGTGTTGAATGCGGTGGGTCGAGCGCCGATGGCCCCGACTCGAAGGTTCCGGAAACCATTGACCACGCGGCATACACCGGCGAACCATTGCAGATCCCTGGCGAACTCGGGAGACCCCGGAGCCTCGGTGTGGAGCGTGGTAAGGGAGTAGGCGATGCCGTACTGTTGGAGGTTGTTGCAAGCTGACATCTTGCCGCAGAAGCTATCACGCCGTGCGGCGATCGTCATTTTCTGGGGATCGTCGGGAGTGGCCTGAATGAGCACCGGAACCCGCAGATCTGCCCAGCGCAACGTATCGGCGATAGCTCTCTCCTCGCCGAAGTTTGGCAATGTCACAATAATGCCGTCGATGCGATCCCGGTTGCGCCTGAATAAGTCCGCACAGCGATGCGATTCTTCGCGTGTTTCGACAGCACCGTACTTACTTTCTTCCGGAGTCAAAGCCACGACGTCCATGTCCGCAGACGCGAGAACACCTAGCATTTCTTCGCGGCCAGTCTTAGCCAGATGGTCGGGAAAGAAGCCACGGTTGCCGACGATCAGGCCCATGGTCATTTTCTTTTGTGGCATAAAATTCCTCGTTATGAAACTGCTCTTAAGACTCGTGTCCCGGAGCGAACTCGCGAACGAGCCTGGTTGTCTGGAACGACACTGGTGGCTGTCATCGCTTCGGATCTCCCGGTTGCCCGTAATAAGCTTGGTTACCGTGCTTTCTCAGAAAGTGTTTGTCGTGCAACGCGCGTGAAAGCGGGGACGCTTCCGTGGCAATGCCGATTGTGTAATAGGCCATCCGCGCAACGGATTCGAGAATCACGGCATTGTGCGCGGCATCCGAGGGTGTGACACCCCAGCAGAATGGAGCGTGCCCAGCGACAAGCACAGCGGGAATCTTAACGTCGCCTAGTCCGTCGAACAGACGCGTGATGGCCAGACCCGTGTTCTTCTCATAGTCGGCGGCAATTTCTTCCGACGTTAAATCGGTGGTGACGGGAACCGCTCCGTGGAAATAGTCAGCGTGCGTGGTTCCGAAACATGGTATCGGGCGGCGCGCCTGCGCCCATGCCGTCGCAAACTCGGAATGAGTATGCGCCACCCCGCCCGCTTCCGGAAATCGCTTGTAAATCTCGATGTGAGTGGCCAAATCCGAAGAAGGGCGCAGTTTCCCCTCGACGACGCGTCCGGTCATGTCCGTAACGACGATATCCTGCGCAGACATGGTGTCGTAGGGGATGCCACTCGGCTTGATGGCAATGAAGCCCTGGTCGCGAGCAATGCCGCTGGCGTTCCCAAAAGTGTAGAGCACCAGGCCGCGGCGGACGAGTTCAAGATTCGCATCCAGCACTTCTTGGCGCAAGATTTGCAGGAGCATAGATTCGGCGCTTTCTGGCCAAGGACGGCCCTGGATGTCAACAGTAAACGTATTCTCATAAACACGTCAACCCATACTTACGGCCCGCCTCTCTTGCGATTCGACGCTAGTTCTTCCTACTGCTGGCTCGCTTCGTTTTTCCCGGCACGAGGTGAGTCGACTCCCGCAGAACAAGATGGGTTGTGAGCACATATTCCGTTCCGTTAGGCAGAGGAGCCTCGCGCTGCACCTCGGTCAGCAGGGCATGAAACGCCAGGCGGGCCAGTTCTGCTTGCGACATCTGCACCGTGGTAAGGGCTGGCAGCACAAACTGCGCCAAACGGATGTCGTCAAAACCAATCACCGACAAGTCCCGCGGAATGGAGATTCCGTCCTCGTAGCTCTTGCGCATGACTCCGAGCGCCGTCATGTCATTCGAGCAAATGACGGCAGTGGGACGGGTGGGTCCGCTAAGCAACTGACCCAAGGCAGAGATGCCCCCCTCAATCGTGTGGTCCCCTTCGACGAGTAGCTTCCGATCGACAGGGAGGCGAATTTCCTCCATGGCACGGAGAAATGCCTGCTGGCGGGCCTCTGCCGACTTCAAACGCAGGGGCCCGGAAATAAAGGCAATCTTTTGGTGGCGAAAGGCCGCGAGATGTTGCACCGCTTGGCGAATGCCGTGCAAATAGTCAATGCGAATGTTGCTGACATGTGGCCGCGCCAAACCGACATCGGCGAAGACGAGCGGTACTTTGCGTAGCTTCAGGTCTTCGAGCAGCAAGTCTTCCATGCCGAAGGTCATGACGGCAACGCCGTCCACGCGGCGTTCAATCATCCGGCGCACGGCGGTCTCGACACGTTTGGGATCGTGCCCGGTCGACGTTAGAAGAATTTCGTATTGGTGTTGGACCGCAATCCGCTCGAAAACCTGCACGATTTCCGGAAAAAAGGGATTGGTGATTTCGGAAATGATGAGGCCAAAAATGCGGCTCCGCCCCGAAACCAATGCTCGAGCCTGGGTATTAGGATAGTAACCAAGCTCCTCGACCACCTTCCAAACCCGCTTGGCAAGTTGAGGATCGACCGTGGGAACATGATTGATGGCCCGCGATACAGTGGCGGTGGATACCTTGGCACGCCGGGCGATTTCACGGATATCCATAACTTGCTAACGCTCGCACAAAGCAGTCGAACCGGTTCCACCTTCCGGGGAACACACTTCCTTGATTTCGCCTCTGCATTGAAGCAGGAGATACCGATTATGACAAGGTAAAATAGCACCTTTCTGGTAAACGTTATCCGTCTCATCGACAGAGCTCTCGGTTGACAAATGTAGCTTCATGAAGCTACATTGTGAATATGAAGAGCGTGGGCCTTCGGGATTTGAAAAACCGGTTGAGCGAGTACGTTCGCGAAGTCCGGTCCGGCGAGGCCGTGTTCGTAACTGATCGCGGAGAAGTAGTCGCAGAGCTCATTCCGCCAGGACAGGGAGCTGATGAAAGAGGCGTGCCGTCGGCGCTGGCGGCCCTTGCAAGGCGAGGCCAGTTGACGTTGGGTGTTTCAAACAACGCGGCGGCGTACCCAAAGCTCCCGCGGCTCCTGAAGCGGAGTCACGCTGCTGAGCTCCTCGATCAGGAGCGTGGCGCACGGTGAACGTTTATGCGGAATCCAGCGCCGTGCTAGCGTGGTTGCTCGGAGAAGAAACTGGTCACTCTGCGCGTGAGGTGCTTCAGCACGCCGAACTCGTGATGGCCTCCGATCTTACGCTAGTAGAGTGTGATCGCGTGCTGATCCGCGCGGTCACGACCGGAGAAATCGATGAAGCCGCGGCCGCGGATCGCCGGGCGCACCTGAATGCCGCAGCTAGCCACTGGCACTTGTGGCGAGTCAGTCCGGACATTGTTGAACGCGCGAGGCGTCCGTTTCCTGCCGAACCCATTCGGACACTTGATGCGATTCACTTGGCATCGGCATTGGCCGTTCGTTCGGCCGTCCCCGGGGTCGAGCTTCTGAGTCTTGATGACCGCATTCGCCGAGCCGCGAAACAGCTTGGGTTCCATGTGCAACCCTGAGAGAGGCGATCCCCTCGGTATCTGAGCAACGCTCCTAGCCGCAATTGCTGGTGCATTGCTGCCGCGCCCAAAGACTCCTTTTATGGTGAGATTGTGACGGGGGCGAAGTCTCCGGCGAAGGCCAAGATTCAGCGCGCCGGCGCCGAAAAGCGGCATAGAGTCGACGCACCGCTCGCGGTGGGTGGCGAATGGGGGAATTCGAAAGAAGCCTGGAATCTGAAGAGGACGTTCGAATCCGCCGTGAGATGGATAAAGTCGTCGGCACTGGGAGAGCCCCAATCGACTTCAGTCAACGTCACGTCACATCACGTTACATCACGTCAAGGGTGAGGACGTGGACATTCCGGCCGCATCGCGGAACAAGAAAGTGGCTAAGCGCAATCATCGGAGCAACTTACTGGTGCCGGGAGGGGGAGTCTATTTTCCTTTGGAAAATATTGATGGGCATCCCCTCCTGCGAATCATGGAGCCAACCAACGCAGTGAACATTAGAATAAGCAACACCCTTTTCCAGGGTTTCGCCATTAGGGAAAGGCGGGATATTTTCGTTCGCCAGCGGTGCCGCAAGCCCGACTATGAAGTTTCCTCGGGCGGTCGAAGGCCTACGAACTCCCTATATAGCAACAGGTCGTAAACAATTTTCAGCGTTCCCGCGATGAAGAATGGCGCGTTGATCAGGGAAGGCCGAGCAAACATCAATCCCACAAACAACGGACTAATCGCGGCGCCGGTGGTTCGGGCCACGCCTGTAATACCGGCGGCAGCGGAGCGTTCCTCCGGGCTGACCACAGCCATGGTGTACGACTGCCTGGTCGGTACGTCCATTTGACTGATACTGAAACGCACCAGCAGAACCAAGACAGCCAAAGAAAGATTCGGCATCAGTGGCACCATAGTCAGCAGAATGTTCGAGGGGAGATGCGTGATAACCATGGTGTTGATAAGGCCGAAGCGAGAAGCAAGGCGCGACGCCAGTAGTGCCGAGATTCCGGCAAAGATATTCGCCCAAAAGAAAATGACGCCGAGTGTCGCTGGGTCTACACCGAAGCGCAAATAGAACCAATATGCAGCGAAGCTCTGCACAACGAAGCCCCCTGCAAAGGAATCAAGAGCGAACAAACTGGCAAGCTTAGCCACCACAGGACGTGAGCGACCGATTCCAAACATGTTTTTCAAAGCCTTAGGAGCAGCGGAGTTTACTCCCGGTGAATTTACTTCTGCGGCGGACGAAAGGCGCGTAAAAAGGAAGGCCAAAACAATGCCCAGCGCGGCATAAAGAATAACCACAACACGGTAGCTGCTCACCGGCCTCATCGCGGTCTTCTGCAGCTCGTGCGCGAGAGTCCCTCCACAAAGCGCACCGAGCGCCGTCGCCAATGAGCCAGCCAGCGTGTACCAGGCAAACACCTCTGTTCTGGTCGGGCCAGGAATGACGTGAGAAAGGGCGGCTTGCTCAATCGACAGAAACGGCCCCACCTCATTGCCGCTTGGGCTTATAACGCCAATGGTGCCCGCGAGAATCAGAAGCAAGAAATTGTGAGTGAACGCGAAAGCTAGACCGGCAGCAGCCATCAGAATGGCGCCGATGATGAGCATGCGCCGTCGCCCAATTCGGTCCGCGCGGGTAGTGAGGTAAAGGGAGACGACAGTATCCCCGACAAGCGTCAGCGTAACCAGCAGGCCTGTTTGGGAATCGCTGAGTCCAAGGCCAATCAGGTAGAAAACTAAGACTACGGATAACGAGCCATACGCGAACAGTCGTATGAATCGCGTAAAGAACAGGAGCCACCCATCACGTGTCAGGGTTCTGAGCGCGCTGGGCATTGAGTCGGTGGTCAGCATCGTTATCTATACTGGCGCGATTTTCCCTAGTCCTGTGATCAAGCTGGCCGCAGCAACAGCCCGGCCATGCCTGCGCAGCCTATGAGGACTGGTTCAGGAACTTTCCAGCGAAAAAGCGCAGCGAGACTGACAATCGCGATCGCGAATGTGGGCACGTCATAAATTGAACGGCGGGCGAGCACAATCACTGCG
>Ga0210384_10002089_pt1 | contig 25089 bp, 22 predicted proteins | sample IncBWH2MmetaG_FD_160574 | JGI IMG/M metagenome (GOLD analysis project Ga0210384, IMG submission 160574) | Forest soil microbial communities from Barre Woods Harvard Forest LTER site, Petersham, Massachusetts, United States - Inc-BW-H-2-M | ecosystem: Environmental > Terrestrial > Soil >...
GCGCGATGCGTGAGCACCTGGGAGGCGAGTTTGACCAGCTCATCCACGTCTACCTTGGCCGATCGTTGCAGCGGCGGACCCTTGGCGGGCGCGAACTCGAGCGCACCCATTCCACGGACTCCGATGTAGCAGAGCCGCTCGACTGAGTTGAAGCCCTCGGGCCGTCTACCCTGAGTGGCAAGCCATGCATCGATCAGTGCATTGCCGAATTTATCGGGCAGTGAGTCGGCGAGCAGACCCGGCAGGCCGTGGAAGGACACCTCAGGTAGGGACGGAAACTGATAAATCCGGGGCGACAGGGGCATGGTGATCGGCGAGAGTTCAATGCCGCTGGCGAGAAAGGCGGGGGCGTACTGAAATGCCGAAATACCGGCCCCCTCCTCGAGGGAGACCGCGCCGATCGCACGGCCCCACATCCGCACTTCCGCTACGGTGGCCATGCGCTAATCACCCCACTTCCAGGGCGCGGCCGGCTTGGATCCCGCCGCGCCGTCCAACGGCCGCCGTGAATGTCCGACGCGCTTGCGCGCGCGACCCCGGCCTTTGAGGAGCACGAGGGGACTTTGCGGCAGATCGGGGACCAACTGATCCAGCGCCTCCAAGAGTTTCAGCACCCGTAGAACGCGCAGTAGCATGACAAAGTCAGTGCTGTGGCCCGCTTCGATCCGCTCCGCCGTGCGCTTGGAAATACCGGCTTCCTCGGCCAGCTGGGCCTGCGTCAATCCCGCATCGATTCGTCGGCGCTCCAGACGGCCGCCGATTTCATGCAGAACCGCTGTATCGGTCAATTCAGGGGTGATTTTCATAACTCGTCTGTATGGGCGATTATATTGCTAATGGCGCACTATACTCGTCTTATAAGTCGAATACTATAATAATCTGTTTAACAGATGAAGTCGCCTATAATGGCGATTTTAGTTACATTATAGTGTTTATTCGCCTATTGGGGCGAGTATACCGACTAGATCGCCACGTGCATCGGTTTCGGTACGGCGTTCTCGGCAGGACGGCTGACCCAAATCGCCACGAGGGCGACGGCCGCCGCCAGCGACAGCCAAACGCCGGGCATGGCGCGATTCCCGGTTGCGTGAATCAGGTAGGTCACAATGGCCGGCGTGGAGCCGCCGACGGTCGTGGCCAGGCTGTATGCCACAGAGAAGCCGGCGGTCCTGACCTCGGCGGGCACGATCTCGGTCAAGTGCACCACCATGGCGCCGTTGTAGCTGGCATAAATGAAGGACAGCCAAAGCTCTACGACCAGTAGTTTGGCAAATGTCGGCGCCGACACCAACCAAGCCATGGCGGGATAGGCCGTCAAGATGGCGATGACGGCAAACGTGACCAGCAACGGTCTCCTGCCGATTCGGTCGGAGAGCGAGCCCATGACCGGCAGCCAGCAAAAATTCGACAGGCCGACACAAAGCGTGACCAGGAGCGAGTCGCTCTGCGTCAGCTTTAGAATCTCCCTGCCGAATGTCGGCGTATAGGCGGTAATCGTGTAAAAGGAAACCGTGGTCATCACAACCATGGCCATGCCGGTGAGCACGACGCGCCAGTTTGACAGCACAGCGGCGTAAATTTTCGACGGCGTCGGGTGATGAGCGCGCGCGGCGAACTCGTCGGTCTCTTGCAGCGTTCGCCGAATCAAGTAGATGAATGGAATGATGAGACAGCCGACGATCAACGGAATCCGCCAACCCCAAGCAGCCAATTGCTCCGGCGGCATGAGCTTGGACAGCGCAACCCCGAGCACGCCGGCAAACACGACTGCCACTTGCTGACTGCCGGATTGCCACGCAACGTAGAAACCCTTGTGTCCCGGTGTGGCTATCTCCGATAAGTACACCGATACGCCGCCCAGTTCGACCCCGGCGCTAAAGCCCTGACAGAGCCTGCCGATCACCACGAGAATGGGCGCGAACAAGCCGATGGTCTCGTAGCCCGGCACCAAGGCAATGGTCAGCGTGCCCACCGACATCATCGCCAACGTGACCAGCAGCCCCTTGCGGCGGCCGATATGATCGATATAGGCGCCAAGAAAGATTGCACCCAAGGGACGGATCATGAAGCCGACCGCGAAGGTGGTCATCGAGAACATCAACGAGGCGAATTCGCTGCTGGCCGGAAAATAGGCGCGACCGATCGCGGCGCTAAAGTAGCCGAAGATCATGAAATCGTACATTTCGAGGAAATTTCCGCTGGCAACGCGGAAGACCGTCTTTATTTTCGCCGTTCGCTGTTCAGCCGTCAGCATCTTGCTCCCACCCCTATGCCGTTTGGAATCGAAGGCCCGCTCTCAGGCATCCCTATCGATGCGCCAATAACGCCGTGGCGCTCGGAATTCGCGCCGCCAACTCGTCGCGTACGGCTTTCGCTTCCGCCCGCAGCGGCGCCGTGTCCTGCCCTTTGGCGTAAGCAAACACCACGCCAACCGCGCCGATCGTGGTTCCCGAGATGTCCTTGAGCGTCTGCTCGACCTCGTAGCGATCGCCGGTGTCATTCAATTCCAACTTATCCTCGCCCGTGGCGATGACATGCAGGTCGTCTTCGTCTGCCTTCTTGCCGATGCGGCCGATATTGGAAGCGATAATGACATTGTTTGCGGAATTGTCCGGCTGGACATGCAAAGCCAAAATAACGACCTTTGGGTGCTTCAGCAGGGCATCGTCCACCAGCGACTGGCCGTAGGTTTGGGTGGGTATCGTCGAATCGTATTGCGCCGGCTCCAATAGATTGGCGCGATGCGAGATATGCCGCGCCAATTCATCACGTATGGCTTCCGCGCGGCCCTTGAGCGCCGCCTGGTCGGCGCCGGCCCGGTACGGGAAGACGAGCCCCAATGCGCCGATGTTGCGGTAGTTGGCGTCCTTCAACACCAATTCCACCTCGAATCTGTCGCCGGCCTTGTTGACGGCTAGCTTGGAAACACCGGTCTTCATGACCTTGAGATCGTCAGCGTCGGCCTTTTTTCCGATGCCGCCGATGTTCGACGCGATGATGGTATTTTCACCGCTCTGCGAAGCGGCGACGTGCATGGCGATGACCACGATGTCGGGGTGATTCGCTACCGCGCGATTCACCAATTCCTGCGCGTAGATCATCTCGGAGGCCTTGCCGTTCGCTGCGCCGGCAACGGTCATGGACGCCAGTATCAGCCATATTCGCATTGCCATCTCCCGACGCTTCCCCTTCTTTCCCGAAAGAGGGTATGCCAGCAACCTGAATCCAACCTTACAGAAAACGGCCCGGCAACGGCCGCGCAAGAACGCGCTGTTCAGATTAAATTAATATTGGGCTGCTAGCGTCCGGTCGAAATATCCAGTTCTATGACGGTGAGGAGCCCGATGAAAACCCACAATCAATTGATCGCTTGTCTTTTATTGAGTTCGATTGCCTCCGTCGCCGGCGCAAAAGATTCGTCGACGCTGACGCCCGGGGCCGCGATCGAAATTCCGAATTCCACCGGCAAATTCGACTTTCTGCGCATTGACGGGAAGCGCCATCGCCTGTTGGCGGCGCACGAAAACGACGGCACGGCAGACTATTTTGACTTGCGCAACAATACCTTGATCGCGCGTCTGAAACTGGGCGGCGCGGTCGACACGGCAGTCGATGCCGATTCGAAGCTGTACTACGTCAGTGTGCAAGAGGACAAGCGCGTCGCCGTGGTCGATGCCGAGACGCTCAAGGAAGTGGCATCGATCAAGACCCCGGGACCGACCGATGCGATTCTGTATGAACCAAAGAATCACCTCATTTATGTCGCGCACGACAACGGCGCGCATGTCTGGGTGATCGATCCTGTCGGAAAGGCGGTTATCGAGACGATCGTCATCCCGGGAGCTCCGGAGTACATGGTATACGACAATGCAGCGGACAGAATCTATCTGAACATCAAGAACAAGGACCTGGTCGCGGTCATCGAACCGTCGACCAACAAAGTCGTCGCACAGTGGACAACCGCGCCGGCTACGCTCCCCCATGGTTTGGCACTCGACGCGGACAACCACCAGCTTTATTCCTCGGGAGGATCGGGCAAGCTCGTGGCCATCGATACGAAGACAGGTGCGGTATCCGGCTCGATCGACATTGCCCAGAAAGTCGATCAGATAGCATTCGACCCGGATGGCGCGAGACTTTATTGCGCCGGAGCCGACGTCATGTCGGTAATTGGCACCGCCGGCGGTAGATTGCAGACCCTCGGCGAGGTGAAAACCTCCGCAACCGCAAAGAACGTGGCGGTGGATCCCGCCACGCATGCCGTGTGGATGACCTACACCGACGGTAAGAGTTCGTTTGCAAAATCTTGGACTCCTTCCAAGCCTTAGCTCAAGGGGGCTTGGCGCGGCCGCAGCAATAGGGCTGTACCGCGGAATCGAGGTAAAATCGGCGCGGCGGATCGCCGCGCCGATATCAACAGCGGGTCACGGCCACGAAAATTCTTATCGTCGAAGATCAGCGCCGCATCGGGTTGTTTCTCGAGACAGCTCTGCGCGAACGGTCGTATGGCGTGACCTGGGTGCGCACGTGCAGCGCAGCCCGCGATGCCCTGTGCGAATCGAATCACGACGTGATCATTCTTGATTTGGGCCTGCCGGACGGGGACGGACTCGACCTGTTGAAGCAATGGCGCAAGGCTGGCTTCAACGAGCCGGTCTTGATATTGAGTGCGCGCGACGCCGTTCAAGATCGCATCAAGGGCCTTGATCTGGGTGCCGACGATTACCTTGCCAAACCGTTCAGCCTGGAGGAATTGCTCGCCCGCCTGCGTTCCTTGCTGCGGCGCCAATCGGCTGTCAAAGAAGCCATTCTCGAGCATCGTGGTATCAAGCTCGATTCGGTCGGACGCACGGTTCACTTGGATGGCGAGGCGGTCGACCTGACCAGCCGCGAGTTCGCCCTCCTGGAGATTTTCATGCAGAACGTGGGACGCATCCTCCCTCGCAAACTCATCTGCGAGAAATGCTGGTCATCCGACTACGACAATGAGGCCAATCTTCTGGACGTCTATATGAGCCGCTTGCGTTCCAAATTTGAAGTCATCCCCGGTCCGCCGTTGTTCAAGACACTGCGCGGAGTCGGCTACCAACTGCTGTGAACTCGATCGGCTCACGGCTTGCGTTGTGGTATGCCAGCGCCGCAACCGCGACCTTGGTGTGCTTGTTCGTCGTCGGCTACTACCTGCTCGAAATTCATCTGGTTCAGGGGCTCGATGAACTCAACCGGGCGCAATTCGCGCAAATCAAGGCTCACCTGGGGAACGACTACGCATCCTTGAACGCAGATCTCATCGACGCACGCATCCGCGAGACCACCGATTACGCCTCGGTTCTGTTCTTCATCACGATCGATGATCCGACGGCAACGGTCCGGCCGATTTTCTATTCGACCAATCTGCGCGGGCTCGAGATCCCGGACGTTCCCGGAAAGCACGAATACAACGCCGTATTGCCCGGCGTCGGTGAACTGCGCGTCGCCGAATTCTTGCTTGGCCCGTTCGACGTCACCATTGCGACGAGCCTCAGCAGCGTTCGCGAGGCGCTGCGCGACTACGGTCAAATATGTGCCTGGCTGCTGGCCCTCGTGGTCGCGGTGAACGTCGCCATTGGTCTTGGCCTGAGCCGGCTCGCGCTACGGCCGGTGCGGTCCATTCGTGAGACAGCCAGTCATATCAGTTCCGACAATCTGAGCGAGCGCATTCCGGTTGCTCAGGTTCAAGACGAGATATCGGAACTCGCGCTTCTCTTGAATCAGATGTTCGATCGCTTGGAGTCGTCGTTTCAGCAAATTCGTCGTTTCACCGCGGAAGCATCGCACGAATTGAAGACGCCGTTGTCCTTGATCCGGCTTCAGGCCGAAAAGCTGTTGGTGCAGGGGAATCTCGATGCGGCCAATGAGGAATGCGTGAACGTCCAGTTGGAAGAGCTCTCTCGATTGAGCCAGATCATCGAGGAACTCTTGTTCCTATCCCGTGCGGAAGCGCGCGACATTCGCTTGAATCTTGCACCGAGCGATCCAGAGCTGCTCCTGGGAACCTTCAACCAGGATGCGCATGTGCTGGCGGAACACCGCAACATGCAATTCGTCTACACGCATCGAGGCGCCGGCAAGGTGCTGCTCGAACCTCGCTGGCTGCGCCGAGTCTTGCTGAATCTGCTGGTAAATGCCCTGAATGCGTCCCCGAAGGGCGGGACGGTGACGCTGAATTCCACCATCGAAGGCGATCAATGGCGCGTCGCCCTGGACGATCAGGGGCCGGGGGTGCCCGCCGAGCATCGAGAACAGATCTTCGAACGTTTTTTCAGGCTGAGCCCGGTGGACGATGCTCAGGAAGGAAGCGGCCTTGGCCTCGCGATTTGCAGAAGCATCATTTCATTGCACGGCGGCAAGATCTGGGCGGAGCCGTTGCCGGCGGTGACCGGTCTGCGAATGATATTTGTAGTGCCGACTTGCATGTCGGCCGCCCCCTCGGCGAATTGAGCGTCATCTCACCGGCAAACGTTTCTGCATTCAGGTTGCTTTCAGGTTCGACAATTAAAGTCCCCGCACGGAATCTCTAAGAAACCCTGCAGCGCGGTTTCACTAGGGGGGACAATGACCATAAGAAAAAACCTGGCGTCGGCGGCAGCCGCGGTAATGTCGTTGGCCGTCGTGCGAATTGCGCTCGCGCAACCCGCCGCCGATGACGACATCCATGCGGCCACGGACGTGGAAGAAATCGTGGTTTCAGCCAAGTTCGTCAATAGCAGCGCATACAGTGCAATGAAACAGAATGTGGATGTTCGCGATACGCCGTATTCCGTCGCCGACTATTCGAATGCCTTCATGCAGGCGATCGAGACTACAAAACTCACCGATTTATACAGTTACATGACCGGCGTGTCGCGCGGCGGGGTAACCGGCTATGACATTTCCATTCGCGGCTTCAAGACCACCCAATCGGATGAGAACGCGATTCTCGTCGACGGCCTGCCCGGTCTGGCCGGGCGCTTCGGCTCGCCGCCGACCATCATGGCGGATCACATCGAAGTCGTGAAAGGTCCGGCATCCGTGCTTTACGGCGAAGCGCAACCCGGTGGTTTCGTGAACATCATCACCAAGAAACCTCAGGCTACAGCCGGCGGATTCATCGATGTCATCGCATCCGGGTTCGCGGGCGATGGACTTTCGCCAAACACCAACTCTTTTACTGGGAATCTGGATATTACCGGCCCAATCGACACCAATCGCCGCGTGCTCTATCGCTTCGTGGCCGAACAAAGCAAGGTGGATACCTTTCGCGGCGGCTGGGAAAGGGCCACCTATCTGGCCCCCAGCCTTACCTGGAATATATCAGACACCACCGCCGCCACCGTGTCGGCCGAGTATCGCAAGCGCTCCAATGCCTATGACAATCTCCTCGTGGCGCCAAACAAGGACGCCAAACTGATCGCTCCGGTCACGATCAAATATCAGGAACCGGGCGACGTGCAATTCGAGGAAGGGCAATCCACGACCGTGTCGGTAAGCCACGATTTTGACAGCCATGCAATCTGGAATTTCTCGGTACGCAACGTCCGCGGACTCGACACCGCCAGCGGCTACGACAACGTTGCAGTCCTCCCAGACCTGGTGACCCTGCAACGACGCGCCCGCCAACAGGAGAATCACCGCGGTTACGACTACTTCGACACGAACTTCAGTGTTCCTTTCCATACATGGTTCATCGAGCACAAATTTCTCGCCGGCCTCGGCGGAGGCATCAACACCACCGATTTCAATCGCATCCAGTTCTTCAATGGCGCGACCGCCGGCCCGCTCGCTCTGCCGGGGCCGAAGTCATTGAATATCAACATTTACGATCCGATTTACGGTGTCTCGCCGCCGCTCACCGCATTTCCGGCGGGCGCCGTCAACGATCGGCGCACCAAGGAAACCAATGCCGGTGTCTATGTCTCCGACGCTCTGACATTAACTGATCACTGGAAAGCCAGTTTCGGGGTGCGCTACACCCATGACGCTCAGAACTCCAGGGAGGTGAAAACACCTCCGCTGACGAGCCAGAACAAGGCCGCGTCGGATGTGCTTCCTACCGGCGGACTCCTTTATGAGCCGACCCGGAACTGGACGTTCTACTACAGCTATGCGAGTTCGTTCGTGGCGGCCTCGCCGACCGTGCAAGACGCTGCGGGAAACAATCCTTTCAAGCCGACCAAGGCCAAGCAGAACGAAGTCGGCACCAAGGTGAATCTCTGGGATGGCAAGGTTTCAACCACCCTCGCTCTGTATGACATCAAAAAGACCAACACGCTGGCCGTCGCGATCTGCGACCCTGGCGTCGGCGGCCTCTGCTCTCAGCAAGTGGGCGGTGAGGAATCGAAGGGTATCGAGTGGGAAGTCGACGCTCGACCGATGGACAACTGGCAGGTTCTGTTCGGACTTGCTCACGATCATGCAACGATCGACGACACGAATAGCGCAAAAACATCGCCACTGATTGGATCGCGGCTGACCAATGCGCCGGTAAACAGTGCGCACGTCTGGTCGCGCTACGATCTTACCGAAGGTGCGCTCCGCCAATTTGGCTTCGGTGTCGGCGTCTATTACGTCAGCGACCAGGCGGGCAGCCAGCCCAGCCTGTCCGATCCCAGGGTCCTGCTGCTGCCAAGCTATGTCGTCACCGATCTGGCGCTCTACTACGCGCCGGCCGCCAAATTGACGTTCACACTGAAAGTCGGCAACTTGTTCAACAAAACCTATTTTGAAGGCGTCAACTCCACGACGAACGAGATTGGTGTGGTGCCGGGTTCGCCGCGATACCTCGAGTTGGCGGTCAGGGCGGGGTTCTTATGAGCCCCGAACCACGTTTTATGCTGTGGAGCATGCTGGCGATTGCGCTGATGGTTGGCCGAGCCGCGTCGGGTTATGGCGCGGAGGGGCCGTCGAGCGGCGCACCGAAGGCCGTCGATCGCGACGGCATGGTCGAATGGATGGATGTGCCGCGTGCGACGCTGACCCCGCAAACCAAAGCAGATGAGGAATCAGCACGGCAATCCGGTCGCGCACTGCCCAAACCCGAGCTGTTGCAGCCGACGCTCGACCCGGGCTTGCCCATCTACAAACCGCTCGGACACACGAAACTGTCGGGGCGTTTCACCGGTGCGGCATCGGATGTTTTGCCGAATCTGGCGCAACGTTGGTTCACTGCATTTGCAAAGTACTATCCGAACGTCCATGTGTCCTTATCGCCTCCTTATGCGGGCAGCCTGGGCGCCAAGGAATTGGTCAACGGAAACATCGACTTCGTGCTCGTGTCGCGGGAGCTGAAACCCGACGACATCGCCGAATTCAAGGCGAATTTCGGTTACCCGCCCTTAAGCGTACCCATCTCGGGCGGCAGCTACCGGCATTTCGGTTTTCTCGATGCGGTAGCCTTTTTCGTCAACAAGGAAAATCCCATCGAGCACATCAGTTTCGATCAACTGGACGCCATATATTCCAGCACCCTATTTCGCGGCGGGACTCAAATCACCACGTGGGGACAGCTGGGCGCAACCGGCGAGTGGGCGGACAAACCCATCCATGCCTACGGCATTCAGCCATGGAACGGGTTTGAGGAATTCGTGCGCCAGCAGGTACTGAGTGTCAACGGCAAGCGCGGCGAATGGCGCGAGGGAATTCGCTACGAGAAACTGGTGTTCCCCCTCGCGCGAAATGTCGAGCAGGACCGCGATGCGATCGGATACTCCGGTGTCGCGTATATCAACGCCCCGGTGAAAATGCTTGCGTTGTCCGAGCAGGGTTACGGGCCGTACATCTCGGCGAGTTACGAAAATGTGGCGCAGGCCTCGTACCCGCTGTCGCGATTGATTTATTTCAATGTCAATCGACCGCCCGGCAAGGCCTTGAATCCAGTGCTCGCCGAATTGTTGCGCTTCGTGCTGAGCCAGGAGGGTCAACAAGTCGTGCGTGAGCAAGCCATTTACCTGCCGCTGCGAGCCTCGCAAGTGGTTGCGGCGCGAGCGCTGTTCGAGCAATGACCTGTTTCGCAAATCATCTTGGCGATGCCTTATCCCTCATCCAACTCAATCAGGACAAGCCATGAAAGCCGTTATGCTTCTTTCCGCCGTGATTTTCTCCGGATCCCTCAGTGCGGCGACTGGCGTGCCGGCCGCAAACACCGTGACCCCCGATCCCAACCCTCCGCAAAAGACCAAGAACTGGACACCGCCGCCAAGGAAAATCTACGCCCAGGCCCTGTCCGACGACATCATGACAGCCCACCCGGAATTGATCAGTGTTACCTTCCACGGAGTTCCGCCCGGCCAACATGACACGTACACCATGTTTGCCGGCTCATATCCTCACCGTATCGGAAATCCAGACGACCCCGACGATGTTGATGTGATCACCAAGGGAATCACCATTGTCGATCCAAGATGGCATCGCGTTCATGATGCTCAAAAGAAATTCGTCGTACAGCTGCCGCTGCGCGACGCGGCCGGCGAGAACATCGGCTTGCTGGTACTCGCATACAAGAATGAGGCTGACAGCGGCAAGACGGAGAAGGATTTCTACCTCGTAGCGGTCGACTTGCGCGATGGATTGCAAAAGCGCATTCCGACCTATGCGAAATTGTATGAGCCGGCCAGGTAGAGACTTATGAAAACGCCCATCCCGACCCGTTCGTTTGCCCGTGTGATCGTACTCGGCCTCACCGGTGTTCTGTGCGCATTCGCGCTATCGAATATGATCGCGCCCCGCGCCCATGCGTTGAAATACGCGGCGGTGGAACATCATCTGAAAGTCGATCCGGCCATCCCTGTTTGGACGCCCGGCCCGGTGGATGTGATTCCCGAGGAGGAACTGCATCTGGTCGGTGCCGATGTCATGGATGAGATATGCCTGGGCTGGGCAAAAATCTTCCGCGAAGCGTACCGACACCTGAGCGTCACTCTTGATTTGCGCGCCTCCGGTGCAGGCGCACCCGGATTGATCAGCGGGAGCGGTGATCTTGCGCCGATCGGGCGCGAAATGTTGCCGGCGGAAGAGAAAGCCTTCATCGAGAAGTTCGGGTATGAACCCATGCGCATCCGCGTCGCCACCGGCAGCGTCGGTTCGCTCGGCAAGACTGCGACCTCGATCGTCATGGTGGATAAGGACAATCCAATCAAGGGACTTTCGTTGGCGCAACTGGATGCCATCTATTCCACAACCCGCAACCGCGGGCATGCCGACATAAAAACCTGGGGCGACTTGGGACTTGGCGGCGAATGGGCGAGCCGACCCATCCACAAGTACGGCTTGAAGTCGCCAAATGGCATTGAGTGGTTCTTCAAGATCAATGTATTGAATATGGGGGAATACAAGACCGATATCGAGTTCGTCAAAGGCAAGGGCTTCACCCATGCATTCAACGTTGCCGCGGAAGACATGGCAACCCATCCGGGGGGCATCACCTATGCGCTGCTTGCCAACGTGACCCCCAACGTGAAAGTCGTGCCGCTATCGGTCGAAGACGGGGGACCGTATGTCACGCCCGACTTGAAGAATGTCTATGCGCACAAATACCCTCTCAGCCGTTATGTGTACATTTACGTCAACCGCAAACCTGGTACGCCGCTGGAACCGAAGATCAAGGAATTCCTCAAGATGGCGCTGAGCAGGCAAGGACAGGACGTCGTCGCAAAGGAAGGGGTGTACATTCCTTTGCAGCCTGAAGTGGCTGCGCAAGAGTTGCGCAAGCTCGAGTGAACTGCCTGCATTGTCGTACGCGATTATTTGCTGTACGCGATGCGCGCGCCTCATCTTGGCGCGAATCGCCGAGGCGAACGCCGTCAGATCGGGTTTGGCCAGGGGATCCTTGAGCCCGGCACGCGACGTCGTGGCGCCGAAACGCCTTGCTGCGCGGCGTACCGTCTGGCGATGATTTGGAGCTAAGGAACTGCCGCGGATGTTCCGTCCGACCAATGGGCGACGGGTACCATGAAAATGGTATCCGGCTCCGCGCGGCGGGTCGTGTCCAACAGAACCGGAGAGCCGGCCAGGTTCGCGCCCCAACTCGCAGGGGCGGTTTTTGGAATGTGAAACATCAGGTGGGGATGCCAGTGTCCAACCTCATCGTTGAGATAACCGCTCTTGGACATCATGTAGGACATCGCACCGGGTTCGGGTGTCGGCAGGTCATGGCTCGCAACCAAGGCCTGGATACGCTCGAAAATCTGCGTTTTGGACTGGTGCATGAGCACCAGCTCCGTCGTCTTGATGGTGAACGGGACAATGGACCGGGTGGCCGGCGGGTTGTAGCAGATCGGGCTGCGATTTTTTGGATTCCAGAACTCCAGGTTGTCCACCGGCGACATCCATGCCCGTTCCACCATACAGGTAAAACCGTTGTCGCCTTCGATTGCCGTATCGTAGCCATGCGGCGTCAGCACAAGAATCGTTGCATGATCCGAGATCGCCGCCGGAGCGGCGCTACGCGCCAGACTGATCTCGGTCGGTCGATCCGGCATCAGGTACTGATCGAGCGGTGCCATGTTTGAATACGATGACTTGACGTTTTCTCGTTGCGCCGCCCCAACCACGGTGAAAACACCCGCGAGCAAGAAGATCCGCCAAGCAATGGAGCCTACGCCTTTGCTGTTCATGAGTGCCTCGACGATTCCCCGACACTTCGGCCTGTTTCAATACGATACCAGACATTAAAGATGAGGCGAAGACTTGGAGGAGCACCGACGGACCGGTCGCGGCTACGGCTGGCACTCAAAGCCGGCAGAGCAGTTTCAAGAACACGGCGCGCTTGAAGTCCGTGCGCGTTGCAACGTCGGTGAACTCCCCGTGACCGGCACCGAGGAGATTCTGTCCCGCCAGGGAGAGATCGAGATTTGAACGCAGGCGCCAACCGACGCGCAAGTCCAGTGCCGTGTAGCTCGGCACGACCGGTTGCGACAAAGCACCCACATAGCGCAGCGTGACGTCGAACTCGGTTCGCGGCCCCAGATCGAGCGTGGAACGCAAGATCCCCCACCGTGAGGGATTGGCGCCTTCGGTGCTCTGCAGAGTACCGCTATCGATACTGTTGGGCGTCAGATTGAATTCCTGGCGCAGGCGGCTGAAGCCGGCGTTTAAGCGCCAAATCGGCGCGGCCTGGTAGCTGCCCCACAACTCCAGCCCCGAGGTCCTTCCCTGCATACCGTTCGTATAGAAGAGATAGGTGAAGGTCGGGTCGACTTGCTGCGTGCGCAGCCGGTCATAGACGGTGTGATAGATGGTAGCCGAGAGCGACGCGGCACTGCCAATTTGCCCGCGGTAGCCGACCTCATAGTCATCGGCGGTCTCGGATTGGACATCAGGTCCACCGCGCAACAGGAAGGGCGGCTGTCCGGGTACAAAAGTGTCATGATCCAAGCGCGAGGGCGCCCGATCAGCGCGCGATGCGGCGGCCCAGAGCATCTCATTCGGCGTCCACTTCCAGGCGAGACGGGCGGTAGGCAGGACTTCTGTGCCGGTATAATCGTTATGCTCTGCTCGCACGCCCAACGTCAGACGCAAGTTGTCGCGCAGCGCAATCTCGTCCTGCGCGAATACGCTGGCCCAGGTTTGATCGAGATTTGGCGGCAACAGTGCGATGTACCTGCTGTTGGCGACCCGATCCATTCCGTAGCGATACTCCGCACCCACCACCGCCGTATGGGCACCGATCGGACTGGCGGAATACTGCAGCTGTAAATCGACGATACCCTGCGAATCCTCGAAGGTCGGCGGGTTGCTGCGCTCCGTATGATCGTAGTACGCCTGCGCGCTCAACGCCCCACCGCCCTCCCAGCCGTGCTCCCACCGGCTGATCAGATTGGCGCCGGCCACCGAGATTTCCCCAAGCGCCAGCGTGACGCCGGAAATCGAAATGGATCCGGGAAGTGGCTGCCCTTCACGGCCGGCGTAGGCATCTCCCTTGACCATGAACGAATCGGCTTCGTGCTGCCAGTCGGCCCTGAATCCGACTTGGCTCTGGTGAGCGGCGTCACTTTTCGTGTCGCCCGATTGAGTCTCGGTGTCCCGCAGATCGAAGTGGGTTGCGTAGACGCGGAAATTCACGTCGTTGCCGAAGCTGCCTCCGTATCGAAGGCTCGCGCGATCCTCACGATTGCCGCCGCCGGCGATCGCGAGACCGCCCTGAGTTTGCGCGGCCGGGCGAGTGATCACGTTGATCACGCCATTGACGGCATTGACACCCCACAAGGTGCCTCCGGGGCCGCTGATGACTTCGATGCGTTCGACGTCCTCGATCATCACATCCTGCACGTCCCAGAACACGCCGGAGAACAACGGCGAATACACCGATCGGCCGTCGATGAGCACCAAGAGCTTGTTGGCCGCAGTACCGTTGAATCCACGCGCACTGATGGCGTATTCGTTGGCGCTCACCCGCGCCACCTGAAGATTCGGCGCCAGCCGCAGCGCCTCGGGCAGGCTGGTGGCGCCTGAGCGACGGATGTCCTCGGACGTGATGACAAAAACCGAGGTGGGCGCATCGGAGAGTTTCTCATCGCGCTTGGACACCGAGGTGATCTCGATGTTGCTCAGCTCCTCGATGGAAAGTTCCTTGAGCACCTGCACGCCGGGCGCCGCGCCGACCGTACTCGCACCCAGCAGCGCGCACGCGGCGCATACCGCAGCACCCAGATTTTCCGCGCGCATTCGCCCTCCGTGACGCCGTTCTCACATCGATTTTCATCCTATTGGACATGGTGTGCTGCGCATAGCCAACCAAGTCGCAATTGCAGCATTTGAAGGGTTTCCGCTTTCATCCCGGCAGTGGTTGCTATATGCTTTGCGCGTCTTTGGGGAGTAGCTGGCTCTCGTCGTCGAGAGCGAATGCATCAACATACTTGGCCTTCCAGGCCATGGTGCATTCAGCCGTGAGGCTTGGCGAGACCATCGACGCTAACTCCTATCCGGGCTGGACGGGGATGGCGTCATGGCTCGCTTGGTTCAGCCCCGGAGAATATCCCTTGAGTTTATCAATACTGTCAGCCGCGGGCCTCCTGCTGGTTTCTGCGGGTTTTATTTATTGGGCCTGCGAATACTTCGTCAACGGCGTTGAGTGGATCGGCCGCAAGACCGGGGTCTCTCAGAATGCGGTTGGGACGGTCTTGGCGGCGTTCGGAACGGCACTCCCTGAAAGCGTGGTCACGTTTGTCGCCGTGGTGTTCGGCCACGGTGCCGCCGCCAAAAGCATAGGAGTCGGCGCGGCCTTGGGCGGACCGCTCGTTCTCGCAACGATTGCCTATCCCGTCGTAGGGATCATGCTGCTGCTCACCGCGCCGAAGGCGTCACAACAACCGATCGACGTGAATGCAAGCCGCCTTGGCCGCGATCAGAGCTGGTTCTTGCTGATATTTGTGTTCAAGATTGCGCTGGGCCTTGTCGCCTTCACGATCAAGCCATGGCTTGGCTGCATGTTCCTGATGGCCTACGCGGCATATACCTGGATCGAAATTCGCCATGAAGGTGATGCAGCGGAGGGCGAGCCGGAGCCCCTGAAATTCCAACCTAAGAAGCCGACTCCCGGTACCGCGCTCGCCGTGCTCCAGACGTTGCTTGCCCTGGCGGTTATCTTTGCCGCCTCCCATGTGTTCGTGACCCAGCTCGCGGTCGTCGGGCCCTGGCTGGGCATTCCCTCCACCGTGGTAGCGCTGTTGTTGAGTCCCATCGCGACTGAACTTCCCGAAACCATGAACGCGATCATTTGGATTCGACAGGGAAAGCACCGGCTTGCGCTGGCGAATATCAGCGGGGCGATGATGATTCAGGCGACGATTCCAACAGCGCTTGGATTGTTCTTCACCCCATGGCTGTTCGACAGCGCGCTGGCGCTCGCGGCGATCGTGACTGCGGCGGCGGTTTTGGGTTTGATGGTGTTCCTGCGGCGCAATCGCCTGACGCCCATTCGCCTCACGCTATTTGGGATTTTCTACGTCATTTTCGCAGTGGGAATCCTCGTTCTGCGGCATGAGGGCCATCTGAACTAGCGGTGTTGCGGCGATCGGCCAAACTTCTCGCCGATTCGCCTTACGCCTGCCTCAGATGAATGGAGCCATCTCCCGTGCGGATGGTGAGTGTCGAGCCGCCGCCGTTCATTTTGCCGTGAACTCGCGATTTGCTGACCACCCCTTCCATGGTGATGGGAATGTCGGAGCTGATGTGTCCGTCGCCCGTGCTCGCATCGATATTCACCGGCAGATCCGCAGGCAGCGCCACCTCGATGCTGCCGTCGCCCGAACTGATGCTCCAGCTCGAATCCAACTTGGACCCGTGCAGCGCTTCCACAGCGACGCTGCCATCGCCGCTGCGGGTGCTCAGCACGTCAAACCGTCCCGTGAGACGGATGCGCCCATCGCCGGACGCGGCATCGCATTGGCCATCCAGGTCGCTGCCTTCAATGGATCCGTCGCTGGTATGCAACCGGAGCGAGCCCTTCAAGGAACTCACCGTGAGGGCGCCATCGCCGCTATGCAGATCAATGGTGCCTGACAAGCCGTTGGCCTTGATGGAGCCGTCGCCCGTTCTCACCTGCAGGTCGGCCTCTTTGGGCATGCGAACCTCGATATGCAATCTTCGCATCATCCCGATCGAGAAATGCCATCCTTTGGGGATCCGCGCGATGAGTTCGACCTCATCGCCGCGCTGGTTGGAATCGATTTGCAGGGACTTGTTGAGCACATAGCCCTGATATTCAACGCGGAATTCAACCTGCTGGGTGTCGCCGGTCGTTACATTGACGCTGCCGTCGTTCGTGTCGACGTGCACCTTGGCGCGATTCGAAACCGTATAGGATTTGGCGTAGTCATCGGCACGAACCTTGGCGGCAAACAGCGCGACCGAGAGAAACGCCATGCCGATGATTGCCGATCGATGAACGAGGGTTCGTTTATAAAGAGGGTTCATGGTCAAAGCTCTCCCGATGTTGCCCATAAAAAAACTACCGCACTAGCCTGCACTAGGCAATGCCGCATACCACGCTTGGCGGGTGGCTACAAAACCCGGCTGGGCAAAAAAAGTTGCATGCGCGTTGATGTCGTCATCGAGCTTGCCGGTGCACCATTAGCGCTGCAGATCCCTCTCGAGTACGTCGGCAATTCGAGCGCTGATCCGGCTCGCCTCCTCGCGCAAGGCGACAATTTCCAATTCAAGAATATAGCGGCGATCGGAATTCTTGCCGAGCAGGTCTCTTTCAGATTCGAGGCGCGAGGCTTCTTCCGACAACAACCGTTGCCGGCCATACAGCACTTCGAGATGGTCTTGGGCACCGATTGGCATATATGTAGTTGATATATAACACATATGTTTTCATCGCAACCGCTGGCACGCAAACCCGCCCGCCGGACCTCCCAGCCTGCTCGACCACGCTCGAGGATTGGGGGAAACTGCAAACAACCGAGAGGGTCGGCCATACACGCGTAGGAGCGTATCGGTGCCACTCAAGGAATCGAGGGATGCGCCATCGCAGCGTCGCGCGAGCCCAGGTCCGCTGCGCCTCATTTTTCCGCCGGCCTTGAATTGGGTTCTGCTTGCCTATGCAGTGGTCGCGATCGGCGTCGGCTGGGCCTACGTCGCCTCGCGCATTCACGCCGACTATGGGCAGACGCTGGAGGCGGAGCGCGATCGCCTACGCGGTGTCGGCGCAACTTTGCGATCCGCCACCCTGGCGATGCTCAACGACGGCGTTGGCGCGGCCGTTGCGGGAGCGAATGAGCTGCAATCCGTGGGCGGGATTGCCCACGCCGGCGGCGCCGAGCTTGCTTCCACCTTGCAAAAACAGCTGACGGGCGGCGACTACGTTCGTTTTCTGTTCCTCGCCGACAATGGACGCTTCGCCCTGGCGAGCCGCGAGACAGCTACCGACAGCCGCACGCTTCCTGACTGGTTGGCCACAAACCGCGCGGGCTCGAGCAATGCGTGGGTGGGCAGGCCCATGGCCGATCCGGAACGGCGGGGGCAGCTGGTGATTCCGATCGCGCAGCGTGTGGTGTCGGATGAGGGATCGACAACGTGGGCCGGCGGCCTGTTCAGCTTCGATGGGTTTGAGGAGCTGTACCGGCAGTTTCGCGATCAGATAATGATAGTGGCGCTCATCGCGGCCGACGGCACCATTCTCGTGCGCGTGCCGAAGGTGGCGGGTCGCGATGTTTCGGCCGGCGACAATGTCGCCTCGAATGAAATGTTTCAGCGCGCGATTGCCGGGGGCAACGCCGGAATCGTCGAGGGCTACGGCACGGTGCTGAAGACGGACGTGATCTACGCCTATGATCTGATGAACGGCTATCCGGTCTATATCGTCGCCGGCCAGGCCCGCGATGCTGCGCTCGCCGCGTGGCGCGAGCGGCGCCAGATGAGCATCGGGGCCACCGCGGCGTTCACCGCGTTGATGCTGGTGATGACCGCCATCTTGAATCATTACATATATACATTGCGCCGCCGCGAGCACCACTATCGGACTCTCTTCAACAACGCGCAATTCAGCGTGTTTCTCCTGGAGGGCGAGCGCTTCGTCGACGCCAATAGCACTGCGGTGCGGATGTTTGGTCTCGAGAGCACAAGGTCCGCCGCGGGAATGACTCCATGGGAATTGTCGCCGGAGCATCAGCCCGACGGCCAGCTCTCCGAGGAACTCGCCCGCACGCGGATCGGGACGGCACTGCGGGACGGCGGAACGACCTTCGAATGGCTGCACAAACGCGCTGACACGGGCGAAACCTTTCCAGCCGAGGTTGACCTGTCGAGCCTCAGCACGGGCAGAACCGTGCTCGCGCTCGCCGTCGTGCACGACGTGACGCTCCGCAAGCGCGCCGAGCATGATCTGCAAGTCCTGTCGGCCGAATTGATGCGGTTGCAGGATGAAGAGCGGCGCAGAATCGGACGTGACCTGCATGACTCGACCGGGCAGACGCTCGCCGCGCTGGAACTCGGCCTCTCTCGGTTGATGCAGGACGCGCACCTGGACGCGGGCGGCCGGCGCGAATTGCTCGAACACTGCGCCCGGCTGGCGACTCAATGCTCGGCGGAAATCAGGACCGCGTCCTATTTGCTGCATCCACCGTTGCTAGATGAATTGGGGCTCTTGAGCGCGCTGCGCTGGCTGGCTGACGGTTTTCATCAGCGCAGCGCGATCGAGATGCGGCTCGATCTTCCGGCCTCGATGCATCGTCTGCCGCCCGACGATGAGCTCTGCTTGTTTCGGATCGCCCAAGAGGCTCTCACGAATGTTCACCGCCATGCCGGCAGTCCTTGGGCTGCGATTCGCCTCAAGACGCAGTCCAACAGCGTCATGCTGGAAATCGAAGACGCCGGGAGGGGAATTGACGCGAAAACACCCTCCTTGGGTGTCGGGCTTGCCGGTATGCGCGAACGCATCCGTCAAATCGGCGGCATATTTTCCGTCGAGGCGACCAGCACGGGGGGAACCCGCGTGCGCACCACGATCGCGATCCAGCCGCAACGATGCTGACCATGCGAATCCTGATTGCCGATGACCACGAGCTGTTTCGACGCGGCGTGGCCGCGGAGCTCACCCAGGTGCCCGGGTGGATCGTGGCGGCCGAGGCGAACAATGGGCGGGACGCGGTCGCGCTGGCGGCATCGCTCAAGCCTGACGTCGTGGTGCTCGACCTGACCATGCCGGAATTGAACGGCCTGGAAGCGGCGCGCCAAATTGTCTCAGCCGATCCTTCCGCACGCATTCTCATTTTGACCGCACACGAATCGGAGCAGCTGGTTCGCGAAGTCTTGAGTGCCGGCGCCAGAGGCTATGTACTGAAATCCGATGCCGGCAGAACGCTGGTCACGGCCCTGCAAGAACTGCGCGAGGGAAGGTCTTTCTTCACGTCGAACGTGGCGCGCATGGTCCTGGACGGCTATTTACGCAGCGAATCGCGTGAGGCGGCACCGGCACAGACACTCTCGGCGCGCGAGCGGGAAATCGTCCAGCTGCTCGCGGAAGGCAACAGCAACAAGGACATCGCCAGAGCGCTGGACATCAGCGTCAAGACCGCCGAGACTCATCGCAGCAACGTAATGCGCAAAATGGGATTTGATTCTCTCGCGGAACTCGTGCGTTACGCGATCCGCAACAACATCATCGAGCCTTGAGCCTCATTATGTAGCGCGGCGCTCGAGCCGCACCGGCGCGCTACGGAATTTTCCCGCCTCGAATACACAATTCTCTCGATGTGCTGCAAAGCGCCAAGGCACTACCCTGCGCGGCTCAATTTGGCACCTATGCCAACGCGGGGATCAATGATTGAACTGACAACTGAAGCCTGGACTCTGGCGCTGGCGGCGTGCCTGGGCCTGCTGCTGTCGAGCACGACCCTGACGCTTGCCGTGCGGTCCTCCCGGGCGCGATCGCGCGGCGGCGCGTGCATTTTGCTGCTCAGTTCTCTTGCATTGGGATTCGGTCTCTGGACCACGAACTTCGTGCAAGTCTTGTCCACCCCGATGCCCTGGCAATCGAGTTTGGGTATCTCCTGGCCCGCACTTACCTTTGCCATTGCGGCGAGCGCCTATGCCTGCGCGCTTTTGTTCGTCGCATGGCGCGAGCCGGACACCGCTGGAATGACCGGCAGTGCATTCGCGCTGGCCGTCGGGATCGAGGCAACGCATTGCGCGGCGTTCGACCAACTGCCGGGCGAACTCGTCTCGCACGAAGGCTTGCCATGGATTTGCGGCTCCTTCTTGCTGGTCTTCGTTGCCTTTTTCGCAGCGCTTTGGGTTTGGCTCAAGCTGCGTGGTGATCGATCCTGGAAAGCCCGCGGCGCCCGCGTCCTCACAGTGCTCGCCGGGGCAATGGGCATCGTCGGCACGAATGCCCGCTTGCTCGCGCAATCGCGGTTGCTGTTCGATGCCTGTTGCGAGGACCTGGCGTCCACGCGGAGTCTACTGATGGTCACGGTCGCCGCACTCGGGTGCGCGGTGTTGGCGGTCGCTCAGGTAATCGCCGTTTCCAGCGGCGTGCTCAGGGAGCGCGCCGGCCGTGCTGCTCGCGAACTCGAGGAAGTACACGCGCGCCTTCAGTATCTCGCCGCCCATGATTCGCTCACGGGCCTGCCGAATCGGCAGCGCTTCAAAGACCGTCTCGTCAAGTCGATCGCGGACACCGAACGCAACGGCCGCGCCGTTGCAATTGTGGTGTTCGATCTGGACCATTTCAGCGCGATCAATCATTCGCTGGGGCACGGGGTCGGAGACCGGCTGCTGAAGGAGGTCGCGCGCCGCGTCACCGGCGTCATTTCGAATTCGACCACGCTGGCCCGCCTGGACGGCGACGAGTTCGCGGTCCTGATCGACAACGTGGCGGCGCGGTTGGAAGCGCAGTCCGTTGCCGGCGCAATTTTGACGGCTTTCAAAGAGCCTCTGCGGGTCAACGGCGTGGAGGTCAGCCTGCGCTCGACGATTGGCGTGAGCGTATGGCCGGATGACGGTCGCCGTTGCGACGATCTCCTGGGTCACGCACAAGTCGCCATGGCCATCGCCAAGGAACGTGGCGGCGGCCAAGCCCTGTTCTTCCAGGCGGCGATGACGCATTCGCTGCAGGAACGGCTGGGCCTCGAGAATGATCTGCGGCGCGCACTGGCCGCGGAGGAATTCGAGCTCTACTACCAACCCGAGATCTCGGCGAAAACCGGGAAAATAGTGGCAGCGGAGGCGCTGCTGCGCTGGCGGCACCCGACCAAGGGGCTTCTGGCACCCAGTTCGTTCATTACCCTGGCCGAAGAAACCGGCCTGATGATCCCCCTCGGCGAATGGGTGCTTCGCGAAGCATGCCGCCAGGCTCGTGCATGGCAGCTTGAGTTGGGCTGCGCGTTTCCCGTCGCGGTCAACCTGTCCGCCATGCAATTTCGCCATCAGAACATTCTGCAGATGATTCGTTCAGCGCTGGCCGACGTCGGGCTGGACGCGCGTTCTCTGGAAATTGAACTCACCGAGAGCGCGCTGATGACCAATCCCGAGGAATCGGCCGGTGTCCTGAAACAGCTGCGCAAGATGGGGGTCAGTGTCGCAATCGATGACTTCGGCACCGGCTATTCGAGCTTGAGCTACCTGCGGCGCTTTCCGATCGACAAGCTCAAGATCGACCGCAGCTTCATCAGAGACTTGACCATCAGCCGCACGGACGAGTCGATCGTTCGCGCCATCGTCTCGCTCGCGCGAAGCGTGGGCCTGAAGGTCGTCGCGGAAGGAATTGAATCGGTCGAGCAGCTCGAATTCGTGACGCGTTTGGAATGCGACCAATGGCAGGGCTATCACTGCTGCGCGCCGCAGCCGGCTGCGCGCTTTGAAGCGATGCTCGAGGACAAAAACGAATCCCGCACCGGCATCGTTGCCGCCCTCGCGGCGTTGGTGGCACGCGGGGTGGATTCATGAACCAAAATCAATTGCGGGCGGCCGACATGAGCGGCGCTCGGCGCGTCCTGATAGTCGATGACCACCCGGTGGTCCGACAGGGCCTGCGATCTCTTTTGGAGAACGCCGGCGATCTCACTGTCTGCGGCGAAGCCGACACGGCCATGGGCGCGAGGTTGGCCATCGATCAATTGCATCCGGATGTGCTGATTTGCGACATCAGCTTGAGACAGGCCGATGGCATAGCGCTGGTGCGCCAATTGCGCGCGCATCATCCGCAGCTGCCGATTTTGGTGCTATCCGCGCTTGACGAAACCATCTATGCCGCCCGCATGCTGGCTCTCGGCGTCAGCGGCTACATCATGAAGCAGGCGTCGACGGAACAGTTTCTGGTTTCACTGCGGCGAGTACTGGAAGGGAACCTCTACGTATCCGACGCGGTGAGCAACAGCATGCTGTCCCGATTCGCCGGCGGCGCCTCGCATCCGTCGGCGGACCCGATCGAGCGGCTCACCAACCGTGAATTGCAGGTCTTGCACCTGATTGGCAAGGGGGCCAGTACGCGGGAAACCGCGCAACTGCTGCATTTGAGCATCAAAACGGTCGAATCGCACCGTCAGCGCATCAAGCGAAAGCTCAATCTCACCACGGGAGTCCAGCTCCTGCGGTACGCCGTCTTGAGCCACGCCCAGCCTCCGGCGAACTCCACCGTCAGCAGCGATTAACTGCTCCGGCCGGCGCGCTGGTGCAGACCGGCGCGCTGGTGCAGACCGGCGCGCTGGTGCAGGCCGGCGCGCTGGTGCAGACTGTAGCGCTCATGTATTGTTTTCCGCCACATGGATCTCGGGGGAACAATGCTTAAACTGTCGCGACGGGATTTCTTGGTAGCCGCCGGCTTGCTGGGCGGCGCGCACGCGGTCGGTGCTGCCGACGCACGGCCTTTCTTCAGGCGCACGGGCTTGAGCATAGGGCTGCAGCTTTATACGGTGGGCGACGATCTTAAGCGCGATTTTGACGGCACCTTGGCGGCAGTGTCGAAAATCGGATATCAAGCCGTCGAACTGGCCGGCTTGGCGGACCACACTGTGGCCGAATGGCGTCAGGCTCTCGATCGCACACGGTTGAAATGCCCCTCAATGCACGTGGCGCCGCGTGCCAAGACCGGCGTGAGCCTCGAGGAGCCAGGAATGCTTGCGGAGGCTGCCCATGCTCTCGGGACCGGCACGATTGTTTGCCCCATGTTCAACATTCCCGAACGCTTCTCGTTGCAGCCGCTGCCCGGCGAAGGGAGCGGCAAAATGCTGGCGCGCCTCGGTGCCTCGATGACGCTTGACGATTGGCAATGGAACGCGGACTACCTCAATAAAAAGGCCGCGGCGCTGAAGCAATACGGGCTGCGTTTCGCCTACCACAATCACAACGTCGAATTCGCTCCGGCAGGCGACAGCACCGGGCTGGCCCTATTGTTGCGAACTACTGATCCCGCGCTCGTCACATTCGAGATGGACGTAGGATGGGTGGTGGCGGCGGGTGCGGATCCGGCGGCATTGTTGTCCGCACATCCGGGCCGATTCACGGCGATGCATGTCAAGGACGTCAAAGCCGGCACGCGCCCCAATTTCAGCCTGCAGCTCGATCCCTGCGAAGTAGGACAGGGCTCAATCGATTGGAAGACTTTGTTGAGCAAAGCGTATCGGGCGAACGTGCGGCAGTTCTACGTAGAGCAGGAACCGCCGTTCAGCAAACCGCGGCTCGAATCCGTGGACATCAGCTTCAACTACCTGAACGCGCTGGTCGCGTAATCGCATGCATCAGGGCGGTGCCGCAGCTGGGAAAATTCGGATTGGCGTCGGTGGCTGGACCTACGAGCCCTGGCGCGGCGCGTTTTATCCTGAGGGCCTGCCGCAAAAGCGCGAACTCGAGCACGCGAGCCGGCAACTCACGTCAATCGAGATCAACGGCACGTACTACGGATCACAGAAGCCGGCGAGCTACGCGAAATGGCGCGATGAAACGCCGGATGATTTCGTCTTTTCGCTCAAAGCCCCGCGCTTCGCCATGAATCGCACGGTGCTTGCCGAGGCCGGCGGCACCATTGCACGATTCTTCAACAGCGGCGTGACGGAGCTCAAGGAAAAGCTTGGCCCGATCAACTGGCAATTTTTGCCGACCAAGAAGTTCGAGCCCACCGACTTCGACGCGTTCCTGAAACTTCTGCCGCGCGAGGCGGCCGGCCGCCCGCTGCGCCACGCCGTCGAGGTGCGGCATGAAAGCTTTCGCAGCCCTGAATTCGTCGCGCTCGCGCGCCAACATGGCGTGGCGGTGGTCGTTGCCGGTGATTCCAAATACCCGCAGATCGCCGATCTGACCGCGCCTTTCGTCTACGCACGCATCATGGGTACACGCGCGACGGAGGCAGCCGGTTACTCCGATTCGTCTCTCAAGCTATGGGCGGCACGCGCACGCGCGTGGGCTGCAGGCGCAGCACCGGCCGACCTCGAGCATGTCGAGCCCCGCAAAGACGACAATCAACCCCGAGACGTCTATCTCTACGTGATCAGCGGTCACAAAGTACTCAACCCGGCGGCGGCCAGGTCACTGATCGAGCGTCTCGCCTGAAACCAGCGCGCCAATCAGGGATTCAACCGCTACTTGTGCACCGGGATGTCGATGTAGCTATCGTTGTACCACTGGATCTTGAGCGGG
>Ga0210384_10002090_pt1 | contig 25071 bp, 21 predicted proteins | sample IncBWH2MmetaG_FD_160574 | JGI IMG/M metagenome (GOLD analysis project Ga0210384, IMG submission 160574) | Forest soil microbial communities from Barre Woods Harvard Forest LTER site, Petersham, Massachusetts, United States - Inc-BW-H-2-M | ecosystem: Environmental > Terrestrial > Soil >...
TTTGGCAAAATTGACTGGTTCGAGCTGCAGCGGCCTGTTCGGTTGCACGGCCGCGGCGTTGTAGATCAGGGCCTTCAGCGGCGCCATGGCGGCGATCGCATCTCGGGTCGCCGTGGCGAGGGCATCGAGATCAGCCGCATCGGCGACGAAGCCGTAAGCGCTAATGCCTATCTCTTTTAGCTCCTTAATCAGCGCGGAGAGACGATCGCCGTCGCGGGAAATCAATGCGACCTCTCCGAGTCCTTGGCCGAATCGCTTGGCAAGGGCGAGACTAAGGCGCGGACCAGCGCCGATGATGATTGCAGACTGTTTCGTGCTCATGGATTTGCTCTCCTATGCTTGAACATTTCCCTGCAAGGCCGCTTGGATCGACTGATTGCATCCTGGCTGGATGCCAACGGCCGTGGGATGTGGAGGCAAGGTAGGTTGAGCCATTCTGGTAGAGAATGTCCCTTTCGCGGGATACATTCTCCCGACTAGCGTTAGAATGACCGCGTGTTGCTGGCGGCGGGGAACAGACCGCTCCGGTCGGTCACTCGATTCTTGGTACGGATTCTTGGCACGGATCCGGAGTTGGCGTGATCGTGGGGCGATTGCTCAATCAAGCTGCGCCAGTGAACGAATGGTGTCGCGCCCCAAGCCGTCGCTCCTTGGCATTTCGTGGGCCCGACTTGACACTCACTCATAGATGTTCTCATTATGTTCTATAGGCGAGAATTTCGGTGAAACGTCACGGGTGAGGGGTCCGGATGGCAATGACAGCCACCATCCTCCATGCGGACCTGGATGCCTTTTATGCCTCGGTCGAGCAGCTGCTCGACCCTTCGTTACGCGGCAAACCCATCGCCGTCGGTGGCGGGGTTGTGCTTGCCGCTTCTTACGAAGCCAAGGCCTTCGGGGTCCGCGGTGGCATGTCGGGACGGCAAGCGCGTGAACTCTGTCCGCAACTCACCTTCGTCGGCGGCCATTTCAAGGACTACCAACGGCTGGGGGATGCCGCCATCAAGGTGGTCGGCGATTTCACGCCGCTCGTCGAGCGGATTTCCATCGACGAGGCCTTTGCCGACGTTGCGGGCTGCACCCATCTGTTCGGTCCGCCAGCCCAAATTGCGAGGACAATCCGCCAACGCGTGCGCACCGAGCTTGGCCTTCCGATCTCGGTCGGCGTTGCGCGCACCAAGCATCTGGCGAAAATTGCCTCGCAAGTGGCCAAGCCCGACGGGCTGGTGGTTGTCGATCCCAACACCGAGCTGGAATTCCTTCACCACCTGTCCGTCGAGCTGATGTGGGGAGTGGGGCCAGTCACCAAGGCGCGACTGGCCGAGATTGGCGTGCTGACGATCGGCCAATTGGCAAAGACTCCAGGATGGTCGCTCGAGCGCTTGCTCGGTCCTGCGGCCGGGGAAAACCTCGCAGCGCTGGCGTGGAATCGCGATCCACGAGAGATCAAGGCTCACCGTCGGGCCCGATCGGCCGGAGCGCAGTCGGCGATCGGCAGAAAGCCTGCCGAAGAGCTGATTATTCGACCCACCCTGCTTCATCTTGCAGACCGCATCGGCACCCGGCTCCGGGCCAGGTTCAGGCCTGGCCGAACCGTGACGGTCCGGGTTCGCTTCGCCAACCTGGACTCGGTCACTCGCTCGGTAACGCTCGATGCGCCGGTCTGCGCAACGGCGATCCTTGCTGAGCTCGCCGAGGAGCTGGTACGCGCGGTGCTCGCCGATCACCCTGACGAGAAGATCATCTCTCTGCTGGCGATCTCAGTGTCGCATCTCGAGGAGCGCTGGCACCTCCAGCTTGAACTCCCGCTTGGACTTCAAGATGAAGCACGTCGCCCCGGCACCAAAAAAGGCATGGCCCGTTGGGTTGCCGATTGTGCCGTCGACAGCATCCGTGATCGCTTCGGGTGGGAAGCTATCGGATACGGCTCGGTGGCGCTGGGCATGTCTCGTTCCGTCCCCGACGATTTTCGCAAACTCGCCGAAAAGGAGCTGTGAGCAGTCGACCGTGAACAAAACGTGGCAGGGACACCCCGCGCCGCCGCTGCCCGGCCATGCCCGCACCGAAACCCACTGGTTGCAGGGCCTGCGGCGCGATAGGCTTCGCCTATGACGGTCACAGACATTGCAACCCGCACCTATAATCACGGCTGGCGGCTCGATCCGATCGTGCGCAGCCTGCTTGATACCGATTTTTACAAGCTCTTGATGCTGCAAATGATCTGGGAATGTTACCCGGACCAGCGCGTCACCTTCTCGGTCATCAATCGCAGCCGGCATGTGCGCCTTGCCGAAGTGATCGACGAGGGCGAGCTGCGCGCCCAGCTCGATCACGCCCGCGCCATCCGCTTTTCCAAGAAAGAGCTGATCTGGCTCGCCGGCAATACGTTCTACGGCAAGACCCAGATGTTCTCGCCCGACTTCATCAACTGGCTCGCCAATTTCCGGCTTCCCGAATATGAGCTGCGCAAAGTCGATGGCCAGTATGAGCTGCATTTCCATGGGCCCTGGACCCACACCACGATGTGGGAGATTCCGGCGCTTGCAATCCTCAATGAACTGCGCTCGCGCCAGGTGACGAAGGGGCAGGGCCGCTTTGTCCTCGACGTGCTCTACGCCCGCGCCAAGGCCAAGCTTTGGACCAAGGTCGAGCGGCTGCGCAAGCTGGAAGACCTGCGGCTTTCGGATTTCGGAACGCGGCGGCGCCATGGCTTCCTGTGGCAGCGCTGGTGCGTCGAGGCGGTCAAGGAAGGTTTAGGGCCTTCCTTCACAGGCACCTCTAACGTCCTGATTGCAATGGACAACGATCTCGAAGCGATCGGGACCAATGCGCACGAGCTGCCGATGGTCGCCGCCGCGCTCGCCGATGACGATGATGAATTGCGCTGGGCGCCGTATCGGATCCTGGATCAATGGCGTCATACCTATGGCGGCAATCTCCTGATCGCGCTGCCCGACGCCTTCGGGACGCGATCGTTCCTGCGCGACGCCCCCGAATGGGTGGCGGACTGGACCGGCTTTCGTCCCGACAGCGCGCCGCCGATCGCGGCCGGCGAGGAAATCATCCGATGGTGGAAGGAGAAAGGTAAAGATCCTAAAGAGAAGCTTCTGGTGTTTTCCGACGGCATGGATGTCGGATCAATCGAAGAGACCTACCGGCATTTTGCCGGCCGCGTCCGGATCAGCTTTGGCTGGGGCACCAATTTGACCAATGATTTCGTTGGTTGCGCGCCGGATGGTTCGAGCAACCTCGATCCGATCTCGATCGTTTGCAAGGTGACGTCGGTCGACGGCCGGCCCGCCGTAAAACTCTCGGACAATCCGGAAAAAGCCACCGGCAGCCCATCCGAGGTGGAGCGCTATCTGCGCGTATTCGGAAACGCCGGCCGGGTTCGCACCGCGGTGCATGTGTAGACCCGGGTTCGGCGATCATGATGCGGATCATCGACGGCGACCCTGACGACACCCGTGTCGTCGACCTCCTGCAAACCCATGTGACCAGCGCGCGGGCGCAGACGGCGCCGGGCAGTGCGCATGCTCTGGACCTCGCCGGGCTGAAATCGTCCGACATCAGCGTCTGGACGATCTGGGAAGACCAAACGCTTGCCGGGGTCGGCGCGCTGAAGCGGCTGTCGGACGATCACGGCGAAGTGAAATCGATGCACACCGCGCAAGCGATGCGCGGCAGGGGCGCCGGCAGCGCGATGCTGCGCCACATCATCGCGGCCGCCAAGGCCGGAGGGATTTCGCGGCTCAGCCTGGAGACGGGCTCATGGGAATATTTCGATCCCGCGCGTCGGCTCTACCGCAAACACGGCTTCGTGGAATGCCCGCCCTTTGCCGATTACGTGCTCGACCCCAACAGCGTATTCATGTCGCTTGAGCTAAAATAATCGCTTGCAACGGCGAGTTGGCCGCATACCCATCAGCGGGCCAATCGGGGATAGCGAGAGTGACGCCGAGAGTTCTGGCCTTGATCTGTTGTGCCGCGGTCCTCGCGCCGGCCGTTGCGCAAGAAGATCCCAAGACCGCGCCGCCGAAACTTGCGTTGCAAGTCACGACGGATCCCGCGACCATCGAATGCCGCCGCATCGAAAAACTCGATCCGATGTCGTCGAGCTTCCTGTCCCTTCACAGGACCTTCCACGACGATTTCGACGAGCATCCGCTGGCGAGCGGCAGGTGGGTGCCGCATTACGCCGGCGGCGCCGCCTGGCCGGAAGCGCGCTACTGGGGCGGTGACGGCTCGGACTTCAAGCGAAAAGACGCCTGGAACGGCGAACAGCAGATCTATGTCGATCCGCGTTACAGCGGGCGCGCAGCCGCGCCGCTCGGGCTCGACCCCTTCAAGATTCATGATGGCGTGCTCTCGATCGTGGCGAGCCGCACGCCCCCTGAGTTGAAGCAGGTACTGTTCAACAATGAATATGTCTCGGGCATCCTCACCTCGCAAAATTCGTTTTCGCAAAAGTACGGATATTTCGAAATCCGCTCCAAGGTTCCGGCCGGGACCGGGGTGTGGCCGGCGTTCTGGATGCTTGCCAATGACGGCGGCTGGCCGCCCGAACTCGATGTGTTGGAAGGGAGAGGACAGCGGCCCGGCGATCTCGCGATGACGACACATTGGCGGCTGCCGTCGACCGGCCGGATTGAATCCTGCGGTTTCGATTTCGCGCAACCTGACGCGGCGATGGCATTTCACGACTACGGCGTCTTGTGGCTCAAGGATCGCGTCATCTACTTCATCGATCGCAAGCCGGTGTCCGATATTAGCGTGCCGATCGGCTTTGACGATCCGATGTACATGATCGTGAATCTTGCCATGGGCGCCAAGTATTTCCAGGGCGTCGGCTTCGTCGATTGGGAAACGCCCAATATGGTCGAATTCGAAATCGACAGGATTTCCGCTTATCAAATTGACGGCTATTAGTCATTGTGACCGGTGTGAGGACCGGCCAATTGCCAAGATGACGGGAGAAGTCGATGTTCGGAAAATTCTCGCGTCGGCAATTTGCAAGGCTCGCCGGTTTCTCCGCCCTTGGAATGGCGACGCCGGCGAAGGCGCAAGACGGCGCGACCGAACCGGCAGCCGACAAGCGCGCCGCAGCTGGTTTTCCGAACGGGTTTATTTGGGGGACGGCGACCTCGGCCTATCAGATCGAAGGCGCGGTCAAGGAAGACGGCCGCGGCCAGTCGATCTGGGACACCTTCAGCCACACGCCCGGCAAGATCAGGGATCGCACCAACGCGGACCGCGCCAACGATCATTATCATCGCTACAAGGAAGACGTGCGCCTGATCAAGGAGCTCGGGGTCAAAGCCTACCGGTTTTCGATCGCGTGGCCGCGGGTGTTTCCGGACGGCACTGGAGCGCCGAACCCGAAAGGCCTCGACTTCTACAATCGCCTGTTGGATGAACTGCTGGCAAACGGTATCGAGCCGTTCGCGACGCTCTATCACTGGGACCTGCCGCAAGCGCTTCAGGACCGCGTCGGCGGTTGGCAGTCGAGCGAAACGTCGAAAGCATTCGCGAACTACGCGGGCCATGTCGCCGAACGCCTGAGCGATCGCGTCAAATCGTTCTTCACGCTCAACGAAGCCGGGCGATTCCTGAATTTCGGCTATGGCTGGGGTATCGACGCGCCCGGTCTCAAACTGCCGCCGGCGGCGCTGAACCAGACACGCCACAACGTCGTGTTGGGGCACGGGCTTGCGGTGCAGGCGATCCGCGCCAAGGCCCGCGCCGGCACCAAGATCGGCCTTGCCGAGAACATTGCCGCCTGCTTGCCGGCCATCGATACGCCCGAAAACATCCGCGCCGCCGAGATCGCGACCCGTGAATTGAACGCCGGGCTGTTGAACGTCATCCTGACCGGCGAATACACCGAAGGATTTCTGAAATATGCCGGCAAGGACGCGCCGAAGTTTACCGCCGACGAGCTGAAGATCATTTCCTCCCCGATCGATTTCGTCGGCTTGAACATCTACGCGCCGCAGTTTTACGTGGTCGCCTCCGACAAGGCGCCGGGGTTCAACGTGCTGCCGTTTCCGGCCTCGTTCCCACGCATGAATTCGGATTGGCTTAGGGTCGGCCCGGAAACAGCATATTGGGTGCCGCGGCTTTCCGCAAAACTCTGGAACCTCGACACGATCTACATCAGCGAGAACGGCGCATCCGCCGACGACAAGATCGCCGCTGACGGGAATGTCTACGACCTCGACCGCATCATGTATTTACGCAACTATCTGACCCAGTTGCAGCGCGCCACCGCCGAGGGCGTGCCGGTGCGCGGCTATTTCCTGTGGAGCTTGATGGATAATTTCGAATGGATCTACGGCTTCGACAAGCGCTTTGGGCTGTACCGCGTGGATTTCGACACGCTGGTTCGCACGCCGAAGCTCAGCGTCGCCTTCTATCGCAATGTCATCGCGCGCAATGCGGTGGACGTCTAGCGCGAGCGTGGCGGATGGCTCTCATTCCGCCGCGATCGCAGGCTCGACGGCATGCGGAACGGCGTTGCGGACCCGGCCGCGGCTGAAGCGGTGCAGCGCGAGATAGACCACCGGCGTCGTATAGAGCGTCAGGAACTGCGACACTAACAGGCCGCCGACGATCGCGTATCCGAGCGGCTGGCGGATCTCGGCGCCGGTGCCGTGGCCGAGCGCGAGCGGTAGGGCGCCGAGCAGGGCGGCGAACGTCGTCATCATAATCGGCCGGAAGCGCTTGATCGCCGCCTGGTAGATTGCATCCTCCGGGTCCATGGCTTCAGCCTGCTCGGCGTGGATTGCAAAATCGATCATCATGATTGCGTTCTTCTTGACGATACCGATCAACAGGATAATGCCGATCAGCGCGATGACGCTGAGCTCGAAGTTGAACGCCATCAGGATCAGAAGCGCGCCGACGCCGGCTGACGGGATGGTCGAGAGGATCGTGATCGGGTGGATCAGGCTCTCATAAAGCGCACCGAGGATGATATAGATCGCAATCAGCGCCGCGAGAATCAATAGCGGCTGGGTCCTCAGCGAATCCTGAAAGGCCTGGGCGTTGCCCTGGAAGGTGGTGATCAACGTCGCCGGGACGTTAAGGTCACGCTTTGCTTTTTCGATCGCTTCCACAGCCTGGCCAAGCGCAGCACCGGCGGCGAGGTTGAAAGAGAGCGTGATCGCGGGGAACTGGCTCTGATGGCTGACCGACAGCGAGCGCACGGTGCGCTTCTGTTCGACCAGTGTGCTCAGCGGCACCTGGCGCCCGTTGTTGGAGGGAACGTAGATCAGATCCAGTGCATTGGGGTCGAGCTGGAACTGCGGGTCGACCTCCAGGATCACCCAATAACTGTTCTGCTGGGTAAAGAATTGCGCGATCTTGCGCTGTCCGAACGCATCGTAGAGCGTATCGTCGATCGCTTGCGTAGCGACGCCCAGGCGCGATGCCGTATCGCGATTGATCTCGAGCCGCAGCGTGGGACCTGCGATCTGCTGGTCGGTCGCGACGTCGCGCAGCAACGGGATTCCCTGCAAGGTGCGAAGCAGGATCGGCGCCCAGTGGTCGAGCTCGTCGAGGTCGCTGTCCTGAAGGGTGAATTGATATTGCGTGCGACTCGCCCGTCCCCCGACATTGATGTCCTGCGAGGCCTGCATGAACAGCGCGATGCCCTGCACGGCGGCAAGTTTCGGCCGCAGCCGGTCGATGATCTGGCTCGCGCTGGCATCGCGCTGGTTACGCGGCCTGAGATTGACGAACATGCGGCCGTTGTTCATGGTCTGGTTGACGCCGCCGACGCCGACCGCCGAAATCACGCCGTCGATGCCGGGATCGGCGAGCAGGATGCGCACCAGTTGCGACTGTCGCTCCAGCATCGCCGGATAGGAAACGTCCTGCGAGGATTCCGATACCGCGACGATGAATCCTGTGTCCTGCTGCGGAAAGAAACCCTTCGGGATCAGGACGTAGAGATAGCCGGTCAGGACGATCGTCGCGATGGTCGCGCCCAACGTGAGCCGCCGGTGCCGCAGCACCCAGCGCAGGCCGGATTCGTAACTCCCAAGCATGCCCTCAAAGAAGCGCTCGCTGAGACGATAAAGCCGGCCGTGCTGCCTGTGCTTTTCGTCCTGCAACAGGAGGGCGCACATCATCGGCGTCAAGGTCAGCGAAATGACGGTCGACACCAGGATTGCGACGCTCACGGTGACGGCGAATTCGCGGAACAACCGGCCGATGATGCCGCCCATCAGCAGCACCGGAATGAACACGGCGATCAGCGACAGGCTGATCGAGATGATGGTGAAGCCGATCTCGCGCGAACCCTTCAGCGCGGCGGCAAGCGGTGAATGACCCTGCTCCAGGTAACGCGCCACGTTCTCGACCATCACGATTGCGTCGTCGACGACGAAACCGGTCGCGATTGTCAACGCCATCAGCGAAAGATTATCGAGGCTGTAGCCGAGCGCATACATGACCGCAAAAGTGCCGATCAGCGACAGCGGAACGGTGATGCCGGGGATCAAGGTAGCCCATAGATTGCGCAGGAACAGGAAGATCACCATCACCACCAGCGCGATGGTGAGCATCAGCGTGAACTGCACGTCCTCGACGGAGGCGCGGATGGTCTGGGTGCGGTCGGTGACGATGTGGACATCGATGGCGGGCGGGATCGAGGCTTGCAGCCGCGGCAACGCCGCCTTGATGTGCTCGACGGTGTCGATGACATTGACGCCGGGCTGGCGCTGAATGATGAGGATGATCGACGGCTGCCCGTTATAGGTGCCGGAGCCGCGAATGTCCTCGGGCCCATCGACCACGGCGCTGACGTCGCCGAGCCGAACCGGCGAGCCGTTGCGCCAGGCCACGATAACCGGCCGATAGTTCGCAGCACTCAGGAGCTGGTCATTATTCTCGAGCGTATAGCCTTGCCGCTGGCCGTTCAGCGTGCCCTTGGGGCCATTCAGCGTGGCGGTCGCGATCGCCGAACGCAGATCCTCGAGGCTGAGGCCGCGTCCGGCAAGTTCAAGCGGATTGGCTTCGACCCGCACCGCGGGTTTTTGCGCGCCGGCGATCAGTACCGCGGCGACCCCATCGACCTGGGACAGCTGCTGGGCGAACATGTTGTCGGCAAAGTCGCTCACCGTGGTCAGCGGCAGTGTGTCCGAGGTCAGCGCCAGCACCATCACCGGCGGGTCTGACGGGTTGGTCTTCCGATAGGTCGGCGGCGACGGCAGATTTTTCGGCAGTTGCCCGGTGGCGGCGTTGATCGCGGCCTGGACGTCCTGCCCGGCGGCGTCGATATTGCGGGCGAGGTCGAACTGGATCGAGATCACCGATATGCCGATGCCGCTCACCGAGGTGAGCTGGGCGACGCCCGACATCTGCGCCAACTGCCGTTCCAGCGGACTTGCCACCGAGGATGCCATTGTCTCCGGGCTCGTGCCCGGCAACTGGGCCGTCACCTGAATGGTGGGAAAGTCGACCTGCGGCAGCGGCGCGACCGGCAACAGCAGATAGGCGACGAGGCCGACCATTGCGAGCCCCGACATTGCGAGCGCAGTTGCGATCGGCCGTCGGATGAAGGGTTCGGAAATATTCATCACGCTCGGCCTTACTCTCGGACTTGCGCCGTGGAAGCGGTGCGTTCGCGCGGGGAGGCGGTCGCGGGGGCGGCCGCGATGACGATGCGCGCGCCGGGCCTGAGCTTGTAGTGGCCATCGACCACGATGGTTTCACCGGCAGCGAGGCCGCTCTCGATCAGCGCCTCACCGTTGCGGCTCGCGGCGATCCGCACCGGTCGGGTTTCGACGGTGGAATCCTGCCGGACCACGAAGGCGTAAGTCCCGTTCGGTCCCGATTGCAGCGCCGCTTCCGGCACGATCGGTCCGCGGCGGACGCCGAGCAGCAGGCGGGCGCTGACGAACTGGCCGGGCCAGAGCTCGCCGTCCAGATTTTGAAAGATCGCCTTGAGCCGGATCGAGCCGGTGCCCTGGTCGATCTGGTTGTCGATCAGCTCGAGGCGGCCCTCGGCAAGCTTGATGCGGTCGTCCTGATCGTAGGCCGATACGGCAAGCGGCCCGCGCCGCGTCGCGTCGATGATTTCCGGGAGATACTTCTGCGGCAAGGTGAAGATCACGCTGATCGGCGCCATCTGCGTGATCACGACGAGGCCGGTGGAATCGGTGGCGTGGACGATGTTGCCCTGATCGATCAGGCGAATGCCGGTGCGGCCGACCAGCGGGGAGGCGATCGTGGTATAGCCGAGCTGCACGCGCGCGTTGTCGATCACCGCCTGGTCACGCGCGATCGCGGCCTGGTACTGCGCGACCAGCGCCTTCTGGGTATCGACACTCTGGCGGGTGGCGAACTCCTTGACGACGAGCGATGAAAACCGCTCGAGATCGAGCCTGGCGTTGGCAAGCAGCGCTTCGTCGCGCGCCTTGTCGGCCTCAGCCTGGTGCAGTTGCGCTTCGTAGGGGCGCGGATCGATCTGCGCCAGCATGTCGCCGACCTGGACATCCTGGCCCTCGCGGAAGGCGATCTTCTGCACCTCGCCGTCGACGCGCACTTTCACGGTCACGGTGTTGTAGGCCTGGACCGTGCCGAGCCCGACGCGCGAAATCGCGAATTCCTGGGTCTTCACCACGCCGGCCGTCACCGGCACCGGCCGGGCCGGCGGCGCCCCCGGTTTTGCGGCCGGCGCGCTGCCGGAGCGATTAAGACCCGCCAGAAAACCCGAACGGCCGGCATAGACGCCGGCTGCTGCCAGCACGACGATCGATGCGGCCGCGATCCACAATTTGGGAAATGTCATCCTTGGGGTCCTGTCTGTCATAAAAGGGCTTTGCGGGTATCCGTTTTGATACTTAGTATCAAAAAAATAGTGATATGGCCAGTCAACAGCATTTGATCGTGAAGCCTGCTGAGCGCCTCAGGAATGCGCTGGTCCACGCTGCTTGAACTCAGCGGCGTGGAGCTTCACGAAGTCGCGCATGTTCGTCGGTGCCTCGCCGGTAAGCTTGTACATGGCGTCCGTCATGCGGTCGTAACGCCCCTGCCTGTTCAACTCGGTCATTGCCGAGAGATGGCTGACGACGTGCTCAGGAAATCCCGCCTTTCGAAGGCCTTCGCTCCACGCCGGGAGTGGGACGTCGCGATATCGGATGGGCCTGCCGAGCGCCTCGGAGAAAACGCGCGCATAGTGGTCCAGATCGGCGGATTCCGGCCCCGTCAGATCGTAGATTTGTCCGATATGCGGTGCGGGATCGTCGAGAATCGCCGCTACCGCACGCGCCACATCGACCGCCGAGATCGGCGAGGTCTTGCCGCCGCCCATCGGCAGCGCCAACTCGTCGGAGGCCCGTACGCCGGCGGCGGCGAGCGTAAGAAAGAAGCCCTCGAGGAAGACTGTCGGCCGTACCGTGACGACCGGCAGTCCCGACCAGGACAGAGCCTGCTCCGCCAGCCAGTGCAGCTTGTGCTGCGGGCTGTTGGTCGTCTCGCTGATGCTCATCTGCGTGACGGTCATCTGCGACATGTTCACGAAAGCCTCGACGCCGTGGTGGCGCGCCACCGCGGCGGTGTTGATCGTCGCTTCCAGGTATGCCGCCGAGACGGACATTCCGAAATAGATGCGCCCGCAACCTTCAATGGCGCGGTGCATCGAGGCGAGGTCCGTCAGATCGCCCTCTACGACCTCTGCGCCGAGCCGCCGTAGGGCTTCGGCGCGCTTGTCCTCACGCCGAACCAAGGCGCGCACCTTGTGCCCCTTTGCGAGCAGGAATTCGGTGAGGTTGCGACCGATGCCGCCCACAGCGCCGGCTGCTCCGGTCACGAGAATCGGGTTGTCGTGTTTATGTTTCGTCGTCATGTCGCTGACCTCGGGTTACGTTCAAAAGACGAACTGGTGGTCCGGCCTGCGCCGGGGATTTCTTTTTATACGACGACCTGACCTCAGCGCGTCGGCAATCCGGCCTGCCGCATGACGAAGCGCTGGATGCGCGGGATGACGATCACCAACATCGGCACGACCAGGACGTAGCTCGTTGCCGCGGCCTTCAGCCAGCGCACGGCGAAATCGGGCTGCAAGCCATAGTTCAAGGCGAGACCGACGAACGACATGCTGGTCGAGGTGATCAGGCCGGTGATCAAGGAGATCGCGGGTCCGATTAGTTTCGGGGGAAGGGCCATTTGCTTGCTCCTGGAAACGGGGTATTATTTACACGACGTATAACTTATACGGCGTAAAAGCAAGAGGGCCAATGCCGCGAACCGCCGATCCGGAGCTGCCTCACAGGATCTTGAAGGCCGCTGACGCCCTGTGGCAGTCGGGCGGCGAGGAGGCCGTGACGATCCGCGGGGTGGCGGCGGAAGCAGCAACCACGACGCCGACGGTCTATAGCTACTACGCCGACCGGGAAGCGCTGCTGACGGCATTGCGCGCGCTCGCCTTTCAGCGCTTCTCGGCCTACCTCGCAAAATCGCGCGACTTCCGGGACGCCTGCGTGCGACATCTGGAGTTCGGCACCAGCCACCCCCGCGATTATGAATTGCTCTACGGGCGCGGCTGGATGGAGCGTGTCACAACGGACGCGCAGAGGGGCGAGATTGAACGATACACTACCCATCTCGTGCGCGCCGGTGTCGATGAAAGCAGGGCCCCGCACATCGCGTATCCGGTCATGATGATGCTGCACGGCGTGGTAATGCATCGGCTGTTGAACAAAAAGCAGAGTCCTCTCGGCCGAGCGATTGCTGCAGCCTGTCTCGAGGCCTGCATGACGCTGCTCGAAAGCGCGCAGCACGGGAAATAGCCGCCGCGTCGCGGCGATCAGCTCTTCGGCTTCGGCACGGCGCGGGGATAGGCGAAATTGTCGTAGGATTGCTCGACGACCTTCAGCCAGAGGCGCGAATCCTCGCGAAAGCTCTTCCAGGATTCGTAGAGCTTGCTGAATCTGGCGTTCTTGGCCGCGGTCTCGGCGTAAAGCTCGAACGCGGCGTTAAAGCTCGCTTGCAGGATATCATCGCCGAACGAGCGCAGCAGTGTGCCGCCGGCGAGCAAGCGATTCATCGCGGCCGGGTTGTCGACGTCATATTTGGCGAGTGACCAGGAATAGGCTTCCGCGCAGGCGAGCTCCAGGATCGCCTGATAGGACTTCGGTAATGTCCGCCATCGATCCAGATTGACGTAGACCGAAAACTGGGTCGAGCCTTCCCACCATCCCGGGTAGTAATAATATTTGGCGGCCGTGTTGAAGCCGAGCTTCTCGTCGTCATAGGGGCCGACCCATTCGGCGGCGTCGATCGCACCGCTCGCAAGCGCCGGAACGATGCCCGGAATTGGTATCTGCTGCGGGACGACGCCGATCCGCGACAGCACGGTGCCGGCCCAGCCGCCGATACGAAATTTCAGGCCTTTGAGCTCATCGAGCGACCTTACTTCCTTGCGGAACCAGCCGCCCATCTGCGCGCCGGTATTGCCGGCGGGAATATTGTAGATGTTGTAATCCCTGAACACCTCGCGCAGCAATTCCAGACCGCCGCCGCGCGTGATCCAGGCGACTTGTTGACGTGTGTTGAGGCCCCACGGCAGCGCGGCATCGAAGGCGAGGGTCGGATCCTTGCCGATGAAGTAATAGCTGAACGACTGGCCGAGCTCGACCTCGCCATGCTGGACCGCGTCGAGCACCTTGAACTGCGGCACGATTTCATCCGCCGCGAACGCCTTGATCTGAAACTTTTGATCGGTCGCGTCCGCGACTCGCCGCGCCACATATTCGGCGGCGCCAAGCACGGTCGCGAGGCTTTTGGGTGCGCTTGAGGCAAGCCGCCATCGTACGGCCGGCTCGGCTTGCGCGATCGCCGGTGCGGCAAAAGCGACAGCGCCCGCCGCGGCTCCTCCGCCGGCGCCCGCAAGTTTGAGGAATTGACGACGCTTCATCGCTTGCTCCCGAAAATGATGCGGCGTTGCATCGCTCGCCGTTTGGTGGACGATAGCTCAGGCCCGCCCCGGAAGTCGCAGGAGAAATGTGCAAGTCACTAGAAATTTACTAGTAACAAGATAATAGCTAGTGACTGCCCCGATGACGCTAACGCCTGTTCGGCGTTGCTGTCGGCGAACGCTTCGGTGTTGGGCGACACACAGAAACGGCTCGACGCCGTCGAGCGCACCCTGCCTGACTGTGAAGTTCTGCTTCATACCCTGTCAGCATTGTCACGAGTAGTCCCCGCCGGAAGCGGCTGTATCGTCACTTGTGATTTCAAAAGAACCACATGAACGATCAAGCCAAGAACCTAACCAGACTGATCGGGTGAAGCGATGAAATTCATGATCCCTTTTCTCATTGCAGCTTTCATGACCGCGCTTCCGGTAGCGTCGGTTGCGCAATCACAGTCCGGGCAGGTCCAAGGCGCGTCCGGCGTGGCGCTGCCTAAGATCACCGAAGTGATGGTCATGCTGACTCCTAAGCAGGACGTAACCCGCCAACAAATAATGCCATCATGGCGTCCGAGATTCGGGAAACAGTGAAGCTCTATCTCGACGGGAAAATCCGCCAGTGGTATTCGCGGGGCGATGGCAAAGGCGTCATCTTCTTGATCGACGCGAAGACCCAGGACGAGGCACGAGCGGTCATGGAAACCCTACCGCTCTCGAAAGAACAGTTGGTGGATCACGAATACATTCCGGTCGGACCCTTGATGCCGCTAATGGGATTGATGGGCCCAGGAGCGCAGCGGTGACTCTCCTCGCGATAGCTCTGCTACAGGAAGGGAACCGCCCGCTTCGCTCGCCGCGCCTGGACTTTCGAAATAGAGATACGGCCTTCAAGGAGAAGTGGTGAGACGGCTAGGGCTAGGACGCCGCCTTCGCGGCCGCTTTGCCGCGCTGGACCGGGTGGCGCTTCAAGGCCTCCGCGGCCTGCGCCAGATGCCGGAAGGCTTCTTCGTGGTACAGGTTCCTGTTCAGCTTGCCGCTGAGATTTCGTATGCCCCAGCGGCCGAGCGCCAGCACGACGATGCCGAGTTCGCGGCCCCGGTCGGTGAGGGTGTAGGAGGCGCGGGGCGGATGATCGGAATAGAAGTCGCGGCGCACGAGGCCATGGGCCTCAAGCGTTTTCAGCCGGGCTGAAAGCACATTGGGCGCCATGCCCGGAAGGCGCTCCTGGAAATCCTGGAAGCGCTTGGTGCCGGAAAGCAGGTCGCGAACGATCAGAAGCGTCCAGCGCTCGCCGACGATGTCGAGCGTTCGGGCGATGGGGCAAGTGTGGTCGAGATTGGCTTTTGCCATAGGATTTGATCTTTGGTTCGAATAGGGAGGAAACTCCCAAGAGTTGCTTTTACATAGTCGATACTGATTGGAAATGAAACCCGCGTTTCCCCGGCCTTGAGAAGTTCCAATCCCGAGGTGCGAAAGAATTCGCGCTGGGCGTTCCAGCAGATCGCCGCGCGGAAGGCCAAGGCCTAGTCACAAGGCGTCGTCATAAGGCTACCGCTTTCCGGGTGAATTGACTTTGCGGTTTGCCGGCTCCAAATGGAGCCGACAAGAAATGCAAAGCAAACACCATGGCTGGCGGTATGGCGCTGGCCATCATCGAACGCGTCTGATCAACAAAACGTGGCGGCCGCGCCGCCGCATGCTCCTGCAAGACATGATATTCGATTCAGAATATCGGAAACCTTGGGAGAAAATCATGGCGATCGAAAACGTAGCCGATCTCCTTGTCGCAACGATGGAGCAAGCCGGGGTCAAGCGAATCTTCGGGGTCGTGGGTGACAGCCTCAACGGGTTGACGGAGGCCTTGAGACGGCGCGGTACCATCGAATGGGTACATGTGCGGCATGAAGAGGTTGCCGCGTTCGCCGCGGCCGGCGAATCGCAAATGACCGGCAAACTGGCGGTTTGCGCGGGCTCTTGCGGTCCGGGCAACCTGCATCTCATCAACGGCCTGTTCGACGCCCACCGAAGCCGCACGCCGGTGCTCGCGATTGCCGCGCAGATTCCCTCATCCGAGATCGGCGGCGGCTATTTCCAGGAAACCCATCCGCAGAATCTGTTCCGGGAATGCAGCCATTATTGCGAACTGGTCTCGGACGCGAGCCAACTGCCCTATGTGATAGAAAACGCCATGCGTGCAGCCGTTGGTCTGCGCGGAGTTTCCGTTATTGCCATTCCGGGTGATGTGGCGTTCCGAACGCCGCCCAGACGTGGCCTCGCGGCGCCGCGCGGCTTGATTATCTCAGCTCCCAGGGTGGTTCCCGAAGCGGCCGAGCTGAAGGCGCTGGCAGCTCTGCTCAATGGCGCGCAGCGGGTGACGCTGTTCTGCGGAAGGGGCTGCGCCGGCGCGCATGCGCCTTTGATGCAACTCGCCGAGACCCTGAAGAGCCCGATCGTGCATGCTCTCGGCGGCAAGGAGCATGTCGAATATGATAACCCCTACGACGTCGGAATGACGGGCTTCATCGGCTTCTCATCCGGGTATGCGGCCATGCATGCCTGCGATGTGCTGCTGATGCTCGGTACCGATTTTCCCTACAAGCAGTTCTTTCCGACGGAGTGCCAGATCGCTCAAATCGACATCCGGCCCGAAAATCTGGGCCGGCGCTGCAAGCTTGATCTCGGTCTCGTCGGCGACGTCCGCGCCACCATCGAGGCCTTGTTGCCCTTGCTCGCATCGAAGGGCGATCGACGGCATCTCGACAACGCCATGAAACACTACAAGGGGGCGCGTGAAGGCCTGGACGCGCTTGCGAAGGGTACTCCCGGTCGCAAGCCGATACATCCGCAATACCTTGCCAAGATCGTCAGCGACAAGGCAAGCGATGACGCCATTTTCACCGCTGACGTCGGCACTCCCACGATCTGGGCGGCGCGCTACCTCCGGATGAACGGGCGCCGCCGCTTGATCGGGTCGTGGGTCCACGGCTCGATGGCGAACGCCATGCCGCACGCGATCGGGGCCCAGGCGGCCTGTTCCGGCCGTCAGGTCATATCGCTGTCCGGCGATGGCGGCTTTACCATGCTGATGGGTGACCTGATCACGCTCACCCAGATGAAACTGCCGGTCAAGGTGATCGTGTTCAACAATGGCGTTCTCGGGTTCGTGGCACTTGAGATGAAGGCTGCCGGCTTCGTTGATACCGGCGTCGATCTCGAAAACCCCGATTTTGCGGCGATGGCCCGCGCGATGGGCATTCACGGCCGCCGGGTCGAAGATCCCGGCGAACTGCCGGACGCCGTCGCCGACATCCTGGATCATGACGGTCCGGCAGTGTTGGACGTTGTAACCGCCAAGCAAGAACTTTCGATGCCCCCGACGATTACCCCAGAGGAGGTCAAGGGCTTTAGCCTTTGGGTAATACGCGCTGTCATGAGCGGGCGCGGCGACGAGGTGATCGATTTGGCCAAGACGAACCTGCTGCCGCGCTGACATGCGCGGGCAAACATGGGCGCGTTGGCTGGATTACGCCGCAAATCGCGCGCAGAAAGGAGCCGCCACCGACGCCTGGGCCGGGCAAAAAGGCATGCCCGACGACAGCGGGTCAGTCAGGGCCGACCCTAGCGCGTTCGGCATTTTGAAGTGAGATGCGACGATGCCGATGATAGCGAAGAACAAACTTGTGCTGCCGCTTGTCGCGGCGATGATCTTCTTCTCGGGCGCGGCATTGGCTGATCAGACGCTTGATGGGATCGCGGCCGACACCGAGATCCGGATCGGAAATATCATGCCGTATACCGGTCCGCTGGCCGCGTTTTCGACCATCGGCAAGACGGAAGCGGCCTATTTCGACATGATCAACGAGCGCGGCGGCATCAATGGCCGCAAGATCAAGTTCATGTCCTATGACGACAGCTCCGATCCGGCGGCTGCCCTGGAGCAGACCAAGCAATTGGTCGAAATCGACAAGGTGCTGTTGATGTTCGGATCTTTCGGCACGCCGGGCAATCTGGCGGCGCGCTCTTACCTGAACCAGCGCAGGATACCGCAGCTCTTCCTCGCCTCCGGCGACCAAGAGTGGAGCAATCCCCAGAAGTTCCCCTGGACCATGGGCTGGCAACCGGCGTTCCGCGCCGAGGGACGGATTTATGCCAACTACATCCAGGCGTCCTATCCGGACCGCAAGATCGCGGTGCTCTGGCAGAACGACCAGTTCGGGCGCGATCTGTTTCGGGGATTGCAGGAAGGGCTCGGCGACTTGGCGCGGATGATCGTCTCCGACGTTTCGTTCGACGTTTCCGACAAGTCGATCGATAGCCAGATCGACCTGCTCAAGGATTCCGGCGCCGAAATCCTGCTGTTCGACGGCGCACCTGCTGTCGCCGCACTCGCGATCCGCAGGATGGCCGAACTCAACTGGCATCCGGTCTTTCTTCTGGACAACACGTCGGCCTCGATCGCCAACGCGCTGCGGCCGGCGGGGCTGGAGAATTCGATCGGGGTGATCTCGACCGCCTTTCTCAAGAATGCTGGCGATCCCGCCTGGAATGACGATGCTGGCATGAAGGACTGGTTGGCCTTCATGGAAAAATACTATCCCGACGGCAACAGGGAGGATGGCAACGCGTTGTTCGGCTATGCCGCGGCCGAAACGGTGGTCCAGGTCTTGACGCAGTGCGGCGATGACCTGTCGCGCGAGAACGTGATGCGGCAGGCGGCGTCGCTGAAGGATTATCGGGGCTCGATCCTGCTGCCGGGCATAGCGATCAATACCGGCCCGGATGATTTTCGCCCGATCAAGCAGATGCGGCTGGTGCAGTTCGACGGCGGCACCTGGCAGCCGATCGGCGACATGATCGAAAGCGCGTTTGTCGGCAGCGGGAACAAATAGTCCGGGAAATAGTCAAAGAAGTAATCAAAGAAATAATTCGAGACGGTGTCGTACTCGAAAGCAGGCAACGGGAGGGAGCAGCGATGGCAGAAGCACAAACCCCGCCGGCCGGCCCCGATCTCGCCAAGGGCGTTGCAGCCGATTTCGCCGGCAACACCTTGCTCGGTCATGTCGGCGATCAGGATGTCCTGCTGGTCCGCGCCGGCGCTGCCATCCACGCCATCGACGCCCATTGCAGCCACTATCACGGACCGCTGGCGGAAGGACTGGTCGTCGGGGAAAGCGTTCGCTGCCCCTGGCATCACGCCTGCTTCGATCTGCGCACCGGAGAGGCGACCCGCGCGCCGGCGCTTAGCGCCCTTTCGGTCTGGCAGGTCGATCACGAGGGCGACCGGATCTTCGTCCGGCAAAAACGCGAGCAGCAGATCGCGCGAGGCAAGGCACGAGCCGATGCGCCCGGCAGGATCGTGATCGTCGGCGGCGGCGCCGCGGGTTTCGCCGCCGCCGAGATGCTGCGGCGGCAGCAATATCGCGGCGAGGTCGTGATGCTGAGCGACGATGCCGCGCCGCCGGTCGACCGGCCGAACCTTTCCAAGGATTACCTGGCCGGCAGCGCGCCGGAGGACTGGCTGCCGCTGCGTCCGGACGATTTCTATACCGAGGCCGACATCGACCTTCGGCTCAAAACCGGCGTTGCCGCGATCGACGCCAAGGCGCACCATGTCGTTCTCGCCGGCGGCGGAAACCTCGCCTATGATCGCTTGCTGCTCGCGACCGGCGCCGACCCGGTGCGGCTACCGATCCCGGGGGCCGCTCAGGCGCATGTCCATACGCTGCGCTCGCTCGCCGATTGCCGCGCGATCATCGAGAATGCAAAAGGCGCGCGCCGCGCCATCGTGATCGGCGCGAGTTTTATCGGCCTTGAAGCTGCGGCGGCGCTGCGCGCCCGCGACGTCGAGGTCCACGTGGTGGCGCCGGAGCAACGGCCGATGGAGCGCATCCTCGGGGCCGATATGGGCGATTTCGTCCGCAAGCTGCACGAAGAACACGGCGTCATCTTCCATCTCGGCGATGCCGTCGCTGCGATCGAGGGCAATCATGCGAGGCTGAAGAGCAGCGGATCGCTCGAGGCTGACTTTGTCGTGGTCGGCGTCGGGGTGCGCCCGCGGCTTGCGCTGGCCGAGCAGGCAGGGCTGAAGCTCGATCGCGGGGTCGTGGTCGACGCCTATCTTGAGTCCAGCGCGCCCGGCGTCTATGCCGCCGGCGATATCGCCCGTTGGCCCGACCCGCATTCGGGCGAAAATATCCGGGTCGAGCACTGGGTGGTCGCCGAGCGGCAGGGCCAGGCCGCGGCGCGCAATATGCTGGGGCAGCGTGAGGCTTTTGAGGCGGTGCCCTTCTTCTGGAGCCAGCATTACGACGTGCCGATCAATTATGTCGGCCATGCCGAAAAATGGGACGAGATCGCCGTTGACGGCGACATCGCGGGGCGCGATTGCCTGTTGCGCTACAGGATGAAGGGCAAGCTGCTCGCGGTCGCCTCGATTTACCGCGATCTCGCAAGCCTTAAGGCCGAGCTCGCGATGGAAGAGAACGCCGCATTTTGACGGCATCAAATACGCGTGTTACGCGGGCCATGCGTTCACGCCCTTTCTTGACAGATCGGGGCTGCCCAGCTTCCTTTGACGTCACACCTCTCGTGTAATGTCCGTTGGGCACCACTCGGTTTGAACAAGAATGCAAGGCGAAGCTGCAGTCTTCAGGCGGCGTGACCTGCTCTCGCTGATCGGGGCGATGGCCGGCAGTGCTGCGATGTATCACGCGATGACGAGCCTCGGGTTCGCGTCGGAATCGCCGTACAAGGGGCCGATCAGTCTCAAAGGCGATCCGAAGGGCGCTTCCGTACTGATCCTGGGCGCCGGGCTCGCCGGCATGACGGCGGCGCTCGAGCTGCGCAACGCCGGCTACAAGGTTCAGATCCTGGAATTCAACGGCCGGGCCGGCGGCCGCAACTGGACCTTGCGCGGCGGCGACAGCTTTACCGAACTCGGCGGCTTCAAGCAGTCCTGCGAATTTGAAAGCGGGCTTTATATCAACCCCGGTCCGTGGCGCATTCCCTATCATCACCGCGCACTGCTCGACTATTGCAAGCGGCTTGGCGTTGCGCTCGAGCCGTTCGTTCAGCTCAATTACAACGCGCTGATCCATGCCTCGCGCGCGTTCGACGGCGTGCCGCAGCGCATCCGCGCGATCAGGGCGGATTTTCAGGGCCAGGTTTCGGAGCTGCTGGCGAAGGTGACCCAGCAAGGCAAGCTCGACGAAACCGTGACCAAGGAGGACCAGGAAATCCTGCTGGAGGCGCTGCGGTCGTGGGGCGCGCTCGACCGCGACTACAAATACAAGGCCAATCTGATCTCCGCCCAATTCCGCGGCTATGCCAGGGATCCCGGCGGCGGGCTTGACGCCTTTCCGCTGCCCGGCGGCTCCCTGGCTCTGTCGGAGATTTTGAAATCGCAGGTTTGGCGTTACCTCCAGAACTTCGCCAATTATAATTTCCAGACCACGATGTTCCAGCCGGTCGGCGGCATGGACATGATCGGCAAGGCGTTCGCCAGGGAAGTCGGCAACCTCATCCGCTACAATTCCAAGGTGACGCGCATCCAGCAGGACCACCGCGGCGTCACCGTCAGCTACATCGATACCGCAGCGCCTGCGACCGTACAGCAGGCAAGGGCGGATTGGTGCATCTGCACGATTCCGTTGTCGATTCTCAGCCAATTACCGGTCGACGTCAGTGCCGCCACCAAGTCCGCGATCGATGCGGTGCCCTATGCGGGATCGGTCAAGGTCGGCCTCCAGTTCAAGCGCCGGTTCTGGGAGGAGGATGAGGCGATCTACGGCGGCATCAGCTATACCGATTTGCCGATCCGCCAGATCGGTTATCCCAACAGCGGGTTCAATCGCTCCGGCCGCGGCGTGTTGCTCGGCGCCTATATCTTCGCCGGTGCCAATGCCTATGAATTCACGGCAATGACGCCGGCCGAGCGGGTCGAGCGCACCGTCGAGTTCGGCGCCATGATCCACCCGCAATACAAGAGCGAATTTGAAAACGGCGTTGCCGTGGCCTGGCACCGGGTGCCGTTCGTGCTCGGTTGCAGCGGCGACTGGAGCGAGGAGGCGCGCGCCGCGCATTATCACAATCTGTGCCAGATCGACGGGCGGATCGCGCTCGCCGGCGAGCACGCCTCCGCGCTTCCGGCCTGGCAGGAGGGGGCCATCCTGTCCTCGCTCGACGCCATCGCGCGGCTGCACGATCGGGTCATGAGGAATTGATGCAAGCAAAAGCCGCAAAGATCGCCCTTGTGACGTCGCTTGCGCTGGCGACGGCGGCATCGGCCCAGGACGACCGTACCTTCAGCTCGGGCTACCGGTTCGTCGAAATGACCGGCGAGGAATTGTTTGCCAATGTCTGTCAGGGCTGCCACATGCCGGACGCCGCGGGCGCGACCGGCGCCGGCTCCTATCCGTCGCTGGCCGGCAACAGCAATCTCGAAGCCGCCGGCTATCCCATCCTGATCGTGGTCAACGGCAGGCGCGGCATGCCGCCGTTCGGCGACATGATGACGGACGGCCAGGTCGCCGCGGTCGTGAATTATCTGCGGACGCATTTCGGCAACAACTACCAGGACGTGGTGACAGCCAGGGACGTCAGGGATGCGCGCCGCTGAAATAAGGAGACGGCCATGCGATTGAGAACGCTACTGGTACTCGCCTTCATGTCGGCCGCCTGTGACGGAAGCCTCAACGCGGCGCGAGCCGAGGTCGCGAGATATCCGATCCCCAACTCGACTTTCCCGATCGCCCAAGCCGTGCAAGTCACGGGCAATGCCACGACCTATTATGTCAGCGGCCAGGTGCCGCCGGTCGCGAGCAAGGACGCCGATCCCGCCAGTCCGCAAGCCTATGGCGACACCAGGACCCAGACCGTCGGCGTCCTCAGCAAGATCAAGGGAATTCTGGAAGGGCTCGGCCTTTCGATGGCCGACGTGGTCAAGATGCAGGTGTTCCTGGTCCATAGCGCCGCGGCGCCGATGGACTTCAAGGCCTTCATGGAAGGCTACACGCAATTCTTCGGCGGCAGCCAGCCAAATTTGCCGGCGCGTTCCGTCGTCGGCGTCGCCGCGCTCGCCAATCCCGGATTTTTGGTGGAGATCGAGGTGATCGCGGTCAAGGACACCAAATAGGTTGGGTGGGTCGCTGAAATCGCGGGGCTTGCGCGCTTGCAAACGTGATGGCCGCCTGTCTGAATTCGGCCGATCGTCTAAGGCCGCTGGAGAGCAAGATGCGTAAGAACATCGGCAACCAAAACTTCGCCTCGTGGAAGGTCCTTCTCCCGACGGTGGTCGCGCTCGTCGTTCTTGCTGCACGAGGCGCCGGCGCCGAAGGCCTTACCCCGGAACAGCAGCTCGCACACGATATCTACAAGGAGCTCGTCGAAATCGATACCACGACCGCGACCGGCGACACTGCGCGCGCCGCGGAAGCGATGGCGGCGCGGCTCAAGGCCGCCGGCTTTGCGGAGGCCGACGTGCACGCGTTCTCGCCCGCACCGCGCAAGGGCGATCTGGTGGCGCGCCTGCACGGCAGCGGTGCGCGCAAACCGATTCTCTTGATGGCGCATCTCGACGTGGTGCCGGCAAGCCGCGACGATTGGTCGGTCGATCCGTTCAAATTGACCGAAAAGGACGGTTACTTTTATGCGCGCGGCACCGCCGACGACAAATACATGGCGGCTTCCTTCATCGCCAATCTCATTCGCTACAAGAACGAGGGTTACAAGCCGGATCGCGACATCATCGTGGCGCTCGAGACCGACGAGGAAATCTCCGATCGCGACGGGCTTGGCATCCAGTGGCTGATCAAGAACCACCGCGACCTGATCGACGCCGAATTCGCGTTGAACGAGGGCGGCGGGGTCGGGCTGAAGGACGGCAAGCCGATCAGGATCAGCGTCCAGACCAGCGAGAAGGTCTGGCTGGATTATCAGCTCGATGTGAAGAACAAGGGCGGCCATGCCGCGGTCCCGATGAAGGACAACGCGATCTATCACTTGGCGGAAGGATTAGTGCGGCTGTCGAAATTCAGTTTTCCGCCGCACCTCAACGAAACCACGCGCGCCTTTTTCGAGCGCTCAGCGCAGCTTGAGAGCGGCCAGACCGCGGCCGACATGCGCGCGATCGGCTCCGACAAGCCGGATCAACAGGCGATGTCGCGGCTATCAGCCAATCCGGTCTACAACGCGCTGTTGCGCACCACGTGCGTTGCGACCATGCTCGAGGCCGGCAATGCGGTGAACGCGCTGCCGCAGCTCGCCAGTGCCAAGGTCAATTGCCGCATGTTGCCGGGCGAATCCGCCGAAGCGCTCAAGACGACGCTGCAACGCGTGCTGGCCGACGACCAGATCACGGTCACCCAAATCGGCACGGCCACCGTCAGCCCGCCTTCGGTGCTCAACGAGGAAATCGGGGGGGCGATCGAGAAACTGTCGCGCGAGTACTGGCCCGGCGCGGTCATGTTGCCGGTCATGAGCGCGGGCGCCACCGACGGCAGCTTCCTGCGCGATGCCGGGATTCCGACTTATGGCCATTCCGGCATGGCAATCGAGATCGGCGACTCCGGTATTCACGGCAAGGACGAACGGGTTCCGATAAAATCGTTCTACCAAGGTAACGAATATCTCTACCGATTGGTGAAGATGCTGTCCGGCGGTGGAACTAAATAAGTTGTGGCTGGTAACCTTGAGGTAATTCTCCCGCTGGAATTGCGTCGACCTGCCTCCTAAATAAAGGCAGTCTTTCCTTTAGGTATTTCACGAGGCGTCGCATGATTCTGAAAGGCGCTTTTTTTGCAACTGTTTGCACCGCACTGCTAATGTCGAGCGGCGCGTCGGCCGCTGACGCGTATCGTTCCGATGAGTTCCTCGGTCTTGATCTTTCGAAAGCGGTGCTGTCGCCGAAACCGCTCGGGCCATCCACCGAATTCGCGCCGGTCGCGGTTGAGGCCAAAGGTGATCGCAACAGTGAACCTTCCTGGGCGCGCAATGAACTGAAGACCGAGCCGAAGAAAGTGGCGGTCCAACGGGTGAGAGCGGCGCGGGTCCACGTCGCGGCACCGGTCCACGATGGACGGCCGCACGGTGTTGCCCGGACTAGGCTGGCGCGGCGGCATAGCAACCCGCTCGATGCACAAGCCTTCGACACC